>Ga0209167_10001675_pt1 | contig 12682 bp, 7 predicted proteins | sample Coa_R1_9_FD_187154 | JGI IMG/M metagenome (GOLD analysis project Ga0209167, IMG submission 187154) | Surface soil microbial communities from Centralia Pennsylvania, which are recovering from an underground coalmine fire - Coalmine... | ecosystem: Environmental > Terrestrial > Soil > Unclassified... | reverse complement strand
CCTCTCGGGGCAGGCGGCGGCGCTCTACCACCACAGCCGGGGGATCTGCCACCTTGCCGGCAGGGCCCTGCGCCTGCGCCTGCATCTCGACCTCGCGCGGCCGGGCCTGGCGCCGCTCAGCCGCCTTCCCTGGGAGCTGATCGGGCCCGCCACCGGAGAACCGTGGAGCCTCGATTTCCAGACGCCGGTCGTCCGCTACCTGGAGGTGGACCGGCCGGCCTTGCCGGCCGTGCTCGGCGGCCCGCTGCGCCTGCTGGTCGCGATCTCGAGCCCGCAGGGCTATGCCGCTCTCGATCTCGCCGGCGAGCGAGCGCGAATCGCCGCCGGCTGGGGAGCGCAGCCGGGAGTCGAGATCGACTTTCTCGCCGGCGCCACCCTGGAGCGGCTGTGCGACGCTCTGCACGCGCGGCGTCGACACGTCCTGCACTTCATGGGCCACGGCGGCTTCGATGCCGCGCGGGGCGCGGGCGCGCTGGTGCTGGAGGACGCGCGCGGCAAGCCGCACCTGGTCAGCGGCGAGTCGCTGGCGGCCCACCTGCGGCTGCCGCAACCGCCCTTCCTCGCCGTCCTCAATGCCTGCGACACCGCCCGGCAGGTGGCCGGAGACGGCTCCGACCCCTTCGCGGGCGTCGCCGCGGCGCTGGTCAGGAGCGGCCTCTCGGCGGTCGTCGCGATGCAGTTCCCGATCTCGGACGCCGCCGCCCTGGCCTTTTGCCGCGGCCTCTACCGGCGCCTGGCCGCCGGCAGCCCGCTCGAAGAGGCGGTCACCGCGGGGCGGCTGGCCATCCTCGACGACCTTCCCGGGTCGCTCGAATGGGCGACGCCGGTGCTCTTCCTGCGCACCGAGCATCCCACCGACACGCCTTTCGTCGTGCCGCGCGCGGTCGCCGAGAACGTCCTCGACAGCAGCGAATACGTGGCCGAGAAGACCGCCGGCTTCGTCGGGCGGCGCTTCGTCTTCACCGCCATCGACAGCTTCGTCGCAAGGCAATCCCGCGGCTACTTCTTCGTCCGCGGCGATCCCGGCATCGGCAAGACGGCGCTGATGGCGGAGCTGGTCAGGCGGCATGGCTACGTGCATCACTTCAACATCCTCACCCGCCGGATCAACAGCCCGTCCGCGTTCCTGCGCAACGTGTGCGCGCGGCTCATCGCCGAGCATCGGCTGGACCATGCCTACCTGCCGCCCGAGGCCAGCCTCGACAGCGGTTTCCTGATGGCGCTGCTGGGGACCATCGCGCGCCGCGGCGAGGCGGCGCGGAAAACCATCCTGCTGGTCGACGCGCTGGACGAGGCCGAACGCCCGCGCCCCGGCGCCGGCAACACCCTGCACCTGCCGGAGAGCCTGCCGCCGGGCGTCTACATCGTGGCCACGACCCGCCGCGAAGGCGAGACCAACCTGCCGCTCCGCATCGACTGCGAGCAGGAGACGCTCTCGCTCGACCACGCCGACCCGGCGAACCTCGCCGACGTCGAGGCGTTCGTGGCCAATCACCTGCAGCACCCGGGAGTCCGCCGGTATCTGGCGGCAACGCGCCTGGACGATGCGGCCTTCGTCAGCCGGATGGTCGCCAAGAGCGAGGGCAATTTCATGTACCTGCACTACGTGCTGCCGGCGGTGGCGCGGGGAGAGTATTCCGGCCAGGGCGCCGCCGCTCTGCCCCAGGGCCTGACTGCCTACTACGAGCAACATTGGCAACGGCTGCGCAGCGCCGACGAAGACTTCTGGGTCGCCTACCGGCTGCCGATCATCATGGCCTTGACCGTGCTGCGGCAGCCGGTGCCGTTCGACCTGATCGCCAAGCTGTCGGGAATCGCCCAGCTGGCGCGGGTGCAGCTGGCGCTCGACGATTGGTGCCCCTTCCTGCACGCCGAACGGGTGGTGGAGAATGGCGACGAGGAGCTGCGCTATCGCCTCTACCACCTCAGCTTCCTGGACTTCGTCACGCAGAAGCGGGAGGTCGGCGTGAGCCTCAGGCAGGCGCATCGGCGCGTGATGGAGGCGCTGGCGGAGTATCTGTGAGCAGATCCGCCGGCGGCGCCACGCCGAGGGAGAGCGCGCCGGCGATCGCGGCGCGCATTTTGGCGCTGCGCTCGTGCCATGCCTCTTCGTTGCGGCCGGGCCGCGGCGCCAGGAAAGCGTTCAACCAGAGCACCACCATCCGCTCGCCGGCCTGCCTGCCGCCAAGGGCCAGCGCCTGTGCCACCGCCTCCGCCAGCAGCCGCGTGCCGTGGTGCTCGTCCAGCTGCCGCAAGCGCCGCAGCAGCGGCCAGGCGCGCGGATGCGAGGGCTCGAGCCCGTGCCGTGCCACCAGCTCGGCGAGATCCGCCACCCAGGTCGCGGGCGCGAGATCCGGCCGGCAGAGCCGCGCCGCCGCCGCCGCCGCGGGATCGCCGATCGCCGCCTCCAGGCGTCCGGCGGCGGGCTGGGTCACCCAGCCGTGGCGCAGCAGGCGCAGGCAGAGATCGTCGCGTCCGGCGCCGGCGGGCAGCCGCGTGGCGAGATCGCAGGCGATCTCCGGCAGTGGACCGGCGAGCAGGTAGGCGAGCGCCGCGGCCTCGCCTGCCGGCGGCATGCGCCGCAAAGCGAGCCAGCCGTCAGCTCGCCGGCGGCGCTCCGCGACGCCCTCGCGGCAGCATCGCGCGATGCGCCGCTGCTCGCCGGTCAGCCAGCGCCAGGTGCGCTCGCCGCGGGCGAGGCGGCTGCCGATCGGCGCCTGCAGACGCTCGGCGGCCACGGTCGCCAGCACCAGGATCTCGTGCCAGTGGCGGCGGATCTCCTCGCCGGCGGGACCCTCCGCGGCGCGCTCGGGCAGCTCCAGGATGGCGTCGATCAGCTCCCCGGCCCCCCTGTTCAGCGCGGCGGACGCCCGCACCAGCAGCCCTTCGAACGTCTCGCGGCGGTGCGGCCATGGCACGGCCGGAAAGCGCAGCAGCGCCACCTCGAACGCCTCGTGGAGCTCGGGCAGCAGCCGGGCCGGGGGCAGCGGCGCGATCACCTCGGCGAGCTCGACCGTCAGCGCCAGCAGGCGCTCGTCGGAGCCGATGCCGGTCAGCGATTGGCGCAGGAGCTGCAACGGGCCGAGGGGGTCCCGGCGATCGGCGGCATGCAGGCGCTCGTCGAGGCGCAGCGCCTGGCGGGCGAGATCGAGCAGCGCCTGGACGCGGCGCTCCTTGCTGCCCAGCCGCAGCATTGAATCGTCGATCCGTTCGCGCAGGTCGAGCGGCGGCCCGGCGAGCAGAGCGAGCGCCGCGCATTCATCTTCGGCGGCCGCCACGGATGCGGCCGCGTGGTACAGCCGGGGAAGCTCCAGGTCGTCGCCGCGGCTCGCGGGCTCGCCCGCCGCGAGGGCAAGCTCGGCGGCCAGCTGCCGGCGCCGATCGCGGATCATCCCGCACGCCTCCCTCGCCAGCTCCGGCTGCTCCCGCGCCAAGGCGCTCGCCGCGGCCGCGCAGAGGTCCTCCTCCTCCTCGGGCAGCAGCCTTGCCGCGGCGGCCCGCAGCGGTTCGAGGCTCCGGCGCATGACGCAAAGACGGCTCGCCACGCCGACGATGAGCCGCGACCGCAGGCCGAACGCCGCCGCCGAGGTCTCCGCCGTGGCGGCGAAGAGCTCCGCGCCTGCGCAGAGGATCTCCAAGACAGGCAGGGCACGAACGCCCGCGCCGAGAGCCAGCAGGGTCGCGCCGCCGCTGCCGGGTGCCCGCACGACGTTGTCGACCTCCCGCCGCAGCTCGGTGCCGAAGACCTCCGCCACGAGGTCGAGATAGCGGCAGAGGTCGGCGGCGGCAGCCGCGTAGCGGCGGTCGCACAGCCGGGCGCGCGCCGCCGCGGCGAGGCGCCGGCGCGAGGCGGCCTTCGCCGCCGGCCAGGCGGCGGCCAGCCGCAGCAGCCAGTGCAGGCGGTCGGACGCCGCGGGCAGTTGCCGGACGGCGGCGAGCGCCGCCCTGGCACGGGCGGAGTCCGCTCGCGCTTCGAGGCGGACCACCTGCAGGGCCGCGCGGTGCTCGGCATGCGGCAGCTCGGCGGCGAGAGCCCGCGCCTCGCCGGCGGTGAGCTGGGCGAACAGTGCGCACCCGGCTTCGATCCTGGCCACCGACCAGGGAATCGCCGGGCCCGTGGCCCGCTCCAGGCAGAGCTCCTGCCAGGCTCCGCCGGGGTCCGCCCGCGCCCGCCGCTCGAGCGCGACGAAGGCCAGGTCCCAGAACAGCGCCCCGTCGGCGGCGGGGAGGCAGGAGAGCAGATCCCGCACTGCGGCCACCGACCCGCCGTCGCGAAACCAGCCGCGCAGGGTGCCCGCCAGCCCGGTTGGATCCCCCACCTGCCGCAGGACCCGCCGCAGGGCGTCGCTGGCAGGGCGGCCCCCCTCCCGGGCGTGACAGCTGTCGGCAACGGTCAGCCAGAGCCGGCTGGCGAGCGCGGGCCAGCGTTCGAGGCGACGCGCCACGGCCGGCCATTCCGCCGCGAGCTCGGCGCCGAGATGGCGCGCGACGACGGTCAACGCGGCGAGCATGGCGCCGGCCGCCGCCTCGTCGGACGGCTCGGGGAGCGACCGCAGATCGTCGCTCACCTGGCGCCGGAGGGCCGCGGCCTCCGCGCCCTCCCCCGAGGCCGCGGCGATGACCGACTTGGCGGCCGCGCGCGGGCCGGGGTCCGGCAGCTGGGAGGCGAGATTCTCGGCCAGACGGCGACGGCCCTGTAGGGTCAGCGCGCGCAGCGTCCCTTCATCCGCCAGACCTTCGGCCAGCCCACGCAGATTGACCGCGACCAGGGCATAGCGGACGAACCGCTCCCAGTCGCCGACCTCCACGGCACCCGCCAGCGCGTGCTGCTCGAGGTCGGCGGCGGGGGCCGCGAAGCCGTCGAAGCAGCTCGCCTGCTGGGCAAGGAGCTGCCGCCGATCGATCGCCGCGAACAGGCTCTGCCACTCTCCGGCGGCATGGGCATGGAAGGCGAGCTCCCTGAGCGCCAGCTGCTTAGGGTCCATCGCCGGAGACTCCTCCAAGCTCCCGGCGCCGCTGCCAGGCGAGCTTCCTGGCCAGCGGCCCGAGGCGCCGGCGGGTGGCGATGCAGGCCGGGACCGCGAGCCCCCCGAAGGGCAGCACGGTGGCGAGGACCAGCAGGGCGAGGCCGCAGCGCAGGCGCGGCGGCAGGCTCCGATCGGCGATCTCGCGCCAGCCCAGCGGGCGCAGCTGCCAGGGCAGATGGGTGCGGCCAAGCAGCACCGCGACCAGCGGCCAGCAGATCGCCCAGGCGGCGAGCAGCGGCGAGAGCACGTCCGAGGTGAGCTCGACGCCGCCCGCGATCTCGAGGCCGAGGAGGCAGGACAGGTCCGGCAGCTCGTCCGCCAGCCGATGCCGCGTCACCCGGACGTTCTGCCCGGCGGGCGCCAGCGAGAGCGCCGCGGCCTTCAGGGTGAGCAGCAGGGCGGCGCCGAACATCATCGTCGTGGCCACCTCCCGACGAGCGCCGCGCTGTAGCTCGAAGCCCCACCACAGGCCCAGCAGGGCCGCCAGCTGCGCCTTGGCGGCGGCGCTCGCATGGGGCCGCAGGGAGCGCAGGCGGCGCGGCCCCGCGATGCGCAGGATGGCCATGGCGGTGTCGAGGGCGAGGGCGATCGAGGTCAGCGCGCAGAGCGTCAGCGCCGCTTTCCAGCAGGCGCCATGGACCGCTCCGAGGGTGGCGGCCCAGGCCGGCCGCCGCGCCGCCAGCCAGCCCATGGCCCAGGCGGCGGCGGCGGCGTCGAGCCCCAGGGCGAAGATGCGCAGCTCGTAGAGCGCCAGCACCTTGCCGTGGGCGCGCCCGAGGTCGGCCGGACCGCCCAGCGGCCGCGGCGGCCGACGCATCCGCTGCGGCCACGACAGGCCCTCCCAGGCATGGCTCAGGCTGTCCTCGAGGCGGATCCATTGCGGCAGCCTTGCCGCCCCATCGCTGCGCAGCAGCGCCCCATGGACGATCTCTTCGGACCGGGTGGCTTCGGCCCCCATGGCGAACCAGACCAGCAGGCCCAGCACGGCGCCAAAGGGGATGGGCAAGAGCCAGCAGACACTGGCGGCGGTCACCGCGACCCGCCGCCATCGCCGCAGGTGCGAGCGCCGGCAGCGCCACGCCGCGAAGGCCGCGGCGAGCCCGCAGCAGGGGATATGGAGCAGGACCGAGAGCGCCAGCAGACCGCGGCGGCCGCCCATCGCCGCCGGGGTGGAGGCCAGCCGGCAGCCGGCCAGGAAGAGGACCACAAGATTGCCGACGAACAACCAGGCGGCGGCCCAGAGGAAATCGAGCCGGCCCCACAGCCGGGTGACCGCATGGCGAGATGGTGCGAGCCACCCGCCGGCCGGCGCCGGCGTCGGCGCGGCTTCCCGGCCGGCGGCGCCGGCGGCCAGCCCAGGATGACGCTTGCGGACCCAGCGCCAGCCGGGGACCACCAGCAGTCCGGCAAGCGGGATCGCCGCCAACACGCAGCGGAGCCGGCGGAGCCAGAGCGGCCAGCTGTCGTCGTCGGCGCCGGCGCGCGAGAGCGCCAGGTGCAGCAGCGCGCCGTTGGCCAGCATGGCCGCGGCCACCATCGCCGCGACCGAGAGCGGCCCGAGAAACGGGACCGGCAGGTGCGGCGTGAACGGCCAGGGCAGCGCCCACAGTGCGCCGTCGATGGGCCAGAAGACCAGGAAGCTGACGGCGAGCAGCGGCAAGACCAGGTCGTCGAAGCCGCTGCGCTCGAGCCATCGCTTCCAGTTCGGGCGAGTCGCCCGCCGCCAGGTCCGGTAGACGCGCAGCAGCCGCTCGTTGTCGCTCGCTGCCGTCGGGCTGCCACGCGTGCGGCTCACCTCTATCCAAGACACCGCGGCGCGCCCACTTGTTGAGGACGCGCCGGAGCAGCCTGGACTTGTGATTACAATTCGCATAGCTTGAATCCTTCCACGAGCTGCCGGCGGAGCCGGATCGACGGCCCTGGCGCGCGCTCGCCGCGGAGGCAAGCCATGAAGGCCACGTTCGCCGTCGTTTTCGTCGCGACCCTGCTGCTGATCCCTCTGGCGTCTGCCGCGGCCGTCGCCGGCGGCGCGCCAGGCGCTCCTGCCACGGCGGCCCCGGCTCCGGCGAGCGTGGCTCCCGCCGATGCGCAGCCGCCGGCGGAGTGGCTCTTCGCCTGCGTGCCCCAGTGCTCCTATTACCAGGGCATCTGCCAGGAGGAATGCAGCGGCCTGGGCGGGATCAAGTCCTTCAGCTGCACGCCGCCGCCTCCCGGGATCTGCGCGCACTTCACCTGCGTCTGCAACCGGGGTCTCTGATCGGGTGAGAGCGCGCCGATGATCGGAACGGGGCGCACCGATGATCGGAACGGGGCGCACCGCCCCGCGCGAGGGAGCGGCTTTCAGCGTGGCCCGGCGGCGGTGCAGTCTCTCATCAGCAGGCGCATCGTCGGCGGCGCGGCGGTGGCGGTCAGGGTGGCGCCGCCGCAGTTGGCGAGCGGCTCGAGGACGGTCTCCCAATCGCGCCACAGCTCGACCTGATGGTGGGAGGCGAGCGGGAAGCCCTCGACGAAGCGGCGCACGCGGCTGACGATGCGCAGCGCCGTCCGCGGCTCGAGCCAGATACCGAGCGACAGCGGCGGCCCGGCGGGTGCGGCAGCGCCAGGCACCGCAGCGGCAGCGCCAGCGCCGGGCGCAGCGTCAGGGCCAGGCGCGGCAGCGGTGCCGGCCGGCGGCACCAACGCCGCCAGGCGGGGGGCGAGGGCTGCGGCTTGGCGCAGGCTTTCGGGGTCCAGGGCGAGAATGTTCCAGCCGGCGCTCTCGCCGGTTGGCAAGCGCCCCCCGAGCAGGCGGAAGAGGCCCTCGGTCGGCAGGCGCCAGCGCGCCGCTCCCGCCGCGCCGGCGGCATTGAACACCGCCACGCCCGGCAGGTCGCCCAGCGAGGTGATGCGCAGGCTGCTGGTTTCGAATAGCGCCAGGGCCGCCGGCGGCAGGGGGGCCGGTGGTGCGGACCTGCCGGCGCCGGCATCGGCAACGCGGCCGCCCGCCGAGGCCGCCGCCGCCCGTCCCGGGCCACCCACGCCTGCCATGCGACTTCGCCAGTCCGGTCCCACGGCCAGGAGAAGGGCGGGCAGGGGACCCGCGCCCGCCAGGAGCATCGCGCCGGCGTCGGCCGCGCCACCTGCGCCGGCCGCGCTCCCGGCAGCACCTGTTCTCCCGACACTGCCGGCAGCACCCGCTCTACCGGCAGCGCCCGCGCCCCCGGCGGCGCCCACCAGGGACAACGCGAGGTCCGAGCCCTGGCGGGTGAGCGTGTAGTAGCCGGCGGGAATCTCCGGCCGCGCTCCCATCCAGTGCACGACGGCCAGGCTCTCGGGCAGTTCCACGCCCTTACCGGCGCCGGCCTCCTCGCCGCCGGCCGTCTCGCCGCCGCCAGCGATGGCGCCGGCCGGTCCGGTGGGGAGTCCGAGCGCTTCCTGCCCTGGCGCCGGCGGCGCGGCTGGCGCCGGCACCACTTCCGCCGCCGCCGCCGGCGGCAGCTCCGCACCGGCGGTGGCGCTCCACAGCCGGCCCGACCAGGTCACCCGCGTGTTCCCGGCGGCGCCCCCTGCCAGCCAGGGGTTGCCGGCGAGCCGGCCGGCGAGCTTCGCCACCACCGCCAGCGCCGGGTAGATCCTCGCCACCACCCGCAGGCGCCCGCCCGCCAGGTCGGAGCAGGCCACCAGCTCGCTGGCGGGAGGCACCTGGAAGGGTCCGAACGTCGGCAGCTCCTCAGGTTCTCGTGCCCGCCGCGCCGCCGCCTCCTTGCCCATGTCGCCCGCATTGCCGGCATTGCCGGCATTGCCGGCGTCGCCGGCGTTGCCGGAAAGGTCGGCGGTCAATCGCACCGCGGCTTCGATCAGGTCCTGCGGGTCGCCGATCGCCGCCGCCAGCACGCCCAGGTTCTGGTGCGGGTAGGGCAGCCAGAGGCAGACGTCATAGGCGCCGCCGGCCAGCAGCTGCAGCGGCTCGGCAACGCCGCCGCCTTCCCCGGCGGCTGCCGCGCGCCCGGTGCCGGCTGCCGGCGCCGGCGGCTCATCCCGCCGATCTCCGCCGCCGCCGCCAGGCGCCGGCGATCCCGCCGGCACGGCCGCCGGCTGCCCGCCGCCGCCCGCGGCGCCCAGCCGCGGCGCCGCCGCCCGCTCGCGCGGCAGGTACCAGTACCAGACGTGCGCGGCCAGCAGCGCCAGCATCAGCAAGCAGGCATAGACCGCACGCTTCATCGCCGCTCACCAGCCTCCCCCGCGCCAAACCGCGCGCTCAGCTCCGCCAGCGCGCCGGCCACCGCCCCCAGCACCTCGTCGTCATCCTCCCCCACGCCCAGGTCGCACAGCTCGGCGCTGACCGACCGCACCAGGTCGGCGGCCAGATCCTCCTCGCCATAAGGGGCAAGCGGCGGCAGGGCGCGGAACGGCGCCGCGGCCACCGGCGCCGCCGCGGCCACCGCCATCCCGGGCATCTCTATCCCCGCCGTCCCCGCTGTCCCCGCCGCACCCGCTGTCTCCGCCGTCCCCGCCGTCCCCGCCACCTCCCGCAGCGCCGCGGCGTAGCCGCGCGCCGTGCTCTCCAGGCTGTGATGCGCCGCGGCCCAGCGCCTGGCGTTCTCCCCCATCGCCTGCCGCAGGCCGGCATCCGCCTCCAACCGTGCCAGATAGGCCGCCAGCAGGTCCTCCTCGCCCTCGTCCGGATCGACCTGCGCGCAGCACCCTTCCGGGACCTCGGCGAACGCCCCCACCCGGCTGACGATCACCGGCTTGCCCAGCCCCAGCAGGCGGACCAGCGCCCCCGAGGTCTCGCCGGCGGTCGGATAACGCAAGTTCACCGCCACGTCGGCCGCCGCCATGTACAGCAGGAAGCGCTCGAAGTCGAGCCGCCCGGTCACCGTCACCCCATCCATCCGCTCGTCTGCCGCCACCGCCGCGAAGTCGAAGTGCGGCGACACCTCCCCGACCAGCAGCAGCACCGCCCGCGGCGCCTGCCGGCGCAGCCTGGCGAAGGCGCGCAGCAGCACCCGCGGGCGCTTGGCGGCGGTGAGGAAGCCGAACGAGGCGACGACAAAGGCGTCCGGCGCCAGCCCCAGCGCGGCCCGCGCCGCCGCCGGTGTCGGCGGCGGCGGCGGCGCTCCCAGGCTGAACGGCGAAGGCACCACGGCGATCCGCGCCAGCGGCCGGCTGGCCTGCACCCGCCGGCGGGTGAAGTCGTTGTGCACCAGCATCCCCAGGCTGCGGTCCACCACCCGCTCGAACAGCGGATAGCTCCACGGATCGAGCGGCACGCCGGTCGCCAGGCAGCGCCGGGCCACCGCCTCGCCGGTCAGGCCGTAGGCATAGCGCATCTCGGCGACGTAAGCCGCCGCATCGCCGGCGACCAGCGTCAGCTCCCGGACCAGGTGGTGGAGCACGTACTCGTGCAGCGCCACCACCCCCGGATGCGCCAGCAGCGCGCGGTAGATCGCCGCGTGATAGTCGGGATTGTTGCCCAGCTGGTAGAGCACGGCGTCGAAGCGGCCGCCGGCCAGCAGGCCCGGGAAGGCGCGTTCGGGATGCGCCGCCAGCCCGCCGAGCGCCGCCGCGCCGGCAGGGCGCCAGCCGTCGGGAACGATCAGCTCGACCTCCATCAGCCGCGCCAGCGCCGGCAGCAGCTCGGCGCTGTAGTCGGCGATGCCCGACCGGACGGGCGGCAACGGGCTCCAGTACGCGATACGCATGGCGGCGCTCGCCCCGCTCAGGCGGTCAGCTCGGCGATCACCTGGTCCCAGCCGATCGCCTTGACCCGCGCCTGCCCGGCGGCCCCCAGGGCGCGGGCCTCGCGGCGGTCGCGGAACAGCCGGTCGAGCCGCGCCGCGATCTCGCGCGGCGCGTCGGCGGCGCAGACGAAACCGTTGACGCCGTCCTCCACGAACTCCAGCACGCCGCCGGCGTCGGCGGTGGTGACGACCGGTTTGCCGGACTTGAACGCCTCCACCGTGACGTAGCCGTAGTCCTCGTCGTAGGGCGCGTAATAGACGCAGCCGGCGCCGGCGTAGAGCTCCGCCGCCTGCCGCTCGTCCACCCACCCCAGCAGCTCCACCCGCTCGGCCACGCCCAGCCGCGCCGCCAGCTCGGCGAGCCCGTCGCGCTCCGGACCGGTGCCGGCAATGCGGCAGCGCACCGCGGTCTCGGTGTGCTCGAGAGCCCGGATCAGCAGGTCGCACCGCTTCATCACGTCCAGCCGCCCGATGGTGAAGACGTAGTCGCCGAAATCCCCCGTGTGATAGCCGGCCTCGTGCCGGGGGGGCGGATACAGCACCTCCGCCTCGACCTCGTTGTGGCGCCGCAGCCGCTCGGCGACGTTGCGCGAGATGGTGAAGACCGCCCGCGCCTCCCGCAGCGTCCGGCGGTCCATGTCACGGATCGTCGCGATCGCCGCGCGGTCCCGCGGCCCGTCGCCGAAGTCGCTGTAGCCGGTGCCGAGCAGATCGTAGATCTGGCGCAGCTGGTGGACCAGCCACACCACCTTGTTCGGATGCTTGATCATGTACGACGGGAAACGGGTGGCGATCACCCGATCGATCCGCCGCCTCGCCGCCTCGGTGAGATCGATCATTCGCCAGGCCAGGCAGCCCTTCAGCACGTCGACGCGGGTCGGCCAGTGGAACGGCACCCGCACCAGGTCCACCTCGAAGCCGCGCCGCGCCAGCTCGTCGCGCAGCGCATCGCACAGCATCTCGGCGCCGCCGCGGACGAACGGCACCTGAGTGTCGCAGATGCAGATGCGCTCGCCGCTCATCGCCGCGGAGCATCGCCGGCTGCCGTGGTCGCCGCGGCGGCCGCGGCGGCGGCGGCGGCTTCGGCGCGTGCCTCGAGCTCGGCCAGGCGGGCGCCGAGCAGGCGGGTCTCGCGCGCCGTGCGCTCCTGAGCTTCGGCCAGCTCCTGCAGCATCCTGCCCGCCGCCTGATTGAAAGCGTTCTGCTGCGCCACGACCGGCCGCAGGAACCACTTGAGGAAGAGATGGAAGAACGCCTTGCGCGAGCCGACGATCAGCTTGCCGAGGCGCGGCCGGTGAGAGAAGGAGACCGGCTCCTGCAGGTATTCGGCCGCCCTGACCGCCAGCAGCGCCTGGGCGAAGCCCCCCGCGCCGCCGCTCAGCCCGCCGCCCACCGTCGCCGCCTCCGCCTGCCGCTGGCGCACGCCCGAGCGCAGCTGCTGCAGCACCTCCGCGACGCGCGGATCCGGCGGCGCGGCGGCATCGCCGGCGGCATCTGCAGCGTGGGCGGCTTCGGCGGGTGCCGGCGGACCGCTCACCGGCGCCTCGCTCACGGCGGTCCCTCGAAGCCGAGGAAAACGCCCAGGTTGCGCGGGTCCTGGCTCTTCGGGTCGCGGTGCGCCGGCACGATGCCGTCCGTCGTGTCGAGAGTGAAGCGATAGAACCATTCGTGCGGCGCGTCGGGGAAGAAGCCGAGATCGCGCGCCGCCGGCCGCAGGGCCAGATCGATCGGCGTGCCCTGGCGCTTGCCGTCGCTGTCGAAGCGCACGACCACCCGTTCGACGCCGCTGTCCAGGGTCAGCTGGTTGATCTCGGAGAGCGAGTAGACGTTGAAGCGCAGGCGCTCGACCGGCGCCGGCGACACCACCACCACCTCGGAGCGCGAGGCGCCGCGCACCCAGACGCCGCGCGGATGGCGCTCGTCGGCGTAGAA
>Ga0209167_10001673_pt1 | contig 12686 bp, 8 predicted proteins | sample Coa_R1_9_FD_187154 | JGI IMG/M metagenome (GOLD analysis project Ga0209167, IMG submission 187154) | Surface soil microbial communities from Centralia Pennsylvania, which are recovering from an underground coalmine fire - Coalmine... | ecosystem: Environmental > Terrestrial > Soil > Unclassified... | reverse complement strand
CCGCGCACCATTGGCCAGGTGCCGATTTACTACGCGCATCTCAATACAGGCCGGCCCCCAGAGCCTGAGCAGCGCGGAATTCCCATGGGTGATCCCGGCAATCCGGTGGGTTACACTTCCAAATACTTGGATGTGGATGCCACTCCCGAATACCCCTTCGGTTTTGGCCTTTCCTACACCACCTTTGAATACTCAAACCTACGGCTGTCGGCGCCGCAGGTCCGTCTTGGCAATCATCTGACGATCTCGGCGGATGTGACCAATTCCGGCAGCTACGAGGCCGATGAAGTGGCGCAGTTGTACACGCGCGAACTGGTTGCCAGCGTGAGCCGCCCGGTCAGAGAATTGAAAGGGTTTCGGCGGGTCCATCTGAAACCCGGCGAGAAAGGTGCCGTAACATTTACGCTCTCCACCAACGACCTCGCGTTCTACAACGAACGCAAGCAATTGGTGACCGAGCCAGGCGCATTCGAGGTTTGGATTGCACCGGATTCAGCCCGCGGAGTAGAGGGAAAATTCGCGGTCAAGTGACCGCTTACTTATACCTGCCTTACTTGTAGCTAGACGCCTGGAGTTCAAACATACCGGCATATCTGCCCTTTCGCGCCAGGAGTTGTTGGTGAGTGCCTTCCTCATGCAGGGTGCCGTTGTGTAGAACAACGATGCGATCAGCCATGCGGACCGTAGAAAAACGATGCGAGATGAGAAGAGCGATTTTGCCCTCCGTCAGCTCGGCGAAACGTTTGAAGAGCTCGTATTCGGCGATGGGATCGAGCGCCGCGGCCGGCTCATCCAGAATCAGGACACCCGCGTCGCGCATATACATGCGGGCGAGCGCGAACTTCTGCCACTCGCCGCCCGAAAGATCCACGCCATCCTCGAAGCGCCGGCCGAGCATCTGATCCAGTCCATGCGGCAAGCGCTCAATCAATTCGTGAGCGCCGCTCTTCCGCACGGCGTAGCCTAGGCGGTCCGGGTCGCTTGCAACGTCCAGGCCGCCCACCGTGATGTTTTCCCGAACAGTCAGATCGTAGCGCATGAAATCCTGGAAAATCACGCCGATTTCCCGGCGCAAATCATCGACGTCATACTCGCGCAGATCGACGCCGTCGAGCAGGATCTGGCCGCTGGTGGGCTCATAGAGCCGCGTGAGCAACTTCACCAGTGTGGTTTTCCCCTGGCCGTTTTCGCCTACCAGCGCGATTCGTTCGCCGGCGCCGATCCGCAAATTAATATTGTTCAGCACCAAACGGCGGCTTCCCCTATAAGCGAACGAGACGTTGCGAAATTCGAATCCGTGACGAATCGGGCGGGGCGCCGGCAGCGGCGCTTCGATATTCTGGACCCGCGGTTTTACGGCGAAAAACTCCACCAAGTCCGAGAGGAAGAGCGCGTGGTCCGCGATTACTGCGAAAGAGCCAAACAGCAGCTGAATTTGATTGCTGCAACCGGCCAGCGCACCGCTCAACATGGTGAGGGTTCCTATGGTGAGATCGCCGCGGAAAGTTTTTAGCACCAGCAGGACATACGCGCCGTAGTAGCCCAGAGACGCCACCAGCGCCAGCAGCGATGTGGTGCGGAATCGCCGGCCTGCCATCCGGCGGTTGCGGTGAATGACTTCATCGTAGACCGACGTGAAGCGGCTGGAAAGAAAGTTTGCCAATCCGAATACTTTCAGCTCTTTCGCGCCTTCCTTCTTGGTGCCAAGGTCGCGCAAATAATCCAATTCCCGGCGCAGCGGGGTCAGACTATATGCCAGCGAATATCCGAGGAAGGCGAAATGGCTCTCCCCAATGAATACCGGAAAAATAGTGATTGCAATCAACGCAAAGAGCCAGGGCGAAAACGCAATGATCCCGGCGGACAATGAAATGAGAGTGATGGATTGCTGAAAAAGGGTGCCGAACTCATGTAGCATTCCGACGCGGTCGCAGGCCTGCACGCGCGCCCGGTCAAGCTTGTCGTAGAAGGTGGGATCTTCAAACGATTCAAGATCCAAAGTAGCGGCATGCTCCATCACCCGCACCGTGAGTTCCCGGGAGAAGCGGTCCGCCATGCGCCCGTCGCAATACTCGATGCCCCGGCTCAAAACTACGCCCAAGGCGCCGATCGTGAATTCCGCGGCCAGTAAGTACCAGATTTCATGCGGAACGGGTTGAGGGTGCCGAATGGCGGCGACGATCAAATCCACGATCCGCTTCGCGATGCACAAGCTGGCGAACGGCAGCACCGCAATCAGCGCACGCAAACTCATCGCGGCGATCATTAACTTCGAGCCGGATCGCCACAGAATCCGCAGGACAGGCGGTAGATTTTTCAGGGCATCCAGTCGTTCTTTCCAGGCTGCGAGTTGGAGTTTTTGCCGGCGGTTCATCGTAAATCATTCTTGCGGAGGCAGTTTCGGTATTCCACGGCTCGGGGTTTGCAATCCTGGGGCCAACGGCAGATCGTCCAGGTCGTGGGAGCGGGGAGCTGACGACGAATCAGTCCGGAAAGAGCCGCGGGGACTTCGATTTAGGAATGCGTCGTTGCCAGCAATTGCTTGACGGCGCGGCTGACGTTATCGATAAACGCCTTGAGCTGGGTCGGCTTTTTTATATAGGTCGTGGCTCCGCCGAGCGCGGCTCGATTCTGGTCAGCGGCGGAAGCCGAAGACGTGATAATCGCAATCGGAACATGGGAGAGACCGGGATAGCCTCGAATCGTGCCCAGCACCTCGAAGCCATCGCTGCATGGGGTATTCAGGTCCAGCAGAATAAGATCGGGAATCAGCGGGTCGTTTACGGCGTCAGCGGACGGGCACAGAGCCCGTAGCGCCTCGGCGCCGCTTTGAAAGTTGGTCATTTCAAACCGCAGGCCACTCTCCTCGAGCGCGAGTTTCACCAGATAAACGTCAGAAGGGCTGTCGTCGATGAGAACGATATGAGACACCATCGAAGCCTAGTTCATGATAAGCTCACTCGGGAAGGGATCGCAAACTTGAAGTCCGCTCCTTGACCAAGCTGCGATTCCACCCAGATCCGCCCTCCATAGCGCTCCACGATTTTTTGGCAGATTGCCAGTCCGATTCCGGTGCCGGAATACTTTTCCCGCGGATGAAGCCGCTTGAATACGCCGAATATCTGACGGGCGTGCCGCGGATCGATGCCGATGCCGTTGTCGCGGACCGAGAAGATCCATTCAGATCCTTCCCTGACCGCGGAGACATGAATTGTCGGCGGCTCCTTGGATCGATATTTCAAAGCGTTCGCGAGCAGGTTCTGGAACAACTGGGTGAGCGTTGCTTCCGAGGCCATCAGAGACGGGAGCGGATCATTGGTGATCACTGCGTTATTCTCGGCGACGGACGCTTCGAGATTCAGCACAGCTTGCCGGAGCACGTCGGCGGAATCGACTAAAGTGCGCGGCTCCTCGGGACGCTCGCTCAATTGCCAGAACTCGCGCAGCCCTGCAATGCTGGCTTCCAGTCTCAGGGCGCCATCGACGGCGTACCGGATGGACTCCTCGCCCTTACTATCCAGCTTATCGGCGTACCTGGCGGCAAGCAGCTGCGTATGCGCTACGATCATCCGTACCGGTTCCATCAGATCGTGGGAGGCGGCGTAGACGAACTGCTTCAGATCCTCATTTTTTCTGTAAAGCTCCTCGGTGGAGTGCCGCAACTCGGTGATATCGTCGATGGCGAGCAAGATCATGCGTTCGCCATCGCGCTGACGAATCTCACGAGCGTTGAGCAACATGGTTTTCGCTCCGATACCTTCACTGGTTTGGCGCTCGACCTCGAAATCCCTTAGCGCGGAGTCTTTCGGAAGGATATTCTCCAAAAGCAGCCGGAGTCTTGGAATGTTCCACTGGCCATTTCCGATCTCATAAAATAAGCGGCCTTCCGTTTCCTGCTTCTCCAGTTCAAAGATCTTATAGAAGGCCTCGTTGGCGGTTCTGACGCGGAGGCTTCCGTCGAGAACGATGAGTGGTTCGCGGACCGTCGCCACTACGGCTTCGGCAAAGTCCAGCGCGCGCTTGAGATCATCAATGTCGATCAAGGTCGCGATGGCGCCATCCAGCGTGTTTTCTAGGCCCCGGTACGGCAAAATTCGTAACGAAAGCCAGCGGCCATCAGGGCGCTGAAATTCCAGGTGTTTTTCTTCACCGCCGCTTACCGTCCCCGCCAGCATTTCCGCGAAATCAGGAATCGTCGCGGCGCGAAGATCGGTAATCACTCTTCCCTGGTCGGTCGGAAGCAGATTCAGCACCGGCTCCATGGCAGGCGTGAACCATCGGATGCGAAGGTCCTTTCCCACCATCACGAGAGGAACATTGATGTTTTCGAGCAGTTTTCGAAGGTCGCTGTTCAAGCTGCTTTGTTCGGCATTCCGGATTCGCAGCTCTTCGTTCACCGTATTCAGTTCCTCATTGGAAGCCTGCAGCTCCTCTTTCGCCGTATCCAATTCCTCATTGGTAGCCTGGGCCTCCTCGTTGGAGGACCGCAGCTCCTCCGCCGCGGCTTCCTGAGCTTCGATGATCGACTGAAGATAATCTCTGGTCTCGGTAAGCTCATGCTCCAGCCTCGCGATTTCTCCATGTAGCTGGTCCACAACCTGATCGCTGACCTTGGGAACGCGGCCGACCTTTCCGCTCTTCGCTTGCTTCTGTGAGGCCGCCTTAGCTTCGGTCGAGTTCTCGAACATCACCAGGAAACAGCGATCCTGGTCGTGCGCGCCTCGAATCGGCGATACCCTCACGTCGACCATTCCGAAATGGTCGTTCCGTTTCACGCGGAGTCCCTTTTCGCTCACCGGAGCATTCTGTTTGCGCGCTTGCCCGACCGCCGCTTTTAATCCCGCGAGCAAGCCGGGCCTTACCAGGAGGGTTAAATTCGACGTGGGCGCTCCGCGCGGAACCCGCAGATAAGGATCGGTCTGCCCTCTCACTTGCAGAACGCGCATGTCCTCATCGATAATCACCGAAGGCGGCGCATATTCGGCCAGCAGCATGCGTTCCGCTTCCTTCTGGATGCTGTGCGCAGCGCCGGAGCTCTGACTCGGAAGCCGGGGCGGGGCGGCCATTCCGATAGCCGCGTTTCTATCCAGGTCGAAATTCGGCTGGACAGATTTGCCTCGCTTGACGAAGATCCGATGTGTGCGATCGATCGTTTCAAAATATTCCGAAAAGATCCCGACGGATTCCGAGCTTCCAAGCACGAGGAATCCATTGGGTTTGAGAGCGTAATGAAAGGTGGACAACGCCTTCTTCTGCAGCACCGTCCCGAGATAAATCAGTAAATTGCAACAACTGATGAGATCCATTTTAGAGAACGGCGGATCCCTGGTGACATCCTGACGCGCGAACACGCACAGGTCGCGGATGCTTTGGCTCACTTGATAAACCCGGTTCCTCTTTACGAAGAATCGCTCCAAGCGCTGAGAGGAGACGCCACTGAGTGCACCCTCCAGATAAACCCCGGCGCGCGCTTTCTCGATGAGCGTTTCGTTGAGGTCAGTGGCAAAGATCTGAATGCCGGGACGGACGGCGTGCTCCTCGATAAACTCGGTTAACGCGATGGCCAACGAATACACTTCCTCGCCGGTCGAGCAGCCGGGAACCCAGATTCGAATCGGGTCGTCCGGAGACCGCGCTTCGAGCAAAGCGGGAAACACAATCTCTCGCATCCTTTGGTGCGCCCCAGGCTCACGAAAGAAAGATGTGACATTTACCAGAAAGTCCTGCGCCAACACGTTTGCTTCCGCACTGTCGTGTTCCACCAAGCGGGAGTAGTCTTTCAAATCTTCTATGCCGTGGACCGCCATCCGGCGTTTGATGCGCCGGCGGATAGTATTGTGTTTATAGAAGGTAAAATCGATCCCGGTCGCGGCGTGCAATCGCACGAAGATGCGGTCCAGATCCCGGCCGTCGGCGGAGACCAAATCCGGCGCTGATTCTGGGCTGTGTTGCAAATAGGAATGGGCGGAAAGCCCTACTAACTGTCTCGCGATGCCTTTGGGCGACAGGACAAAATCGATCGCGCCAGAAGCAATGGCGCTCCGCGGCATGCCGTCGAATTTTGCCGACGTGGGGTCCTGCGCGAAGGTGATGCCACCCTCTGCCTTAACGGCCCGGGCGCCCAAAGTCCCGTCGGAAGCGGTGCCGGATAAAATCATTCCGAACGCCATGTTTTGACGATCCTTCGCCAGGGCCTGCAGGAACCCGTCTATGGGCATATTGCGGGCGCCAGTGTTGGGGCGCGGCACGGTCTTTAAGATCCCGCCGACGATGGTGAGGTTCTCGCTCGGCGGCATCACATACACGTGATTGGGTTCAACCGGAGTGTCCCCATGAATCTCCTGGATGGGCATGGCCGTCTTTCTCGAAAGGATCTCCGTGAGTTGACTGGCATGCGTGGGATCAAGATGCTGCACCAGCACGAAAGCCATGCCGGTATTAGCGGGCATATGCTCCAGGAGCTGCGTGAAGGCTTCGATGCCCCCGGCGGACGCGCCGACTCCGACGATGGGGAAAGCGGTGGTCCTCGTTGGGATGTCCGGTTCCGTAACGGCGGCCGCAGGGCTCTTTTTCAGCGCCTCGGCGCGAGCGATTCTCCCGAGTTCACGGCCGATCTCTGACGGCGTCAGTTCGAAATCCACGCAGCCCGTTTCGAGCGCTCGCTGCGGCGTACTTGGATGTTCGGCGGTTTCAATTTTTTGGGCGAACGTGATGCCGCCCGCGGCTTTGATGCTGCGCAATGCGTTCGCGCCGTCCGAATCCAGCCCCGACAGAATGGCCGCGATGGGTGTTCCCTTCCATTCGCGCGCGAGCGATTCCAGAAACGCCGTAATCACCCTTGGCCAGCCGCGCTCCTTCAATAGTGGCCTCAACCGAAAGGCTCCATCCCGCAAGGTCAGGTCCCGGTTGGGAGGAATGACATAGATGTGATTCGGTTGTAGCTTCAGGCCAGACTTAATCAGTTGGACCGGCATGGAAGTATTTCCAGCCAGGATCTTGGGCAGTTGCGTTGGGGTGCGGCGCAGGTGATTCACGACCACCACGGCCAGACCCGCGTCGGGAGGAATCTCCCGAATTACTTCCGTGTGCGGCCTTAGGCCCCCGGCCGAGCCACCCAAGCAGGCCACCGGGAAACTACCCGCGCTGTTGGTGGACGTCCCGCCAGCGGGGACGTTGGGAGGCCGCGATTTTTTCACGATCACATTATAAACCTAGAGGGATCGGAAGGCGCTTAGCGTTGCGCTAAGAGTCGAATCTGGAAGGACTTAGGTACCCCCCCCGGGACTCCGTTTTCGGCTCGTCGCTGGGAGTTGCGATCGCAGACTCGCTCTGGGGCGGCTTCTTACTGAGGTCGTCGGGAACGATTCCTTTATTCCTGAAGTTATTCAGTCTCTCCAAGGCACGTATCATGTTTTGACGCGCCTCCGAGTATCTTCTGGAACAAGACTTGATTCGCTCGACCCCATCCGGATGCGGCAAGCCGCTGGGGGTATCTTCGATGACGGAATTAAACTCCTCCAGGGCGGCGTTCTTCTCCTTCACTGCGATCTCGAAATCGTCGCACAGAAGTTTTTCGATCCGCTGGCTGTCAAGCTCAACCATAACAATTTGCTTTTGTAAGATGCCTATCTGCCAAAAATGTTACTCCTGGCGTACAACTGTGTCAATCTCTTTTCGTACACGCAAACGCGCGGCGAATGGCGTAAATGGAACTCTATGAAATACTACGGTCGATCTGGACTCCACCAACCGGCGGACGTACAATAAAAATACTGCCTGGCAAGAACACCGTCAACCGCCCCGCAGTGCCATTCGGCTCGTAACTGGTGCCTTAAATCCGATACTCGCGAGGGTGCAGGTGTGGCCTCGCGACAAATGAGCGCTGAACAGGAATTGGTACTAGAATGATAAGTCACTATGGCTAAGCAAAGAGCAACGCCAGCTTCGAAATCGATCGCTCTTGCGAAGGCTCCGACCGGAATTGAAGGGTTGGATGAAATCACGCTGGGTGGATTGCCCAAGGGCAGGCCCACCCTGGTGTGCGGGAGCGCCGGCTGCGGTAAGACCCTCTTAGGCATGGAATTCCTAGTACGGGGGGCGCGGCAATTCGGCGAGGCCGGCGTGTGCATGAGTTTCGAGGAGCGGACCTCCGACCTGGTCGAAAACGTCGCTTCTCTTGGGTTCGATCTTCAGGATCTCGTTAATCGCAAAAAACTGGTGATCGATCACGTACAAGTGGACCGAAGCCAGATCGAAGAAACCGGCGAATACGATCTGGAAGGTTTGTTCGTCCGGCTCAACTACGCCATCGATTCGGTCGGCGCCAAGCGCGTGTTGCTCGATACCATCGAATCGCTTTTCGCGGGGCTCTCCAATGAGTCCATCCTGCGCGCTGAGCTGCGGCGGCTGTTCCTGTGGCTGAAGGAAAAGGGCGTCACCGCCATCATCACCGGCGAAAAAGGGGAGGGAACGCTCACCCGCCACGGCCTGGAGGAGTACGTCTCGGATTGCGTCATTCTTCTCGATCACCGGATGACCGAATCGGTATCCACGCGCCGGTTGCGGGTGGTGAAGTATCGGGGATCGACGCATGGAACCAATGAATACCCGTTCCTGATTGATGAGCGCGGCTTCTCGGTGCTTCCTCTGAGCGAGCTTAATCTCAACTATGCCGTCTCCAGCCAGCGCTTGTCTTCGGGTGTGCCGGCTTTGGACGAGATGCTGGATGGAGCGGGGTTGTACCGCGGTTCCAGCGTGTTGATCTCTGGGACGCCCGGCACCGGCAAGACCAGTCTGGCGGCCAGCATCTGCCTCGCGGCCGGGAATAGGGGCGAGCGCAGCCTTATATTCGCGTTTGAGGAATCTGAGGCGCAGACAGTGCGCAACATGAAGTCCATCGGCCTCGATCTGGAGCCGCTAATTAAGAAAAACCTGCTGGTTTATGAGGCTTCACGCCCCACTATGTATGGCTTGGAAATGCACTTGGTGCGGATGCACAAAGCCATTCGCGATCACAATCCCTCGATGGTTGTCATCGACCCCATCAGCAGTCTGATGCTGGCCGGCGATGCACGGGAAGCGCGCAATACGATGTTACGCATGGTCGATTTTCTAAAGCAGCGTGGGATCACCGGCGTGTTCACCAATCTCGTGGGCGACGCCTCTCACCAGGAGCAGACCGAGATTTCCATTTCATCGTTAATCGATACCTGGATTCTGCTCCGCGATATCGAAATCGGGGGCGAACGGAATCGGGGCCTGCACGTTTTGAAATCCCGCGGTATGGCGCACTCCAATCAGATCCGGGAATTTATTCTCACTCCCCAGGGTATCGAGCTGCAGCCGGTTTATATCGGCCCTTCGGGGGTCTTGACAGGGTCGGCGCGTGTAGCATTGGAAGCACGGGACAAAGCCGAGGAGATCGCCAAACAACAGGAAGCGGAGCGGCGCAGGCTCGAGTACGAACGTAAATGCGCGGTGCTCGAAGCGCAGATCGCGGCTCTTCAGGCCGACTTGAAGGCGGAGCGGCTTGAACTGGAGCGCGCCACGGCCGAGGAAGCGCGCAGAACGCGATTGTTGGACGAGGAACGTTCCGAAATCGCAGCCCGCAGAAAAGCGCAACCAGCACGGCGGACCAAGGCCAAGACCGCCCATGGAGGTGCGAAATGAAACCAACCATTCCAAAGCGAGCAGTCAAGAAAACACCGAATCAGCGTCCAGCTGCCAAGGCCAAGAGAGCGGCCCCAAGGACGCCCACGAATGAATCTCTCATTTTGCGGCTGTACGTGGCTGGGCAGACGCCCAAATCGCTCACCGCCGTTGCCAATCTCCGGCGCATCTGCCAGGAACATGTGGATAGCCGGTATACCATCGAGGTTATCGATTTGCTCGAGAAGCCCCACCTGGCGAGCGGCGATCAGATTCTCGCAATCCCCACCCTGGTTAGGAGACTTCCTTCGCCCGTACGGAAGATCATCGGCGACCTGTCCCACCGGGATCGGGTGCTGATAGGCCTGGATATCGCGGAACCGAGTGCCAAGACGAGTGCTAAGAAATGACACGCTCCAAGCGGCCGGCTGCGCCATCTGACCGCGATCCGCGGCACCTATTCGACCTGAGCCTGTACGTGGCGGGCAGCACCGCGCGCTCTCTCCGCACGATTCAAAGCGTGAAGCGGGCCTTTGAAGAGCACGCGCATGGCAGATATAATCTGCGCGTGGTCGATATTCATCGGCAGCCGGCGATGGCCGTCGCCAATCAGATCGTCGCGGTTCCCACGCTGTTGTGCAGCCACCCGAAGCCCACGCGTTGCTTCGTGGGCCACGCGCTCAGTCCCGCCGATGTGCTGCAAAAACTAAGAATCATCCCCTTGCAGGAGCAGTACGCATGATTACGAAGCACCCGCGCGCCAAGAGCGAATCGTCGGAAATCGCCCTCCTCCGCCAGCAACTGAGCGAGGCGAACGACACTCTGCGCGCTATCCGGCAAGGGGAGATCGACGCGGTGGTGGTGGAAGGCCCGGCCGGAAACCAAATCTACACGCTGCAGACCGCGGATCACGCCTACAGAGTTCTAGTTCAACAAATGAACGAAGGCGCCGTGATTCTCAGTACCGAGGGTTTCGTTCTTTACGCTAACGCCGCATTTAGCAATCTGACTTCGGCATCGCTCGAAGAATTGATTTCTGCTCCCGTCCAGCCCCTGGTGAGCCCGGAATACCGGGGAGTGTTTGAGGCCGCATTAATCGGCGCCGCCGGCGGCCATGCAATGCGGACGGAACTGACTTTGCTGTCGGGCAACGGCGAACGGATTCCCGTGCTGCTTTCGCTGGGACCGCTGAATCTGGAAATCATGCAGGGTGTTTGCGGAATCGTGACCGATTTGCGCGAGCGGAAAAAAACCGAGGAGATGGAACGAGCGCAACTGTTGGTCCGCTCGATCCTCGACCACGCCACGGCGGCCGTGGTGATCACGGATCCTGATGGCCGCGTCGCTCACGCCAATTCCGCAGCGGAAATATTGGCTGGAACAGAGTTGATCGAGGGCGCGCCTAATCCCGAGCCCTTCTTGACTGCCTTCCCGCTGCAGATTGAACCTTCAGCCGCGCGCGATGCACCGGCATCGGCGGCCGGTCTTCTGCGGTCAGCTTTAGCCGGGTCGGTTCACCGAAACATCGAAGCGCACATGCAGAGCAGGAGGGGATCGGTCGATCTTCTCGTGAGCGCCGGGCCTTTCCGCCCAGGCGCGGGTGATATTAAGGGCGCCGTATTCACCTTCTCTGACGTGAACGCACTGCGGGAAGCCCAGCGCTCTCTGCGCCGCAGCGAACAGCGTTTTCGCGACTTGGCCGAATCCATTCCGCAGTTAGTCTGGACCACGAACGCCGAAGGACGCCTGGATTATTGCAACACCCGAATGCTCGACTATGTCGGCAAAACGCTCGAGGACCTGATTCGAGACCAGTTCGGTCCGATCCATCCCGATGACGTTGCGGAGAGCCGGCTCGCCTGGCTCGGAGCGCTCGAGACCAAAAGCTTATTTGAGTTGGAGTGCCGCATGTTGCGCCACGATGGATCCTATCATTGGTTTCTAAACCGCGCGATCCCGATCCGCGGCGCCCAGGGAGAAATCGTTCATTGGTTTGGCACCTCAACGAATGTAGACGCTCAAAAACACGTCGAAAAGGAGTTGCGGCGGGCCAATTCCGATCTGGAGCAGTTCGCCTACGCCGCCGGCCACGACTTTCAGGAGCCGTTGCGCGCGGTGACCGTTTACTCCCAGCTTCTAGAACGAAGCTACGCCAGGGGATCGGATGCCGATGTTCCGCTCTATCTGCGATACATCGTGGAAGGAGCCGATCGCCTGGGGGCGCTGGTGCAAAATCTGCTCGCCTATATGCAGGCCAACCGCGATCATGAGACCATCCCCGGGGAGATCGATTGCGAGGACGTGCTGCGCGAGGTTCTGGCGAGCCTCCGGCTAGGGATCGAAGAATCGGGCGCGCATATTACGGCGAAACCGCTTCCCAAGCTGCGCTTCGCTCGTGTCCATATGGTTCAGTTATTCCAAAATCTCATTACCAATGCGATCAAATACCGCGCAGCAGAACCACTGCGGATCGTCATCGCGGCGGAAAAACAGGGTGAAGACTGGCTCTTCTCAGTCCAGGATAATGGTATCGGGATCGCGCCGGAGCATCAGCACAGTATTTTTGGAGTGTTCAAGCGGCTGCATGGAGGCGATATACCCGGAACCGGCATCGGGTTGGCCATTTGCCAGCGGTTGCTGGATCAATATGGCGGAAAAATTTGGGTGGAATCGGAGCCGGATAAGGGCTCGACGTTTTATTTCTCAATCCCCGCCGCAGTTGGCGAAAAGGCCTATGGCTCGACACCTTAAGGGGCCGCCAGGACGTAACTGGAACGATTGTGCACCACCACTCTGCCGCCGGCCGGGTTGGTCACAACCACTTTGATCTTCCGGGTAGAATTGTGCTGATCGGGCTCGGGTGGGGTGTAAGCCAGGGTGTAGGCGGCGCGAATGTCGGCGGCAATGCGGCGACAAAGCGAGTCAATCTGAGAGTGCTGCATGGGCATGAATGCCTCCCCGCCGGTGATCCTCGAAAGGCGATTGAGGACGCCCGGATTTTGGTCCGGATCGTCTTCATCAAACAGCCCGATTGCGTA
>Ga0209167_10001672_pt1 | contig 12687 bp, 7 predicted proteins | sample Coa_R1_9_FD_187154 | JGI IMG/M metagenome (GOLD analysis project Ga0209167, IMG submission 187154) | Surface soil microbial communities from Centralia Pennsylvania, which are recovering from an underground coalmine fire - Coalmine... | ecosystem: Environmental > Terrestrial > Soil > Unclassified... | reverse complement strand
TCGACGAGCCCGCCGCCTCCAGCCGCAACCGCCGCAATCCCCGAGGGGTCAAGCGAAAGATGAGCAACTACCCATTGCGCCGCGGTTACAAGCGCTTGCCCGTCATCGAAATCTGCGCGGCTATCAGGATCGTTAAGTGAAGAGTATTGGGGTAAAGCCTGCTCTAGTAACGTCTTGACTGAACTGTACGATGCCGCTCGGGTCCAGTTGCGAATGTCCGTGAGGACTGTCAGGATTTTGTCGTCACTCATCGTTCATCCCACTTTCGAAGAAGTTGGCGGGAATGGTAATAGTGAGCTTCGGCATTTTTGTATCCCCCGAGAGCAGCTTAACCTCAGCCAGCTGTTTGACCAAGGTGCTCAAGTTACTCGCTTGCATTCCACTGTCGCGACGGATGTCCACCTGGATGCGACTGCCGTTCATCAGCAATACGGCCTTCGCCTTTGGTTTGCTGTTCCCAACGATTTTTCGAAGCTCGTCCCGGAATTTCTTGTCGCGCGCCGCGATAGCAGGCTCCGCCATGAGCTGAATAAGGTCCCGGATCTCACGAACGACACTCAAGATTTCGGTCGAATGATCATCCATTTTTATTTCTTCGAGCTGTCGAAGAAGGTTGGCGGAATAGTTATGATCAGTTTCGGATTCTTCTCTTCCGGAGCAATCAGTCCCTTGGATCGAAGATCTTTCGTCAGCCGGCTCAGATCGCCAGGATCGATTCCAGACTCCTTGCAAATGGCCGTTTGGTTTCTGGTTCCGTCCATCAAGTGGGCCGCTTTGGCGCTAGCTTTCCGTTTTCCGACAGCTTCTAGCAGCGACGCTCTAAGTCGTTCATCACGCTTGGCTAATTGGGGTTCAGCGATGACACGCAAAAGGTGGCACATCTCGCGCAACAACTCTGTTTGCTCGTTCAATTTGAACTCCTCCAGTTTGACACTGGGGCCATGCACCGTGAAGAAAAGAACGATCCGAGAGAAATCTACTACATACTGTAGCCGAAATGTTCTGGAACTGCAACAGGCTGCCGCGAGATCCGCGCTGGCCATTTCTCCCACGGCACCGGCCCCGTGAATGGAAGCGTTAGATGGGGGATTGGGCCAGCCATCTGTCCCACTTGCCAATCGTTGCAGATCGCCGAGAGTGTGAATCGTTGCAGATCGCCGAGACTGTGGGGGAATTTATGGGGACTCCCCGCTTGGAAGGGCTACTCGGGGTTGCTACGAGGTCTGGTGCCGATCTTTTATTTTCAATACCTTAAGCAAGGCTGCTCAATCACGAGCAACCCTGCTTAACGCCATCGACTTGATTTTAAGTCCGTTGCGTCTGCCGATTTCGCCACCCGGGCATGCTGGAACGAAAGGATTTACTGAGTCCCATCCAGTTGTCTGTCTGGATTCAGTTCCACCAATCGCCCAAATGCCAATTCTACAGCCTCGGGTCGCGCATGGACGTACGGCTGCGAAACCGTCGCGAATACGCTTTCCGCGACCGCGATGTGGTACGGTATTTTCGTGTCGCCGCGCAAGCTCATTGGACACGAGGACGATAGCTTGGGCACGGATCACTGGACGTCCGATCGGGATCTCAGCGATTTTCTGTTGCGGGCCTGCCACGATCTGCGAGCTTCTCTGCGCGCAATCAATGCGCATGCCGAGATGCTCCGGAAAGACAGCCAGGGGACGCAAGGGGTCTCCGACTTCCAACGGCACCTTGGATTCATCCTCGATGGCGCCCGCAAAATCAATTCGTTGGCGGATGGCCTGACAGCTTATTCGATCGCATTGCATATAGAAGAAGCATCGTTCCAATCGACTTCGATGGGTCTGGCGCTCAGAACCGCCATGGCGAAGCTCGATACCGAACTGCGCGCGCACGGCGCCGAAGTGACGTGCGGGGAGCTACCGCGCGTATCCGGCGACCCGGACCGGCTCGCGCAGGTTTTCGAGATTCTCCTCAGCAACGCGCTGCGTCACCGTGGCGAGAGTCCTCTGCGCATCCATATCACGGCGGAAAAAAGCGACGAAGAGTGGCTGTTCACGGTTCGCGATAACGGTCCCGGAATCGACACCGCATATCTTGAGCGGATCTTCCGGCCATTCGAGCGCCTGCATGCAAGGGAGGGCGACGGCGCCGGGCTGGGATTGGCAATATGCCGGGCGATCGTAGAGCGGCACGGCGGAAGGCTTTGGGCTGAATCGACGCCCGGAACCGGCTCAGTTTTTCTGTTTACCCTGCCGGCCATCGACCAATCACGACCGGTCAACCGGAGCGTGACTTAGTTCAAAAATTTACCAACGTATTTCGCCCTTTGGGACAAGCGCCGACGTGAGCATACGAGAGCGTACTTGCGAAATCGTGAACTTAGTCGCCGACGGCGATTCTGGCTTTCTGGTTCTCCGCCTTCAGATTCCCGTACGCAAGGATTCTGTTGTGCAGAGTACGAAGGGAGATGCCAAGGAGCTCGGCCGCCCGGGTCTTATTGTCCTGCGCGTATTTCAGCGTCAGCCGAATGTACGCTTCTTCCACTTCATCCATCCGGGCTCCAACAGACATTCGAAGAACGTTGTCCGGAGCGGTTTGCGGCGCGAAGTCCCGCTTCGCCGGGGCCGGTGCGCCAGGAAGATGGTTGAGCTGAATTTCCCCTTCGCCCGCCATAATCACCGCGCGCTCGATCACATTTCGCAGTTCCCGCACGTTTCCGGGCCACGATGCGGTGCTGAACCGCTGCAGCACGTCGGGATGCAGGTGGGTTACCCTGGTGCCGTGCTTCTTGTTCAGGTCGCGGATCAGGGCCGTCGCGATGGCTGGTATATCTTGCCTGCGGTCGCGGAGAGGCGGCAGGGAAATATGGAAAACGTTCAACCGGTAATAAAGGTCCTCTCTCAGCCGATTGTTACGAATCGCCTCCTCCGGTGCGCGGTTTGTGGCGGCCAGCACGCGTACCGCGAACGGCATCTCGCTTTTGCCCCCGAGCCGGCGAACCCGCGATTCCTCGATCACGCGGAGCAGCTTGGCTTGAGTGCCGATAGGCATCTCGCCGATCTCATCGAGAAACAGCGTTCCGTTGTTGGCCTGCTCGAAGCACCCCGCACGGCGCTCGACGGCGCCGGTGAACGCACCTTTCTCGTGACCGAAGAGCTCGCTCTCGACGAGTGTGTCCGGCAGTGCAGCGCAATTCACCGCCACGAACGGTCCCCCGTTCCTCGAGCTCAGCCGGTGGATCGCCCGTGCCACAAGTTCCTTTCCCGTTCCGCTCTCTCCGCTGATGAATACGGAAGCCGTTGTGGGTGCGACCTGCTGAACCAGTGAAAAGATCTCTTTCATGGACGGAGAATCGCCGGTCATTTCGTCCAGAACGCCGCGGTAGCTGAGTTCACGATTGAGCCGCTGGGTTTCTTCAATCAGTTGATTTTGCTGAAGCGCCCGCTCCAGCAGTGTCCGCATGACGCCGGGCTGCACGGGTTTTTCGAGGAACCAGAAAGCTTTAAGATCGTGGACCAGGGAAATAGCCTGATCGACGCTCCCGAATCCCGTCAGTACGATGGTCGGGGTGCGATCGCCACGCTCGGCCAGGACTTTGAGAAGGGCGACGCCGTCCATCCGCGGCATCACCAAGTCCGTCAGGATTACATTGGCGGGACAAGAGGCAAGCCGGTCAAGAGCGTCTTCGGCGTCAATTGCGGTCGCAACCTGGTAGCCGAGTGATGCCACCATTTCAGCCAAGTCCGATCTCTGCTGGGAATCGTCGTCTACCACCAAAATCTGTGGGGGCATTTACCTTTCGCTCTAGCCGCTATTGTAAACCTCAATACGGTTTTTGCAAAACTTAATGTCGTACGGTTCTGAACAATGGCCGGCTAATTCCGGGATGACTGGTACCAGGATTGCTTGGCCGCACCCGTCGTCTGATTGAATAGGCGGCGCGCGCAGAAGAATAGAGGCTGAGAATCCGCGGGCGGAGAAGCGGCCCTCCGGCGCACGCAGCGGGTCACGCGGTTCGTGTCAGAAATGGCCCACCTGATTGCATGACCTGCCGAACTCGCCGAAGAAGGTCGGCGGCTTTGAACGGCTTCTCCAGGAAGTGCATGTCGGTTGTCGCCATCCCGTAATAGCGGCATGTTTCCGCCCCCGCCAGGCCGGAAATAAAAATCACGTTCAGCCCAGGTTGCGCGTCGAGCAGGGCTCTGGCCAAAACGTAGCCGTTTCCTCCGGGAAGGGAAATATCAGTCACCAAGACGTCTATTTTTCCCAAGTGTTGACGATGGATGACCACAGCCTCGTCGTGGTCGGCGCCTTCCAGGACGTTGTAACCCGCATCTTCCAGAACGCGGTGCATGAACGCGCGCTGTGGGGCTTCGTCGTCTATCAGGAGAATTGTTTTATGCTTTTGGAGCATTTTCGGACGGAATGCCCTGAGGCCGACATTCGTGGTAACGCTAAGAGCACCTGTCTGCCCAATCAAGTACCAAAGTACTAAGGCCGCCCAGCGTGGGTGTACACACAAAATGCTGGTCCCACCACGATGACTCGAACAATTCGCAAAACCGTTGGGACCGGTAATTAAGCCCGCTCCGGAATGGTCGAAAACGTGCATAATGCGCAGATTCTTCGGTTGGTTTTTATACGATTCCGAATGCGCCCAAGCCGGCGCAAGGTGAGCCGACAGGGGTCCAAGCCGATCGATAGGTAACAGAGATTGCAATCGATGCGTCAATCGAGGATGCAGGATTTGCATCCGTGCATTTCTTGCGAAATCTTGAGGTCAAGGATGCCTGAAGTTTTGTTGGCGGACGACAATCCCTCCGATGTCTACCTGATAAAGGAGGCGCTGCGTGAGCATTCGGTCGAGTGCGTGTTGCGCGTGGTGTCGGATGGGAAAGACGCGCTGGGCATCATTTCAAGCGAAACAGAGCATGCCTGTGCGGGATCGCTGAGCCTGATCATCCTCGATCTGAATCTGCCCCGGCACGATGGAATCGAGATACTGCAGAAGCTGCGCGAATCGGCACGGCTGGATCACATACCGGTGGTGGTACTGACCTCATCGGACTCACCGCGCGACCGGGTGCTGGCCAACGAGCTTGGCGCCACGCGCTATCTGCGGAAACCATCCAGCCTGGAAGAGTTTCTCGGCCTGGGAGCCGTATTCAAAGAGCTGCTCGGGCAAAACGAAAAAGGTATCGCACACAAAGGGAGTCTGTGATGACTGAATCGGTAACTGAAGCACTCGATACAAGCACACTGCTGAAGACGTTGATGGCCTTCAAGGATGGCGATTTTTCAGTCCGGCTGCCGGTCGACCAGACCGGCATTGCGGGCAAGATCGCGGACACGCTCAACGAGATCTTCAAATTGAACGAGCGCATGGCGAGCGAATTCGCCCGCATCAGCAGCGCGGTGGGTAAAGAAGGCAAGATCAACCAGCGCGCCAGTATGGGATCGGCTTCGGGCGATTGGGCTGATTGCCTCGATTCAGTAAATGGCCTCATTGGCGATCTGGTGCAGCCGTCGACGGAAGTCGCGCGCGTGATCGGGTCGGTTGCCAAGGGCGACCTTTCGCAAACCATGGCGCTCGATGTGGATGGGCGCTCGCTCAAAGGGGAGTTTCTGCACACCGCACGGGTCGTGAATACGATGGTGGCGCAGTTGAATTCGTTCGCTTCGGAAGTAACACGCGTGGCGCGGGAAGTCGGGACGGAAGGCAAGCTTGGCGGCCAGGCGGTGGTGAAGGGCGTCGGCGGCGTCTGGAAGGATCTTACCGACAGCGTTAATTCCATGGCCGGCAATCTTACGGCGCAGGTCCGCAATATCGCGGAAGTTACGACGGCCGTGGCAAACGGCGACCTTTCCCGCAAGATCACAGTGGATGTGCAAGGCGAAATTCTGGAACTCAAGAATACGATCAACACCATGGTGGATCAGCTCGGATCGTTCGCTTCCGAAGTGACCCGCGTGGCGCGCGAAGTCGGAACCGAGGGCGAGTTGGGCGGACAGGCGGAAGTGAAGGGTGTCGCCGGCGTGTGGAAAGACCTCACCGACAGCGTGAACTCGATGGCCGGCAATCTGACGGCGCAGGTCCGCAACATCGCCGAAGTGACTACCGCGGTCGCGAATGGGGACCTTTCGCGAAAAATCACGGTGGACGTGCGCGGTGAAATCCTCGAGCTGAAAAACACCATCAACACGATGGTGGATCAATTGAACGCATTCGCTTCCGAAGTGACGCGCGTGGCGCGCGAAGTAGGGACTGAAGGCATTCTGGGCGGTCAGGCGGATGTACGTGGTGTGGCGGGAACCTGGAAGGATCTTACCGACAGTGTGAACTCCATGGCCGGCAATCTTACCGGTCAGGTGCGGAATATTGCGGAGGTTACGACGGCCGTGGCAAACGGGGACCTCTCGCGAAAAATAACGGTTGCCGTGCGCGGCGAAATTCTGGAACTGAAGAACACCATCAACACCATGGTGGATCAGCTCAGCTCGTTCGCTTCGGAAGTTACGCGCGTGGCCCGTGAGGTCGGTACGGACGGCAAGTTGGGCGGCCAGGCGGAAGTCAAGGGCGTGGCAGGCACGTGGAAGGATCTCACGGAAAGCGTGAACTCCATGGCGGGCAACCTGACCAATCAGGTGCGCAACATCGCGGGCGTTACGACTGCCGTTGCCAAAGGCGACCTTTCAACCAAGATCACCGTGGACGCGCGCGGCGAGATTCTGGAACTCAAGAACACGATCAACACTATGGTCGATCAGCTCAACAGCTTCGGCTCCGAAGTCACTCGCGTGGCCCGCGAAGTGGGAACGGAAGGAAAGCTTGGCGGCCAGGCGCAAGTGAAAGGCGTCGGCGGAGTCTGGAAGGACTTGACCGACAGCGTGAACTCGATGGCAGGCAATCTCACCGCGCAAGTACGCAATATTGCCGAAGTGACCACGGCGGTCGCCAATGGCGATCTCTCGCGCAAAATCACGGTCGATGTGCAGGGCGAAATCCTCGAACTGAAGAACACCATCAACACGATGGTGGATCAGTTGAATGCGTTTGCGTCGGAAGTCACGCGCGTAGCCCGCGAAGTGGGTACGGAGGGAGAACTGGGAGGACAGGCGGAAGTCAAAGGTGTCGGCGGCGTCTGGAAGGATCTGACCGACAGCGTCAACTCCATGGCCGGCAACCTTACCGCGCAGGTTCGCAACATCGCTGCCGTGACGACCGCGGTGGCAAATGGCGATCTTTCGCGGAAGATCACCGTCGATGTCCGGGGCGAAATTCTCGAGTTGAAGAACACCATTAACACGATGGTGGATCAGTTGAACGCATTCGCGTCCGAAGTTACCCGCGTGGCGAGGGAAGTCGGTACGGAAGGCAAGCTGGGTGGGCAGGCGGAAGTAAAAGGCGTGGCCGGAACATGGAAGGATTTGACCGATTCGGTCAACTCGATGGCCAGCAATCTGACTAACCAGGTTCGTAACATCGCCGAGGTCACTACCGCGGTCGCCCGAGGCGATTTGAGCCGTAAGATTACGGTCGATGTTCGTGGCGAAATTCTGGAACTCAAGAACACCATCAACACCATGGTGGATCAGCTCAGCTCGTTTGCTTCGGAAGTAACCCGTGTCGCGCGCGAAGTCGGTACAGAGGGCAAGTTGGGCGGCCAGGCCGACGTACGCGGCGTCGCCGGAACGTGGAAAGATCTCACGGACAGCGTGAATTCCATGGCCGGCAATCTCACGGCGCAGGTTCGGAACATCGCCGAAGTCACCACGGCCGTCGCGAAAGGCGATTTGAGCCGCAAGATCACGGTGGACGTGCGCGGTGAAATTCTGGAGCTCAAGAACACCATCAACACCATGGTGGATCAGCTCAACGCGTTTGCCGGCGAGGTGACGCGCGTGGCCCGCGAAGTCGGCACCGAAGGCAAGCTGGGCGGTCAGGCGGATGTGAAAGGCGTCGGCGGAACCTGGAAGGATTTGACAGACAGTGTCAACTCCATGGCCGGAAACCTTACGGCGCAGGTTCGAAACATCGTCGAAGTCACCACGGCGGTCGCGAGAGGCGATCTGAGCCGCAAGATCACGGTGGATGTGCGCGGCGAAATTCTCGAGCTCAAAAACACCATCAACACCATGGTCGATCAGCTCAACGCTTTCGCCGGTGAAGTGACCCGCGTGGCGCGCGAAGTAGGTACCGAAGGCAAGCTCGGTGGCCAGGCGGATGTCCGCGGCGTGGCCGGAACCTGGAAAGATTTGACGGACTCGGTCAATTCCATGGCCAGCAACCTTACCAATCAGGTGCGTAACATTGCGGGTGTTACCACGGCCGTCGCCAAGGGCGATTTGACGACCAAGATCACGGTCGATGCGCGGGGTGAAATTCTGGAGCTGAAGAACACCATCAACACAATGGTGGATCAGCTCAGCTCATTCGCGGCGGAAGTGACGCGCGTGGCGCGCGAAGTGGGCACGGAAGGCAAACTGGGCGGCCAGGCGGACGTGAAAGACGTGGCCGGTACGTGGAAGTATCTTACCGACAGCGTGAACTCAATGGCGGCCAACCTCACCATGCAGGTCCGCAATATCGCGGAGGTGACTACTGCTGTTGCCAAGGGCGATCTGTCGCGTAAAATCACGGTCGATGTGCGCGGTGAAATTCTGGAACTGAAGAACACCGTCAACACGATGGTGGATCAGCTGGGCTCCTTCGCGGCGGAAGTGACACGCGTGGCGCGCGAGGTAGGTACGGAAGGCAAACTGGGCGGCCAGGCGGAAGTGCGTGGCGTCGCCGGTACCTGGAAGGATCTTACCGACAGCGTGAATTCCATGGCGGGCAATCTGACCGCTCAGGTCCGCAACATTGCGCAGGTCACGACCGCGGTGGCTAACGGCAACCTGAGCCGGAAGATTACCGTGGATGTGCAGGGCGAAATTCTGGAGTTGAAGAACACGATCAATACCATGGTCGATCAGCTCAACAGCTTCGCCTCGGAAGTGACTCGCGTGGCGCGTGAAGTCGGCACCGAAGGAAAGCTGGGCGGCCAGGCGGAGGTGCGCGGCGTCGCCGGAACGTGGAAAGATCTCACGGACAACGTAAATTTCATGGCGGCGAACCTCACGACTCAGGTTCGCGGTATCGCCAAGGTGGTGACCGACGTCGCCAACGGCAATCTGAAACGCAAACTGGTGCTGGAAACGAAGGGCGAAATCGCCGAACTGGCGGACACGATCAATGGGATGATCGACACGCTGGCGGTATTCGCCGATCAGGTGAGCAACGTGGCGCGCGAGGTCGGCAAAGAAGGCAAGCTGGGCGGCCAGGCACTAGTGCCCGGCGCAGCTGGAATCTGGCGCGATCTGACCGACAACGTGAACCAGTTGGCCGCCAACCTGACTACTCAGGTGCGCGCTATCGCGGATGTCGCGACCGCTGTCACCAAGGGCGACTTGACTCGTTCCATTGCCGTGGAGGCTCTGGGCGAGGTGGCGGCGTTGAAAGACAACATAAACGAAATGATCGTGAACCTTGCCGAAACCACGCGCAAGAATACCGATCAGGACTGGCTCAAGACGAACATCGCCAAATTCACCGGAATGCTGCAGGGTCAGCGCGATCTGGTGGCGGTTTCGAAATTACTGCTTTCTGAACTCACTCCGCTGGTAGGAGCGCAGAACGGGAGCTTCTACATAGCCGATTCCACCTCCGATTCCGGCGAAGACGGCGGGTCGTTGAAACTGCTCGCCGCTTATGCATCGAGCGATAACGGCCTGGTTCCCACTCAGTTCAGAATGGGGCAGGGTCTGGTGGGACAGTGCGGGCTGGAGAAACGGCGCATCCTGGTGACGGACGTACCGAAAGACTACATAAAAATCTCGTCCAGCCTGGGCGAAGGATCCCCGCTGAGCATCGTGGTGCTCCCCGTATTGTTTGAAGGCGAAGCCAAAGCAGTGCTGGAACTGGCTTCATTCCGGCAGTTCAGCGATGTCAACCTGGCCTTCCTCGATCAGCTTACGCAGGGCATCGGCATCGTGTTGAATACGATCGCCGCGACCATGCGCACCGAACAGCTCCTCAAACAGAGCCAGGCGCTGGCTGAACAGCTTCAGAAGACCAATGCCGAGCTGGAAGAAAAGGCGCATCTGCTGGCCGAGCAGAAGAACGAAGTCGAAACCAAGAACCGCGAGGTTGAGCAGGCCAAGGCCGCTCTCGAAGAGAAAGCCGAGCAGTTGTCTCTGACCTCGAAGTACAAGAGCGAGTTTCTCGCGAACATGAGCCATGAGTTGCGTACTCCGCTCAATAACCTGCTGATCCTCGCTCAGATGCTGGCGGAGAACAGCGAGAACATCCTGACGCCGAAGCAGGTCAAGTACGCCGAAACTATCCACTCGTCGGGAACCGATCTGCTGGCGCTGATCAACGACATCCTCGATCTCAGCAAAATCGAGTCGGGCAAGATGGACGTGGAGGTGGGCAGCGTCCGGCTCAGCGAACTGCGCGATTTCTGCCTGCGGACATTCCGCCATGTAGCCGAGGGCAAGAGTCTCGATCTCTCGATCGATCTCACGGAAAATCTGCCGGCCGAGACGATTATCACGGATGCCAAGCGCCTGCAGCAGGTACTGAAGAACCTGCTGTCGAACGCGCTGAAGTTCACGGAGCACGGGTCGGTAAGGCTGCAGATCGACCGCGTTATGTCGGGCTGGAGCATGAATCACCCGGTCCTCAATCGCGTCAAATCGGTGATCGCGTTCTCCGTGACCGACACCGGCATCGGCATTCCGCAGGACAAGCAACGCATCATATTCGAGGCATTCCAGCAGGCGGACGGAACCACCAGCCGCAAGTACGGCGGCACGGGTCTGGGCCTGTCCATCAGCCGCGAACTGACTCGCTTGCTGGGCGGCGAGATTCGTTTGCAGAGCGCGCCCGGAGTGGGCAGCACGTTTACGTTGTACCTTCCGCAAACATGGGCCGCGCAGGTACCCACCGCAAGGAGCGATGTGCAGCGAAGCATTCAGGGCGGCGACAACTGGCTGGCGCTGGCGCCGATCGACGATGTGATCGTGTCCAACGGCAAAACCGTCGATATTATCCTGCCGCCTCCTGCTGCCGCGCCAACAGCGGTAGTGCACGATATTGAAATCGACGACGACCGAAACCTGATCCGCTCCGGCGACGCGGTCCTGCTGATTGTCGAAGACGATGTCACCTTTGCGCGAATCCTGGTGGACCTCGCGCACGACCGGGGCATCAAGGTCTTGGTTGCTCTTCGAGGCGGAACCGCGCTGACTCTGGCCCGGGAATTCTCCCCGCGCGCCATCACCCTGGACATCAATCTGCCCGACATGGCCGGCTGGACGATTCTCGACCGGTTGAAACACGATCCGGCCACCCGGCATATCCCGGTGCATGTGATTTCAGGCGACGAAGATCGCCGCCGCGGATTGGCCCTGGGCGCCATGTCTTATCTCGAGAAGTCGGTGACCAAGGACAACCTGACGGCCGCATTCGATGCCATTCACAGTTCGCTCGACCGGCGGACGCGCAAGCTTCTCATTGTGGCGGAAACAGATTCCCGCAGGCTGCAGTGGGAAGACGAGCTCGGAGGAGGCGACATCGAAATCGACACAGTCGGAACCGGCGGAGAGGCGCTTGCGATCGTCGGTCACAGATACCTGGACGGTATTGCGATTGACATGCAGATTACCGATATCCCCGCCGCACAGCTGGTGGAAGAGGTCCAGTCCGAGCTTGGCTCCCACACACCGCCGATTCTGCTTTGCGGACCTCCTGTTTTGGAAGTGGACGCGGAGGCCGTAGTGAGGAGCCTGGCACGTCACAGCGTGGTCCGGTATGTCGACTCGCTCGATCATCTGCTTGAAGAGACCGTGCTTTTCCTGCATCGCGCAGAAGTCGATCTCACCGATTCGCAGCGGGACATCCTCGATGGCGTACGCCGTACCGATTCGAGGCTGGCCGGCAAAAGAGTCCTGGTGGTGGACGACGACGTGCGCAATATTTTCGCCCTCACTACGGTTCTCGAGCAGCATGGCCTGCAGGTGGTTCACGCGGAGAACGGCAGGGCGGGCATCGAGATGCTGCGAAAAACGCCCGGCATCGACGGCGTCCTCATGGACATCATGATGCCGGAGATGGACGGTTACGAGACCACGCGGGCAATCCGCCAGATCGCGGAGTTCCGTTCACTGCCCATCATCGCGGTGACGGCCAAAGCGATGAAGGGGGATCGCGCCAAGTGCATCGAAGCGGGAGCGTCGGATTACATTACGAAGCCCGTCGACCTCGACCAGTTATTCTCCGTGCTCCGTGTCTGGTTGGTTGGATCCAATCAAACCGCACCGTCTGCGATGTCGGTTGCCGGATGATGTGATCAATGGCGACGGTGACCGGTTTGCAAATTGTTCGGGAACCAACCGTCGAAAGGCGGATGAAAATCCTCCTGGTGGACGACACGCCCGACAACCTTGTCTCCATCGAGGCCGCCCTCAGCGGCCTGGGTGAAGAACTGGTGCTGGCGAACTCCGGCAAAGAGGCGCTCCGGCACCTTCTGCACGAAGACTTTGCCGCGATCCTGCTGGACGTGCGGATGCCCGATATGGACGGGTTTGAAACCGCGGAGATGATCCGCAGCCGTCCGCGATCCCGTCAGACCCCCATTCTGTTCCTCACCGGATACAGAAATG
>Ga0209167_10001670_pt1 | contig 12694 bp, 10 predicted proteins | sample Coa_R1_9_FD_187154 | JGI IMG/M metagenome (GOLD analysis project Ga0209167, IMG submission 187154) | Surface soil microbial communities from Centralia Pennsylvania, which are recovering from an underground coalmine fire - Coalmine... | ecosystem: Environmental > Terrestrial > Soil >... | reverse complement strand
GGTGGGAACGCGCCGCACCGCGACAACATCAATGATGGCGACCGACCGCATTCAGATGCGGGCGCCGATGTTGTGACGGACCGTGACCACCATCACAACGACCGAGCGCGCCAAGCCGCCGTTCTGGGTGGATCTATTAAGCGTTCGTTCCCGTATGCAATCATTCAGATCTGAGTGATATGTATGCTTCATTTTGTACGACGGGGTCCAAATCTAGACAGAGGCAACCATTTTTTCTAGCGATTGAACCAATTCGTCAAAATCATCACGTTCATACAGCACAAGTAGTACTGCTAGCTTTTTATTAGCATCCTTCCCGCCGATCTGGCTACGGAGATATTTAACGATATCTGGAGTGAGGCCTATGAGCCAGTCGCGAATCCCGATATCCTGAAAGCCAGTCCCTATAGTAGCTAAAGCAACTGACTGGATATCCCTTTTAAGGGCTTCGTCGAGGGCAGCCCGAATACACGCACGAATAATTTCGAGTCCACTGTCCTTACCATCATGACCTTTCGGGGTTCTACCATGACGGTCCATTGCCGCAACGTGGATGACTCCCTTCACCGGGAGCTTACCGCCATGGGTGAACCATGCGGCGCCTAGAGGGAACGGTCCATGAGAAACCGACTCGCGTTCGATATCGGATCCGGCGACCGATTTGATTGCTGATGCGACAGTGGCCCACATACGGCCGTCTACATCATCGTTACTGACAACAGCGTCTATCTCGAAGGTGGTGATATCACCTTCCACGACAAGTAGCTCTCTACCCACTCTGGGAGAGATCAGCAACCGTGCTGGAGATGGATTGCTATTGTCTTCATCTTGTCTCCATTGCCTAGGTTGGGAACGCATTGCTGTGGCGCGCCGTTCCGCGGCCCATGGATAAGGAAACCCGCACGACTCACATCGATCAGTGACTGGCGCCAAGACGGGTGCTTCGCATCTACCACATTTGCGCTGGAAGATCGCACCACACTTCGCACAGTGTTTCGTTTCGAAATGGGGCTCAACGCGAATCTCTGCTCGCCCGCTGAGTCGCGTACGAGTAACAACATCGCGGCGAGCGAGCTGGTGGCTGCACCCATTCGGGCAAACTTGAGCTTGCATTCGGTTGTCACCTGTGGCTGCTTGCAGTTCGGCCAGCGCTCTCTTCCAACGTTTGGAATTTCTTTTATATACATGACTCTGGAAGGCTTGGAGCAGTTTGGTGCCTCGGTGAGCCCTGGCTGTGCCAAAAGGAGAACGCGCATCCTTCGTCATGACGATTCCTGCAAGGCTTGTCTTCTAATCGCCTCTGCTTCGTCGGCAAATTCGGTGCGATTTAGTGGGCGTCTCTGAAGAGGGCTGTAGATTGTCAGCTTGTGATCTCGCATTTCCGAAAGGGTTTCCTGGACGCGAAGGTGTGCATTCATGACCTCGGTTTCCTCATTACGTATCTCACCTTCGGTCCGGCCAGCCGTCCGGCTGTGCAAATAGAGCAGCCTGCAGGCACACACAAGAACAACCTGCGCGAGTTCCACGCTCTTGCGGTGCTCGTGATGGCTGCCAAGCTCGGTAATGGCTCTAAGGTGAACCTCTTTGTAAGCATTGATGCATTCGCCGACAGATGTATTTCCTAGCATGAAGTCGCATTCCGCCCTGCCGAAAGTTAGCGTTAGATCAGGCACTCTCTCGACGTGTTCATGCCTGTAGATCTTCTGTGCTTGCATCAGGGCCCAAGCGCGCACTGCATCAGGAGGTGAGTTGTCGAAGATGTGATGACCTTGAACTGACTTAATCGAAACCGTTCCGTCATCTCGAAGCGTACCTAGAGTAATTGAGCCTGCTTCCGCCACGGCGCTTGCCGACAAAGGCGTATACAAGTGGTTTTTTTGATAGGCGATCCAGCTCAGAAGATCACCCCTAGTGTCGGCTATCTCGTGACTAGTTCTTGTATCGGAATCGGTTTCTTCTGTATGGTACACATCACTAAGCTTTTCCAGATCAATCAAGAATGGCGCGACAGCCTCGAACCGATCTAATGGCCCTGCCTCGGCCTGTTCTGCGGCCCGCTTGAAGAACCTGGTATCGTCGATCATTCGGTCGAATTCGACATGTTCCAGTGCACGGTTGGGAAGATTCTCCCTTCCCCATTCGAATATGTGCTCCGCTTCAGCGTAACGGCCAAGCGCTATATTAAGATACGCATCCCAGTATATTGAAAAGAGCTGCAATTCTCGAATCGATGAATCCTGCGCCGCCTGTCGTAGGGTGCGTAGCGCACCGTTAGCATCGTCTGCCAGATATTGGGCGATACCTTTGACAAAACGACTGTGCGGTTGCAGGTCGATGTCTTGCAGAAGCAGGTATCCTTCTATTGCACGTAGTTCTCCGGCGACGGTCTCGAGGTTGGTGCGAGTTTCGGCCTTTTCGGCTATGCTCTCAAACTCGCCTGCGTCAAGTAGCGGTTGAAGGAGATCGCGAGCACTTGCCTCGATGCTAGCGAGACTGGCCGCCGCTTTGCGTTCCATCGTATGGGCAGCTTGATCAGTCGCCTCCCGAGCCAAGTCCAGCGTCTGGTTAACTAGTGTAAGGGTCTTCTGACTCTCTTCGAGGAAGGACGAGTAGCTGAGTTCCGACCGCCGCTGCGACGAGATTTCTGAGCTGACAGCTAATTCGTGGAACTGGCTCAGCCGACGCTGATCCCTGAGACTGAAAACTACGCCGAGAGCCCCACCTAGGGAAAGAATACCTATCAAAATAGCAATCGGCGCTAGCATTAATTGCACTATGCCCTCAAGATCGTCAACCCGGGTTTTCAGGTCATTGATCTGATTTTGCTGATTACTTGGTGTAGCGGCAGAAGCCACGCTAATAGCCGACAATTGTACGGCTGGATGTGCCCGCGCATGGGCATTACCTAAGCTCACCCACCAGGCCGCCTGAACGATTGTTAAGACTGACAAGCAACGGAAGGCTGCGTGACCTCGCTTCACCCTCACTGTATAGCGTAAGAGAAGGTTGCGGCCGTGTTTACCTGGCCAGCGGCTGGTCTGGTTCGATGATCCGTCTGACGAACCGAACAACATGTATTTAAACAAATTCATACCTCCCCCAATCCGACGTCCCCTGAACCCCGGGTGCATGGTAGTATGCCATATAGATCACTCGGATGGAAGACGTAGGGACCACCAGTATGGCACCGGCCACAAACTTTGGGCCGAGTCAGGTGCCCTAGCTTGAGCCACGAGTGGCATGGATGAGTCTAAGGTTCACTACCCGACCTTAGACGCTAGGGCATAGACTCTTAGCTCTGTCCCTGTTCCTGAGTTACTTACTTTCCGCAGTGACTGGGACGACGTATCGACTTCAGATATGGCGAACTCCCGATAAAGATGCGACCAGATCGCATCTGTCGTGGGGCTGGAAACTACTCTAGCTACCTGGGTACCAGCAGTGCGCTGTGTCTTGGCCTGGCCGGCATAGAACAGATAATCTGTGCTGTGACACGTTCGGGATCCGCCAGACGGCACCACGAAAATATTCGGCGTTACGCGCCGAGAAGCCGGTTGGCGCGTTGGTCAGGTAGTCACTCTCAAGAAATAGATGACTTCGTGTTCAAAGTGAGTGGTCTGGTTCGGGGTGAGTATCGCGTAACGTCCTTGGCTGTGGGAATGGTCTGGCTGCCGCTGGATCGCTGGGGAGGGCGGACATTAGTTCGGGGAGCATTTGGTTCGCCATCCGCAGCAGCTCCGATCCCTGGCGCCTGTCGTTGTTTCTGGCTTCCCGGAGTTCGCGGGCTGCCGAGTCGAGCCAGGCGGCGGGGAGCCGGTGCTGGTCGGCGGCGAGTTGGCGGAGGATCAGCAGGCGGAACCGTTCGTATGCGCTGGTGTCGTAGGGCGCGAACCCGTGTATCGCGATGTTCAGGCAGGTGCCGTATGCGGTGGCGAGTTCGTCTGGGTTGCTGGCCTTGCTGGATGCCAGCCACAGGGTGATCAGCGCGTTGGCGGCGGAAACGGCGCGGTGAGGGTTTGCCCCGTAGCTGTGGAACGTGGTAACAGCCGGGCCTAGATCGCTGGCCAGGGGGTCGAGTGCGTGCGCGAGGATATCGTCGCCAGCGTCACATGTGAACCTGGCCTGGGCACGCAGCCACGCATTGTCGTTCCGATGTACCCAGATCGACCGGTCGCCGGGTCCCCGGGCTCGCTGCCCGTGGCCAGGACCCACATCCAGGTTCCAGAAGGGATCCGGGATCCACGCCGTCGGATCGCTGACCTGGCTCGCGTGAAGGATAATGTTCCGCTGGTCACGGTCCCAGACCCGGTCAACCGTGATGGCCTCGATCAGACCGGTCCATCCCTCCAGGGGAAGTTGTGAGCGCCACAGCAAGGCCCGCTGGCGCCAGTCGTGTACCGGGTCTTCGGCGGCCGGGAACAGGCCCGTGCCCGTCACCTCGCCAACGGTGAACACGATGAGCAGGAGCAGGTTGGCGGAGTAGGCCGCGTACCTGGCGGGAACCGGGAAGCTGGTCTGGGGGATGTAGCCCTCGTACCGGATGTCCTGGCGTGGGCTCAGGGACTCACGGAACAGCCCGGCCAGGACAGCGCCCATGTAGTGACGCTGGCGCCCGGGCAGGGCCTGGAGTTGCTCGGCGAGGAACGAGACGACGGTTCCGCGCATGGTCAACGGCATGTAGGACAGCAGGGCGTGCAGGAACGCGTCGCTGACCGGGGCGGGCCTGCTGCGGCTTACCGCGGTTTGCATGGCTTCGGCAAGGTCTGCGAGCTCGCGGGCCACCAGGCGGGCGATCAGGTATTCACCAAAGGTGGCGTGCAGGAATTCGAAGGTCCGCAGCAGGGTGTCGTCGCGGGTGGCTTGCGCTTGATAGATGAAGAAGAACCGGCCTGCGACCGTCTGCGCGGCACTGAGCCGGGCTTGCATCCCCGCCGGGACAGCAGGGCTGTCTGGGTCATCAAGCAGCACGGCCAGGTCGGCGTCCAGTTCGGCTTCGGTCACCCATTGGCGGCCACGGTTGAACGTCGCGAACGCCACCACCGACAGGCGCAGCAATTCCTTGTTGACCAGCCGGGCGGCCTCTCCCGGGGGCAGCGCCCCGGCGGATTTCCCGACTTCGCGTTCGGCGAAACGGGTCAGCAGCCGCTCGTACAGGTCGGCCTTCGCCAGCGAGGCGCCGCATTGCAGCGGATTGCCGTCGGCGTCGTAGAGCGCGAGCATCAGCAGCAGCAGAGGCTGGGATGCCAGCTCAGCGTAGGCCAGTACCGTCTGCGGTGTGAGCGGCTGGACGCCGTCGGCGGCAAATCTCGTGGTGTTGGTGGCGTTCCAGATTTCCAGCCACCGGCGGATGTGGGGGTCACTGAACGGTTCAAGCCGCAGCACCACCAGGCCCGGCACCGGCTGGGCCCGGTCGGCGACCGCAGTACGGCTGGTGACCAGGACAGCCACCGGTCTGCCCTGGTCAGCTTCCCGGGCCTGGAAAGCGGCAGCCTTCCGGAGGTAGTCGGTCTGGCTGATACCGGTCGCCTGCAGCAGCTCATCAAATCCGTCCAGCAGCACGACCGCCAGGGCGCCTCCTGCGGAGCGGGCCAGATCAGGCCAAGCCAGGCTCTCCCCGGTGGCCGAACGGATGGCATGCTCGATCTGGGTCTGCACATCCGCGTCAGCAGCGACCTCTCGCAGCAGCACCCGTACCACAAGGAACTCCTCCGGCGGCAGCCGCGCCGCCAGCACCTGGGTCAGCACCGACTTCCCCGACCCCGGCTGGCCGAGCACCAGCAGCGGCGCCGCCGTGGCCTGCGGCGCGGTCAGATGCCCGGCAAGGAAACCTTCCAGGTCGCTGCGAACCGGCTGCTCCTCCCACCAGGACTCCTCCGCCAGCCGCCCCGCAGCCACCATCTCCGCCACCCGGAACGCTGGCTGCACGTACGCCTCACCAAGTGTGGGCAGCCTCACCCCCGGCGGGGCCTCACCTGTGGTAAGCACCGGCCGGCCCAACGCCGCACGGTAGGCCCGGGCCAGCCCCAGCCGCCGGTGATCAGGCACCCGGCCCGCGGCCAGGCCCGCCAGAATCTTCTCCAGGTCCTCCAGCCCGCTGCCGAGCCGGCGGATCTCCTCCCGCGTCGCCTGGTGATCCACCAGATTCGCCCAGAAGGCCACCTCCGGGAACTGAACCGCCAGCTGGCGGAACAACTCCTCATACCTCCTCAGCGCCCGGTCAGGCACCTGAGACAACGCACCGGCGAACCGCCGCCGACCTGGCTCGTCCAGCCGCTCATACACCGCCAGCCCGGCCACAAACCGCGACAGCACATCGGACAGGTCCTCATAAAAGCCCCCCATCGCCTCCATGGTCAGCTCATACGGGTACTGCGGGGCGGGCATCGGCACCTCAGCCCGCAATAACCCAGCAGCAAGCGCTCCCAGCCGCTCCGGCCCCGGCAGGCCTCCCCCCGCCAGCGCCACCTGCTCGGGCTTGGTCAGCTCCAGTTCCCGGGCATCAAAGGGAAGATCCACACGCGCCAGCGCCTCGAAATAAGCGGTCAGCACCACCACCGAATGCGCTGCCGCCAGCCGCTCAGTCCGGGTGAACCGGTCCAGCCCACGCCACCGTTCCCCCAGCTCCTGCACCAGTTCGCCGCTCAGACGGGCCAATTCCCCCTTGGCCTCAAACAAACTCAGCGCGAACCCGCTCCCTGCCGCTGATGCTGCCAGCAGCAGGCCGCCAGCAAGGCGATCAAGGGCGGCGACCGTCTTGCTCTGCTGGCCACCCATCAACCGCACCGCATCCGCGTAGTTCAATCCCACGCCCACACCCCCGCAGCAAGCCCCGTGATTCGCCACCGCCAATGTACCGCGATATCACACCCGTCATGGCTTCCACAGAACAGCGAACCGGCAAGACAACATCAGCGCCGCGCGTCCTGGCCCAGGCGGAGGAACCGCTGGCCAGGCAAGCACTCAGCATTACCGGTCAGCAACTCTTCGGTGCCGCACCATGATCTAACGTATCAGCGGTCACACCCGGCTGGCGCCATAATCAGAATATCTGCGCGGGTCCAAGAGGCCTTCGGCACCATTACCAGGCAGTACATAAGAGTGCATCGATCGTGCGGCACGTGGACCGATCTGGAGTCACGTTCAGCAACTGACGCCGACTCGTGCCCTGGGCGCCCGACCCGCCGTTCTGGTCGACTTCGCTGACGTCGCTGAAGCCAGAGCACGCAACACAGACGTGGTTGTTCTGCGCGTCGGGTTCACCGCTCATGCCGATGAGCGGGCCTACTCACGGGCCTGGCTGTCGCTCCCCTGGCCGATCGGAGGATTGCGGCGAACTCGGTCAGGCACGAGGACCGGGCCTCGCCCACGCCCGCTCCCAGGGGCCACTGCGCATCCCCAGTGCAGGTCGATGCGCAGACGCGCGTCGTCAGACCGCGGCCCTACTAGGTCAGCCGCCCAGCCGCATATGGATGTGCCCGTCGGTGAGCCAGTGCGGCGGATTCGCCGGGCTGAGCTCCCGGAAGGGGTACCTGGCCTTTTCCGCTACGCGGCAGGACGCCGGGTTGCCGACATCATGCACGAGCATGATCTGCCGCAGGCTTGCCCCGCCGAACGCATCGAAGACCCAGTCGGTCACCGCCCTGACCGCCGCCGGAGCTATGCCGCGGCCGCGCGCTGCCACCGCGGTCCAGTAGCCGATCTCGGCGGTCTCGCGCTCGCCGATCCGGCCGGTCTCCTCGCGATTCTTCAGTCCGACATTCCCCGCCAGGGCACAGCCGCCGGCATCGTCCGCCTCGAGTACGGCGAAGCTCAGCCGGTCACCGTCGCGCCAGCCGCGGTCCTGGCTCGCGAGCCACCGGGCCGCGTCGCGCTCGTCGGCCGGCCCGGTCCGGCGCTCCGCCCCGCCGGGCAGCGCGATCCTGACCGGGCGTTCGTCTGGTCTTGACCACATGCCAGCGGTGGGGTACTCGCGGCTCATCTCGGCGGCCAGCGCGGGGATGTCCGCCGCTCGCCAGGGCCGCAGGATCAGCGCTGGCTGGCGGCTCACGGCCGGCACGCACAGCTCAGGGAACCTCAGCCCGCCTGTCATGCTGGGAATAATGCCGGGCCACCGGCATCGCGCTCAACCGGGTTTCGCCTGGGTGAACGGCTAAGGTCGCACAAGGCTCTACGGCGAGGGAAGAAACCGAGCATCCCCGACTGTCTGGCGGGCGCCAGGCAATGCCGATCGGCTTGCCGCTGCCGACGGCGGAACTGCAGCTGTTCCCGACGACGGACACATCTTGGAGTGCTCATCTGCCGCTGACCGCGTGGGCGCTCCCTCCAGCTCGGCGACACGCGCGGCTGTCACGCGCTGCAAAGATCCTTTCGTAACCCTGAGTCACACCCAGCGTCGCGGACAGCTTGCATCCCAGCTCAAGATCATTTCGGTTAAAGCTGCCTCAGATGCTCCATGCACTGGCCAGACCCCGCCCAGCGGGACCGCATCGCCGAGATCCGCGACAACCTCACCGCCCGCATCACCGAAGCCAACCGCGAAGGCTGGCTCGGCGAAGCCGAAGGACTCAAAATCAGCCTCGCCGGAGCACAAGACAAGCTCGCCCAGATAGACCGGCGCACCCGCACCCCCGTCGGACTCGGAATGCCCGCCCTCACCCGCAACACCACCACGAACTGAACAACCCGGCAGCCCAGAAACCATGATCATTTTCTAGTTCAGAGAATGCCGATGAGCGAGCGTTCCGGCTTGATCTTGGTGTGGACGTGATAGCCGATTGAGACTGGGCGGTGATTTCGAGCCGCTTCCCTTTGCTCGGTCGATTAGCGGTAATAGGATTGCTTTGATCGATAGGGGGAGCGTTGGTGGAATCTGCCGAATCAGCTTCGAGGTTAGATCCGCCTGCTGGGGTGGCGTTCGCGGGCAGGTACCGGATCATCGATCTCCTTGGGGAAGGAGATCGCAAACGCACCTATCTCGCCATGGACACCAACCTTCAGCGCAAGGTTGCGCTGTCGTTGATCAAGCCGGGGGCTGCGTTGTCGGACCCGGAGGGCACACGGCGCGAAGTCGAGATCCTCGGTCAGGCTGGAAGCCACGACAACATTGTGACTCTTTATGATTCGGGAGTATTTGACGGTACCGAGTACTTGGTCTTGGAGTTCCTGCCAGGTGGCACCTTGCGCGACTACCTGACCCAGATCAGCCGGCAGAACCGGCAGGTTCCAGTTGCCGATGTCATGAGGTTTGGGCGGCAGTTGGCCCGGGCGGTTTCCCACGTACATCAGCGCGGGCTCATCCACCGCGACATTGCTCCTGCGAATGTCTGGCTGGACGAGCGTCAGGTCGCCCACCTGGGCGACTTTGATTCCGCGATCAGGTCTGGCGTAGCGCAGGACCTTCAGACCCTGCCCTCGACCACGGAGGCTTACGCCTCCCCGGAGGAGGTTGCCGGGGAGCGGGTGGATGAGCGAAGCGATCTTTACTCGCTAGGCGCAGTGCTGTACGAGTTGACGACTGGACGACTTCCTGAGCGGGATGCGGTCACCGGAGTCATTCCGCCCCCACCGATCGCGCGCGGCGTGCCGCAACCGCTGGTAGCGATCACCCACCGGCTCCTGGCCGCCCGGGCCAACGATAGGCCGGAGAGCGCTGATGAGGTCTTGACAGCACTCAAGTCTGCAGGGTCGCGGCAAGAAGAAGCGTTGGAGCCGTGGCTCGATAGTCTGCCATTCCCTCTCGCGTCGATCTTGTGGGCTTATCACTCTGAACTCGACTCCCGCACCAAGATTGATTACCTGCTCAAGTTTTTCGAAGCGCTGGCGCAGTTCGCCGCTGCGGTTCAGCTCAGCGCCTACCGGTCGGATCGGGAATTCTTCGACAACCATAGAGCGGCGTGGTTCGGCAGCGATTCCGAAAACTCACATACCACGGACTTCCGGGTAGCTAGCTTCGGGGTATGGGTGAATCTGTCACAGCGTCTGGCAAAGACCGCCCGCCGCCTGCTATCGGGTAATGCTGGCGCGGCGAAGGCTTGCTATGAACTTTTCGCTGCTAACGATCCAGACCTGGTTCATGTGCTCACGAGCAAGAAGCTCGGCGAGCTGCTTCTTGCAGCGAACGACTGCAGGAACGCATGGGCAGGTCACGGTGGCGCGGCTGGCCCATCTGAGCTGGACAGACGGCTTGGTGTGCTGGAGGATCTGCTCGCCAGGACCCGCAGCCTGATCGGCGCCGCATTTGAGACGTGGATCATGCTGAAGCCTGTATCGTTCACCTATGCCAGCGGAGTCTTCAATCTCACATGCACGAACCTGATGGGCACGAGGTCGGCCTTCCGAAAACAACGACTCGAGGTCGGTCACCTTCTCGATTCTGGTCGGCTCTACCTGTTGAACACGAGCAGCAAGAGGGCTCTCGAACTGGTGCCGTTAATCCGCGTGATCGCGGGGATGAAGACCGGGGAGGACGCCGTCTACTTCTACAACCGTCGCCTGCGAGATGGCGTCCGATGGGTTTCCTACCACTTTTCAGGAGAGCCAGAACTCATACTTGACGACCCAGATGTCGACGAGCTGTTGTCAGACCTGCACTCACCGGATAACTGTGCCGAACGCCGTTGAGGCGCCAGGGAGTTACGCACTCCTAACGATCCGGGCAGACATTCGGTAACCTTGATCATCAATGCCGTTGAACACCGGATCTCCCACCGGTCGACCGCTTCTGCCGCGATGAGTTAGGGCGCGTCGCGAGTCGCTGTGGATCCGGGTTGCGGCTGCTGGCGATGAGGTGTCCGGCCACCGTTGCGCCTCGTGCCACGGATACCTTGATCCCAGCACACGCAAACGGAGGGCGATCCGGCAATGACCGGAACTGGTTACTACGGCCACGTGGCCATCACCCTCGGCGAGGTCCGGGGAGTACCTGCCGCTGACCTGGCCCTTGAGGTGGAACTCAAGATACGTGCCGACGGGTTCGCGCCGGGTGTCTCGGCGATGCTCCTGCCGACGTGCCACGCACAGGGAACAACCTCTCCGATCGTTCTGGGGCAGGCCGAGATCGTCATACTCCAGCTTGGATTCGGACCCCGCGAGGGTGGAGACAAGCCCTACTCAACGAGCGAGTACGCCCGGTGGCGTCTCAGCCCGAACGCCATCGAACAACTTGAGCGCATCCGCAACGGCAAAAACCTGATGCTTTATGTCAGTTCCACCGTGGTCCTCCTCAACCACGGGGACTCCCTTCAGGACGTGAACCCGCAGCCCGCCGGAGTTGCCCGGCCCAATGTCTACCCGCACAGCCCGATCTGGCACGCGGGACAACAGCAGCTCCAGGTCACGGCCGAAACATGGGCCCACCAGGTTCTCAGCCCCTGGCAGCAAGCAGCGGCGGTCACCCTCGTCGTCCAACTGCCAACTACGACCGCGACCGATGATCACCGCACCGTTGTCCACGCTCTCACCGATGCCAGGCAGCGTCTCCATACAGGCGACTGGAAAGGCAGCATCCGCGCATCACGAGATGCCGCTGAAGTCCTGCGCAGCATGCACACCGAGCAGCTCAACCCGAAGAAGACACAGCGAACCCTGGATGAACGTGAGGCCGCCATACTCGACGCCGAGCGCGCCCTGATCCAGGCACTGTTCGACTACGGCTCAGCCACGCACCCAGACCCAGCGCTACGCGCAACCGCCTGGAACCGGCAGCACGCCATGCTCGCGCTCGCCACCACAACCGCCATCGCCCAACGGCTCTTTCTCGATCTCCCCTCCTGACCCCCGTATAACCTCAAAGCAAGCCTCACCCGGCCTGCTCGCGACACCCAGAGAAGTGACGAGAGCAGTCACCGAATGTGAGCAGATACAGGTTCCCCGAGCGTTCCTGATCCGCCGCTAGGCGTGCCCGCCCTGCTTGATCTGGTGCCAGTCCTCCGCCCAGAGCAGCTAGATCTGGGCGCGCCAGGTGGATCTGTGCGGCGTGAGAGGCTGCTCGTCCTCGCACGCTGACGAGCTGACGCGGGCGATGACCTCATGGATGGCGCTGAATGCGGAGCTGCGGTCGGCACGTCGGCCAGATCGTCGTGGTCGCAATCGAGGACGTTGCCAATGACGAGGGCGAGACGATCCTCGATGGCGATTTGGCACACCCGGAAGCCGTGAGCGCTGTGGCGCCCTTTGCCTGTCATGTGTCCTGCGCGGCGTTGAGTTCGGTGAGAATACCCGACTGGTTGTGGGCGGTGATCATCGTGAGGAGCAGGCGACTGCCGCCTTTCGCTTTTCGGCTCCAGGTCAGCTATCAGACCCAGGGGCCTCCCTCTGAGCTCTTGCGGCCGTATTGAGGATTCCACGAACGGATCGGGCAGCTGCGAAGTCCCAATGAATCGTTGCGCCAGCGCGAATCCTGCCGTGTGCGACCGTGGTTCACCAATGCAGACGGGCGGACTTGGAACGGTACGTGACCTGGTCGACTGCGACTGGTTCGGGCACTCTTTCCTGACCAGCGAGAGCGGGATTACGCTAGATCATCGGCAACGCTTGTCAGTAGTAGAGCCGGGATTCCCCGGATCTGGGCAGCTAGTTATATGCCGGTGCTTGCCGACTGGGGGTGGTGGCGTTGCCTGGCTCAGGTAGTTCTGGCGATGGTCCCACGTGGCGGGTGTTCATCTCACACACCTCAGAACTGCAGGACTTCCCGACA
>Ga0209167_10001663_pt1 | contig 12715 bp, 16 predicted proteins | sample Coa_R1_9_FD_187154 | JGI IMG/M metagenome (GOLD analysis project Ga0209167, IMG submission 187154) | Surface soil microbial communities from Centralia Pennsylvania, which are recovering from an underground coalmine fire - Coalmine... | ecosystem: Environmental > Terrestrial > Soil >... | reverse complement strand
AACCCTTTCATCATGTCGCAGGTTGAAAGGGTTTTGTCGCGGGAAACCACTGTGGGTTAGCTTACGGGAAGAGACTCGGTTCGAAGAGGTTCTGAATTTCCACCGGGCGAATATCGATAGACTCAATGTAATCCCTCACTGGTCTGCGGTTGTCATCGATCGCTGTCGCCCATCCGAATTGCCGAGCCACGATGGTCGCGGCATTCTCATAACTTGGGGCAATGACCCTTAGTAGCTCTGGCCCTAGCAACCCCGTGCTCCTCAGAAAATAGAACTCGTAATTCATCGGCATACATCGAGATAAAGAATTGGGCGGCCGTGAGGGTCCAACGTCGGTACTGCCGACACTAACCCATGGCCGCCCTAAGAATGTGGCGCTGCAGGCACAAGGATCATATCCACAAGTGCGAAGTTACAAGAGACGACAGTGGCTTGCAATACGGTGAATGCTGTATGCAGGTTTTGCTCTGGAATGACGCAGATTATGCGGTCAATGCATTCATACGCCAAAATGTTGACGTCACTGCCAGCATTTTAGATGAGAGCAAACTGCCGTGGTCAATGGGCATCTGAGAGCGGAGACTGATGAACATTCTGGTTACCGGCGGGGCGGGCTACATAGGTAGCGTTACTGCGACCGAGTTGATTGCTTATGGGAACAGCGTCGTAGTCTATGACAGCCTGATCAAGGGACATGTGGCGGCAGTTCCTCGCGCCGCGGAATTCGTGCTGGGTGACATTGCAGATCGGGCAAAACTAGAAGGGACATTAAGAAAATATAGCATCGAGGCGGTCTTTCACTTCGCGGCTCTCACCGAGGCGGGAGAATCCATGAAGGCGCCGGCGCTGTTCTTCCGGAACAATACCGCCGGCACGCTAACGCTGATCGAGGCAATGCTGGCAACCGGCGTGCGGCAGCTTGTATTTTCTTCCACTGCGGCAGTCTATGGGGAACCCCAACGTATTCCAATACTCGAGACCGACCCGTTGCGTCCGACCAACGTATATGGCGAATCAAAACTGATGGTCGAGCAAATGCTTGATTGGTTCCACCGCATTCATGGTCTTCGGTATGCTAGTTTGCGCTATTTCAACGCTGCCGGCGCGACTGACATTCTCGGGGAATCCCACGAGCCCGAGTCCCATTTAATTCCCATTGTGTTACGCACAGCCTTGGGTAAATGTCCGAAGGTGTCGATCTACGGCAGCGACTACCCCACCCGAGATGGAACTTGTGTACGCGACTACATCCATGTGGTGGACCTTGCACGCGCACACATTCTAGCCCTGACGGCTTTAGCGCAGCGTTCGCAATTGGTCTACAACCTGGGAAATGGCCTGGGGTTTTCCGTGCGCGAAGTAATTGATCTGGCCAGCCAGATCTCCGGTGTGAAGATTCCTGTAGTCCAAGCTCCCCGGCGCGACGGCGATCCAGCGGAATTGATCGCAAGTTCAGACAAGATTCGCCAGGAATTGGGATGGGTGCCGGAATATCCGCAGCTTGAGTCCATCATCTCCAGCGCTTGGGCATGGCATCAGCGTCATCCTGATGGATATTCGGCGAGCAAAGAGAGCGGCGTCGCTGCGTAAAACGGGTTACAGGCCGTCGCCACCCTTTGGCTCTTCAGGTCCATCACTCTTTCACTCTTTGGCTTTTGGCTTTTGGGTCAGCGTCCCTTACTGTGGCCTTTGGCTTTGTGCTGCTTCAAGACCGTCCGAGCTGCCACTTCCTTGGCTCGGCCGCCATAACGGCCAGATTTCTGAGCGCTTTCCTTTATGTGTTCGTACTCACGCTGTTCCTTGGCGCTTACGCCCCGAAGGTGCTTATTTCCTGGCATAGTCCCCTCCTGTTCCATGTCCCAAGACTCTAGCGAGACGTGGGTTAATGAGAAATGGGTTGTTCTCTGTAATTTAGAGGGGCTTCAGGTATAGGCTCGCCGCCTGAAGAAAATACAGGAAATCCTGTATTCCTGCTGATCCCGTGGTGGACTAGAATTTCGGTCGTGGGATAGGTGCGGGTCGTCCGCGCTCCGGCCCCCGCGTGCTGGAAATATGACGGTTCGTATCCTGATTGCGGATGACCATCCGGTTGTACGGCATGGGCTAAGGACTCTTCTCGGAGAGCGCCGAGGCTGGGAAATCGTTGCTGAGGCTACGGACGGCATGGAGGCCGTCGAGATGGCGGATCGACTGAACCCGGACGTGGTGGTGCTTGATCTGAGCATGCCGAAGCTGCACGGCTTAGAGGCATGCCGGATGATCCGCGAGAAAGCACCCAATTGCGAGATACTAATCGTCACGCAGCATGATTCCCCGCAAATGCTTCACGAGGCGCTGCTCTGCGGCGCAAAGGGCTATGTGGTCAAGGCGAATGCGGCGCGCGATTTGCTGGCAGCGGTAGACGCGGTGAGCCAGCATCAAAACTTTATGTTCCGTAACAATGGGGCGGCCAACGCCAGTTAGCTAAGGAGGCGAGCAAATGAAGGTCAGGATTCTGATCGCTGATGACCACGAAGTTGTACGCCGTGGGCTGTCCACCCTGTTGCAGTCGCATGAAGGCTGGGAGGTCTGCGGAGAGGCAACAGATGGCCGCGCTGCGGTAGAGAAGGCCAGAGAATTGAAACCGGACGTGGTCATCGTGGACATCGGTATGCCCGGTCTCAACGGCTTGGCCGCCACCCGCCAACTGGTGCAGCAGGATCCCCATTGTAAGGTGATCGTCCTAACCATCACAGACTCGGATCAAGTGATTCGGGAATCGCTTGACGCAGGTGCGCGCGGGTTTGTGCTGAAATCCGACGCGGCTCGTGACCTGGTAACTGCCGTAGAAGCGTTGCAGCGAAACCGCATGTTCTTCACGCCGCGAGTGAATGATATGGTCTTGGCTGGCTTTCTAGACCGGGGCAACGGCGTCCGGAATAGCCCCCCCAGATTGCCGCAGCTAACTCCCCGAGAGCGCGAAGTCATTCAACTCCTGGCGGAAGGGAAGAGTTCCAAGGAAGTTGCGTCCGTGCTTAATTTGAGCACCAAAACTGCAGAGACCCATCGGAGCAATATCATGCGCAAACTGGGCTTCCACTCGATTCGGGATCTGGTAGTTTACGCGGTCAAGAACAATATCATCCAGGTGCAAATCCCGTCGCATATCTCAGCCACCGGCGATGAAGTTGCGTAAATCGCCGGTTGTGTAATTCAGGCGGCGATTCGCTTGTCTTCGTTTCGCCTGAGTGGCATTCTTCCGCGTCTCGACACTCCGCCCCTCCCCCGCCGTCCCCGTCGCTCTACTGACTTCCCACCTTCTGCCTAGGGAGTGTACCGGATTGAGGCCGATTGCCATGCGCAGTACCTTTGCATGTGAGTCCGATCTCGTGGGTGTCCGCAATAGAAATTTTTCACCCGCCCGGCCGGTACAGATAATCTGGAGACGAGAAAATGAACCAATTTCTTCAAGTGTTGTTCGGAATAGGCCTGGCGCTGACCGAGCCGCGGCAGCGACATCGGATCTACCACCGTGTTACGGACAAACTGGACGACTTCGCCGATCAGGCATCGCGCGGTTATGGGGCCGCAGCTGATCGGGTCGAACGCCTGTACCGGTCGGCCCGTGGTGAAGACCATCGTGTGCTGGCCGGCGCTGCCAGCTTCCTGATCGGGATGGGTATCGGAGCGGGAGCTGGTGTGCTCTTTGCTCCCGCCAGCGGCAAACAAACCCGCGATGCCATCGCCGAGAAGGTCGAACGCTTACAAAGCGACATCCGCGAATCAGTGCGGCGTGGCGTGGAGCACTATGAAACCGACCGCCAGAGAGCATAGCCCGTCTCCCTTCTCCGTATGCTCTGATGGCAGCGGATCTTTTCGTCTTCGTGCACTGCTTGGTTCAGGTGGTTCTCTCTCCATGACACGACCCGTGAACGTGCTGACGGTTTCTGTTTTTTGGTTGATCACGGCAACACTTACATTCTGTCAGAGCCAGGCCGAGCGTCAGCCATGCCCAGATGTTGCCGCAGAAACGACAGGCTGCGAATTGATCGCATGGTCGCACCTGCAGGACCCCGTACCGCTGCCGCATGCGACATCTCCTCCCGACGGCCAATCGCAGGAGGCAGCGAAAGTGAGTTCCTCCCAAAGCATCGCTGGCGTCACCGGCTGCCGTGAAGGACGACATCATCCGGCTACCGGTCCTGATGTTGCACTTCTATTGGATGATCAAGAAATGGCGCAGAGTTGCGAAGGCAACTGGGTGATGGTGGCCGAACCGTCGGCGCTCCGATGAAGAGGCTTGGCGTCAACGACATTTCGCGAGTCTCGCTGAGCGCGGTTCACTTAACATCCGTCACGCTGCCAGAGCTTGCAGGTGCGGCATCTGTTTCGCCTAGTGTCGCACACGCGCCATTTTGGCCCCGAAGGTGCGCCTTTTGGAGCTGTTGCTTGTCGAGCGCAGCCACGAGTTGCTGAACCAGTTTTATCATCGTGTTGGAGTCTGTTTCTTCCTGAATCCGTCGCGCCAACTCGCGCACGTCCTGCGGGAATTCAGGTTGTTCGTATGTGTCTGTTGAAGCTCTCATATTAAGAATTCCTTTTCTGTCACAACACGACCCATCTCGCTGCGGAATGTACTCCGACTTTCCAGAGACGCCATCAGGTTCAGCGTGGTCGCCTTAGGATCTGCCTTTCGTCGAACCTGGCAATGAGTTGCCGAACAAGTGCGATCATTGTGTCCGAGTTATTCTCTACTTGAATCCGGCGCGCAAGTTCGCGCAAGTCTGCGGGGTATGCAGCCAGGCCGTCCGTCTTCGTTGAAGCATCCATTGTCGGAAGTACTTTCCTACAAAGGAAACCCGCCGGCAAATGCGAAGTTGCCTTTTCGGCACTTGCAAGACTGCCGTTTTCCAGCTGACTTCGCGCTGGAAATTCTTCGATCAGCCTTTTCACTGCCGCCACCGGAATCTGCTCGAAATGTGTTGACATCGACTTCTGCATTCGAACTTCCTCCTTACCGCCAGAACAAAACAGTACCAAACCCGGAGCAATACGGGTCATATCTTTACGGCCAGCACCCATGTCGAGTAGCTGCGTAAATGGCTGATTTTAAATTACTTGCAAGTGTGCTTGCGCGATGGCACGACAACAGATTGGCCTCCACCTTTAGTGGGTCTGTATTATACTTGCACTTATCGCAACGAATGTAATACTATAACGTGTCGTTTGTTTAACCTTTCGCTCTTGGCAAAGGGAGGTTTTCTGTGGGCTCTCGAACCAACAAGGCTCCGATGAACTTCGCCACGATGGCGCAGTTTGATGTTCCGCAAGGCCGAAATGGAAAACACAAACAGATTGTTACCAGGATTCTGTCCGACCTCGACCGCGTGCCCGATGGGGTTGCTCTCAAAGTGCCGTTGAATGAGCTGGCGGAAAGCAAGGAAAAGGTGCGGTCCGCGCTGAATCGCGCTATTCACAAGACCGGGCGAAATGTTGTGACTGCCAGCGACACCGACTTCTTGTACGTGTGGAATGAGGGCAAGTAGCGGCAACGAGAGCGCCTGCAGGAACGCCAGTTAAAGGGAGGTATATTGGTGGTCCGATGCAAGGCCGGCCCAGGCCAAGTCTGCCACACCGCAATCAGAAACACCCTTTGAGACAGTCCACCTTGAAAGAGTCGAAGCGGCAAAAGCTATGGACGTAATTGAGGGAAGTCCCGATAAGTAGGGATTTGCAAAGGCAAACACCCACGCCACTCTGACCAGCCAGCCTTCTTCGGGCCCGCTAATGTTCGAACGATCAACTCGAACCGCCCGGCATTTTATGGCAACTGATTCAAATAGCAAGGACCGTTTGTATTCTGTGCCGGAGGACTGGGCGGCGTCAGCCACACCGGGTTGTTGAAGTTAAAGAACTCAGTCATGTCCATTTGCGCGGCGTCGCGCTTCGTCAACGATGGCAGATTGAACCGGGTTTCAATGAATTTAGGAATCGCAGTCAGGTCGGCCACGGTGTGCGAAACGTAGTTCTTGTTACTGTACGGCGAAATCACCACCAGCGGAACGCGATATCCGGTGTAGACGAAGTCGCAGGTAGGGCCGGTGGTTTGTGTGCAGATGTCTCCGGGGAGCAAATCTACCGGTTTGATGCCATCAGGGCTCACGGCCGGCTGCGGAGAAACGTGATCGAAAAGTCCGCCATTCTCATCGTAGGTCAGAATAAACACCGAATCCTTCCACGAGGAACTGGTCATGAGTCCATTGATCAGGGATGACACGTAGTTGGCGCCGAGTTGGATGTCATTGGGCTCAGAATCGGAGTTGGAGGGATGCTCGTCGAAGCCTGCATCCGTGGCCGGTTCAATCTGGGCGACTTGCGGCAAGGTTCCATTCTGCAAATCGGTGAAGTATTGCGAAATCGGAGCGATGTTCTGCGGGTAAAGCGTCGGAATCGTCTGTCCCCACTGAAAATCCTGCACGTAGCTGAGAGTCAACAGGCAAGCCGGATCATAGGGAGGACCGGAACATGAGCTGCCCTGAGGATCCACGTAGATCTTCCAACTGATTCCTGCGTTTTGTAACTCCTGAAAAATGGTGGGTGCTGTCAGCAATGCCTGGTCTTGGTTGTCGGTGCCAAGCGGGTATGCATATCCCTGAGACGTGCCGGCGATCAGGTATTCACGATTGGGCTGGGTACGTGTCATGGCTGGGTTGAACCACCTGTCCGAGGTGGCAAAGTTTGACGCCATGAAATAGTAGTAGTTGAGGTCTCCGCCTTCGTAGTACCCCATGGCGCGGATACCATCAACGTCATTGAATGGCGGCTGGAGCGCTCTGGCATCGTGGCCGGCGGTCCACACAAAACCGTTCAGCGTGGCAGGAGACTGACCGGTGGGGTCATTGTAATCCCAGTCCACGTGACCTTCGTTCCAGGAGGGACTCGGGTTCTCGATACACTGCGTAATCAGATGATAGGACGTGACCGGGTTTTGCGGATCAAAGATGCAGTCGCTGGGAGGAGGGAAGCTGGGATTGCAACCGGGAATCGAGGGAGGTGGCCCGTACAACGGCGGCGGGCCGGATGTGGGATTGAACTGTGGCAACCCGTCGAAGGATTGATCGGGATAGCCGTTCTGCGCCCAGTATTGCCGCAACTGCCCGAAGTAGTGATCAAGAGAACGATTCTCTTGCGCCAGGAAAACGATGTGGTTGAGCACAGTAATGGTGTTCGGAATGCCGAAGCTGGCCGTGACCTGGGTGTTGATATCCAATGTCACCGTGCAGGTAGGACTTGCTCCGCTACAGCCACCGCCTGACCATCCTGTGAAATTCGAATTCGCGCCTGGAGCTTCGGTCAACGTCACCTGGGTTCCGGGCTTGAAAGCGGCCGCACAAGTTGATCCGCAATTGATACCTGAAGGAGTACTCGTAACCGTACCCGTTCCTGCTCCGGTTCGCGTAACGCTCAACAGGGGAAAAACACTGAAGGTTGCAACCGCCGATGTGTTCTGTTGTACGGTGATAACGCAGGTCGCAGCGACACCGCTGCATGCGCCTCCCCATCCGGTGAAAGTTGAATTTGTGCTTGCGGTTGCGGTCAGCGTCACCTGGGTTCCAGGCTTGAAAGCGGCCGCGCAGGTTGAGCCGCAATTAATTCCCGACGGATTGCTGGTGACGGTACCCTGGCCCGTACCACTCTGCGTTATGGAGAGCAGTGGCAACAGACTGAAGGTGGCGGCGGCCGAAGTGTTTCCTTTCAGAGTTATGGTGCAGGTGCTAAGACCACTGCACGCTCCTCCCCATCCTGCGAACATCGAGTTGCCGGCTGGAGCTGCGGTGAGCGCCACCTGAGTTCCAATCTTGAAGGTGGCTCCGCACGTCGGCTGGCAGTCGATCCCTCCCGGTGTGCTGGTCACACTTCCGGTGCCGCTGCCGCCAGGTTGAATACTCAATTGAGCTGTGCCGGGTGACGGCGATGACGGCGCGGGCGCGGGCGCAGGGGCAGGGGCCATCGAGCCCCCACCGCAACTGATCGCCATCACGACCAAACCCAACAAGACTAGGAAGAAAAGGAACACTCGAAGTGACATCTGGCCTGAGATCTCCAAAATCCGATTGCTTTGGATGAAGGTATTACTCTGGGTGGTTGCACTCGCGAGTCGTCGGTTCCATATGTGGGGGGCTTCTACCGCGAATCCCGTCCCCAAGTACAACGAAGGCTGTATTGCGCACGACGGTATCGACGAGTAGGTTGAGAGACACCCTAACGCGAACTGGCGCGGGCAGTGGACGGGTTTATGACCTGCATCTACTGCCCGTTCTTTTATGGCTTATGGCGGAAGAGAATTTCTTTAGCGAACGGCACGCCGGAGATCGTGTGCTGCCAGGCTGCTGCTGACGAAAGACTCTCCTCGCCAGACGGACCAGACCCCAGGGATGAGCTCAAGGGCTGCATCTGACTTAACGACGTAGCCCCGTGCGCCGGTCTTAAGAGCTTCCCTTGCCGTTGCCCAAGTATCGTATTGGCTCAAGAAGAGTATTTTTGCCCTGGGCGCAACTCTACGAATCTGCCGGGCTGCCTCGATGCCATTGAGGCGTGGCAGGCTGATGTCGAGCAGGATCACATCCGGTTGCTGTTCCTCGGCTTGCTCGACCGCTTCTAATCCGTCGGATGCGACGCTGACGACACGCAACTCGGGTTGGCCTTCCAGTAGAGTACATACGCCACGCCGAATCACTTCTGAATCATCCACAACTAAGACCCGGAGTGTCATCATGAGATTGCTCAATTGGGTCGCGCTTTCCTGCACCTAGGTGCGGCGAGGCGGCCGGCGCGCCGGAACAGGGCTCCGCCGGCCTTGAATCGCTCAAGCGGTCTTGCGTCGGTCTTCGTACTCGGTTTCCCGAGACAATGCCGAGTTCCATTCCTCGACCTGCTTTTGAGCGGCCTCTCGTGCGATCCCATATCTCTGTTGAATTTTGCCAATCAGTTGGTCGTGCTGGCCATCGATGACCTCAAGATCATTGTCGGTGAGCCGGCCCCAGCGTTCCTTGACCGAACCTTTCATTTCCTTCCATTTGCCTTTCAGTGTGTCCGAGTTCATCCGTTCTTCTCCTCGTGGTGTGTGTTTGTGCTGTCATGATGCAACCGCAGTGCGGCCGTTGTTTTGAGCCACGATCGTGGTGATTTCCTTCGATCCTATACCGAGTCTGTTTCCACGCCGATCCGGTGGATTAGGTAACTTTCAGAGAGAAACACCGCAGTGGTAGCCGTGGTCGCCTCCCGCAATGCGGCCAGGATTGTGGCAGGTCGACGCCCGCGTGGTCCTTATGACTGGACCAGCCAACTCACAAACATTGCAATCACAACCATCACGAAAGCCACCCCGACGGCCATGCCGCTGCCGACCAGAAGGATCTCGCTCAGTAAGTCGGATTTCATCAGGTCCTCTGGACGCAAAGGCTGCAGGGTTCGTTGCATGTGTGTTAGAGGCACGGAGGTCGAGGCGAGACCACCGACTACCGTGACTTTCATGCGTAACTCGGGTATGGGCCTGAGCGGGCTTGACCTGGAAGGCTCGGGCCTGCCCGGACTGAATCCTTCAACACCACCTCCCCCTGCCGCCGCTGACCGGGCTCTTTGGACCCAAGTTTCAGGCTGGCACATCGGTTCCAGTTGGGCGATGCTCGTCACCAAGAACTGCCTTGAGTAAGCGATCGGAAAGGGATGGAGAATTTGGCGCCGTTTGCTACAGCAGGCGCGAGAACAAACTACGCATTGTACTGGATGGATCGTATGTTCCGCGTGGCCTACTCTTGGGCGCATGGCAGCTGATCCGCCAAACTGCCCTAAATCATAAAGGAGTGTTTATCATGGCCGGAAAGAACACCGCAGCCTTCGGGATCTATCGAACCCAACCAGACATCGAGTACGCGATCGACCTGCTACGAGCGGAAGGTTTCCGCAACACCGACATTTCGGTCCTGCTTCCCGACAACCAGGGCACGAAGGATTTCGCAGTGGAGAAGAACACCAAGGCACCCGAGGGAACGGCAACGGGCGCCACGACTGGCGCTGTGGTAGGAGGAACATTAGGCTGGCTGGCGGGAATTGGCGCGCTTGCGATTCCCGGAGTAGGTCCGTTGATCGCCGCCGGCCCCATCGTTGCTGCGTTGACGGGCGTGGGAGTTGGAGGCGCAATTGGAGGACTTGGAGGAGCACTGATCGGAATGGGTATCCCCGAGTACGAGGCGAAACGCTACGAGGGCCGTATCAAGCAAGGCGGTATCTTACTGTCTGTTCATTGCGATGATTCGAAGTGGACCAAGAAGGCGAAGGAGCTGCTGGAGCGCACCGGTGCAACCGATATCGCTTCAACGGGCGAGGCCAGCGCAGATTGGCAAAAAACCGACCGACCGCTGCCGCGAGCAAGTTAAGTCGCCGCAGGCGTTCGCGGAATCCCACATGAAAGGACGTGAACCATGCTTTGGACAATTTTTGTAATCCTACTGATCCTATGGTTGCTCGGCATTGTGAGTTCGTACACGCTTGGAGGTTTCATTCACCTGCTGCTGGTGCTCGCGCTGGTTGTGCTGGTAATTCAAGTAATCGAGGGCCGCAGACCGGTTGTCTAGAAAGTGTCGGTTTTTGGTTGCAGGGATGGACCAGTCTGAAGTGGCTACTAAATCATAGGCTGGCTTGTTAAGCTGTGGCGCATGCATCTTGCGTAACGGGCGTTTTGCAAGGCATCACAATTTCGACGACGGTGCCGGGGTGGGCGATGGCCAATCGTAATTCCCCACCAAACTCTTTAGCTCGCTGGCTCATCCCGCTGATGCCGATACCAATGCTGCCTGGTTGCTGTTCAGCAACCCGCTTTTCGATGCCCCGACCGTCGTCGCGAACCGTCGCCACTACTTGTCCGTCCTTTACACAGAGCGTCACCCACGCTTTGCGCGCTTTCGAGTGCCGCAGGACATTGCTCAAGGACTCTTGCACGATTCGGAATATTGCGGTTTCAAGTTCTGGCGCAAGCCGGGAGAAGTCCGTTGGTGCAACGTCTATCGCAGTCTCAATGCCACTGCGCTGTGTGAACCCCTCCAGATACCACCGTAGGGCCGACACCAGTCCGACTTCATCCAGGAGAGGCGGATGCAGGAGATGGGACATACTTCGGACCTGTTGAATTCCACGGTCTATAATCTCCGCGGCATCGCTGGCGGCTCCTTTTCTTACCGTTTCAGAACTCGGCTGCATGACGCGATGGAGAAGTATCTTGGCGGCCACCAATTCCTGGCCCAAACCGTCATGAAGCTCACGCGCGATGCGCCGCCTTTCCTCATCCTGCATCGTAATCAGGCGGACGGAGAGGCGCCGCAACTCGCTATTCAGAGCTTGCAGTTGACGTGCTCTGCGGTGTAATTCGGCAAACACACTCACCTTCGCCCGTAACAGTTCTGGAATGACGGGCACTGAAATGTAGTCCACAGCGCCGCGTTGGTACCCCTTTAACCGATCAAGGTCCGTCAGGTGAACCGCCGAAATAAAGATGATGGCAGTCTTCTGAAAGCGTGGGTGCTGCCGAATCATCTCCGCCAGTTCGAAGCCGTCGAGTTCCGGCATGCTCACATCCATGAGCACTACTGCGACATCAGTTTTCAGCAAACATTCCAAGGCTTCTTTTCCGGAGGCCGCCTTGATCAAATTCTCATCCAGTTCCCCTAGAATCACTTCATAACTAAGCAGTTTGGCGGGTTGGTCATCCACCATGAGAATGTTGACTTTGTCATCTGTCCTCATTTTTTTCTTTTCCGCCATCTATCTGTGGAGCCACATGCGAAGTGCTGAGAGCAATTGCTCTGTGTTCACTGGCTTGGCCAGATATTCCGACGCTCCCGCCTCGAGACACTTTTCACGGTCCCCTTTCATCGCCTTCGCCGTCAGCGCGATGATTGGCAAACGCCGGAATGCCGCGTTCTGACGAATCACCTGCATGGTTTCGTATCCATCCATCTCCGGCATCATAATATCCATCAGAACTATCGCCAAGTCCTGAGTCGATTCCAGAGTCGCAATGGCTTCCCGTCCGGTCCCGGCCGTCAACACCGTCATTCCGCGGCGTTCCAGCACACTGCTCAAGGCAAAGATGTTGCGCACATCGTCATCCACCACCAGCACTTTCCTTCCCTGAAGCGCATCATCGGAACGATGCAGGCGGTCGAGCATTTTTTGCTTTTCGGGCGGAAGGTCGGCCACTACTCGATGCAGGAAAAGAGCGGTCTCATCCAATAGCCGTTCCGGCGATTCGACCCCTTTCACCACTACGCTACGCGCGAGCGTGTGCAGGCGCGTGTCTTCCTCCGGAGTCAATTCCTTGCCTGTGAAAACCACAACCGGCAGGTCGCATAACGAGGGAGTGTCGCGGAAATGCTCCAGGATTTCAAACCCCGACATGTCCGGCAGGCGCAAGTCGAGCACCACACAGTCGAACTGCTGCTGCTGCAGGGTTTCCAGTGCCTCCTTGCCGGTAGCAGCTCCGCTGACAACAATATCTTCGTGGCCCAGCAGTTCCCGGATGCTCAATTGTTCGGCCGGGTTATCTTCCACCACAAGGAGTCGCTTGCGGCGAGAGGTTGCATAATCCTTCATGCGCCCCAGCGCAGCCTGAAGACCTTCGGCGGTTGCCGGCTTGGTCACAAAGGCGAAGGCTCCCCGCGCCAGCCCGTGTTGGCGGTCT
>Ga0209167_10001662_pt1 | contig 12716 bp, 20 predicted proteins | sample Coa_R1_9_FD_187154 | JGI IMG/M metagenome (GOLD analysis project Ga0209167, IMG submission 187154) | Surface soil microbial communities from Centralia Pennsylvania, which are recovering from an underground coalmine fire - Coalmine... | ecosystem: Environmental > Terrestrial > Soil >... | reverse complement strand
GGCCAGCGCGATGCCCGTGTTGCCGCTGGTTGGCTCGATCAGTTCCTTGCCGGGTTTGAGGATGCCGCGCCGCTCGGCGTCCCAGATCATGGCCGCGCCGATGCGGCATTTCACCGAATACGCCGGATTGCGCCCTTCCACTTTGCCCAGCACGGCGGCTCGCGCGCCATCCGTCAGGCGATTCAGCCGCACCAGAGGCGTGCGTCCGATGCTGAAGGAATTATCGGGAAATACCATCAGATCTCCCAAGTGGCGACATATTTTGTCTGGGTTTCTTTCCAGCGGCGTGCCAGATCGGCGAAGGTAGTGTGATCGACCACCGTGGAAACGGCCTCATCCACTTGCTTCCAGACCCCGCCAAATGGATCGGAGACCGCGCGCTTGGTTCTTTTTCTTTCTTCAATGAACCGCAGCACTTCGCCCACTGTAATCTGGTCCGCGGGTTTGGCCAGGCGATAGCCGCCCTCGGCGCCCCGCCGCGATTCGACAAAACCGCCCTGTTTTAGGCTCCCCAGAATCAGCTCGAGAAATTTTTGCGGAATCTTCTGGCGGCGCGCGATACCGGCGATCTTCACGGACTCCCCGGGCGGCTGCAACGTCAGATCGAAGATGGCCTGGAGAGCGTATTCACTCTTAACGGAAATGTTCATCGGATCAGCCAAGCGCGTCGCCGTTTAGCGCCCGCAGCATTAAACGCGCCCAGCTATTAAGTGATTGTAGGGTGCAGTGAAGGGATGTGTCCAGTTAGGGCCGGTTCGGGCCGAGTTCGACGGGTTTGCAGTATCCTGAAATCAAGATGGACGTCGAAAAGACTATTGAATTCCTGCTAAGCAATCAGGCCAAACACGATGAGCGCCTGACGCGGCTTGAAACGGTTGTGGGTTCGCTGGCGGGGAGTGTCGATAAACTGGCCGACAACCTCGAACGCCTCGATGAGGCGATGGTCACGCTTGCTGAGAGTGGCGTCCAGACGAATCGGCGCATCGACCAACTGGGAATGCGCGTTGACCAGCTCGTCAGCGTTGTGGGTGCGATGATGCAGCGCCCATCGCCGCCGCCGAATATCGGGTAAGACTGGCACCGGTCAACGATCTGACGGGCGTTCCGGGCCTGCGCCAAGTTCGACAGGTTTGCCGTGAGGAGTGTGACGGTACGCGTCGGCCCAAGCGTCTTTCCGCGCGAGCAGAGAGGCCGGATCGGCTAAGCCTTTCGCCGTGACCAGGCGCTCCAGAGCCGCCAGCCAATGTTCGTAGTAACGTGTCCCATCCTCGGGCTCGCCGCGATCGGCCGCGGCTTTGATTTCGGCGGCCAGCGTGTCCGCCCACTCTTTCCAGGTGAAGTGCCCCTGCTCAGAGAGTTTGACGGCGAGCGCGAAGGCCTGCGCCTGCCAGGGCTCGGCGAAGACCGGCCCCTCCTGATCTCGCGGCACGGAATCAAGCTGATTCAAGGTAGTCATCCCACAAATCGATATGAACCGAATCTCGCGGCGAGGCTTGCTCGCCCCACAGTTCGCGCGCGGGGAAGCGCACCGAATACACGTGCTGCGGCTTCTCGCCCAGGAAATGCGCGTTGGTGTCCGGGAACACGTGGACCCCGTGGTCGCGGTCGATAACGCCCACTTTCCCACGGGCATAACGCGGCAGGCGCGTATGACCTGTGGAATTTATGTTCCGAGCACGTACCTGCTGGCCCACGTGAAAGCGGGCCGCTGCGCCTTTCTCGCGTTTCGACCCCGCTACTCCGATTGGTGTCCGGGCCTTTTCAACGGTGAGCGGGGGCACGGCTTTGTGCGAGCCGGGCGCCGGCTGGCTCTGGGCGATCTCAGCGCGCGTCGCCAGGCCGCTTTTGAGCAGCAAATCCAGCAGTCCCGCGAACCACTTCTCGTAGTAACTCATCCGCAGATACTCGGCGGCGGGAATCAACTCGCGAGAATGCCGGCCCGCGTCGATATTCCATTTGCCCAGCGCTCCGGTGGCGCGCACCAGCGCATAGACTCGCGCCTCCCAGCCGGCGTGGAACACGGGCTCGTCGCTTTCATACTCCACCGGACCCATGCCGTGCATGCCGCCCATGTCGTGCACGCCATTCATGCCGTGACCTCGGAGGCTCCTACCCGGGCCACGCCCACCATGGCATCGCGCGTGACTAGCGCGGCCAGTTCGTCTTCGCTCAATTTTTCCGTGCCGGCAGGCCGTTCGGGCAATATAAGGTAGCGCAGCTCCGCGGTGCTGTCCCAGACGCGCACTTCGACATCCTCTGGCAGCTCCAGCCCGAACTCGCGCAGAACCCCGCGCGGGTCGATCACTGCGCGCGAGCGGTACGGTGCCGATTTGTACCACACCGGCGGCAGACCCAGAACCGGCCACGGATAGCACGAGCACAGCGTGCAGACCACCAGGTTATGCACCTGGGGCGTGTTTTCGAGCACCACCATGTTCTCGCCTTGCGCGCCCAAGTATCCGAGCTCCGCCAGCGCGGAGGTGGCATCGGTGAGCAGGCGTTGTCTGTAAGCGGGATCAACCCAGGCTCGCGCCACCACGCGCGCGCCGTTGCGCGGGCCGATCTTGTGTTCATAGGTATCGATCAAGGCATCCAGCGCGGCCGGATCGACCAGGCCTTTCTGGACCAGCAACGATTCGAGCGCCTTCACGCGCAGCGCGAGATCCGAAGGGACCGCCTGATGTTCGTGATCGTGGCCGCTCATTACGCCCGCCGAGCAACCAACGAGAGAAATTCGTCGCGGGTGGCCTTATTCTTGCGGAACGCCCCGAGCATGGCGCTGGTGACCGTGCCGGAGTGCTGCTTCTCCACGCCGCGCATCATCATGCAGAAGTGGCGCGCCTCGCACAGCACCGCCACGCCGCGGGGCGCGACGGCTCCCGAAATCGCTTCGGCGATCTGCTGCGTCAGCCGCTCCTGCACTTGCAGCCGGCGCGCAAACATGTCCACCACGCGCGGAATCTTGCTCAGCCCGATCACCTTGTCTTTGGGAAGATACGCCACGTGCATCTTGCCGAAGAACGGCAGCAGGTGATGTTCGCACAAGCTGAAGAACTCGATGTCCTTCACCACCACCATCTCATCGAACTTGACCGTGAACAGCGCGCCATTGACGACTTCCTCGACGCTGGTGTGGTAGCCGCTCGTGAGATAGCGGAGGGCCTTCTCATAACGCTCCGGCGTGCTGGCCAGGCCCTCGCGCTTAGCGTCTTCGCCCAGCAATGCGAGCACGTCCTTCATACGCGAGGCGATGCCTCCGTTCCGCGGAGAAATGACTTTGATGATCGCTTTCTGTTTCATTTGGTTTCGAGCTCGAACGTATTCTTAGCCGTCTCCGAAATTCGCACCTTCGCCAGGCGCGCCGGGAGCTTCCATCTCCGCTTCAGCATATCCTCGATAGCCGATGCCAGGTTCTCGGTCGTGGGCACACGCTCGGCCAGCTCAGGCACATCGCAATTCAAGTTCCGGTGATCGATCCGCGCCAGCACCTGTTCCGACACCAACGTGTCCAGCGCCTGGCGGTCCACCACTTGGCCATCGCGATGCATCCTCCCCTCCACCGTCACGTCCAGCACATAATCATGGCCATGCCCGTAAGGGTTGTTGCACTTGCCGTAGAGCCGCGTGTTTTCCTCGGGACTGAGGGCCTCCGTGTTCAGGCGGTGCGACGCAGCGAAGCGATAACGGCGGGTGAGGAGCATCGTTACGAATCCTCGCCCCCATAATCGACGTACAAGTCGGCGGTCTCGTACAGCCTCACGTTTTTCAGGCGCGTACTCGGACCGGGAATGCGACGCTCTAGCCGCTTCCAGATCTCCACAGCGATGTTCTCCGCCGTCGGAACGACGCAGTCGAAGGGCGGCACTTCGCGATTTAGAAAACGATGGTCCATGGGGTCTACCACCTCGGCGTTCATGATTTCCTTAAGCTCGCGCAGGTCGAACACCATGCCTGTGACCGGATCGGGATCGCCCGCAATAGTCACTTCCAGCACGTAATTGTGCCCGTGGCCGTGCGGGTTGGCGTTGGCGCCGTAGCGGGCATGATTTTCCGCCTCATTCAGTGCGGGATCGGCGCAGACATGTGAGGCCGAAAACTCAGCTTTACGGGTGAGGAGCATGACCGTGGTTTTAGATGCGAGGAGGCTCTCCTGCGATGCAGCGATCCCCGATCCCTAGTAAAATGATAGCGTGAATCAGCGCCTCGACCGACTTTTGCTGGGATTGATTGCGGTGCTGGCTGTGGCCCTGGTGTGGGTGGTGTCCGGAACGTTGGAACCGCGAGTGGTGAAGGCGGGCGACCAGGCGCCCAATTTCAAGATCACCACTGACGAAGGCCGCACCGTCACGCGCGCCAATTTCGGCGGCAAAGTACTGGTCTTAAATTTCTGGGCCTCCTGGTGCGCGCCGTGCGTTAATGAGGCTCCTTCGCTTGAAGCGTTCGAGCAGCAGATGGGGCCGCAGGGAGTGGTTGTGCTGGGCGTCAGCATCGACACTAACGAGAACCGCTATCGCCAGTTCCTCCAGCGCTTCCACATCACTTTCCCGACCGCGCGCGACCCGGAGGCGAACCTCAGCGCCAGTTACGGCACCTTTTTGATCCCGGAGACGTACGTCATCGACAGCACAGGTAAGGTCCGTTTGAAGATTATCAGCGATCAGAACTGGATGGACCCAGATTTTGTGGCTCGCGTGAAAGCCATGCTATGAGAATGCTATGAAAACCTCAATGACACTCTCGGCGATATTGATTCTGGCGGCGATGGCCGACTTCGCGGCCGACAAGAAGGGCTATCCTGGGCAGGCCGGCAATGACAACATCGAACTGGTGGGAACCGTGATCACCGACCACGAAGAGATCCGTCAGGCATTGGGGGCGGAACTTGGAGAAGGTTATGTGCTGGTGCGCCTGAAGGCCACGCCCAAGACGGATGAGGCCATGCGCATCGGCCCGGATGACTTCGTGTTGATTTCCCGCAAGGACGGTGACCGGGAGGAGGCCATGGCTCCCGCCCAGATCACCAGCCACAGTGCCCTGGTGATCAAGCAGGACCGCAGTGGCCGCGATTGGGCCCAGCAGACCAACCGGCCCGGCTGGACCGGAATCGGCGGCATTACGCGAACTGCCGGACCCCGGAAAAACTCCGACCAGAAGAAGACCGACGCGAACGATGATCCTAAAGTTACCTCCACCGGGGATTCGGCTGACGATGACGCGCTACTGGCGGCGCTAACTGCGAAAGAGCTTCCCGATAAGGAAACGAAGGGTTCGATCGAAGGGCTACTCTACTTTTCGATGGAGAGCAGCAAGATCAAGAAGCCCAAGGATCTGTCGCTTTTTTACAAGGGAAGCGGCGGCCGGCTTACAATGGACTTCAGGTAGCCGACATCAATTAGCGGCGCTCACCACTCGACCGTCTTCCCATCGCGCCACAAGCGTTCGAGATCGTAATACGCCCGCGCCTTTTCCGAAAAGATGTTGACCACGAAATCGCCGTAATCGGCCAGCACCCACTCCGCGTTTTCGTATCCTTCGACGCTCAGCGGAAGCTCGCCCGCCTTCTTGATCTGGTGCGTGACTTCATCCGCGATGGCCTGAATCTGGCGCGCGTTGGCGCCGCTGCAGACCACGAAAAAATCGGTGAAGCTGGTCACGCCTTGCAGGTCGAGCACGTGAATATCTTTGGCTTGTTTCGATTCGGCGGCGTGGACAGCGGTGAGCCAGAATGGCTCGGGTTTTTGCAGTTTTTGCGCCCGTCGCAGGAAAGATGTTCTCCTGCTCGTATCGTACTACGGTATCGTCTACGATACAATCACCCGTTTATGCCTTCCCTGCGGGTGCTGCTTTCCTCCGGCCAGATTCAGGCCCGCGTTCTCGATATGGCCGCCGCGATCGACCGCGACTATTCGGGAGGCCCTCTCTATCTGATCGGGATTTTAAAAGGCGCCTGTATCTTCCTGGCTGATCTGGCGCGCGCCCTGAAGACGCCGGTGCGGATAGAGTTCATCGGGATCGCTAGCTACGGCCTCGGAAAGAGCAGTTCGGGCGAGGTGCGGCTCACCAAGGACCTGGACGTCTCGATTGAAGGCTACGACGTGATTCTGGTGGAGGACATCGTCGATAGCGGCATCACGCTGAGCTATCTGGCCCAATTAATGGCGCAACGCAAGCCGAGATCGGTGAGGATCGCGACACTGCTCGACCGGCCCGAGCGGCGCCAGCGCTCCGTGGAGGTGCACTACGTCGGCTTCAAGATCCCCGACGCGTTCGTGGTCGGCTACGGCCTGGATTACAGCGAGGATTACCGGAATTTGAAGGATGTGTGCGTGCTGGAAGAGTGAGCCTTTGACGATGTCGACAAAAGGGTTTTTGTCGACACCATTTTGGGGGTGTCCGTTTTCACGGCGACGTTCTGGCCGCTGTCGCGACACTGGTTCAGAGTGCTTCTTTCGAAGCGTTGGCTCAGAACGCTGGCCTTACATCGACAAAGTCGCTCGCGCTCCCGAAATCCCGGCCCCTGAGTCGGCGCTCGGGTTGCGTCTCCGCAGCGCCCTGCCCTTCGCTCAGGTCCGTTTCTACCAGGGATGCAAGGTTAGAAAGAGTGTGGCCGTTTACACAAAAACTTGACACCCCCTCGCGCACGCAACGTGATCCGCTCGACGTCGAGAATCCGAAAGCGATAATCGCAGTACTCGTCTGGCCGCGGTAAGTGTCTCATCGATATTGGCACGGAGGGCCAGCGATTCCTTGCTCAGATTGATTCCGTGCGCCGAGACAATGTTGTTGATCCTGTTCTGGAGCGCCGTGTGCAGCTTGACCATGGTGTCGCGGGTCTGTGTCAGGCTGGCGATCTGCGCTCGGGCTTTATCTTTCATGCGCACCTCCTCCAGCAGATCCTTGGCCAGGTACAGCGCCAAGTTGCGTGCGTCGTTGGGATCCGTTTTGTTGACCGAGTGAGTCATCACCTGAACTGACTCGCGTTGACCACGATTACGCGCTTGACGTGCGGCGCCACCGCGTCGTGAAACAGCCGCTTTAGGGTCGCACGATAGAGCAATGTCGTCGATTGTACCTGGGATTGCCGGGCGAATTTGGTGTCGAAAACCATACTGTTCTCGCAATTCTTTTCGTTTCGCACCCATGCATGTTGCCATAACCTCGACCGCGACTTCGTCGCTCGGCCGCAGTTGGCCACAAATCTCGGCAGCTGTGCCAATTTCCATTCGGTCACGTAATTCCTTCCATCCTCCAGCCGAATACAGGCGGTGAAGTAGTTCCGGTGCAGATCCACTCCAATGTGTCGTGTCGTTTCTATTCCTTCTCCGCTGGGTTGAGAACCAAGCGGAGTAGACGGGCTTCGCGGCGGTCACCATTCTTCGGCCTTACGGTGGCGCTCCGGCCACAGGTCTGACTGATCTCCTTCACGAGGTCGAATGCCTCCCGCGCGGAAGTGGTACCATTGCTCTATCGTTGCCATTTCTGTCTTACCTTCGATTGTCCGCTGCGCAGTGGTCCTCAGACCTTTGGCCCGAGTCCAATCTGACAAAGACAGTTTTCGGTGAAAGGAGTACCCTGTGATGAACATCTTTGTCGGAAATCTCAGCTTCCAAACAACGCAAGATGAACTGCATGCCGCTTTTGCTCAGTACGGCAACGTGGAGCGTGTGAATATCGTGACGGACCGCGACACGGGTCAGCCGCGCGGCTTCGCCTTCGTCGAGATGACGGAACAACGTGATGCGGAAACCGCTATCTCTCAGTTGAACGGCGCCGAACTCAACGGGCGAGCCATGAACGTGAACGAAGCGCGCCCCAAACCATCGGGTGGTTCGGGCTTTGGAGGGGGTCGCGGACGCGGCGGCGGTGGTGGCCGTGGCGCGCGCTATTAACGTTCGCCGATAATGATCCCATCGGGCTGGGATTCACTAGAGGGACGCCACGACTTGATTTCGCCCGAATGCAAGTTGTGGGCGCCTTTCATTCAGGAGCATTCATGGCTGGTCGCGGACCGCAATCGTTCAAGAAACGGCAGAAGGAACAAGCACGCAAGGAAAAGCAGGAGGAGAAGCGCGCCAAGCGTCTCGACCGCAAGCGGAATCCCCATTTGTACGTGGGAACGGACGACGATGCTCCCGAGACGGATACCGACGAGGAAACGCCTGAGAACCAGGCGGGGACTCCGGTGGCGGACGAAGGTAAGTCGACATGATCGAATTCGTTTTGGCGGGGTTCCGGCAGGATAATAATATTCGGCGATACCTTTTCCAAGGCGTGGGCGTCGATCGCACACGGACCGACTTTACGGTGGGCGCCGATCTGGTTCTCGTTCGCAAATACAGAATTCCTCTGCAAGAGCTTCCCCTGTTATGCCGGCATGTTTTAGAAGGCTACGGGAGCGGGCAGACCCGGGCTTTGATGTTTAGTGAAACCGATATGATCGGCTACGCGACCCGCCGCGCGGCCGAGGTGACCGCGGCGGAAGTGAAACGCAGGGCGCATCGCAGCCCTCCGCCGTCAATTCGCGGGTGGCGAGCCCGTTAGGAGGGCAATATTCTCATGGCTGAAGTCCATTTACAGGACGGCGAAACTCTGGAAAGCGCGCTGCGGCGTTTCAAGCGGAAGGTCCTGCAAGAGGACATCATCAAGGAGATCAAGCGCCATTCCTATTACCTGAAACCGGGTGAAAAGCAGCGCGTCAAGGCCGCCTTGGCTCGCAAGCGCAACCGCAAGAAGCGCTCGCGCGATACCGCCATGGACCCCGCCCGATAGTGGCGCGGGCTTGAAATCCCGCCCCCGATTAGCCGAACCAGCCGAGGGCGGCCAATTGCCCATCAAGGTAGGACAACCCTTCGGCCAGCGTCTTGCGATACCGCTCATCGCGGCAATTTTCCAGGTCGTGCAGCACCCGCTTGCGCGAAAGCAGCAGACTATCGCGCTTCCGCTCAAGCTCGATCTGCTGGGGCGTCAACCGCACCCGCCGCTGTCCGCGCCGGGCATTCGCGGATTCAATCTGGGCCTGGACCGACTTGCTTTCCCAGCCGCGCGCCATACTCCGATTGTACTCAACCTGTGATCGAGGTCAAACTCGAAGCCCTCTGGAACGGCGGCATCTCAAGCTGGGGCATCGGCTTGCCGGAGAACAGCTTGCGGCACGGCACCGCCAGCCAGCGGGCCATGCTGGTGGCCCTCTGCCGGCGCGCGCTGTCGGTTGAAATGCCCGTGTTCGCGTACATCTGGCGATACAACTTGGAGATGAACAGGAACGCCAGCCGGCCGCGCAGCGTGGGCACGCACTTTGACCGGCTCCAAATCTCCCGGAGGCTGTAAAAGCTGTCCCAGACCCCCTGCGTCCGTTCGCGGATCTCCTCCGTCGTCATGGTCTCGTGCGGGCTGAACATCTTGGGCCGCACGTCATAGGGAATGAGCCAATAGCGGGTTATGGGAATACCCTCCACCAGCGGAACATTTCCACTCAGGCTCTTCTCCCATCGGTCGAAGTCCACGGTGCCGGGGAAAGGAGTCATCATCACGAACTGCGCGAAGGTCAGTCCTGCCTGTTTTGCCAAGGCGGTGGTCGCCGCGAAGGTGTCCTTGCGGTCAGAGGGAAGCCCAAAGATGAACGATCCGAGCACATGGACGCCGTGCTGTTTGAACGTAGCGAGTTGGACGGCCAATTCCTCGCCTGACGAATTGAAGTCCTTGAAGACCGACTTCAATCCCTCTTTGGTGACCGATTCCACGCCCACCAGCGCGCCCTTGATGCGGGCCCGGCGCATGGCATCCAGAAACTTGGTGTCTTCGCTCGCTTCCATCGTGATCTGGGTGAAGAAAATCAGGTCCCCGGGAAGCTTCGCCAGCTTCTCCATCAGCTCGAACCGTTCCGCGCGCACGGCTTTTAACTCGGCTACACGAGCCAGGTTGCCCTGCTTTTGGGCGAGTTGAATGTCGGTCAGCGTGACGGGATAGAAATTATCGTCCGCGAGCGCGATGAAGCGGAATCCCAGGCGCCGCAACTGCACGATTTCCTCGACCACGACGTCGGAGCTGCGTTGCCGCGGCTGCTGGCCGTCGGTACGCCACACTGAACAGAACGAACAATGCTTGGGGCAGCCGCGCACCGTTTGCACCGAAGCCCACATATAACGATCGCGCGGGGCCAGGTCCCAGCGGGCGGGCAGGAACTGGTCGGCTGAAACCCGGCCGCCTTTATACGTTTTCTGAATTGAGCCGCGCACCGCATGGGCGATGACCGTGCCCCACACCACATCTCCGTCTCCTTCGACCACGGCGTGCGCGCCACCCAGTTGGCGCGCTTCCTCAGGATACAAGGTCGCGTGGATGCCGCCAAACACCACCCAGGCTCCGCGTTCGCGAGCCATGCGTCCCACCTGCATGCCACGCAGAGCATTGCCGGTATGAATGCCAATGCCTACGACGTCGCCCGGCTGGATGCGATCGAGCTGAATCTGATCCAGCGTTTCGTCGGTGATCAGGGGATCGCCGTATTGCGAGGGAGTGGCGGCCGCCAGCACATATAACCAGCGCGGCGTAATGACGCCGATTCCGAACGAAGTGTCACTGGGATTGACAAGGTGAACATGCATTGCCGGATCTGCCTCCTTGAGTTGGAGTGCCTGCGTTTGCGATGGTCGGAGGAATATAGGCAGCAGCGTTCCGGAATCGCAGCACTCAGCTGAGCATACCAGAAATGGCCGGAAAAGGCGCACCTGGTGAGATTCGAACGGTAACTAAGCGTCGGCGGAGCCCCCGGCGCCCATGACCCCTGAGTCGCGTCGATGCTCTTTTTGTCACCCTTCGGCAATTGGGCTGCACACGGGTGCGGCTGGCCAGCTTTTTGCGCTGTTTGGTTCGCACCGCCAATCGGGACCTCACGCACCTTCGGCGATGCGGATCAGCGGGGCGAGTTGGCCATTGGCGAATCCCCAAGAGGGTTCGATCAATCGAACCTCGTGGCCGCACGATCGATCACGCGTTGACCTGGTCGTAGGGTGAATACACCTTTGGGCCTAGGGTCACTTCCGAATAGGCGTTCTTAGGTACAAGCCGATAGTACCATCATGAGCCCGGAAGGAAGATGTGAGTTACTGAACGCCTCGCAAACACCGACAGCCTTAGCTCGCCTTTACCGCGAGTCAATCGGCAGGGGCGCAGAACTAACATCTGGAATTTTCCGAATCGTTCGAAGGCGCGGAAGGGCGTTCTCCTTGCCGAGGATCGGGCGCCGTTCAAAAAATGAGGTGTTGTTTTGCATTTACAGTTTTCCACCCCCACCCGGTTTTTCAGTTTAAACCGCATCAGTCTTCTGTTGGTCACTCTGGCGCTGCTCAGTTCGTTCACTAGCGCTGCGACGTATTACGTCTCGACCGCGGGCAGTGATTCCAACCCTGGAACCCAGACCGCCCCCTTCCGTCACGTATCTAAAGGCGCGTTGACCGCCACCCAGCCCGGCGACACCGTGATCGTCATGGACGGCACCTATGATAACGAGGGCGTGGTCGAGCCTAATTTTGTCGTGACCCTGTATTATTCCGGAACCTCCGGCAATCCCATCACGTTCAAAGCGCAAAATCGCGGCAAGGCGATTCTGGATTCGATGAACACCTCGACCACGACGACGTGTAACGGCGCCGCGGCCTATTTCAATCTGCAGAACGCCGCCTTCATTGTGATTCAAGGTTTTGTGATCCAACGGGGATGCGATTCCGGCATTCAAAGCAACGGCAGCGCTCACGATGTCCTGATCAAGTGGAACGAGGTCCGGAACATCGCCAATCATACGGTGACGGATGAGATCGGCCGCGATGGAATCTATTTGAATAACACCGAGTACAACTTCACCTTTGACGGCAATTCATGGCACGACATCGGCCGGACTGACGGCACCACTCTGCTGCACTATGATCATGGGATTTATTCTCACGGCCAGAACATGACGATCATCAACAATCTGTTCTATAACAACAACCGTGGATACCATATTCAGTTGGCCGATGGCGCCAGCAACTGGCTGGTTGCCAACAATACCTTCGCCTTCGGGACGGGAAACGGCGAAGCCGGTCAAATCATGTTTTGGGGCAACAACACCGGCATCACGCTCCGTAACAATATCTTCTATAATCCGAACTACTCAGCGCTGACGCAGTGGTCGGCGACGGTCACCAACTCTCCCTTTGACCACAACCTCATCTATGGCGTCACCAGCATTATTTCGGACTCGACCGGTTTTACCATCGGCACCAACCAGATCGGCCCGAACCCGTTGTTCGTCAATGGCAATCAGGCCGCGCCGCCGTACGATTTCCACGAGCAATCAGGCGGGGCAGGAATTGACGCCGGCATGAACCTCGCGCAGGTGACTAGCGATTACGATGGAAATCCGCGCCCCCAAGGCTCCAGCACCGACCAGGGTGCGTACGAATACAGCGCGGGGTCAAACACGCCGCCGCCGGTCATCTCCGGAGTGTTCGTCTCAGGGATTACCACCAGTTCCGCCATCATTAACTGGACCACGAATGAATCCGCCACTTCGTATGTCGAGTACGGCCCGAGCAATTATACGAACGTGACCGCAACCAACTCCACTCTGCTCACCATCCACTCCGTCACGCTGTCGAACCTGAGCGCGTCCACGCTCTATCATTTCGCGGCGGGTTCCACCAACTCATCGAGTGGCACCACGCTCTCATCCGATTTCA
>Ga0209167_10001661_pt1 | contig 12719 bp, 8 predicted proteins | sample Coa_R1_9_FD_187154 | JGI IMG/M metagenome (GOLD analysis project Ga0209167, IMG submission 187154) | Surface soil microbial communities from Centralia Pennsylvania, which are recovering from an underground coalmine fire - Coalmine... | ecosystem: Environmental > Terrestrial > Soil > Unclassified... | reverse complement strand
CATGTACATATGTGGCCCGTCCGCTTCCGGTACACTAGTCCTCGCTGCTCTTCATGAGCCCTCAATCCACTCTCGCTGCTCCCAGCCTTCTCACCGACAACGATCTCTACCTGTTCAACGAAGGCAGCCATTACCGCCTCTACGACAAGATGGGAGCGCATCCGGCCACGCACAACGGGCAGGCCGGAGCGATCTTCAGCGTGTGGGCGCCGAATGCGCGGTCGGTGACAGTGGTCGGCAGTTTCAACGGATGGGATCCCGAGACCCATCCCCTGACGCCGCGTGGGTCTTCGGGAATCTGGGAGGGCTTCATCCCCGGCGCCGAGCGCGGCTCGCTCTACAAGTTTCACATCGAGTCAAATCAGAAGGGCTATCGCGCCGAGAAAGCCGATCCGCTCGGGCTGTGGCATGAAACCCCGCCGCGCACCGCGTCCGTCGTGTGGGACCTCGACTACCAGTGGTCCGATCAGGACTGGATGAGCCGGCGCGCCGGGCGCAACTCGCTGCGCGCCCCGCAAGCCGTCTATGAGGTCCATCTCGGCTCCTGGATGCGCGTGCCCGAGGAGCACAACCGCTCTCTCTCTTATCGCGAGATCGCGCCGCGCCTCGCCGAATACGTCGTGCAGTTGGGATTCACTCACGTCGAGCTTCTCCCCATCATGGAGCATCCCTTCTTCGGCTCCTGGGGATATCAGACCACCGGCTACTTCGCGCCCACCTCGCGCTACGGCACGCCCCAGGACTTCATGTATCTGGTGGACTACCTGCATCAGCGCGGCATCGGGGTGATTCTCGACTGGGTACCGTCGCACTTCCCTTCCGACGGCCATGGCCTGGCTTTCTTTGACGGCACGCATCTCTACGAGCACGCCGATTCGCGCCAGGGCTTCCACCCCGACTGGAAAACTTACATTTTCAATTACGGCCGCGCCGAGGTTCGCAGCTTTCTCATGTCGAGCGCCATGTTCTGGCTCGACAAATATCACGCCGACGGCCTGCGCGTGGACGCCGTCGCCTCCATGCTCTATCTCGATTATTCGCGCAAGCAGGGCGAGTGGATCGCCAACAAATACGGTGGCCGCGAGAATCTCGAAGCCATTGACTTCATCCGCCGTTTCAATGAGGAGGCCTACAAGGAGCATCCCGAAATTCAGACCACGGCGGAAGAATCCACCTCCTGGCCTATGGTTTCAAAGCCGATCTATCTCGGCGGCCTCGGCTTCGGCATGAAATGGGACATGGGCTGGATGCACGACACGCTGAAATATTTCCAGAACGATCCCATTCACCGCAAGTATCACCACAACCTGCTCACCTTCCGCATGCTGTATTCGTGGCATGAGAATTTCGTGCTGCCGCTTTCCCACGATGAAGTCGTGCACGGCAAGGGCTCGCTCATCGGCAAGATGCCGGGCGACGAGTGGCAAAAGTTCGCCAACCTGCGTCTGCTGTTCGGCTACATGTACGCCCAGCCGGGCAAAAAGCTGCTCTTCATGGGCGGAGAATTCGGCCAGGTCCGCGAGTGGGGGCACGACTCAAGCCTGGAGTGGCACGTCCTGCAATATCCCAATCACCGTGGCGTGCAGGTCTGGATGGAACAACTGAACCGTCTCTACCGCGAGCAGCCCGCCATGCACATCTTCGACAACGATCCGGCGGGATTCGATTGGGTGGACGTCAACGACAATATTTCCAGCACCATCTCGCTGCTGCGCAAGAGTGAGAAGCCGGAAGAGACCGTGCTCGGCGTGTTCAACTTTACGCCCGTGCCGCGCGGCGAGTATCGCGTCGGCGTGCCCCACGGCGGCTACTGGCGCGAACTGCTCAACAGCGACGCCCGCGAATACGGCGGCAGCGGCATGGGCAACCTGGGCGGCGTGCAGGCCAATGAGATCCCTACCCACGGCCACCCGTATTCGCTGAAGCTGACCTTGCCGCCGCTGGCGGCGCTGTTCTTCAAAGCGGGATAGCGCAATCCGGCCCAGGCTTACACCTTGGGCTGGAGAATGTCGCCCCCGCGCGGCGAATTCCACCGCCCGTCGCCCGCCCGTGTGGCGCGGGCACGCCTGCTGTCATCTCCCCGTGTGGCGCGGGCACTCCTGCTGCAATCTCCCGTGTGGCGCGGGCACCCCTGCTGTCATCTCCCGTGTGGCGCGGGCACCCCTGCTGTCATCTCCCGTGTGGCGCGGGCACTCCTGCTGTCATCTCTCGTGTGGCGCGGGCACCCCTGCTGTCATCTCTCGTGTGGCCGGGCCCTCCTGCTGTCATCTCTCGTGTGGCCGGCCCTCCTGCTGTCATCTCTCGTGTGGCGCGGGCATCCCTGCTGTCATCTCCCGTGTGGCGCGGGCACCCCTGCTGTCATCTCCCGTGTGGCGCGGGCACTCCTGCCCGCGAACTCTGGCCACGAGCAATCAGTCGAGACAGCGCCTCGCATTCCTCTTGCCCCAAAATGAAACTCTCAAGAGCCCTTATTTCGTCTGAATGCGTTTCCTCGCCCACAAAAACGCCGCCTCCTGCGACAATTCACCAGCCGGGACCGGCTTGCCCGATTCCTGCCATCAAATGCGCAGCCCCGAAGGGGCGAGATTCGTTAGCCCAGCGCGCAAGCGCTGGGACAGCTTGGGCCGCGCGACCGAGTCCCGTAGGGACGGCACGGCCCCAACGGGGCGCTATTCGTTAGCCCAGCGCGCAAGCGCTGGGCCGGAGGGACGGCGCATGCCGCACACGTACTGCACAAATCTGATTCACTGCGTCTTCAGCACCAAAGAACGCGCCGATTCCATCGCCGACGACGTTCGCGAGCAACTCTTCGCCTACATCTTCGGAATCGCAAAGAACCTCAATGTCGAAATCCTCGCGATGGGAGGCACGGCCAACCACGTCCATATCCTGATCGCTGTGCCGGCGAAAGAATCCCTCTCGAACATCGTCCGCGACCTAAAGGCCAACTCGTCGAGGTGGATGTCGGACAAACACTCCGCATTCTCCTGGCAACAGGGCTTCGGCGCCTTCAGCGTCAGCCCCTCGCAGGCGCACGCAGTCAAGCAGTACATCCGCAATCAGGCTCAGCATCACAAGAAGAGAAATTTCGAGGAAGAGTTCCTACTGCTTCTGAAGAAGTCGGGCGTTGATTACGACCCGCAGTACGTATTCGGATAGTGCCGCCCGTACCGGGCTCCCTCGACCCGCCATCGTTACCCAGGGCTGACGCCCTGGGCTAACGAATGCCGCCCCTGCGGGCCTAACAAGGCCCCTTTTGCTCTCCCAGGGCTGACGCCCCGGGCTAACGAATGCCGCCCCTGCGGGGCTAACAAGACCCCTTTTGCTCTCCCAGGGCTGACGCCCTGGGCTAACGAATGCCGCCCCTGCGGGGCTAACAAGGCCCTTTTGCTTTCCCAGGGCTGACGCCCTGGGCTAACGAATGCCGCCCCTGCGGGGCTAACAAGACCCCTTTTGCTCTCCCAGGACTGACGCCCTGGGCTAATGAATGCCGCCCCTGCGGGGCTAACAAGGCCCCTTTTGCTCTCCCAGGGCTGACGCCCTGGGCTAACAAATGGCGCCCCCTCCGGGGCCTTTCGCTGTGGAGTGAGCTCCTGAGTTCGCCTCCGAGCCATTTGGCTGAAACGATCTGAGAGTCCCGCGGGCCAACCTGAGCCCCAACGGGACGACGTGTGCCCCGCGGGCCAACCTGAGCCCCAACGGGGCGATATTCGTTAGCCCAGCGCGCAAGCGCTGGGACAGCGCGGGCCGCACGGCCGAGTCCCGTAGGGACGGCACACAGCTCCGAAGGGACGACGTGTGCCCCGCGGGCCAACCTGAGCCCCGAAGGGGCGAGATTCGTTAGCCCAGCGCGTCAGCGCTGGGACAGCGCGAGTCGCACAGCCGAGTCCCGTAGGGACGACACACAGCCCCAACGGGACGACGTGTGCCCCGCGGGCCAACCTGAGCCCCGAAGGGGCGAGATTCGTTAGCCCAGCGCGTCCGCGCTGGGACAGCGCGGGTCGCACGGCCGAGTCCCGACGGACGCCACAGCCCCGAATGGACAACCGCCTCCGTGCTATCCTCGCTTCACGCGCCCCATGCGGATTCTCACCCGCTACATTCTTCGCGAGGTCACGGCCCACGCCCTGATCGGGGTCGCCATCTTCACGTTCGTCCTGTTCACCCGCGACCTCGGACGCATCCTCGAACTGGTGGTCCGGGCCAGTGCGCCGCTGCCCAGCGTGGCCGAAATTTTCTTTTTCACCATACCGCTCGCGCTCACCTACACCCTGCCCATGAGCGTGCTGGTGGGCATCCTGATCGGACTGAGCCGGCTCGCCGCCGATTCCGAAATCACCGCCATGCGCGCCAGCGGCATGGGCGTGTGGAGCTTTCTCCGCGTGCTTTCGATTTTTGTGCTGGGCTCGTTGGCCATCGCGCTGGCCAACGGAATCTACATCGCCCCGCGCTCTCAGGCCGCGCTCGGCCACCTCGAAGACCGACTCAAAGGCTCGCAGGTTTCTTTCGAAGTCCAGCCGCGGGTGTTCTATGAAGGCTTCCCCAAGATCGTTTTGTATGTGCAGGACGTGAAGAGCGCGCAGGGCGCGGCCCTGTGGAAGGGCGTCTTCATGGCCGATCTCACTGACGCGGCGAATCCAAAAATCACGCTGGCGAAAGAAGGCGTCGTGGTCAACGAAGGCCCCGACCGCCTGCATCTTCACCTCATGGACGGCTCGGCCCACGAGACCGATCCCGCGCACGTGGACAAATACCAGATTTCCACGTTCCAGGAAACCGACATCCCGATCGAACTGCCTTCCGCGGAAAACAAGAACGAAGAAGCCTCTCCCGCCGGAATTGTGGACACCTGGGAACTGCCCGCCAGGGCCAGCCGCGCCGATCCGAACGCCGCGCGCTGGTACATGATCGAATTTCACCGCCGCTTTGCCTTGCCCGCCGCCTGTCTCGTGCTCGCGCTGGTCGGCATTCCCCTCGGACTCTCTTCGAAGAAGAGCGGCAAGGCCGGCGGCTTCGTGCTCACCATCCTGCTGGTCTTCTCCTACTACGTGATCTCGCTGGTCGGAGTTTCGCTGGCCCGTCAGGGACGCATCGCCCCGTGGTTCGGCGCCTGGCTCGCCGATTTTGTCTTTCTCGCGCTGGGACTGTTCCTGCTGCTGCGCGCGGAAAAACGGCCGTTCGAATTCTCGTCCCTGCGGCTGTTCTCGAAGCCGCAGCGCCCGGCGGCTGCGGTTCGCGGACGCCGCGAAAACGCCTTCGAACGCGTCTCCACCCGCCGCCGCATGTTCAGCGCGACCTTTCCCACCCTGCTCGACAACTACGTGCTGCACGATTTCTTTCTTTACCTGGGGATGATTCTGGCGACGTTCCTGGTCCTGGTGCTGGTGTTCACCCTTTTCGAACTGCTTGGCGACATTCTCCGCAACCAGGTTCCAGCCATGGTGGTCGCCGAATATCTTCTCAACGTCACGCCGTATCTGCTCTACAATGTCGCGCCGCTGGTCATGCTGCTGGCCGTGCTGGTGACCTTTGGCCTGATGAACCGCGCCAATGAAATCACCGCCATCAAAGCCACCGGCACCAGCATCTACCGCATCGTGGCCCCGGTCATCGCGGCCGCGGCCGTGCTCGCCGTGGGACTATTCTTCGCCGACCAGTTCTACCTGCCCCGCACCAACAAGCGTCAGGAAGCGCTGCACAACCAGATCAAGGGCAAGCCGCCGCAGACCTATCTCCGGCCCGACCGCAAGTGGATCTTCGGCCAGAACAACGACATTTACTATTACCAGCTCTTCGATCCCGACCGCGACCAGTTCGGCAACGTGACCGTGTTTCAATTCGATCGCTCCAGCTTCACCATCACCCGCCGCATCCACGCCGAGCGCGCCGCCTGGGATCCTCAACTGAACCGCTGGGTCTACACCCAGGGATGGGACCGCTCGCTTCACGTTGCCGCCATCAACAACTATCGCCCCTTCGACGTGGCCACTTTCCCGGAATTCTCCGAGCCGCCTTCTTATTTCAAGAAGGAAGTGAAGCAGTATTCGGAGATGAATTACGAAGAGTTGCGGCGTTACATCACCGACCTGCAGCAGAGCGGATTCGACGTCGTCCGGCTGCGGGTGCAGTTGAATCAAAAACTGGCGTATCCGCTGATCACGCTCATCATGGCTGGACTGGCGATTCCATTCGCCTTGTCGGCCGAGAAGAAAGGCGCGATTACCGGGGTCGCCGTCGCGGTCGGCATCGCCGTGTTCTACACGGTCGCGTCGCGGCTCTTTGAAGCCATGGGGAACCAGAGCCTGCTCCCGCCCGCGCTGGCGGCGTGGTCGCCGGATCTGATTTTTATGCTGGTGGGCGGGTACTTGATTCTCAAAGTGCCGACGTAGCTAGTGTTCAGTGGCAGTGGGCAGTGGGCAGTGGCCTACACATTCGTATTTTAATTTCTTGCACGACCACGAAAACGGCTGCCCCACTCGCCGCGGTATTCGGCGAGTGGGTACTACGTGCGCTTCCCGCTTGGCGCCAGCCATCTTGCGTTATGCAATCCGGTGCACCCGCAGCTCTGCCTTCTGCGGTTCGTTGACGAGCACTGGTCCCCGCTCTCCAACGGCGTAGTGGCGGTAGCTGCTCCAGTTCCATTGCTCCGGCTCCAGAACGAGGCCGCGGACAACCGGATTGCGATGCATGTAGCGCAGTTTCTCCACCCGTTTCTTTTCGGTGAACACGGCGAAATCGTAGAAGCGATGCTGCCACACGTGGCCCTCTGTAACTGGGATCTTCCACAAGCAGGACTGCCCAGGATCAACCCCGGCTCGCCCGCGAATTAGCAGACGCCGCGCGAACGACTGTTTCAAGACCTTCATTACCACCGATGGATCGTCGCGCTCCGGTTCGCTGAACAAGAGATGAACGTGCTCGGGCATAACCACGTATCCCGCCACCACGAAACGGTACCGCCGACGCACCCGTTCCATGACTTCCAGAAACAGATCGCGATCCTGTGGCCTGCCCAGCAGTGCTTTTCGCTGATAGCAACTGGTAGTCATGAAGTGAAGATATCCAGCGCCGTGGTAGCGATGCAGGTTGGTTGGCATCAGCCACGTCTATCACAGAATTTGAGTGTCGTCTGTGACGAGTGAAAAAGGGAGCGAGGTCCGTGGTACCCACTCGCCGAAAACCGCGGCGAGTGGGGCAGCCTATCGTTGGGATGGCGCAAGCGAAACCAAAGCCATGAATGGGCCAGCCCGCCACCCACGGTTCCGAAACGGGAAGGAAAACATCGGAGGGCGGGCCACCCGCCCACTGATCACTGACCACTGGCCACTGGCCACTGCTCTTACTTCACCGCAATCCCTGAAGGATAGTTGTCCGTCGTGGTGACAGGCAGAGAACTGAGCGCGCCGGTCTGGGGCGTAATGCCATACTGCGACACGCTGGCGGCCTGGTAGTTGCTGACAAACAGCCAGTTGTCGTCGCCGCGTATTGCGATCGCCGTTGGCCCCAGTCCCGTCGCCACCACTGCCGGATTGCCCGGAGAAAGCGTTCCCGCCACCGGACTGATGTGGAATGTGGAAACCTGGTTCGAGCGCGTATCCAGCACATACAGGCTGTTGCCGTAGGGATCCACCACCAGCGGGCCCGGCCCATTGGCGCCGCCCGACATCGTATACGGCGATCCCGGAACCGGGATCAAGCCGCCATTGGGAATGTTCTGGCACAGCGTGAATTGACTCGAGGTACAGATCTGGTAGGCATTGACGCGGTTGTTCTGCGAGCCGCTGACATAAACGAAGCGGTTGCAGGGATCCACCGCCACTCCCGCTGGAACCGCATCGGTGGCGAAATTGATGGCCGTATTCGAGTTCAGACTCAAGGCCCCGGTCGAAGTGTTCACCACGAACTGCCACAGCAGATAGTTCGCCTGATCCACCGCATAGAGATACTCCGCCGTGGGAGGGGGCTGGTTGGTGCAGACCGCAACCGACACCCCGTTTACCGCCGCCGGGAAAATGGTCGGGCTGGGAGCCGCGCTGACGAAATTAGGTGGCAGGCCGGTGCAGGTCGCGGGCGTGGTAAAGGGCGAGCCCGGAACTTCGGTCAGCGTGCCGTCGCTGTTCATGGCCAGAACCGAGATGGCTCCCGGAGCGGCCAGCCCGTTGGAGTCGGTCGTAGCGTCATCCGATACGAAAAGGTACTTTCCCGCCACATCCACCGACACAAATATGGGCACGACCGGCAAGGTTTCCATCACCGGCTGGGTCTGGTTGCCCGATGTCTGGCACACTCCCACGGTTTCATTGTTCAGCTTCAGCGGCGGCCCGTTCGCGGTGATATTGCCGTCGGAGGAGACCGACAGGATCTGAATTCCAGTCGCCGCCGGAACGTTCTGGTAGCCCGTCACGCAAACGTTGGGCTCGGCGGTCAGAATGGCGTAGGCGAAGGTTCCAGCCGGGTTCATCACCAGGTTGCCCGGAGATCCCGGAAGCACGCAGGTCAATGCCACGGTCGAGGAGGTCGAATTCGCCGCCGTCGCCATGTGTCCGCTGGTCAGGCTGAAAGTGTAGGTCTGCACCAGGTACGATCCCTGACTCCCCACCAGAACCAAGCCATCAATCGAAGGGTCGTAAATAGTCTGGCACGCCACCAGCGCGCCCACCAGCAACACCCCGAGCCCCAACAGCCAGCCAAATTTCTTCTGCATTCTTCGCTTGATCTCCATGTCCAGGTGAGGGTTACGCGCGCACGCACGGCTCCGGTCCTGATGCTCCCCGGACCAGCCAACCCTGAAAGATGCGGGAAAAACCCAACCCATGTATGTATCAGGAAAGCGCGGGAAGAGCAAACCCGCGCAATGCGTTAGTTGGAACCGTCAGACGACCGGGAAGTTGCCTGAGGGGTGTGCGGAAGGCCTGGCAGCAAGCTCAGGCCTCACGGCTCAGGGCTCAGGATCATCAGGACTCGGGACTCAGCGCAAACGCCTCCGTCGCTACCGGCGCCGTAATCAGAGGGAGACGAATCTCAACCCGCAGGCCGCCCTCAGGCCGGTTATGCGCCGAAACGCTGCCGCCGTGGAAGCGCACGGCGCGCTCGGTGATGGCCAATCCCAGCCCGGAGCCGCCAGTCAGGCGACCGCGGGAATCGTCGAGGCGGTAGAAGGGCAGAAACACTTTGTCCAGCTCGCCCGGCGGAACGCCCGGCCCGGCGTCGGTGACCGTGAGCACCACGTGCGGCGCTGCCTGCAGCCCGTTGCCCGCATCCTTCTCGCCTTTGCCTGCGGAGATCAGGGACTGGCGCGCGCCCGGCCGCTCGTCGTGCATTTCGATTTCGACCGTGGTGTGCTCCTGGGTATAGCGGATGGCGTTGCGGACAATGTTTTCGACCGCGCTGTGCAGCAGCGAAGCATTGCCGCGAACACCCCAGTCTCCCGGCGGAATCGCGGTATGTACCTGGCAATGCCGCGCCTGCGCCTCAAACTGGGCGTCTTCGGCCACCGTCTGCACGATTTCGTCGAGCGGCACCGGAGTTTGCGGCACGCGCTGCTCGCCGTCTTCGAGCCGCGCCAGGGTCAGGATGCGGCCGATCAGTTCGTTGAGGCGGCTGGCTTCCAGTTCGATCCGATCCAGCATCTCGTTGTCGGGAGCTTCATCGCGTTGCCGCGCCAGTCCGAGCGCGACATTCAGGCGGGCCAGCGGCGAACGCAGTTCGTGGGAAATATCGTTCAGCAGGCGCGACTGCGCCCGCACCAGCGTCTCCAGGCGTTCCGCCATGGCGTCGAAATCGCGCATGAGCCCGGCCATCTCATCCCGCGGCGCCTTGGCCGGACCTCCGCTGCGAGCGGAAAGATCGCCGGCGGCCAGCTGCCGGGTGGCGGCCCGCAGCCGGATGATCGGCTTGGCCATCCGCCAGGTCAGGAAATAACAGACAATTCCGGAACACACCACCGCGATCAGCAGCCAGCGCATGGGCATCCCGCGTGGTCCAAGGAAAACCCGCGGCCCCGGCGGCAGTCCCAGCACCAGGGTATAGCGATGCCGCCCGTCGGACGAAGCCCGCGAGTCGCGCTGCACCGGAGGCGCGGGAATCAGAATTCCATCGGTTGGAGTGCGCGGCTCCCCCGAAGCCACGCGGATGGCCCAGTCTGGCGGGGTGCGGTGGGAGAGTTCGGTGCCCTCTTCGTTGAACAGATAGCCGCGCACATGCTGCGTGGTTTCCAGTTCGTCCATGTACTGGCGGAGTTCGGCGTCGCCGCCATGCTCGTACGCGGAGACCGCGTCATTCAGCGCGGTGGCGCGCAGCGCCTCCCAGGTCGAACTATGCGGGCGCAGCGCCAGCGTAACCAGCACCACGGCCGAAATGATCAGGGCCTGGGCGATCCAGAAAGAAAGGAAGATTCGCCAGAAGAGGCTTTTCATAAGGGCTCGTGCCGCTCCTTAAGGGCCGGGCGTCCGCGCTACAGGGCCTTGGCTTTTTCCTTGCCGGCTTCCCGGCTGCTCTCGCGCGGGCGCGCAAAGATATAGCCTACACCCCGAACCGTCTTGATGTGTTCGTCATTATCGGTGTCGCCCAGCTTCTTGCGCACCTTGCTGACGTGCATATCAATGCTGCGGTCGAAGGGAGAGAATTTGCGGCTGAGCACGGCGTTAACCAGACGCTCGCGCGGCACCACGCGTCCGGCCTCGCGCAACAGCACTTCCAGCAGATTGAACTCCACCGAAGTCAGGTCCACCGGCTTGCCGTCAAGGCGGACGCTGCGGGTGGCGGGATCCAGTTCCACATCGCCCACGCGGACAATATCCGGCGCGGCCGCCGCGTTGCCTTCCGTCCGGCTGCGCCGCAGAATGGCGCGAATGCGGGCTACCAGTTCACGAGGGTTGAACGGCTTGGGCAGGTAGTCGTCCGCCCCGATTTCGAGGCCGACGATGCGGTCCACATCTTCGCCCCGCGCGGTCAGCAGCAGCACCGGCAGGCGCGAGGTAGCTCGAATCCTGCGCAGCACCTCAAACCCGTTAATGCCGGGCAGCATGACGTCGAGAACTGCCAGCAGGTATTCGTCGGTCGTAGCCTTCTTCAGGCCGCCTTCGCCGTCGTGGACGAAGTCCACCGCGAAGCCCTCGGCCTGCAGGTATTCCCCGACCAGGTGGCAAAGCTCGACGTCGTCATCAATAACCAGGATGCGTTCCATTTTGAAGCCGACCCTGTTATTGTGCACCATGCCGAAAACGCCCCGTAGTAAAGAATTGTCAAATCTCTAGCTCGAAACCCGGCAGCTCACCGTTAAGTTCCGAAGCCAGTGCCCGATTTGACAAAACTTTACGCCCAGCTTACCTACCTTTTACCGCTACCCACCCGCCGCCCGTGTTCATATGTTCGTACGCAGACGTGCCGGGGGCATCTGGAAAAGAGCAGCCCCGGAGAGAGAGAAAAACAGGAGTCACCATGAAAAGCATTCGGTTTCGCATTCTCGTTGCCGGACTGGCTGTATTGCTGGGAACAGCGCTGGCCCACTCGCAGTCCCCCGACACCACCACCGCGCCGCCTCCACCGCCCCACCGCATGATGCATTATGGGCACCGCGGCATGGGCGGTCCCATGGAGTTTCTCCACAAACTGAACCTGACCGACGACCAGCGCGCCCAGATCCACGCCATCATGCAGAAAGAGCATCCGGTGATGAAGCCGCTGTTCGAGCAGCAGCACGCGGTTGAGCTGCAGCTGCGCGCGAACGCGGAAGGTAATTTCGACGCGGCCAAGGTGCAGGCGCTGGCCACACAGAAAGCGCAGATTCAGGCGCAGATCACGGTCGCCGAAACCCAGATCCACAACCAGATCTACCAGGTTTTGACCGCCGAACAGCAGTCGCAACTGAAGCAGATGGAGGCCAACCACGAAGCTCGCATGCAGGAACGCATGCAGCAGCGCGAGAGCAACCCGCCTCCGGCTCCGCCGTCGGAGCAGTAGGCGTTCGTCATTAGTGGTTAGTCGCTGAGACTTTGTCGTTCTCCTGCGCGGGTGCCCCACGTCTCGCATTTGAGACGTGGGGCTTTTTGTCCTTGTCATTCCTTACGCATGAGCGGCGCTTCGTGGATCGCCTCGTGGCCTCCGTAAAAATCTTTGTCATTCCGACGCGTGAGCGCAGCGAAGCAGGAGGAGCCTGCTGTTGCGGATGGCGCCGGCGAAAAGCAGGTTCCTCAGCGCCACGAAGCGGCGCTTCGGAATGACAACGCTTTAGTTTACGGCGACCGTTTAAGCTTGCGGCGACCGCGCGATCGCTGCCCACCCCGAATCTTTGTCATTCCTGACGCATGAGCGGCGCCTCGCGGTCGTCTCGCGGCCTCCGTAAAATGTTTGTCATTCCGACGCGTGAGCGCAGCGAAGCAGGAGGAACCTGCTGTTGCGGACGTGGTAAGCGAAAAGCAGGTTCCTCAGCGCCCCAACGCGGCGCCTCGGAATGACAACGTTGAGGGGGTAGCGGCGCTTGGGAGTGACAACGCATGAGCGGCGCTTCGTGGATCGCCTCGCGGCCTCCGTAAAATCTTTGTCATTCCGACGCATGAGCGCAGCGAAGCAGGAGGAACCTGCTGTGGCGGATGGCGCCGGCGAAAAGCAGGTTCCTCAGCGCCACAACCCGGCGCTTCGGAATGACAATGTCGAGGGGGTAGCGGCGCTTCGGAATGACAACGCTGGGGATCATCCTGCCTGCTAGAATTTCATCTGAA
>Ga0209167_10001660_pt1 | contig 12721 bp, 10 predicted proteins | sample Coa_R1_9_FD_187154 | JGI IMG/M metagenome (GOLD analysis project Ga0209167, IMG submission 187154) | Surface soil microbial communities from Centralia Pennsylvania, which are recovering from an underground coalmine fire - Coalmine... | ecosystem: Environmental > Terrestrial > Soil >... | reverse complement strand
GACCGAGTGGCCGTACCAGGTGGGGTTCGGATCCGCCGGATGCTTGCGTCCATCCATGAAAATCTGCCGATAGCTGTGAATGTTGCCTTCGAACAATATGTAAATGTATGGCGGACTTTCGACGAACTTCCACGGATACGGCGCCTGCCGGGGCACACCGGTTGGCAGGCAGCCGCTTTCAGGATCGTCCTTCGACAAGTGCTTCTTCATGATCTCTTCCGTGGCGGGCGTGGGAGAGATGGTGTCGCCTTTTTTCAGCCCAAGGGAAATATCCTCAATCAGAAAGATATCGGCGGGACGCCACACCCCGGATAAATCCACTCTGCCGTCCGCCAGACGGGGCGCGGGCCGTGCGGATTTCTGAGCGCTGCCCCCAGCCGCCATCAAAAAACAAATCGCCGCCAAACGGATCGCGCGCATGCTATTTCCCGATCATGTGAACCGAGCTCTTCTCGTTCTCGTTGCAAACGTACTCGAGCAATTCCAACCCAGGCCGCCAATAAACGGTATTCTGCGTAATCCACGGTTTGGAATACGCACCCGGATCGTCGATAGTGACTTCATATTTCAGCGTGCGCGAGTCGGTGCGCGTGTAGCGTTCCACCAGATGAGCCTGCTCGGTTTGCGCATGGCCAGCCTGATCGAGCCACGCCAGGCCATTGAACCCCACCACGTCGACCACCAGCGTGTCGCCCTCATAATGCCCCAAGGCGTCGCCCATCCAGGTCGGGTTCACGTCCTTCGGATGACTTCGCCCATCCGTAGGCACAACCCGCCACGGATAATTGTCGCCTTCGAAAAGGAAGATTACCCGGTCCGTCAATTGAATCATCTGAAACGCATACGGATCGAACATATAACGCGGAACGCCGACCGGCAGGCACCTGGCTTCCGGATCGTCCTTCCCGATATTCTCCACGCGTTCGTTGAACAGCTTCAGCGACGAGGGCAAAAACGGAACGTCGACATGATGATCGGCGCTCTTAACGCCCTTCCACTTCGGCTCCGCGATATTCCCCGCGAAACCCGGAAACCAAGCCCCTTTACCGCCAAAATCGGGACGGCCGTCCGCCAGATGCGGAGCCGGTCCGGCCGGAGGCAGCGGCGGCCGCTGAACGGGATCGATCAGCCCCACTTCAAAAGCGCCCGGGTCCTTCGCCAGAGGCTCCTGAGCCAAAAGACACATCGCCGAAAGCCCCGGCAAAACGGCACTCATCAAGGGAAACCAACGCACTGGTGCAGATTATATCCCGCCGGATTCTACTCGTATCGAAGCGCCACCGTGGGATTCACCGACACCGCCCGCCGCGTCGGAATCAAACACGCCGCCACCGCCACCACGGCCAGCAATAACGAAACCGCCGCGAATGTCGACGGATCGGTCGCCTTGACCTCATACAGCGCCGATGCAAGATACCGCGTCAGCGCCAACGACCCCGCCAATCCCAGCGTCAGCCCGATCGCCAACAGGATCAGCGCATGCAGCACCATCAGCCGGAAAATATCGCCCGCCCCCGCGCCCAGCGCCATCCGGATACCGATTTCCCGGGTTCGCTCCGCCACCGAATACGCCATCACCCCGTAGATCCCGATCGCCGCCAGCACCGCCGCAATGGCGCCGAAAATCCCCAGCAGCAAAACATACAAGTGAACGTACTGCACCTGCCGGTCGAGATTCTGCTCCACCGTGCGCATCTCCGCCACTGGCCGGTTCGGATCCACCTCGGCCACGGCCTTCCGCACACTTTCGGACATCGCCATGGGCGTGCCCGCGGTGCGCAGGATGAAGGCCATCCCCGCGCGCACGCCGTAACCCGCGCCCATGAACCGCCGCGTCTGCTGCCGGTACGATACGTAAACGCAGGGCGAAAACTCCTTTTGCTGCCGGAACATCCGGATATCCTTCACCACCCCCACGATCTCCCGCAGCGGCTCATCCGGCACGTAATCCATGCGAATCTGCTTGCCGATCGGGCTCTCGTTCGGCCAGTACTTCTTCGCCATCGTTTCATTGATCACCGCCACGAACGGCGCCGCCTCCGTGTCGCGATTGTCGAAATCCCGCCCCTGCGCGAGCGGCGCCTTCAACGTCGCAAAATAATTCGGCGTCACCGCGATGTAGCTCGCCGATTGCGGCGCCGACCCGTCCGCTGCGGGCGCCTGCGGCCGTCCCTCGATGTAAAACCCCATCCCCAGCGATCCGGCCATGGGGGCCGACCCCGCCCCTGCCGCCGAAACCACTCCCGGCAGCGCCTGCATCCGCTCAAAAACTCTTTTGAACGTTTGCTCCGTCAGCGGATTGATCTCCCAGACTCCCTGGTTGCGATACCTCGCCACCGGCTTGATCGCCTCATCCCGCGCGAACCGGTAATCGAACGTCAGCAGATTTTTCGGATCCGCTCCCAGCGGATTATTTTCGATCCGGATGAAGCTGTTGATCATCAGCCCCGCACCGATCAGCAGCACCAGCGCCATCGCAATCTGCAGCGTCACCAGCGCGCTCCGCAGATGCTGCCGGGCCGCTCCGTCGGTGCCGCTCCGCCCGCTCTCTTTGAGCGATCCCGCCAGATCCGCCTTCGACGCCTGTATGGCCGGCACGATCCCGAACACCATCGCCGTAAGAAGCGAAACCGCCGCCGTGAATCCCAAAACCACAGGGTCGAGCCACAGCTCGCTCAGCCGTGGAAACCCCGGCGGCGCGGCCGCGACGAATGCCTTGAGCCCTGCCCACGCCAGCGCCACTCCCAACACGCCCCCCAGCAGCGAAAGCGGCAGACTTTCGGTAATCAACTGCCGGACAATCCTCCACCGCCCCGCTCCGATCGCCGAGCGCACCGCGATCTCCGTTCGCCGCGTCGCCGCCCGCGCCAGCAGCAACCCCGCCACGTTCGCGCAGCCGATCAGCAGCACCAGCCCGACCGCTCCCTGCAGCAGCAGCAGCGGCTCACGCAGGTCGCCATAGAGAGCGGCCGCCAGCGGCTGCACCCCCGCGCTTACGTTCTTGTTGCGCACCGGATCCGCGGCCACTTGCTGCGCCATCAATACGTTCATCTCCGCCTGCGCCTGCTCGATCGAAACCCCCGGCTTCAGCCGCGCCACTGTTCCCAGAGCGTAAGTGGCGCTTGCCATTTCCGTTTTCGTCCAGTTCATCGCCGTCCAGAAATCGGCCTGATCGTCGAACATGAAAAAATTCTTCGGCATCACGCCGATCACGGTCTTGTCCAGCCCGTCCACCTTCATGATTTTTCCAACTACCTTGGGATCGCGGTTGAAATATCTCTCCCAGAACCGCTCGCTGATCACCAGCACACGGGCGGTGTCGTCCACCGGATTCTCGTCCTCCGCCAGCACACGGCCCAGAATCGGCTTCACCCCCAGAGTTTTAAACATCGAGGGCATGAAATTTTCGCAGTCGACCCGTTCCGGCGGCTGCCCGTGCTCGTCCGCCCCGATATTGCACACCTGCTCGCGGGTCCCGCCCATCGCCTCGAACGATTTCGCCAGCTGCTGAAACGCGAGCAGATTGAACGCTGTGACCCAGTTGCGCTGGTCCTTATGGTCCGTCGGAATGGACCAGAGCTCGACGAGCCTTTCCGGCGCCGCATACCGCAGCGGGCGCAGCAACGTGGTGTTGATCAGGCTGAAGATCACCGTGTTCGCCCCGATTCCCAGCGCCAGCGACAACGCCGCAACAATGGTGAACCCCGGCTTCTTCAGAAGCGCCCGGAAGCCGTAAATGATGTCCTGCCACGTGGTAGTCATCCTGCACTTAGACGGAAATACCAGCAGAAAGTTCCGTAGGTTGACGACTTTTGTACTACTATCCGTTGTTTTGTTTGCGTGCGGCGACGATTTTTCATGCGGCTACTTTATTGAGAAGGGCAATGCTGGTCCGATCCATGGTGAGAATGGCGGTGATTGCCATACGGCCGCGTGAAGTGACCTGATATCGATGGGTTTTGGGAATCTTCCGGATCAACCCGTGGGCGCGGAGGATTCTCAGCTTTCGGCTTACCGCGGCCGAACGGCGGCGTTTCTGTTGCAGCGTGAGGGGGAACTGGATCGACCGGTCCGTACCAGGTCAATGAGGTCGTGGCGACGGCGAACGGATATTTCTCGAAGAGTTCGGCCCCCCCGCGCTGGACGCGAAGAATCGCGAACAAGACGAAACGGGATCTACCTGGAATCTCTGGCTTCAGGGAGTGGCAGTTTGCCGTCCAGAACGAAAGTCAGTAACTTCGGCTGCGCAGTTGCTCCACTTGTGGGGGCTCGGGGTGGTTCCCGGGCGGCTGTAGGCCTCGGGGGCACTCCCGTCCCGATCCCGCCCGCTATCGTGACGTATTGCTTGCCGTCGAGTTCGTACGTTATGGGCGGTCCCATGCCTCCGCGGAGACCGGTTTCGATGTCCAGGAGTTTCTCGCCCTTATCGGCGCTGTACGCCACGAGGCGGCCGTCGTTGATTGCCTGGAAAACGAGATTTCCGGCCGTTGTGACCGTTCCGCCGCCAGTAGCACCACCGCCAGGCTGGATCCATCGCCGCGTTTGCGTGACCGGATCCCATGCGATCAGCGCACCTCCGTTAATACCCTCAGGTAGTTCCGGCCCGATGGCGGGTGGGGGCGGCAGCGTTTTGGGCCCAATCGTGACGCCCTTATTCTTCTGCCCCGGCTGATATTCATAATTCGGGTCCACCGCGTAGACGGAACTTCCGCTGACTGTCGAGGGAATATAAACCAGCCCGGTGCCCGGGTTGAAGGACATCGGGGACCAATTATGCCCGCCGCCCGTACCGGGCGTTATCGCAATGGTGTCCGCGCCATAGTGCGCTTCGGGATTGATGATCGGCCGCCCGGTGGCTTCGTCAAGTCCTTTGGCCCAGGTTACCCGCACATATGGCTGGCCCGAAATGAACTTTCCCGTGACCCGGTCGATCACATAGTAGAAGCCGTCCTTGTTGGCCTGCATGAGCACTTTGCGCGTCTGCCCTTTAACGGTGATATCTGCGAGGAGAAGCTGCTGCACGCTGTCGTAATCCCACTCATCGCCGGGAACATTCTGGAAATACCATTTCAACGTCCCGGTGTCCGGATTGACCGCGAGGATGGAAGCGGCATACAAATTATCCTTGCCATCGTCGCTTTTCTGCCCGCGCACTTCCTGCGCCCATGGACCCGCATTGCCAGTGCCGACGTAAAGCAGATTCGCATCCGGGTCGTAAGATATGGCATCCCAAACTGTGGCGCCGCCGCCGTATTTCCACCACTCACCGGTCCATGTTGCGGCGGCCTTCTTCATGGCGTCGTTCTCGAAGGGCTTGGATGGGTCGCCCGGAACGGTATAAAACTTCCATGCTAAGTGGCCGGTATTGGCGTCGAAGGCGGCGAAGAACCCGCGCACCGGGTATTCAGAACCGCTGACTCCGATGATCACCTTGCCTTTTGCGATCCTTGGGGCCATGGTAATGGTGTACATATCCTGCGGGAACGCCACGCGCGCTTCCCATACCCATTTGCCGGTTTCCGCGTCGAGCGCATCGAGCCTTCCATCAAGTATCGGGGCTATGATTTTCCCCTCGTAGAGGGCGAGACCGCGATGGACGATTCCGCAGCAGACCACCGGTTGCAACGCAGTCCGGTTCACTTGTGGATCCCAGCGCCAGCGCTCCTTGCCCGTGCGCGCATCGACCGCGTAAACCACGCTCCAATTGGTGATGCTGTATATGGTGCCGTTCCAGACGAGTGGAGTCGCTTCCTGACTACCGCCCCCAGTGCCAATGTCGTACGACCACGCCAAGCCCAGCCGGTTAACATTGCCTGCGTTTATGAGGCTCAACGGGCTATAGCGTGTCTCACCCGGAGTAAGGCCGTAGGAGAGCCATTCGGTTCCGGTCTTACCCGCATTCCTCAGGACGGCGTCGTCGACGGGTCGTACCTGTTGGCCGATGGCGGCGGAGGCTGCGAGAGTAAGCCCCACCGATAAGAGTCGTAGCTTCAGCGTCATTCAGTTTCTCTTTCCTAAAGTGGGACGGGCCCGGTACTGTCGCCGATGGAATCCTTTTCGATTCCCATGATGCGTAAAGCAGTCAGCAGGATATTCGAGGTCGGACCGTTCGCCCTGACATTCAGCTTCGCCTTATGTCTTCCCGCAGCGCCGCCGGCCATAAGATAGCCCACATCCGTGTGATTGTGCTGGTTGGAGTTGCCCATATTGCTCCCCCATACGATCAACGAATGGTCGAGCAGCGTGCCATCCCCATCGGGAATCGCCTGCAGCTTCTGCAGGAAATACGCGATGCACCGGCAATGATATCGATTGATCCTTGCGTATTCTTCGAGCCGCTGCGGGTTCTCACCGTGGTGCGAAGCCGCGTGGTTGCCGGTCTTCACTCCCGACTCCGGATAGCTGCGAAGACTGATGTCGCGAGCGATCATCAGAGACGTGACTCGTGTGATGTTCCCCTGGAACGCGAGCGCCTGCAGGTCGAAAAGCAGCTTAATGTGTGCGTCGAAAGATTCAGGAACGCCGAAGGGCACCTCCATCGATGGCGATTCCGCGGACACCTTTTCCGCGATTTGAAGCCGCCGCTCCAACTCGCGAACCGAATCGAGATAGTCGTCGAGCCGGTGACGATCGTCCGGGGGCAGATTCAGCTCGAAGCGCGCAAGCTTGCGTGTGACCTTATCGAGAATGCTGGAATCCGCCTGCCTTCGCGCTTTCCGTTCTTCCAGACTGGATCCCTCGCCGTACATCCGGCGGAAGACGGCCATCGGGTTAATTTCGTGCGGAAGCGGTTTGTTCGGGCCTGCCCAGGATATCGAATTGGAGTAAGCGCAGCTGTAACCGTAGCCGCAAACGCCGGTGTTGGCGGCTGGATCTTCAATCGCCAGTTGCATGGAGGGCAACAGCGTTTCCTGGCCGTAGGTTTGCGCGATCATTTGATCGATGCTCGCGCCGCATTGAATGTCCGCTCCCGTGGTTCTCTTCGGCGGAAATCCGGAAAACACCGCCGCGGCGCGGTCGTGATCGCCGCCCGTCGTTCCGGGAGGCGGCATGGATGAGGTAGCGTCCAATCCCGCTACGATCGTTACGTTATCCCGCCAGGGCGCGAGCGGCTGGTGAATAAACCCCAAACCAATATTGCGCTCTTCCGGTTTTTCGATCTTCACTCCTTCGAGACCTTCTTTGCGGTTGTCCGCCCAGTAGGTCGGCGCCCATCCGTGCGGGGAAAAAAGAACCACGAACCGGCTATTGGAATTGGGAGTTGTCGCGGCCTGAGCCATCGCGGGGACCATGGATTCCAGAAAAGGCAGCGTCAGCGTAACACCCGCGCCGCGAAGGATTGTACGGCGTGGAATATGCTTGCCGGTGATAAACATTGTTTCCCCTGTCTAACGCGCGGCCCCGGTCTCAAGAGCCGCAAGGTTCTCCTCGGGCTTCGCGTTCATTTGAAAAGAGGCGCTCTTCACGATCCCCAAAATAAGCGATGAAAACCGATTGTTGTTACGCTCCGCTTCGCGGCAAATCCCTCGAACCGCGGGCATATCGTAGTATTTCACGTCCCGCCCTAACGCATACGTCAATAGCTTTTCGGTCACGACCTGGACAAACTGAGGCGAATAGCGCAGCAACGCCTGGCGCAGTCCCGTCGGACCCGTAAATTGCGCTCCGTCCACAAGCTGACCCGACAAATCCAGCGGCTTGCCAAACTCGGTGGTGCGATAACGGCCGGTTGCGTCGAAGGCCTCGAGTGAGAACCCGATGGGATCGAACATTCTGTGGCAACTGGCGCAGACCGCATTTGCGCGGTGCTCACTCATACGCTGGCGCATGGACACTTCGATCGGAGCAGCGCCCTCGGCAGCGCCGCTGCTTACCTTCAATGGCGGCACGTTCGGCGGCGGATCCGGAGGGATAATGCCAAGAATGTTCATCAGAACCCATTTGCCGCGTTGAACCGGGGAAGTCCTGTCGGCCAGCGATGTTACCAGCTCGGTGCTGCCTTTGCCGAGCAGTCCGCGGCGCACCTCCAGGTCTCCGTCGAGTTTTACCCGGCGGAACTGGCTGCCGTAGATATTCGGAATTCCATAGTGGCGTGCCAGCCGCTCGTTGACGAATGTGTAGTCGGCATCGAGCAGATCGGCTACGTTGCGGTCCTCGCGGATGATGCTTTCGAGCAGCATCTCGGTCTCGGTCCTGAACGCCTCTCGCAGAGTATCGTCGAAATCCGGGAAATCGAGCGCGATCGGAGACGAGCTCGCCAGGTTGCGCAACTGGAGCCACTGTCCCCCAAAATTAGTCACCAAAGCGCGTGCGCGCGCATCGGCTAGCATGCGTCTGGTTTGTTGCTCAAGCACGCCCGGATCTTTCAATTTCCCCTGGCTTGCCAGTGCGAGCAACTGGTCGTCGGGCGGGCTGCTCCACAGAAAAAAAGATAAGCGGGATGCCAGTTCCAGGTCGCTGATGCGATAAGGTTGTCCGGGCCGGACATCGGCGGGAATCGCCTCACCACGGAAAACAAATTCAGGGTCCGCGAGGATGGCTTGGAGAGCTCGCTCGATCCCGCTCTCAAAGTCGCCGCCCTGATTGCGGCCGTTTTGGAACTCGCTCAGCAGATCCTCAAGATCGGCGGCTCTCACCGGCCTTCGATACGCGCGGCGAGCGAGTTCGGAAAGAATCTTCGTGGCACAGGGGACCTCGTCCGAATTGGCAGCCGGCTCACAAGCCAATATCCTGCGGCGGCTCGGAAGATCCTTTGCCGGCTTGCCGTCATAAGGGCCCATGATGATCACTTGGCCAATCTGCGGCGAGAAGGTGAATCCCTCGAGCGGTCCCGACTCCAGCACGCTTCTCAGGTTATGCCGGTTCAGATCGTCGATCGGGACCTGGGTTGTAGCAAGGAACGTAACGCCGACCGTATGCACGCCGGCTTTCAGAGTGACGCGGACCTGATTCTTTTCGTTGAGAGATTCGGTAATCCTCGAAACCTTGTCCAGTTCGAACAGCTTGATCCTCTCGCCATCGAGGAGAACTTCCACTTTCTCGCCTTTGCGATTGCCGGCAAAGAGAACGCCATTGTAATCCCGGACGGAGTACCACGAGATCATATATTCGCCATCCGCGGGAAAGTTATAAGCGAAGACCGCGCCGCCGCGAGTGCCAAGCGGCAGGCCTTCCACATGCGTCTCCTGAGAACGATCTCCTGGAATGACATAGCGCTTTTCCGCCAGCGCCGTCTCATGACCGAGAGCGAGCCGGCTGATTTTTCCGGCTGCCGAGATATAGCCGTCTACAAGCGCAGGAGACAACGTCAAAGTGCCAGCCAGGTTGTCGAAACCCGAACTCGCGTCATCCACCGGCAGGAACGCAGCGGGATCCACTTCAAGTCCGAGCAGGTCGCGGACCGAGTTTGCGTATTCCACCCGGTTGACTCGATGCACCCCTGGCGGGACTACCGCGGGTTTCCCCGCAGCCGCCTGGTCGACGCTGTTCTCAATGCCGGATACAAGCGCCGCGTAGGTGGCCGGGTCCGGGCGTTTTGAACCCGCCGGCGGCATCATGCCCGCGCGCAGCTTGCGGATGACTTTTTCAAACGTCTCGGCATGATCGGCCGGTCGGGAGAGGTCGACGGTGTCGAGCGCTAATCCCCCGATTTTGGTCTTTTGGTTGTGACAGCCCACGCAGTACTGATCGAGCAGGGCTCGTTGCGCGGCGGCGGACATCGGAACGGATTTCGTTTGGCCGCCCGCCAAGACTGCCCCCAGCGTCGCCATGCTGGTAATCCAAAGCGCGAGTCTCATGGATCGCCACCTATCCGGGTTGAAGTATATCTTACGCAACCGGGCACAACAAGCGTAGTCAGCTAAATGGGCTAAATGTGTGCGCCTGGTCAGGGGCGGGGAAGCAACGCATCTCCGGTCGGACCAAACCACATCACGACGGCTCCGTTTCTGATATCGACGATCTCGCACTTCTCAAGCTTTACCAGCAAGTATCTTTGACGCGTTTTGATCTCGCTCGGATCGTCGAGCGTCGGTTCCGTGTGGCTCAAATGTTCATGTACGTTCGCATCCGCCAGTCTGCCGGTAAAGACAACACGCATGTTGGGCTTCACGGCCTTTGCGCGTGTCGCGTCCATGGGGATTTTTCCGCTGATGTCGCCGCGCACGCCACCATACACCGTTAGAGAATCGCGAGTAAAGATGATTCCGAACTCATCGAAATCTTTGGCGGTGATAACACGAGACACCCCAAAAGCGTTGCTGGCAGCGTAACGCCTCTGGCCCGTCAGGATTGACTTCAGGGCTATCGAAACAAGGCGCGGCGATTGGAGATCTGGCAGCCTCGCTTCACGCGCAAATGTGGGTAACGGAATCTCTACAGACATCCGTGCATCGTCGGCGTCGTAGCTGAAATCGAGCTCGTCGTATGACTTCACGAAGGCGTATTTCTTGTCGAACTCCTCCAGGAGGGCATCGGCCCGGTCTTCATATTGCTGGGTCGGTCTCGAACTCCGATTTCGGCTTCGCCGCGCCACGCAGGGTCAGGCGTTGGATCAGATTTTGAATGTCCGCGCCAAGAGCTGGAGCCGCGCGCGGCAGCGACTTGGTGACTGGCGATTTAACGGGGGCTTGCGGAGCCTGTCCCAACGATGCTGCTGTAATCGTCAGAGTCGCCATGATCGCAACCCGCATAGAGCGCTCTTATGATTTCGCCGCGTTCGCCTTGCGCGTCGCAGCGGCCTTCCTTCCAGCCGCCCGGCGTTTCCGCGTGAGCGCTGCTTTCTTCGCGGCGGCGCGTCGCTTGCGGGTTCGTGCGGCCTTCTGGCCTGGAGTCAGCTCGGTGTCGTCTGCCATTCGGCAATTCTACATGAATCAGGACTGCGCTGGCGGGTAAAGCAGTTTATCCAGAACTGTCTCCATTCCTGCGGGTATGGTCCACGTCGTTCGCTGATTTTCGAATGCCAATGGAGAATCGTACTCTGGCCCGTCCGAGGCTACGCGCTCGTATATAACCATATCTTCGGCGAGTTGCTTGAGCGCCCTCAGAAAATCCTGGTACTTCATGCCAGGTGGAAGGCTTGGCGAATCGAGCATCCCGGTTGTAACGTGTCCTGCCATCCTGAGATAGCCGAGGGCTTTTGCAGCCAGATCGCCGCGCTTCTCTAAACTTGCACTTGCGAGATCAAAGTAGTATTGATGCCGGGGAGTCCATGTGCTCTCAAGCTCATGGACTCGCCTCCACAGCCGAAACATTACAACCCAACCGGAAAGAACAAAAGATGAAACGGCGCAAGCCTGAAATACCTGAGTAGGAGGCGCAAAGGTGGGAACGAATAGAACGACCACCTCCCGCGCAATCGAACCGACCCCGCTCATCAGGCACACCGATAGTGCAGCGACGAACCATACAGCCTTCCATCTTGGCTCTGTTGACATGCGGCGCTAACCATTCCTTTCAAATTAATCTGTGGCTGGCGAGGAGGGCTGGCTGTATCACAGGAGTTCAGGGGATGAACTCCGACCGTCTCGAAGCGCCTTGAATTCGTCTCAAGCCGGTAACCGTATTCTCGCGTGAGAAATACGAAACTGTCAAGAAATCTACTTTGCCTTGACATGGTCCTTCGGCTTGCTTGAACGGCTACGCATGACTGAAGTATGCTTGATGCCGCACCGGAATCAAGGAGACTCGTATGGCAGACGTCAACAATCCATCCGCACGTGAAGCCAAGCGCGGCGACCAAGATGATCGAAATCAGCATCAGGCTATGGACCGACAACATTTCAGATGGGCCTGGAGAAATCCTCAAGAAACATGCATGGACGAAAGGAATACGTGCGAGTTCACAAAGAACGAATCGCACGAAATAGGTGCCGGCGAAGAGTTGATGTTTCAGTCTCTCCTTGATCTTGGCTCTGCGATAGAAAAAGCACTACTCCAGAGTAAAATCGTGCTTCACCCCAGTAACCGCATGGATAGATATCTAAAAGAAAGGCCACCCCACAACAGGCCGAAGCGCCGTTCGAACTGACCCAATACCGAACATGGCATTCCCGGCACTGGTGCAGCCAAACCCGATTGGCGACGCGTTAAACCACATCGAATGGGCCTTTCCGCTGGCGGAGTGTTTTCACATTGTCTTTTTCGCGATGGCGATCGGCACGGTCATGATCGTCGACCTGCGGCTTTTGGGACTGGCGTTTCAGAAGCAGACTCCGGCCAGTTTGGCGCGGGACACGTGGGTGTACACGTTGATCGGCCTGGTGGTGGCGGTACTGGCGGGAATGACGCTGTTTGTTTCCGATCCACGCATGTATACGCACAACTCGAGCTTCCGATTCAAGATGACGGCGCTGATTGTCGCCATCATTTATCACTACACGGTGCACCATAAAGTGGTCTCGTCGAACTCGTCGGCGGGCGTGAATGCCGTGGTGGGGGCGATATCGGTGTTGCTGTGGTCCTCGGTGGTCGTGGGTGGTATTTTCATCGGACTCATCTGAATGTCGCTCTATTCCATCTGCGATTCCATTCAGAGCAGTGGATTGATGACCCACGTTCGCGAGACGCCGTGGGTTTATCCGATCATCATGAGCATCCACGTGGTCTGTATCGCCGTGTTTGGAGGCATGATCCTGATGACCGATCTGCGGCTGCTCGGCGTGGGCTTGAAAGATAAGACGGTGGCGGAGGTGGTGGGCGGTCTGCGCCCCTTCAAGCGCAT
>Ga0209167_10001659_pt1 | contig 12721 bp, 10 predicted proteins | sample Coa_R1_9_FD_187154 | JGI IMG/M metagenome (GOLD analysis project Ga0209167, IMG submission 187154) | Surface soil microbial communities from Centralia Pennsylvania, which are recovering from an underground coalmine fire - Coalmine... | ecosystem: Environmental > Terrestrial > Soil >... | reverse complement strand
CCTTCTGGAAATCTGAGCCGCCTTCTCGATGGGGCCGTTCTCCTTGGTGCTGGCCGTAAGAAGCACGGCATCCACCCCTTTTCCGGATGTCAATTCCGCCGTCGCCTCCTCCAATTGCTCCGGGATGACCGACCGGTCAGCCCCCAGTCGTTGAGCCAATTGGCACTTCGGCTCCTCCGGATCAGAAGCAATGACTAAACAGCCTGAGGCCTTCAACAACTGCACGGAGAGCTGACCTAAAAGCCCAAGTCCGATCACGGCCACCTTGTCTCCCAGGCCGACCTCTGCCTGTCGTATGCCTTGAAGGGCAATGGCGCCAAGCGCGACGAAGGAGGCCTCGTCGAAATCAACGCCTGCGGGGATTTTGACGGCGAGGTTTTTAGGAACATAGACAGATTCGGCATGGGAAGCAAAATTCTGACCAGCGCAGGCCACCCGGTCCCCGACAGCGAATTCCGAGACCCGCTCGCCCACCTCCAAGACCACCCCTGCGCAGCTGTAGCCGAGGGCTGCGGGCATATCAAGCCGATCAAACACCATCCTGAGGGTGTCCGCCCAGCCCTCCTTGCGTGCCGCTTTCATTACCTTTTGAACCATTTCTGGCCGTTCCATCGCCTTCCCGATCAGGCTCTTCTGCGCAGTCGAGACCGTGGAGCGTTCTGTTCCCGCACTGATCAGAGAGAATCGATTTCCAACCAGCACCCCCCCGGGACGCAAGACGGGCTGTGGAACCTCATCAACCTTCAAAATACCCGTCCGATAGCTTTGAATGACCTGTTTCATCTTTTTTTCACAAATTATTCCGGTGAACCTGAGGAGACCGCCAAGAAGCTTTATCCAGCCTTCCTCGGAGTTGTTTGAGGTCGGCTCGCGGATTAATCCGGTCAGAAGCGGCTAAAACACGGCTCAATTTTCCTCTGGGCGAATTAAGTCTTGTTGAACGGATTGTTAAATCCATGTTAACTCGCGAACAGTAGGCATGTGGCCGTAACTGTTTCTTTAATCGCAACGCCATACGTTATTTAAGCGTTTGGCAAAGGCTCCGGTGCCACCCCCGCTACAAGGATTCGTGAAGGTACAATCCGGACAATAGTACTGCGTTCCATTGGGCGATTCGGGTAGCGAATCGAAGGTTTTAGCGCCCAACTGCAGCGCTCCATCGTCCCGGACGTCAAAAACCTTTGTCCCGGTCAGTAGTCCGGATCCTTGACCCGCCGAAAAGGTCACGTTTCCATAGCCCTGAAAGAGCGAGGGTAAAACACCGGTGACGGTTCGATAGGAGGGAAGACCAAACGAGACAAAGGTGGCTCCCGCCTGGTAACCGGTAAGATCAGGGTCGGCGATGACCATCGCGGCCACCTGGTTGACCCCATCGCTATAGAGGGTGTTGGCCCAATGGGGAGGACCAATCCAGAAATCATTACTCACCTGTAGGTAATGGGTAATGTGAAACCCCCCATTTCGTTCGAATTGCAGGTGGGGCGCGATCGTCGCGTCATCGGTGTGTGTCACGCGCAACCAGTATCCGGATGTATCGCCGCGAACACCCCGAATCGAAAAAAGGCTCTCACCCTGTGAGCAGGCACTGCACATATCGTCGGAAATGGCAAACTGCAGCTGGCCGAGACCCGCTCGATACAGGCCAAGTGCGAGCTCGTTGGTAAAGGTAAGGGAGGGAGAGGAAAACGTGCCATCTCCCAGCTCAACCGTTTGAGCGGAGCTCTGAGCGATCGGAAAAACCGGTCCTTGGAGTAAAATAATTAGAAACAAGGCAAATCTAATCGACATAGCTCACCTCCACTGACAGCTCATCGATGGATCGGCTGAAGATCAATGCGCGCTGAGGATTCTCGGTCACTGCGGGTCCGCTTTCCCTCGAACCAACACTCATGCCATAAGGCCAGATTCAACAGGTTCCAGATTTTAAAGCGATTGAGCCTATGATGGTGACTCCGCGAATCAAACAGCTGACTCACGCTCCGCAGGTTGAATCGCTCCCGGATCAGAGGACTTTCCAGGACGCTTTTCGCGGCGTAGGACACAATCGTGCCGGTCAGCATGGTAGCCGCTGAGCCGCAAAAACCCCATTTTTTCTGATAAATAATCTCGTCTGGAATAATGCCCTCCGCCGCTTTTTTAAGGATATATTTGGCCTCTCCGTTTCTGTGTTTCAGCGGCGAAGGGAGGGAAAGAGCAAATTCAACAACATCTTCATCCAGGTAGGGCACACGCGTTTCGATCGAATGTGCCATGCTCATCTTATCCACGCGCATCAAAAGCAGTTCCGGCAGGCGGTTTTTTAATTCAACGTTAATCATCCGTAGGAGCGGATCGGACAAGGAAAAGGCTCGGGTTAAACCGGCGATGTACCGGCTAGATGGTTCGTGCGGGAAGTAGGACTCTCCACGTAACCAGAGTTTCTCACTATCCCAAAAAGCGACAGAGTTCCCGATGAAGAGTGGATCCCCGTCCCGCGCCCGGCGCAACGCATCCTCCAAATGGGGTGATACTCGTCCCTGAGAGAGGCGATGAAAAAGGTTTTTAAGAGCGCGGGGGAGAGCGCGATAGCGTCTGTACCACGTACGGTCCCACTTGAGAAAGAGATGATAGATCGGGTAACCCGCGAAGAGCTCGTCGCTTCCCTCCCCCACCTGGATAACCGTCGTTCCCGAATCCCGGGCTAGTTTTGAAATCTGATAGATCGGCACGCAGACCGGGTCGGCAAGGGGCTCATCCTGTGCGAGGGCCATTGGACCGAGGCATGAGAGAAAGATATTGTCGTCGATTAATAGTTCCTGGTGATCCGTCCCGAATTGTCGGGAAACCAATCGCGCCTGGTTGAACTCATTGGTCCGATCCCCTTTCATACCGATTGAAAACGTCTTTACCGGCCGACTCGAAACCTCGGCCATCAAGGCCACCATCAGGGAAGAATCGACTCCTCCGCTCAGGAATGCACCGACCGGCACGTCCGCAACCATACGGCGGGCCACCGCTTGGCGCAGTAGTCGCCGTAATTCCTCTACATAATCGCGCTCATCAAGGGGTCTACCCTGAGGTCGAAAACGGGCTGGATCCCAGTACCGTCTACGATCGATATGGCCGAAACCGTTTATCTGGAGATAGGTCCCTGCCTCAAGTTTGTGAATACCTTTAAAGAGCGTCAGAGGCGAAGGAGCCTGAGCAAAGGTCAAGTAGTGATGGAGGGCGAGATCGTCGATCTCTCTTTCGACCCCAGGCATGGCGAGGAGTGCCTTGATTTCAGAGGCAAAAGCCACGAGACCGGTCTCCTCTAGGTAGTAGAGGGGCTTCACACCCAGCGGATCGCGCACAAGCGTAAGGACATGTTCGGCCACGTCAAAAAGCGCAAAGGCGTACATTCCCCTGAGCCGCCTGAGACAGCCTTCTAATCCCCACTCCCGAACCCCATAAAGAATCACTTCGGTATCGGTCCGGGACCGAAATTCGTACCTTCCGGTTCGTACCAGCTCGTCGCGCAGCTCCAGGTAATTGAAGACCTCCCCATTGAAAACAATCGAGAGCAAACCGTCAGCTGTCGCCATCGGCTGGCGGCCGAGAGACGAAAGGTCAATGATCGAAAGGCGCCGATGGGCTAGACCGACGAAAAAATCGCTCGTCCGATGAATAAAGATCCCGGCATCGTCCGGACCACGAGACACCATCTGGTCTCGCATCGCTTCCAGCTCAGGCTTCGTGAGGCTCCATCCCTTCCGATTCGAGAACACGCCGACAATCCCGCACATCAGCTCACCTCCCGACCCACTCTCAAGAAAAGGGCGCTCATTCTTTGAACAAAGATCTCGGCCGTATAATGCGCCTCGTACCGGGCGCGGCTCCGGAGGCCCATCTCCCGCATCCGTTCCGGAGAACCCAGCATCAAGACAATCTGTGCTGCAAGATCTTCCGGATCGTTGATCCGCACCTCCCGTCCATTCTCCCCGGCGATCACCGTCTCTCGAAGACAGCCCCGATCGGTGAAGAGGACCGGTAAGCCGGCCGCCATGGCCTCGATCACCACGAGAGGTTGCCCCTCCTGTTGGATCCCTGGAAAAACAAACAGGTCGGCCGACCCAAAGAGTGCCTCCTTCTCTTCGCCCGTCACCGGGCCGGGGAATAGGACGTGATCGCTGGCACCCGACTCCCGGATCAACCCTTCGGCCTCCCGCTGATCTGCCGGATCGGACCATGCTCCCGCGAAAACGAACTCCACATCACGGCGCCGTTTCAGCACCCGAGGAACGGCGGCGGCGAGCGCCAAGACCCCTTTCATCCGATTCAACGTGCCAAGATAGAGGACCCGAAAACATCGCGGCTGAGTCGGCGCTTCCGAATGGATCCTTCCCTTGCCCCATTCAATTCCATTCGGGACCACCGAGAGTCGCGCTTCGGGGACCAACCCCAAAAAGTTCAGCTTGAGGGATTCCCCCAGGACAACGATTTCAGCGGCAGCCTTCAATAGCAGCCGGACATAGGCGCGAAGCAACCTGCTCCTCCCCTCATACCACGATCTAAAATTCCCTCCATGCAGATGTATGACGACCCGACCGCCGAGGAGAAACGGCGGCCAGACCAGAAGGCTATCCCGGATCAGGCCGATGGTGGATTGCGAAATCGGGAGGTAAACGATCACCGGCCGATCTCGAAGGACCTTCCAGAGCAGCGTGCACCATTGCCTGACAAACAGAAAGACGTCATAGAAGTCGGGGCGATCAACATGCTCAATGCCTCGACGGTCCGCCATCTCAAGGTGCGAAATAGAAAAGAGCTCACGCAACTTCGAATCGAGCAACATCCGGGTCGCCATCGACACGCCATGATGCGGAGGAGGTGTCGGTCCGATGAGAAGGAGGGTCGATTTCGCCATGACGTCCTTTACCTCACCCGAAGTCTTGGATCTCCGATCGCCTCACTGGATCAGAGGGCATCACGATGACCGGGCAAGGAGAACATCCGGGCACCCGATTTCTGATCGGGCCTATTTTGTTTTTCCGGTGCGACCAAAGATCGTGCAAAACGAACCATCATCTCTCCCGAAACTTCAACGTCGGTCTGCCGGACCTTGGTATATGCGGCCTCGATGATCGCCCTGCGTCTCGCCGGCTCCAGGTCCAGTGCTCTCAGAACGGTGGCGGCCGCAGAATCAATTTCCCGTGGCTCGATCCGAAAACCGGTGACCCCCTCTTCGACCAGATCCCGCGTGGCGCTCGCATGAATCGAAGAGACGACCAGCAGTTCCGCCGCCATCGCCTCAGAGAGGACTAAACCAAACGGATCAAAAAGGGTGTGAAAAAGGAACAAGTCGCCCAGGGCCAGATAGGGATAGAGGTTATCTGGCTGGACAAATCCCGTAAAATGAACTCCCTGCCACCCTCTGTCGCGAGCCAGTTGCTCATAGCGCCCCCGTTCCGGTCCGTCGCCAATCACCACGAGCCGCACCTCTGGACGGTGAGCGACGATCCGCTCGTAAATGTCAAATAACTCCCGGCATCCCTTTCGCACAATCAATTGACCAATCGATAGGATAATTGGGCCGGAGCTCCTGCGTGCCAATGCACCACATTCCAGCGCCCCCTTAAAGCCCATTGTCTTATCATGAATACCGCGTACATCGAATGGCATCACGCAGGTCAGGACCTTTTCCGGATTCGCCCCGTATTTAATAAAGGCATCCCGAGCATCGCTTGAGGATGCGATGATGCCATCGGACCCGCGGCTCAGCCACCGGCGTAGGGCGCTTTTAATGACCGACCGCTCTGAAAGGTCACCGGAGCTGATTTCGCCCCACCCGATCAATCTTTTTCCAAATAATCTGCAATAAATCGAGGCTGCCACATTTGCGGGCCCAAAGCCCCCGCTGATGACCACGTCCGGGTTAAGACGTCGTAACACACGGACCACCCCAAAATTGAGATGGCGTGAAACCTCATAACCGGGAAGTTTCACGTGAATTCCGGGAAGAATCTCAGTTTTAAATTCATGGGCTCCCAGTTCCCACTGCCGATTCTCCTCGTTTCGCGCCATCAACAAAACGGTGAAGTCATCCACATGTTTTTGTAATGTGGTAAACAACGGAATTCTATAGGGGGTCAGGATATTCGTGAGCACGACCAACCTCATCGAAGCTCCTTAAAGCGATCGGATAAGGTCTGTAAAAACGAAGGGGAGAAATAGAGGGCATCCTCCCGGTTTACCGTTCGATCCGGAGACAAAATCCGCGCATCGAAATCGCAGTAAAGCGGTCCCCGAAATCCATTTTCCGACAGCAATCGGTGAATGGCACCCGCGCCCCGGGATCTCCGATCCGACAAGCCGTTCATTTCAATCACCAGTAGATTCACGGCGGAGAGGCAGCCTGCCAGCCCCGCCAGGACTTCGTACTCGAACCCTTCGACATCGATCTTGAGAAAGTTCGGGACCACACCCTGCTCCGCGCAGAAGGTCTCTCCCCTGACGCATCGCACCGGAAGGCTACCAGACACCCCGGTAGAAACCAGATGATTCTCCGCGCTGTTGCCATCTGTCAGGAAGAGCTCCCCATCTAGATCGCCCAATGCGAGATTAAAGGCCCATACATTGGTGCGCCGGTTCACGTCGATGTTTCTCTTCAATGCGTTGAATGTCTTCGGATGCGGCTCGAATGCGAAGACACGTCCCTTCGGCTCTTCCGACGCGATCAGGGAGTAGGAACCAATATTGGCCCCGACATCGAAGAACACACCTCCGTCACGGAGCACGAGTTGGAGCAGTTTCATGTTATTGTAATCATAAAGACCCTGACTGTTGACAAGAGCTGAGACCCCACATCCTTTATGGGCGCCTAGAATCCGTGACTGCGATAGCGTGAGCTCGACTGGGAAGAGGTTGAGCACTTTGCGACCTTGCCATTCCAGGTGTTTCAGAAGGCCGCGGCGTCGATCAATGTGGGGGTTCCCCATCACGCTTCGGATCGATTTATAGAATTGAATCAGCGCCACGGCCCAATCGACTCCCTCTGCCCTCCTCCACCCAAGGGCGATGAGCTGGACATTCGAGAGCGGTGGAAGATCTCCCGACGGATTCGATTGATGCAATAATAGGCTATCCAGAGATAGTGGTAGATGAGAAGCCAGGGCCGAAGATTAAGGAGGCAATACGCCCGCCGCTTTATTCTCAGCATCACCCGGAGGTACTCACCCAGACTTTTCTGCCTGAAATAACCACTCGACGCGGAAAACCACAGGACGGTTTCTACAGGAAGGAGCGCAGCGGGCCCACACTGCAGGCCTCGCAGGTAAAAGTCATAATCTTCAGAGATCCGCAGCGTCTCGTCGTAGCCGCCGATCGCTGTCCACGTCGATTTCGGGTAAACCAGGGTCGAATGAATAAAGGGATTCCGCCGAAAGACATCTGCGCGGCCGAACCATATCACCTCATGAGTCGATCCAAGACGCCGCGGCCCCATTAATTCGGGCGGAACCAGGGTGAAAAAGGTATCCACGTCTAAAAATCCAGTCGCCAGGTAGGCCGCCCAAGGATGACTCTCCAGGAAATTCACGGTACTGGAGAGCCGGTGAGGCACACTGATATCGTCCGCATCATTGTTAGCAATATATTTTCCTTTCGCCGCTCCAACGGCCTGATTTAACGCCTTGCATCGGCCTACTCGGCCCAACTTAAAAAATCGAAGCCTCGGATCCGAAAAGGCGCGGCAAATTCTCTCGGTGTCGTCCGTCGAGCCGTCGTCCGCGACGATCACCTCGAAATTCGGGTAATCTTGTGCGAGCGCAGCCGCCAATGAGGTCCTGATAAACCTCTCCGCGTTGTAGGTGGTGAAAACAATTGAAACCAGCGGAGCTACGTACGACATTTGGTGGCCTCGATGATCGGGTAGCGCCGCCGTCTTTGGGGCACTTCCGGGGCAGGACTCGCCAAGACCGGCTCCGGGACGGATCCGAGCTCTCGAGCCTTTTCGCTCATCGCGATCAAACCGAACACATATATCCCGAGCCCGTTGACATAGTCGAAGGCATTGTCGGTCGCCATAAAGATCAGGTAGCCGACGAAGGCCCCCAGGGCGGCCAGCGCATATTTGCGGGCCATCGGTTCCGGCGCGTTTCGACAGGTATCAACCAACCTGAAGATGTAGGAAAACGCGGCAACCGCAAAAAGGAAGAGGCCGAAGAGACCGACCTCGGCCAGGAGTCGCACATATTCGGAGTGAACCACGCCTAATCCGCCTTTCGCCATCGAGTAGTAGAAATTTTGAGTCGCCCCTGTTCCGGAGCCTACGAGAGGGCTGGGATCAAAAAAGAGGGTCATGATTTGAGACCACGCCGAAAAACGCCCCGAGCCATAGAGGTGACCCACCATTTGATCGGGATCGCTCAACATCGAAGCCGCGTCAATTTGGCCGGCGCCAAAGAACATCCGGTTCTTGAACGTATCGTTCAGGAGAAAAAGGGCGGGAAGCCCCCCCAGTCCCATCAAGGGCAGCAGCCATCGCGCTATTCCGCGGCCGCCAACAAAAAGGACCAGAGACGAGGCGACGAAGAGGGCGGCAATGGTAATTCGAGTGAATCCCCCAAGGATCCCTCCCACAAGGCAGAGAAGCAAGACGAAATTCATCATACCTCCGTCATATCTAATTCTGCTGAGAACCAACATCGCGACGGAAACGAGATAAGCCGAAAAAAGGGCCGGTGTCGTAAAGGGGATGGTCAGACCCGGCAGTCCCTCCACCAGGCCGCCCAGTTTTGCAGCAATCGCAATCGCCATCGTAGTAACACCGCCGATCACCAGCAGCGCCTCCATCCGCTTCAGTTGCCGCTCAGAGGAGATGGCCATCAAAACAAAGATCAAGAATAAAAAGGGGGAACTGAGTTTGGCCAGCATCCGGGTTCCGAACGCCAGACTGGGGGACCACGAAAGTGCGATGCCGCAAAATACAAGGAATAAAAGATGCCACCGCCAGCGGTTTAGGTAATTCCAGGCCCGGTCTAAGTCCAACAAGATCACCAGCCCCGCCGCCGTCCAGAGCCCTAAGAGCCTCAGGGCGCTAAAGTCCATTCTTCCGAAAGCCGTCGTCAACATTTCGTCGCGACCGAATGTCAGCGGGAGGATACCGGTCAGAAGGGAGAGGTTCACCAGCATGACCGGTTGAACCAGGGCCAGGAGCACCTGAATCGCGGTTAAAAATAAAGATAGCGCGAGCACCATACGGATGAAGCCCTTTAGGACCGCCGCCTGTTCAATAGGGACATTGCAGCGGTCATGACCAATGAATGCTCCGCATTTAGGTTCGAGAAAAACGCGAAGCCGTCGCCAACCTCTTCCATAACCCGGAGACCGCGATCGACTCGGCCTCATCGATTCCCAATAGAAAGAGAATATTGCAAAATCCGCCGAGGACCAGGCCCGCAAAGAGGAGTTGAGAGCTGTAACCGGCGCCAAAATGGCCCTTCATGAGCCATCCGACGGCCAGCGCGATCAAACCCGCGGCAACCGGCTTCATCGTGACCCAGGAAAAGGGAAGAAGACGCCGGGAGTACCAAACCTGCCCGACGCGCATGAGACTGACCAGGATCTGGCAACTTGCCGAGGCGAGCGCGGCACCCGATATACCGTACCTTGAAATCAGAAACAGATTCGCGCCAATGAGAAGAGGTCCTACCAGCAGGGAATTGACGAGGATCGTTCGGGAGTGGCCGGACATCAGAATGATACTGCTCGTGGTTCCGGTCGCTCCATTAATCAGTTGGGCCAGGGAGAGGATGAGCAGACAGGCGGAACCCGCCGTATAGGCCGGTCCAAAAAGACCCAGGACTTCGCGCCCCCAGATCGCCATCAGCAAAAAAATCGGCATGGACAAGGTCAGCGCCCATCGAGAGGTCACTTGATAAAGGGTCTTCAAGGCAGCGTCATCGCCCCTGCTGATGAGACTCCCAATCACCGGAACGATCGCTGTGTCAAAGGCCCCGATAATCAGCCCGATAATCGCCGAGGTCTGAAAGGCGGCATTATAGATACCGACCTGCTTCGCATCGACCCAGTAACCGAGGAGCAAGATATCGGATCGCGGAGCAAGAGCCCCGAACAGGTTGGAAATCATCAAGGGAACCGAAAAGGCCATCAGGGACTGATACATTGCCCTTTCATGACGAGGGCCCCCGTCGTCGGAGGGAAGGGCACGCCGGATCGATTGAAGGACAAGGAGCGTGCTGACGGCGAAGACGATCACCAAACTTCCCAATACTCCGTAGAGACCGAATCCAAATGTTAATGCAATGGCAACCAGCAAGAACTTGCCGACGGGCTCCCAGAGATATTTGATCAATATCGTGTAGCGGACGGTCTGGAAGCCCTGAAGCGCTCCCAGAAGTACCGTACTGAGCGTGGCGAAGGGAATCGCCGCCGCGAAGAAGAGCAAGACCCCTGAGAGCTCCGGTTTGTGATAGATTGATGTGGAAAGGAAGGGCGTGAAGAAGACCAGACCCAGGCCGGCGAGCAGGCCGGAGGCACCTGCGATCATCCCTACGTTGATGATGGTCCGGCGCACCCGCCCGGTCTCTCCGAGCGTGAGTTGCCCTGAGACCAATTTGATGACCCCAATATCCAGGGCGAGCGGAGCAAGAAGGACGAGGAGGTTGAAAACAGTCAGTCCCAGGGCGTAACGCCCGAACTGTTCCACTCCGAGCATACGCGCGACAAAGATGCCGAACGCATAGTTTAGTGCATTGCCGGCCGCTGAAGCGATGAGAAGGGCCGAGCCGCCGGTCACCAGCTTGGCGACCGCCGCGGAGGCATGCTCCTCTAAGACTTTAATAGGCCCCTCACATTCCGAAGAAATCGGCACCGTCTCTCCTCAATCAATCCCCCGGGCCGTGGCACTGGTTTGACATGAAGATCGGAATTCAAGGACGCGGGGGTCCTCCGAAATCGCTCCAGACCGCTAGGCCCTGATCTCCCTGCTTGACTTTTCCCCTGATATCCGAATTAATCACCAGGTTATTCTTCGAGGTCTCATCCTGGAGCAAGGTCGCTTCACCTCCCAGCCCGTTCAAGCTGCTCCCCATGACGGTGTTGTGTTGCGAGTCTCCTAAAAAACCGATGGCGGTCCCCCGCTTTGAACCGGTCGCGATCCGCGCACCGATGACGGTGTTGAAACTGGCATGTTGAAACTTAACCGCATATCCCTCGTTTCGTTCGATGTAACCCCCTAAGACATGGACGCCGTGATCCCCCTCAACCAAGAGGCCGTCACGAAACCCCTCGATATCCATGTTGTACAGCTTCACGTCGGAATCGACAATGCTGATTCCCGCCCCGACCCCGTTGTCCAGGCCATAGACGCTGACATCCGTCAGTGTGACGTGGTTCGCCCCCTCAATCGTGATCCCTCCGCCTTTTCCCGCGTCGAATACAAAGAGGTCCTCAAGCTTCAGCGTGTATGCGTTGTTGATGACGATCGCCGGATACTCGGGGGCGTTTTTCATCACGATGGTGACACCTTTAATCCGGTTTCTAAATCCAAAGCCATTGTATTTCTTAAGGTCTATGCCACGTATTGAAATCCCGGCACTGTTAAAGGGAAGAATCACCGAACCAAAACCGACTCCCAAACCGTCCAGATGTACATTCGGCGCAATCCGTAACGGCGATGTGATCTTAAACGTGCCGCGGGGAAAAAAGACGACCCCATGGAGCCCTTCGGCGAAGTTCAATGCCGCCTGGATGGAGGCGGTATCGTCGACCACCCCATCCCCCTTGGCACCAAATGCACGCACGTCGGTCAAAGGCTGCTTGGTGATGAGGTCGTCCACCGTCGTCTTACCTCGAAACTCGCAGTCCTGAAGGCATCCCCCTTCGGCACGCGCCGCACCATAAAACGCAATCACACAGCCGAAGAGGGCGATGGCGCTCAGGAACGCCCGATATCCGGTTCCACGGAGCTGATGCGGGAGGATGGAACCCTTGAGTTTGTCCGTGCTATGTCGATCCACTTGGCTTTCCAATTTCATATCGACCGATGAAGGGTTTGGCTGCTCCGCTGGCGCCGACTACGATGCACTTTAGCCTGACAGGGGGCTATTTCTTCACTTTTTGGACCGTACTCATTGCTCAAACATTCTTTTTTTCAAGTAGTTCCATTTCTTGCACTCATTGGCTGTGCCGAGCGCAGACTCTGAAGTACAGGGTCCCCTTTTTGTATGTTCCGGGGATTACCTGGATGTTAAATTTAGGTAAATTCGCCGGAGCGGCTGGATCCGCCGACAACAGAAGGGTCCTCGGAGACGCTGAAACTCAGAAAAGGATCGGCAGGGGGATTGCCTGGAGAAGATATTCTGAACAAGGCGGGAGTCAGCGAGGGGTGATATCCGGCTGAATTCAGGGCGTCTCGCCACACCTAGTGGATCTCATAAACCTCTTCCAGGGTAATCACTTCAAAACCCGATACGGGCGAAACCTGGTTCGGGTTCGACCATGCCGACCGTCCCTGTCCAAGATCGCCCAGCACGTGAACAACTCTCTCCGCGGAACTCCCATCCCATTTTTCGGGCCTTCGGTTCCGGATGTCCTGGTCCATCACCCAATGAAACCCTTCGAGGATATCGTCTTTACGGGTCCCGACCAGCCGGTTCGTCCCCTGAACCATCGTAATGGGGCGCTCCGTATCGTCGCGCAACGTGAGGCAAGGGACCCCCAAAATGGTCGATATCCTCGA
>Ga0209167_10001658_pt1 | contig 12728 bp, 7 predicted proteins | sample Coa_R1_9_FD_187154 | JGI IMG/M metagenome (GOLD analysis project Ga0209167, IMG submission 187154) | Surface soil microbial communities from Centralia Pennsylvania, which are recovering from an underground coalmine fire - Coalmine... | ecosystem: Environmental > Terrestrial > Soil > Unclassified... | reverse complement strand
ACGATCGGCACAACCACGACCGGCACAAAAGCGATCGGTACAACGACCGGCGTAACGGAACCTGCGAGAACGGGACACCCGAGCGCGCCGCGCAACAACGTAGCCCGCCCCCTCGGCACCGACTGGACCACCCCCAGCCACGCCCCGGTCCGCGCACCCCTGGCCGGGTGGGTCGGCGTCTCCAGCACTCATCGGGTCCCAGTCCGCATCCTGAAACCCGCGCTCCCCAGAATGCACTAACCCGGAATGCAGGAAACCGGAATGCAGGAAACGAAGATGCGGTGATAAGATCGACCTGACAGTCACGAAATTTGGTGGGAGGAACCTGTTTTGAAGAAGCTTCTTGCGTCGACTTTTGCGTTGGCAGTCTTAGTGGTGGTGGTTGCGTGCGATCCTCAACTCAAGCGACCGGAGATCACAACTCCCTACGCCGCCGTCTTGTTGGATAACAACCAGGTCTACTTTGGCAAACTCGCCAATGCCGGATCGCCCTTCCCTGAATTGACCGACGTCTACTACATCCAGAACGCGGTGAACCAGGAAACCAAAGCGGTCAGTAACATCCTGGTGCGGCGCGGCAACGAAGTCCACGGCCCCGACCGCATGTTCTTAAACGCCCACCACATTATCCTGATCGAGCCCGTGGGTGCGAACTCGAAAGTCGCGCAACTAATCGCCGAAGACAAAGCCAAACACTAGATCTTCACCACTAAGGACACGAAGTAACACGAAGGGAACCCTGCAAAACAAATTCCTTCGTGATACTTCGTGTCCTTCGGGGTTGATGCCTTTGTTCTTCGGTCCAGATCAAATCTGATAGTCAACGTCCTCCATAATCCTCTGCATCGACTCCGAGACCGGCTCGTGCCTGCTTTCCGCGCCTTCCAGTTGCTGCACTCTCTCCCGCAGCTTGTTCACTTCCGTCGCCACCGCGGCCAGAGCCTCCGACAGCGGATCATTAATCTGCTTAGGATCCGTAATCACCACGCGCTTGCCCTCGCGGAAAATAATGTGTCCCGGAACACCCACCACCGTGGAATCCTCAGGGACGTTGCGCAAGATGACCGATCCCGCGCCGATCCGGCAGTTTTTTCCCACTGTAATATTCCCTAGAATCTTCGCCCCGCCGCCCACCACGACGTTGTCCTCAATCGTGGGATGCCGCTTGCCCAGTTCCTTGCCTGTGCCGCCCAGAGTCACGCCCTGATAAAGCGTCACATCCTCGCCTACGACTGCCGTCTCGCCGATCACCACGCCCACGCCGTGATCGATAAACAGGCGTCGTCCAATTTTTGCTCCGGGATGGATCTCAATTCCTGTGAGGAAGCGCGCGACCTGCGACAACCATCGTCCGAGCAAAAGGAAACCTCGATTCCACAGCCAGTGATTCACGCGATAGAACCAAACCGCGTGCAGCCCGGAGTAGCACAGCAGCACTTCCAGCCGCGACTTGGCGGCGGGATCGTGCTCCATCACCATGGCCATGTCTTCGCGAATTGAAGCCAGCAGATGCGGCATGGAGGATTCGAGTGGCGATCAAGAACGACGACTCGAAAGTGACGATCAGATCGGGATCAGGCCGACAGCGCCACCGTCGGAATCTGCAGCGCCTTGTCGCGCAACTCCTGAAATAGAATACTGCTCAGGTAACGTTCGCCAAAAGACGGCAGGATCACCACGATCAGCTTACCCGCATTCTCGGCGCGCTGCGCCACCTTCAAGGCCGCCACTACTGCCGCTCCGGAGGAAATCCCCACCAGCAGTCCTTCTTCGAGCGGCAGCCGCCGAGCCATAGCGATGGATTCGTCGTTGGTGACCGTGATGACTTCGTCGATGTAGTCCCGGCGCAGAATGCTGGGTACAAAGCCCGCGCCAATTCCCTGAATCTTATGCGGCGAAGGCTTTCCTCCCGAAAGAACCGCGCTGTCCACCGGTTCCACGGCCACGGCTCTGAACGATGGCTTCTTCGGCTTGATGAACTGGCAGATTCCGGTAATCGTTCCACCCGTGCCTACGCCGGAAATCAGAATGTCGGCGCGGCCTTCGGTGTCTTCCCAAATCTCAGGGCCAGTCGTCTCGAAGTGAATCTTCGGATTGGCGGGGTTATCGAACTGCTGCAGCATGTAGCCGCCCGGAGTATTCGCCAGAATTTCTTTCGCTTTGAGAATCGCACCGGTCATTCCTCTCGGACCGGGAGTCAGCACGATCTCTGCTCCAAACGCCAGCAGCAAAACGCGCCGTTCCAGACTCATCGTCTCAGGCATGGTTAGGATCAGCTTGTAGCCTTTTACCGCAGCGACGAACGCCAGGCCAATGCCAGTGTTGCCGCTGGTTGGCTCGATGAGGACAGTCTTGCCCGGCTGAATCTTCCCCTCGCGCTCGGCCTCGGAAATCATGCTCACGCCGATGCGGTCCTTTACGCTCGCAAGGGGGTTCTGGCTTTCCAACTTCGCGACCACGTCCGCCACGCACCCAGCCGTGACTTTGTTCAGCCTCACCAGCGGTGTGTGCCCGATCAACTCTGTAACGTTGTTTGCAATCCGCATCCGAGCAGCCTCCGTGGACTCAATCTATTACAACTAATGCTACCAACATACTGGCCAATAAGCCGGCACCTTCGTTCTTGATCGCTGTCGAACGCGCTGGCTATGGCGCCGTCGCGTTGATCGTTCCCACCAGGCCGGTGCGGCTATCCTGCACCGCGAGGCGCAATTGCCCGGGCTGCGGATCCAGGTCCAGGTGCAGCATAATGCCCTGCAGCAATATCTGCTGATAAGTATTCGCGTCGAAGGTCTGGTCCGCCTTCTTGCTGGCACTGGCAACGATTTTCCCACCAGCATAAGTGGTCGCGTAGTATTCGAATTTCAAGTGCTTGGCGCCGCCCGGTCCGTCTTCCGCCGAAAGCGTGTTCCCGTCCACCAGGAAGGTCACGCCAATTTTTTGGGGAACGGAATTCGGAGCGGGCGGCTTCACTTGTGCCCGGAACGAAATCAACGTCGACGGGACCACATCTCCGGCTGCCAAGGCCACTTCCTGCTGCGCGTTGTACCCTTTGATCTGCGTCGAGTCGATGGCGTAGTAACCGCGGCGGCTCTGAACTTCTACGCCGTCGCGCTTCACCTTGACCTTAATGGACCGGTACTTGTTGTCGTACTTCTTGTTGTCTGGATAGTAGCCAATGGTGTAAGCCGCAGACTCATCTTCGAACGCCCGCTCTACGCCCAGCTTGATTTCATTCTGATTCACGTAAGCCCGGCCGCCGGTCTCGCGTGCCATATCCCGCATCGCCTCTTGTGAGTCAATGCTTCCCGAAATCGACAATCCCCGCGCGTCTACCGGATACACCGCAACTTGCGCGCTCGCCAGCCGTGCCGCCGTCTCGCGGACTTGCTGCGCGTGCGCGGTGCGGAAAGTTTCTTCCGAATTCCCGGCCGCATGCTCCCCGACACGACGCGTGTTGATTCCGGCCTGGGCTTCATCGATCTCCTCCTGAGTCATCGCCCGGTCTTCTGGAATGAAGGAAAAATCTCGAAGATCCCCGGCGACCCAGATGAGATTCTTTCGTCCGGGAAGTCCTCCCAGGATTCGGGCCAAACTGTCCAATGCAGCCAGGGTGATCACGGTTCGCTGGTCCCGCGCATACCCAACTTGTGCTCCTTGAAAAGTCTGTAGCGCCGCCATGCTGCTGGCAATCAAGTCTGAGCCTCCGCTTCCTCCCCGCACGCCTCCTGGGTTTGAACCGCTGTCACTCGGGGGAGGCGTGCTGGCATCGAGGCTGGCGACGGTTGAGCCCGCCGTTGCCGGGCCTCCATCTGAACTGGTAACGCCTGAAAAGCCATTGCTGAATGTTTGACTCTGAGGGTTAAAACGCTGCAAGGCGGTGTACAAGCTCTGCGGATCGCTGGTGAAATCCTGCAGCACGTTCAACGAACCGGTCAAGGTAAACACACCCATGCGGTCCGCCGGTTTGAACTGTTCTTTCACAAACTCCAGCATCTGACGGCGAGCGTACGCTTGGTCGGTAAAGGGAGTATTCACCGCGTCCAGCAGCATCACTGTGATCGGCCTTCCCGGAGAACGATCCTGCGGCCGGTTCGAATAAATGCCGGGAGGCAGCGGTGCTGCGAGTGCAGGGGCATTCTCCGCGGGCGTAGTCAAAGTTACGATCTTCTGCGCCTTCCCGTTTTCCTCCACCACAAAATCCTCGGGCCGAAGGCCAGGGATGGCCTTTCCCTGCTTGTCGGTCACGACGGCATCCACCAGTACCATGTGCGTAGTAACGCGGATGGTCGGGGGCGGAATCGGCGGTGTAACCTGCTGCGCCTGTTGCGCACCAACGGAGGCGGCCAGGAATAGAACCACCAAACCTCTTAGGAATTGCCTCGGAAACAAACAGTGACAATTGCGCATATCACCTCCCGCCAGCCACGCAGCCCCCAACGGTATTATCTTTCCCATGCTGGTGCAACCCGTTTGTTACGATGTCGAGGGTGACTCTTGCATTCTGCTCGAATGGATACGCATAGTTGGTTTGCTCGCGCAGGCTCGTTTGCCGCGCGAATCCAGGGTTGGCACCGTGCCATCGGTCTCCTGGCGCTGTCGCTGGCGCTGACTCGACCCGCTATATCGCAGAACCAGCGGCTGCCAGCGCTGCTCCGCGATGGACATGATGCGCTCGGTTCCGGCGATTTCGCCCGGGCGGCCCACAATTTCGAGCAGGCCCGGCAGATTGCTCCCGACAGCCTCGAAGCCAACCGCGGGCTCGTACTCACTTACCTTCAGCAAGGCCGTCTCGATGACGCAGAAAGCATCGGCCAATCCGCGGCTTCGCACTGGCCGAAAGACGCCGAACTCCAGCATTGGCTCGGGCTGGTCTACTTCAAGAAGTCGCAGAACTCCGACGCAGTCACAGCTTTGCAGCGCTCCGAAAGTCTGGATGGAACGCACTACGACATTCATTTCGATCTTGCCCTCGTCTTGCTGTCGGATTCCAATTACTCTCAAGCCGCCACTGAACTCGAGAAGGCCGTCAAACTGGACCCCAAACGGGCATTGCCCCATGTGCTCCTCGGGCGGGCTTACCAGAACACGAACCGCTCTCTGCAGGCGGTGGAACAGTTTCAGCTCGCTCTCCGTCTCGATCCATCCATTCCCCTCGGCCACTATCATCTGGGATTCGCGTACGCGAGCCTGGGGCGCAATAATGAAGCCATCGCCGAGTACGAGCAGGAACTTCTGCATGCGCCCGCCAACCCTTCGCTCCTTTACCAGTTGGGACACTGCCTGGTCGAAGCTGGAGAATGGGACTCCGCGGTTGAGCACTTGCAACGAGCGACGGAAATCAATCCCACCAATGCCGACGCATTCTATGACCTGGGCAAGGCGCTCCTCTTACAAGGCGACCCTGAGGGCGCCGCGCGGGCGCTGCGTCGCTCCATAGAACTGAAGCCGTCGGACCCAACTCCCCACTATCAACTCGCCAGAGCTCTGGAAAAGGTCGGCAATAAAGAAGAGGCCAGACAGGAACTCGAGACCTTCGCCGCGCTGAAGAAAGCGCAGCCGGTCACTGGAGGCATGGCGCCCGGGCCCGTCCAATGACGCGCAATGAGACGACGCACAAGCCCATGATGCGCACAGAAATCATCGCAAAGCGCTGGCGGTTATTCTTCGTACTTGCGCTTTTCGTGCCTGTCTTTGCATTTCCGCAACAGTCTTCCACCCCTCAAGGGCAAACGAAACACCTGCCCCAACAAGCCTCACCTCCATCGAACATTTCTTTTGCCGATATAACCCGCGCCGCCGGCATCGACTTTCATCTCACCTGCGGCGGCCCGCAAAAGCTCTACATCATGGAATCCATGTGCGGAGGCATTGCCGTCTTCGACTACGACAATGATGGCTGGATGGACATTTTCCTGGTCAACGGTTCGACCCTCGAAGATCTGAAAGCGGGCAAATGCCATCCCAGCAAACTCTACCGCAACAATCACGACGGCACTTTCACCGACGTGACCGCGAAATCCGGAATCAATCACTGCGGCTGGGGATTCGGCGTCGCCGTCGGCGACTATGACAACGACGGCAACGAAGATCTCTACATTACGTATCTCGATGGCGCGGTTCTCTACCACAACAACGGCGACGGCACGTTCACCGACGTCACTGCCAAAGCCGGAGTCGGCAACGCCGGAGGTTGGGGCACCAGCGCTGCCTTCGGCGACTACGACAACGACGGCTACCTTGATTTATACGTCACGAACTATGTCGATCTCGATCTCAACCACCTGCCCCCGTTCGGACAGGACAAGTTCTGTCAGTATCGTGGCTTCGCGGTCTCCTGCGGACCGCGCGGTCTGAAGGGCGGGCGTGACCGCCTCTATCACAACAATAAGGATGGAACCTTTACCGACGTCACCGAAAAGCTCAACATCGATCCCGGCTCTTACTACGGACTCGGTGTGATGTGGCTCGACTACGACCTCGACGGCTGTCTCGATCTATACGTCTCCAACGACTCAACGCCCAGCATGCTCTACCACAACGACTGCAAAGGTGGATTCACCGAAGTGGGCGCCGAGGCTGGCGTCGCCTACAGCGGCGACGGCCGCGAACAAGCCGGCATGGGTGTCGATTCCGCCGACTATGACAACGATGGCTGGCCCGACATCGCCAAAGCCAATTTCTCCGACGACACCAACAATCTCTTTCACAACGACCACACCGGCGAGTTTACCGACCTCGCCGGTCCCGCCGACTTCGGCCCCATCAGCATCCCGTTTCTCGGCTTCGGCATGAAGTTCATCGACGTCGATAACGACGGCTGGAAAGATATTTTCGTCGCCAATGGACACGTCAATCCGCAGGTCGACCAGCACTCCTTTGGCGTCACCTACGCCGAGCGGCCGTTGCTCTTTCACAATCTGCGTAACGGAAAGTTCGCAGAAATTGGACAGAAGTCCGGCGTAGCCCTGTCCCATCGTTACGTTGCGCGCGGTGCCGCCACCGCCGATTTCTTCAACCAGGGACGCGAAGACTTGCTAATCAGTGTTCTCGACTCCTCCCCCGTGCTGCTCCGCAATCAGACTCACGCCGGTCACTGGCTTCGCATCAAGACAGTCGGCGCCCTCTCCAACCGCGACGGCTTTGGCGCACGCGTTCAGGTCAAAGCCGGAGGTTTGACTCAATCCGCCGAAGTCCGCGCCAACTCTAGTTTTGAGTCTGCCAGTGATCCCCGTCTCCACTTCGGTCTGGGCTCCTCCTCTCAGGTCGACTCCATCCTGGTGCGATGGCCATCGGGAGCCATCGACCACATCGCCCGCCTGCCCGCCGACCAGGAAATCACCATAGAAGAAGGTAAAGGAGTCGTTTCCCGTTCTTCCTCCAGGGCGCCCAAGTCGGGGAAACAGCCTGATTTGCCACCAAAAAAGCAGCCGAAGTAGCCAAAGTTCCGATGCAGGCAATCGAAATCTACCTCACATGCTCCGAGTTGACGCAACATAACGGGCGTGATTTCCCACCGGAACCCCGCCGTCCTCCAGCCATTAAGTCATTGAAACTAAATGCTGTAATGGAAGCTAACCGGTAAATGCCCGGTTCCTTGATTCGCTCATGCCCGGCCCCGTGCAGTTTGCCAACTTAGGCTGGCGATCGGCCCCGCGACCAGCCTCCCGGATATCAATAAACATTTCTTGACAGTCGGTATTCAGAGGATGCACAATGCCGCACGTTTCGCAGACCCTGTCTGCGCGTCGTGTATTGGATCGCCGTGTATTGGATCATTGTTCGTGGCACGTGAATTCAACACGCTGTGTGGGGGAGATCATGACTAAACTGCGGTTCTGCCTGATATCGCTGTTTGCTCTGTTGTGCGCGCTGACCGCCATGGCGCAGATTCAAAACGGCCAATTCGCTGGCACCGTCACCGATCCCTCGGGAGCTGCGGTTCCCAATGCCAAGATCACGATGACCAATGCGGCGACCGGCCTCTCGGTTACCGCGACCAGCAACGCCACCGGCGCATATCAGGTTGCGGAGCTCCCGCCCGGCACCTACAAGGTCACGATTGAAGCCGCTGGCTTCAAGACCTACAGCGACAGCGGCGTCACACTCAACGCCGGATCGACCACCCACGTCGATGCCAAAATGACGCTCGGCCAAACGCGCGAAGTCGTCGAAGTTACTGGCGAAGCGTCCCAGGTGAACACCGAGGAAGCGAAGCTGGCGACCACGATCTCGACCACGCAGATCGAGAACCTCCCGCTCAACGGCCGCAACGTTTATGACCTGATGCAGCTCGCGCCCGGCGCTGTCAACGTGATGGGCGTCGATTTCGAGAACGGTCACAACACCGTCGTCAACGGCCTGCGCGAAGACTTCAACGGATTCCTTATCAACGGCGTCGCCAACAAAGGCTTGAGCGGCGGCGTGAACAACACTCCGATCGAAGACACCGTCCAGGAATTCCAGCAGTTGCAGCTGAACATGTCTGCCCAGTACGGCAACAGCGCCGGCAGCGTCAACAACCTGGTCACCAAGTCCGGAACCAACTCCTATCACGGCAGCGTCTGGGAATACATCCGCAATGACAAGTTCGACGCCAATGACTATTTCCTGAACGCGACCACTCCGATCACACCCAGGGAGCCCCTGCGCTTCAATCAATTTGGCGGTACTTTGGGCGGAGCGATCGTGAAGGACAAACTGTTCTTCTTCGGTTCCTACCAGGGAGATCGCTTTACCAGTTCAGGAACGCCGCAATCCACCGTAGTTGAATCTCCAGAATGGCGGCAGGCTGTGATTGCGGCCCAGCCGAATTCGGTGGCTGCTTTGCTCTATCAAAACTTCACACCGTCAATTCCGGGCAGCATGCTGAAGTCGCTCGACCAGTATGCACCGGCTACGGACGGGGTCGTGATTCCGACATCGGTCGTGCCCGTCGGAACGCCTGACTACGAGAAATGGCTCTGCTCAGATTTCAACGCTCCGATCATGGCTTCCAGGATGGCTACTGTGATCGGCGTGACGGCCACTGACCTGGCCATCATGAGCTACAATGGCGGGCCCGGTGGGCATACGCCGTGCAGTTCCTTGCCGGCGATCCAGGCGGGGACGGCGAACCGTAGCGCCGCATTCATCAATTCCAGCACTGCGGTTTTCAACAGTCAAACCCAGTCTCTGGGCAATCTCTTCAACGGCAACGAAGCGTCTGCCCGTCTGGACTACAACTGGAATGCCAACAACCGCACCTTCGCGCAGTTCAACTGGTTCCATTCCACCGACGCCTTTGGCCCTTGCAACTCGCCTTGTTCCCGGGGATTCTCCAATCCAAGCCGTAGCTTTTTCCCCAACGGGCAGCTTAGCTACGTACACACGTTCTCCGGCACTGTAGTTAATGAATTTCGCGTGGGTTACACCCAGAACAACACCGGAATCCAAACCAATCACCCTGGCGTTCCTTCCATTTATTTCGATGACGGAACTGTGGGGTTTGGTTCTTACAGCGGCTACCCGCAGTTTTTCAAGGAGCATGACTATAGCTACGGCGACATGCTGTCGATCAGCCATGGGAAGCACAACATCAAGGTTGGCGTAGACTTCAAGCGTAATCTCGAGAACAGCGAATTCAACGTCGCTCGTCCTTCCTACGAGATGAAGGACTCAATCTATTTCGCCGCAGATTCCCCGTCGGAAGAAGTTGCGGGCGTAGATCCGGGCTTCGTTACGAATAGTCCGGCGCAGTTGGCTACAAACATTCGTCACTGGCGGAATGTCGAATTTGGCACTTATTTCCAGGACGACTGGAAGGCCTCTCGGCGCCTGACCCTGAATCTTGGCCTGCGCTATGATCTTTTCACGCGTCATACCGAACTGAACAATCTGGCCACCACTTTCGATCTCGGTCCCGGAACTTCCATAGGAGATCAGGTCGCCAGCGCCAACGCGCCTTTCAGCACGGCGGTTGATTCCAGTAACAACTTCTTGTCCCCATGTAACCCCACAACCATAGCGAACCCCAACGAGGCGATTCTAGCTGGGAAATGCGGACCGGGCGGTTTTGCCGCTTCCCCGAATCTGGGAAAAGGAGACCACACCGATTTCGGCCCGCGCGTAGGTTTTGCTTATGATGTCTTCGGAGATGGCAAAACCTCTTTGCGCGGCGGATTCGGCGTATCCTACGAGAGCACGCTCTACAACCCACTTTCCAACTCGCGCTGGGATCCTCCGTACTACTCCTTTAACCTTGCCACGGGCCTTTTGAACGGCGGCACTGAGACACTGATCTACGGGCCGTCGACCTGCACGTCGACCGCTTGTAGCCCGTCGGGCGCGACCCCGACTTTCTCTGGGCCAGGAACAAATCCCAACCAGGGCACGGGCGCACAGGCCGCGGGCAACATCGGCGGCTGGGCGTCGTTCAATCCCGATACGGCCTATCTCACCGGAATCGTGCTGCCGCAAGGCATCAAGGATCCCTACGTCTACAACGACTTCTTCAGCGTCCAGCGCGAAATCATGCCCAAGACCGTGCTTGAAGTTGACTACGTCGGAACCATCAGCCACAAGCTATTCCGCGCTCAGGATATTAACCGCCAGGCTGGAGGCGAGTTGCCCCCGGGCTCAAGTGTAGTCGACAATCTGGGCAGAACTTTGAGCAGCGCGGAAACGGTCATTAATCCATGCGGCCGTCCCAACTGCAACTACGGCATTTTGCGTAACTGGCAAAACGCCGTGAACAGTGCCTACAACGGTCTGCAAGCCTCCTTGAAGCGGCAGATGGGTGGTGGCCTGCTCTTCAATGTGAGCTACACCTACAGTCACTCCATTGACGAGGGCTCGACTTGGCACAGCGGCGCGACCACGGCCAGTGGTGGTGCAGGCGGCGACGGCTATTCCACCGATCAGTCTCTACCCGGTTTGGATCGAGGCAACTCCGTATTCGACATCCGTCACCGCGTGGTCCTGAATTACGTATACCTGTTGCCGGGCAAGAGTCTTCACGGGGTTGCAGGTGCTGCTCTGGGCGGCTGGCAATATAGCGGCATTTGGGCTATGCAAACGGGTGCCCACTGGTCCCCGTACTCTGCGGAAGCAGCAAATCTCGGTGAGGTTTCTAGCCCCAGCACTGCCTGTACCGTCGCGGACGTCTCTTCCGGCAATTGCGCCAACTTCGGCGGAGACTTCAACCTGGATGGCGGTAAAAATGATCGTCCCAACAGCAGCATCGCCCAGTTTGGCGGAGAGTCTCGAAAAACCTGGGCGACTGGCTGGTGTCCGGCTGGCGCCACACCCTTTATTAATGCTGCGGGGGGAGGTTGCGGAACAGCTGCCGTGCAATCGGGTCTACCCGTTCTGTCAGCTCCGTGTCTCGCCTGCACCGGCAACCTGGGTCGTAACCAGTTCCTTGGGCCTGGACAGTTTTATGCGGACATGACGCTGGGCAAAACCTTCAATCTCACTGAGCGGATGCACCTCAAGTTCGAGTGGCAGGCCTTCAATGTGTTCAACCGCGCCAACTTCCTCCTGGCAGTTGCTGGCGGTGGCGCGGCAAACCACGTAAGCGCCGGCAACTTCGGTCAGGCTGCTGGGACGCTCAACCCTCGCCAAATGCAGTTTGATTTGAAGCTCAGCTTCTAAGCCGAACTTGCGGGAGAGAGGTTTATTCGACTGACGAGAGGGCTTGTTCGCATTTCGAACAGGCCCTTTCCTCTTTGGAAGGTTGTTTGTGGCTGCTTGGGCTGGAACGCGCAGAGTCGTCCTGGGACTATGCTCTTGCGCGTGCACCTGTCTGACCTTGTCCATGCCTGTATCGGGTCAGCAGACCCTGGGCTCGATCGTCGGCCACATCAGCGTGTCGCGCGCCGACACCCCTCCGCAACGCGTTCTGGTGACGATAGAAATGCGCGGCGCGCCCATGGACAGCGTCTACACAGATTCCTCCGGCACATTCGGATTTCACAACCTCTACCCTAACCCCTACTACGTTGTCGTAAACGACGATAACTACGAAGCCGTTCGCCGGCAGGTGGTCATTGATGCCACCAGCATGGCTCCCGTCGTCTACCTCGACATCGTCCTCATTCCCAAGAAAAAGGAAAACTCTTCCGCTTCTCCCAACGCAAAGGGCTCCAACCCTGACATGATCGACGTCCGCGAATACGCCGACCGATTTCCCAAGCCCGCGGTGAGGGAATTCGAAAAAGGTCTCAGTGCCGATGCCGAGGGCAAACGCGACGACGCGATCCGGCACTACCGAAAGGCAGTCGAGATCGCGCCCGAGTTTTATCTCGCGCACAACAACCTCGGTTCGGACTACCAGGGCAAGTCCGATTTTCCCAACGCGCGCAAAGAATTTGAACGAGTCGTGCAACTCAACCAGAGCGACGCCGCCGCATACTTCAACCTCAGCAATCTCTACATGCTGACCAGCCAGCTGCCCGAAGCGCAACAATATCTGGACGAAGGCCTGCGCCGCGAGCCCGACTCCGCTCTGGGACAGTTCCTGCTGGGGTCGCTCGACCTCCGCCTGAAGAAGCTTCAACCGGCGGAGTTAGCTTTGCTCAGAGCTATTCAACTGAGCCCTACCATGCCCCAGCCCCGCCTGCAGTTGGTAAATCTGTTCCTGCAACAAGGCCGGAAAGACGCGGCCGAATCGCAGCTCCGCGATTTCCTCGATAAACTGCCCGACAGCCCGTTCAGCGCCCAGGCCAAACAAGTTCTGCAGAAGTTGG
>Ga0209167_10001657_pt1 | contig 12729 bp, 9 predicted proteins | sample Coa_R1_9_FD_187154 | JGI IMG/M metagenome (GOLD analysis project Ga0209167, IMG submission 187154) | Surface soil microbial communities from Centralia Pennsylvania, which are recovering from an underground coalmine fire - Coalmine... | ecosystem: Environmental > Terrestrial > Soil > Unclassified... | reverse complement strand
CCGTCACGTGATATCCGAGGAACTTGGCAATCCGCGCGACAGCCGCCGCGAAGTCGATGGCGCCGAATACCAGCATCCGCGGCGGCGGCGCGAAGGACTGCACGAAGACGGAGACCTCATCCATCCTGCGCTGCCCGTCGAGACCGTAGTGCCGTTGACCGGTGCGGCCCTGCGCCAGCATTCCCCTGGCATCGTCATCGATCGCGTGGTCCAGTCCGTGCGATCCGAGTGAGCCAGAAGTGCGGTCATCCCAGATCACCCGCCGGGCACCCACATTCCGTGTTCCGGTGACGACGGTCGCTACGGCGACCGGTTCGCGCCCGTGTACCGAATCAGCGATGGCCCGCAGCTCGGGAAACCTCCGCTGATCCACCGGTTCCACGTATACATGCAGAATTCCGCCGCACGTGAGGCCAACAGCGAACGCGTCGTCGTCACTGAAACCGTACTTCTCGAAGAATGGCTCGCCGGTCTCGATCGCCTGCTTGGCGACCTCGTAAACTGCCCCCTCCACGCAGCCTCCTGAGACGCTGCCGACGACCTCGTCCTGGGTCGAGACCGCCATTGCCGCACCTGGCTGCCGCGGGGCACTTCGGAATGTGTTGACGACCGTCGCCAACCCGAAAGTCATGCCGCTGTCGTACCAATCGAGAATTGGTTCGAGCACATCACGCATGGCTGTTTTCCTTTTTGCCCGGACGCGTTTACGACATCCTTACGCTGGCCCAGGAAAGCATCAAGCAGGAGAATGTGCACCATGCCTGCGCAACCAGCAGAGTGCGCGATCCCGCGGGCCGCGGATATCGTGATCGCCGGAGCCGGCGCGGCAGGCGCGGTCATCGCCGCCCGGATTTCCGAGGCTGGTCCGGAGAACATCCTGCTGGTCGAAGCCGGGCAGGACTACCGCAGTGCCAGCACCCCGCCGGTGGTGCGCGGCACGGACATCGGCAGGGCGCTGGCGACGCGCTCGCTGCGCTGGCCAAGGTTGCGTGCCCGGCTCACCAGCTACCAGCCGATGCGCGCCTACGCCTGTGGTCGGGGCGCCGGCGGAAGCTCGGCCATCAACGGCCAGCTCGCGGTGCGCGGCACGCCGGCCGACTTCCACGCCTGGGTAAGGGCCGGATGCTCTGGCTGGTGCTGGCCGGAGGTGCGGTCCATATTCGTGCGCATCGAGCAGGACACGGAATTCGGCAGCCACCCTGGCCACGGCTCACGCGGCCCGGTACCGATCTCTCGCGGGCTGCCTGACCGGCGCGGACCGGTCAGCACGGCGCTGTACGCGGCCGCGGCCGGTCTCGGCCACGCCGAGCACCCCGATGTGAACGCGGAAGGCAGCACCGGGATCTCCCCCGCCGCATGGCATCGCCGGGACGGCGTGCGAGTCTCCAGCAACGACAGCTATCTGGAACCGGCCAGAGACCGCCCCGGGCTGCGCGTCGCCGGTGAGCACACGGTGTCGCGGGTGCTTTTCGCCTCCGGCCGAGTCCGTGGCGTCGAGCTGGTCACGGAGCGGCACCGTGAGGTGGTCTCCACGTCGGCAGTGGTGCTGTGTGCCGGCGCGGTGTACTCACCCGCCATCCTGCTGCGCTCGGGAGCCGGCCCGCCCGGGGAACTCGGCGCGCTGGGCATCGAGACCGTCACCGCTCTTCCCGGCGTGGGTGCCGGGCTGAGCGACCATCCCGCGATGTTGCTGAGCTTCCGGCTGACCGACGGCGCTGCCGCGCGATCGCGGGAGACCGATTCGGGCTGCTGCCTGTTGCGCGCGCGTTCCGGCCTGGACGAAGAGGGGGCCGACGATATCCAGTTCCTGCCGATGGACCGGCTGCCTGCCCGCTCCGCGGGAGGGTTGCTGGTCTCGCTCATGCGGCCGATGTCCACCGGCCGCCTGTGGGTGCGCAGCCAGGACGCGGCCGACGACCCGGTGCTCGACCTTCGCCTGCTCACCGATCGCCGGGACCTCGACCGGCTGGCCGGCGCCGTCCGGCACGCTGCCGAACTGCTCGGCCATGCCGCTTTCCGCGGAGTCATCGACGGCCGGCCGGCGCTGCCGCGCGGCGATCCCAGCCGCTGGCTGCTGGAGAACTGCCAGGCGCAGTATCACCCCTCGGGCACCTGCCGGATGGGTCCGCCGGACGAGTGCGGCACCGTGGTGGACGAGGAAGGACGCGTGCTCGGGGTGGACGGCCTGTGGGTGGCTGACGCCTCGGTGTTCCCGGTGCCATGCGGAGTGCCGCCCTACCTCAGCACGCTGATGGTGGCCGAGTGGCTGGCCGCCGCTATCGTGCGCCGGCTTCGCTGAGCCCGCTGAGAATCCGCTCCGGGTCCAGCGGGGTTCCGTCGACGCGGGCGCCGGCCAGCGCCATGGCGTCCGCGACCGCGTTGAACACGCACGGCAGGGCGCCCACCGCGCCGCCCTGGCCCATGCCCTTGTGGCCGCCGGGCGTCGGGGACGGGGTTTCGATGTGCGAGCATTCCACCGCGGGCGCCTCGGCCGCAGTCGGCACGGCATAGTCAGACAGTCCCAGCGTCAGCGGGCGGCCCTGCTCGTCATAGCGAACCTCTTCGTAGAGCGCACCGCCGATGCCCTGCACTACCCCGCCCGCGACCTGCCCCTCGACCACCTTCGTATTGATGATCTTGCCGCAGTCCTCGGCGACCACGTACCGCTCGATCCGGACCAGCCCTATGCCGCGGTCGACCTCCACCACGGCGCCATGGCAGGCGTTTGACCAGGTTACCGGGGGCGCTTTGAACCGGCCTGTCGCCTCGAGCCCGCCGGCGAGCCCGCGGGTCAGCGCCGCCTTCGCCAGGTCGGCCCAGGACAATGCGACGACCGGGTCTAGGCGGTCCGCGAGCACGCCCTGGCCTGGCTCGATCCGGTCGGCGGGGACGCCGAGCAGCTCGGCCGCGGCCTGCTTCGCCGCCGCCAGCAGCTCCGCCGCCGCGGCCAGGCAGGCACTGCCGGTGATCACCGCCGTGCCGCTGGCGCCGGTGCCCCGGCCGTAGGGGGTGGCGCCGGTGTCACCCTGTACCACCCTGACGTCGTCCGTGTCGAGGTGCAGCTCGGCGGCCACGACCTGGGCCATCGTCGTCTCGACCCCCTGGCCGCCCGAGCCGGTCGCCAGGAACGCGGTGACCGTGCCGTCCTGCTCCACTCGCAGCCGCGCGGTGTCGCTGGCGATCGAGTCCATCGTGCCTATGCTTGACGGCTCCAGGCAGAGCGCGAGCCCGATGCCGAGCAGCCGGCCCTCCTCCTCGAACAGCCGCCGCTGGCGCCGCCGGAGGTGCGGGTAGCTGAGCAGCCGCGCGACCTCCTCGAGAGTTTCCGCCGGGGTCACGTGATCGAGGACCATCCGGGTCGGCAGGGTGTACGGGAGCTCACTGGCGCAGATCACGTTGCGGCGGCGCAGTTCCAGCGGGTCGAGGCCCACCGCGCGGGCGACCTCGTCCACCATCTGCTCGCGCGCGACCGTGGCGAACGCCCACGGCCCGCGGAAGGCCCCGCGCGGGCACGTGTTGGTACGCACTGAGCGAAACCGGAAGGCATGCAAGGGGATCCGGTAAGGGCCGGTGAACATCATGCCGACAAACGGCCCGGCCGTACTGATCACGCCGGTCGGGTAGGCGCCGGTGTCTTCGAGATGATCCAGGTAGGACCCGAGGAAGCGGCCGTCCTCATCCAGGGCGAAGGTTCCGGTGCCGATGTCCATCCGGGCATGGCTGGACGCGGTGAGGTTCTCCTGCCGGTCCTCTATCCATTTGAGCCTGCGGCCGAGCATGCGTGCGGCCAGCGTCACGGTCAGTTCTTCGCGGCCGGCCCAGAACTTCTGCCCGAAGCTGCCGCCCACGTCGCGGCAGGTGACGCGCACCTGTTCGGCTGCCACCCCGGTCACCCTGGATATCGCCAGCTTCGCCTCGTGCGGGTTCTGCGTCGAGATGCACGCCCACAGCTCGCCGGTGTCCGGGTCGTACGAGGCCACTACACCGCGGGGCTCCAGCGGCGCGTTGGCATGCCGCTGCTGGCGGAAGGTGACTCGTACCACGTGCGGCGACTCGTCCAGCGCGCTCCGCAGCTTCGGCCGGACCGGAGACGTCATCTCCTGATGGAGGTTCGATCCGGTCTCCGGGTACACCAGGGCTGCGGCGTCTTCCGCCGCGGTCTCCGGGTCGAGCACCGGGCGGTCAGGCTCGATCTCGACCTCGATCAGCTCCACCGAGTCCTCGGCGACATAGCGGTCCCGCGCCACGACCATGGCTAGCGGCTCCCCGGCGAAATGCACCCGGTCGCCTGCCAGCGGCAGCAGTGGCGGCTCTTTGGCGTCCAGCATGGGCGTCGGGCGCATCGGGCCGGCCTCGGGGTTCAAGCCGGCGGCGGTGAACACCGCGACGACGCCGTCGAGGGCTTGCGCGGCGCGCACGTCGAGGCGCGCGATATGCCCGGAGGCGACGGGGCTGCGCAGGAATGCGACGTGCAGCGTCCCGGGCGTGCGCACGTCGTTCACGAACTCGCCGCGCCCGGCGAGCAGGCGCAGATCCTCCCGCCGCCGCGGGGCCTCCTCCCTGGCCGGCAACGGCGATTCCCGGCCGGCCGCGGCAGCGCGGGTGACTGCCTTGACGATGTTGGTGTATCCGGTGCAGCGGCACAGGTTCCCGCACAGCCCGGCACGGATGTCCGGCTCACCCGGCGCGGCCTGCTCCCTGAGCAGCTCGGTGCCCCGCATCACAATCCCTGGCGTGCAGTATCCGCACTGAATGCCGTGCTCGGCATGCAAGGCGTCGGCCAGCGGCGACGCGGCGCCATCCGGGCTGTCCAGGCCCTCCGCGGTCCAGATCTCCGCGCCGTCCGCCTGCACCGCGAGTACCAGGCAGGACAGAACCGTGGCGCCATCCATCGATATCGTGCATGCGCCGCACACCCCTTGCTCGCAGCCGAGGTGGGTGGCGGTGAGCCCGCAGTCCTCGCGCAGAAAGTCGGCCAGCGTGATCCGGGGTGCCGTGCTGGCGTGCACCGGGTGGCCGTTCACGGTCATCTGCACAGTCATCCGCTCAGTCATCTGTCACCTCGTCTCGCGCCCTGGCCACCGCCCGCGCGATCGCGCCACGCGCCAGCGCGCGCCGGGTGGCTCCGCTGATTCCGCGCACCTGCGGCGGATCCAGCCCGGCCACTGCTTCCTCGGCGACTTCACCGGGGGTGGCGCCGCGGTCCAGCGCCGCCTCCGCCTGCGCGGACCGCACCGGTGCCGGCGCGACCCCGAACAACACGAGCCTGCTGGTGCGGTGGCCAAGAACCACCACGGCGCCTGCCAGCGCGAGGCCGATGGACCGCTGGGCGATCTTCTCGATGGCGAACGCCGAGGGTGCAGGCCACCGGGGAAACTCCACCGTGGCGAGCAGCTCCGTGTCGTTCAGGGCGGTCTGGTGCGCACCGAGAAAGAACTCCGCGGCCGGCATGTGCCGGACCCGGTCGCCACGCAGTTCGACGCGTGCTCCCAGCGCCACCGCCACCGCCGGGTACTCGGCGGCGGGATCCGCATACGCGAGCGCTCCGCCCACCGTGGCCCGGTTCCGCACCTGGACCGGCCCGGCGAGCGCGGCCGCCGTGGACAGCAGTGGCGCGGCAGCGCGCACCGCCGGATCGTTCTCGATGTGCCGCAGCCGGGTCAGCGCGCCGATCCGCAGCCAGGATTCTCCCTGTGTCACGAAAGCCAGCTCCGGCACCCGGTTCAGGTCGATCATGTGCCGGCTGCGCAGCTTCCGGCTCGCCATCAATGGCATCAGCGCCTGCCCCCCGGCGAGCAGCCGGGCCTGGTCGCCGTATTCGCCTAACAGGGCGATGGCCTCCCCGGCGCTGGCCGGAGCATGATAGGCAAATTGGGCAGGTTTCATGTCGGGCACCTCCCATGCCGGTCCCAGCCGAAGACTATTTACTGCCATCGCCGCGGGGCGACCAGGGTCAATCATCCAGCCGGTAAGAGGCCAGGAAATCCTCCACTTCCGCGACCGGTTCCTCGTAGCCGTAATTGCGATAGGCGTAGCCCTTCGCGACGAAGGGAGCGCCCGCGTAGAACATCTCATACTGGTGGTGCCGGCCGGCGAATTCCGATCCGACGGCGTCCCACACCAGCTTGAAGAGCTTTACTCGTTCCCCGGCGTTAACGCCGGGGGAGCGGATGTAGCGGTGGACGTCCCTTCGCGTCGCCGGGTTGGTCATGTCCCGCACGCTGGCCGGCAGCTGCAGGACGCCACCGCCCGCCAGATCGCGCACGATCGCCAGGATGCGCGGGTAAAGCTCGGCCTGCAATCCCATGGCGCCGTAGAGCGCCCGGGGATCGGGCCGCCACATTCCGTTCTCGTCTGGGGCGGCCCGGTACTCGGCTGCCAAGACCGCGGACTCCGCCATCGAGGCCAGGCTGGCGAGCTCGCCGAGCTTCTCCTGGACTCCGGCTATGCCATCGACCCCATTGACCGCGGCGATCTTCCGGGCGAGCCCGAGAATGAACTGAAGCTTTGCCACGAAACGGATCTGGGCTTGACTATTGCCCATGATGTGGGCGCCAGTGCCGAAAAATTGCCTGCGCAGGCCGGCCACATCCCGGTCGACGAAAACCCGGTCCCAGGTGACGAGCACGTCGTCGAAGACCACGAGAGCATCGGTCTCGTCGTAGCGGCTGGACAGCGGGTAGTCGTAGGCGCTGGTCGCCCCGGTCGCGTAGGGCCGCCGGCAATACAGCTTCATGCCTTCCGTTGCCATCGGCAGCATGAAGCTCACCGCGAAGTCCCGGTCCTCCGGGGTCAACGGCTTGATGCACGAGATGAGAATCTCGTCCGCGACCGGGGCCCCGGTCGCCAGCATTTGCGCACCGCGGATGACGATTCCCTCCGCCCGCTCCCCGGCAACCCCGGCCTGGATAAAGTCGCCGTCCCAATCGTGGGCGGTGCCCGCCCGGGAAAACTGCGGCGGAATGATCGCATAGGTGACGAACAGGCTCTCGTCGAGCAGGCGTCTGTAGTGGGCCGTGGCATTGGCCGCGAAATCGTGCGGCTCCCTGGCGAACGCCTGGGGACAGGATGCAAAACCGGCCAGGAACGCCCCCACATGGTCGGGTCCCCGGCCCACCCAGCCATGTGTGTGCCGTGCCCAGATCTCGATGGCTCTGCGCCGGGCGGCCAGTTCTGCACGGGATCTGGGGATGCAGAAGACCTGGTTGGCTTCCTGGCCGGTTTCGGGGGCGGTATAGGTCATGGCGTTGAGTGGGTCAGCGGCGAGGTCATAGAGTTCGGCGATGGTGCCGGCCACCGGGGCAAAGGCCGGATGACTGGTTACGTCGCCTACGCGCTCACCGTCGAGGTATATCTCGCGGTCATCCTTCAGGGATGCCAGGTACTCGTCTCCTTTGCGCATCAGCGCCTCCTCAGGGCCGTCAATCATCGTGCCCGGCCCTGCCTGCCGGGTCCAGCGACCGGGTGCCCGGTAGCGGATGGCCAACGGCGGATGTTTGCCGCCTGCTGTGGCGCGCGGCCATCCTCTACCTAAGTTGCCGCGATCCCGGGAGGGACGATCCCGTGCTCGGAATTGCTCAGCGTGCGGTGGAGATGAAGTGGCCATTGCTGCCGCTGCGTCCGGTGGCTGGCCGGTATTACCCGTACGATCCGTCCTATATCCGGGATCCCTACCGGCAGCTTGACCGGTTGCGTGCCGCTGCGCCGGTCTACTACAGCAGGGTGACCGGCTCTTACTTGATCAGCAGCCACGCACTGGCGACGGAAGTGCTCGGCGACTGCAGGTACACCTCTAACCGCAAGCTGGATGGTTCGCTGCGCAATCGCATGTTCCTGCGTTTCGCAAGGTTCAGCCCGGTCGAGGAAAGAGCGATCGACAACACGTTGCCCATCGTGCCCGAAGACATGCATCAGCAAATGCGCAAGGCGATCAGTTACGACTTCAGCAAGCGGCGGATTACGGCGCTCCTGCCGCGAATAGAGTTCTGGGTGGATAAGCTGCTCGATGCGGCGGCCGCCCGCGGCGAGATCGACCTGATCGCGGACTTCGCGGCCAAGCTGCCGATCCTCGTCGCGGCTGAATTGCTCGGGTTTCCGCCGGACGACGCGCGGCAGCTGCAGGGCTGGTCAGACAGCTATCTGATACTGGTCGACCCCATGATCAAAGGGGCCGGTATCTCGCGGATGAGCGGCGCTTTCCACGAATTCGACACATATATCGCCGATACGCTGCGCCGGAAGACTGCTGACCCCGGCGACGACTTGATGACCCGGCTGCTGGAGCGGCAGCGCGATGGTGAGTTCGACGATGTCCAGGTACGCACCCTTGTCATGATGCTCGTGATTGCCGGGCACGAGGTGATCACAAACCTGGTGGGTAACGCCGCGGCCTGCCTGCTGCGATTCCCCGATCAACGTAACCGGCTGCGCGATGAGCCAGCGCTGATGCCGGCCGCGATCGAAGAGTTCATCCGGTTCGAGTCGCCGATCCAGGCGGTATGGCGGATAGCCAAAGAAGACCTGGAGATCGATGGCGTCAGGATTCCAGCCCGGCGGGCGGTCACCGTTCTGATCGGAGCCGCGAACAACGACCCCGGTCAGTTCGCGAATCCACGCCGCCTCGATCTCGGCCGCGCCGGCAACCGGCACCTGGGATTCGCCCACGGCTCACATTACTGCGTCGGTCCCTGGCTTGCGCGGGCCGAGGGAGCGGCCGCGCTGTCGCGTTTCCTTGAGCGCTTCCCCGATTTCCGCGGTGACGCGAATGGGCTGAACTGGAAGCCTGCCGCCGGCCTGCGCGGGCTCTACGAATTGCCGCTCATCCTGTGAGAGCGCTGCACTGTGTCGAGGAGGTCACCCCGCACTGGTGCTCCGCTGCCCTCTCCCGGTGGATCGGTCCCGCCCAGGTGGTTTCGGTGGCCGCGACCGAAGCAGGTGCGGGTCAGATGGCGGACACGTACCGGCTGCGGTTGAGCTACCAGCCCGCGGACGCCGGTCCGCCCACCTGCGTGGTGAAACTGACGGCGGCTTCGCCGGCCAGCCGCACGGCCGCCAGGGTGACCCGGGCGTATGAGATCGAGGCACGGTTCTATCAGCACCTCGCGTCCAGGTTGCCCGTGCACAGCCCACACTGCTACGTCTCGTGCTACGACGAGCGATCGCGCGCTTTCACGTTGCTCCTGGCCGATCTGGACACGGGCCGTGTCCCGGACCAGCTCAAGGGCTGTGATCTGGGTGACGTGGAACGGGCCGTCGATCAGCTCGCGGCGCTGCACGGGCCGATGTGGGCAGACCCCGCCCTGGCGTCGATCGCCTGGCTGCCGCGCCATGACGGCCCCGATGCCGCCTGGATGGCGTCACTGGTCGCGGCGGTCTACCCCCGCTTCCAGCGCCGGTTCGCACACCGGCTGAGACCCCAGGTCATCGACCTCCTCGATGTCTTCGTACCGAGAGTCGAGCGGTACCTCCGGGACCGCCCCGGTCCCCGGACACTGGTCCACGGTGACTTCCGCGCCGACAATCTCATCGTCGACAAGGGCCAGATCACCGTGCTGGACTGGCAGACCGCGGCATACGAGCCCGCGGTCACCGACCTCTCCTATTTCCTCGGCGGCAGCGTCGGCATCCGCCAGCGACGGGAGATCGAGCGATCCGCGGTGCGCCGGTACGTCGGCGCCTTGCGCAGGTACGGGGTCACCCTTTCCATCGACGATTGCTGGCGCGACTATCGCCGGTACGCATTTGGTGGGCTGCTCATGAGCATTGTCGGGTCTACGCTGGTCGCCCGGACCGACCGTGGCGATGACATGTTCGCCGTCATGGCCAACCGGCACGGCATGCATGCCGTCGATCTCGGCTCCCGCTCATTTCTCGGCTGACGCCGGCTTCACGCCGGTGCGCTGCCGCAACAGTTCCAGGACCAGATCCTCGACTTCCTCGACCGTGGTGATGTCCTGCACCTGTGCCTGATCGATCGGTGGCAGATCGAACTCGTCTTCCAGGGTGAAGCCCAATTCGAGCAGGGCGAGCGAGTGGTATTCGAGGTGGTCGACCAGTTTGGTCTCACCTGTCTGGACCCCATCGGGGTTCGGCGCCACCTGCAAGATGATCGACCGGACCCTCGCCCGGGCGGCTGCGTCGGCCTGTTCGGCTGCACTGCTCATTCGGTCTTCTCCACCGTTTTCGTCATCGGCTGGATCCCTCTCCCTCGCCGCTCGCCCATCCTTACGCCTGGAAGGTGACCGGGAGCGAGAGGAAGCTGCGCACCGTGGCTACCGGGAGCGGGACCGGGGTGCCAGTCATCCGCAGCGGTGCCGGTGCGTCGTGCAAGGCGTGGACCAGCTCCCGGAGGGCGAGGTGGGCGAACAGCGACCCGACGCACGAGTGGGGCCCCCACCCAAAGCCGAGGTGCTTGTTCGGGGTGCGGTCGAGCACGAGCTCCTGCGACCGCGGGAACTGGGCCGGATCGCGGTTCGCGGCGGCGACGGCGACGAACACCGGGTCGCCCTGTTTGATCGTGACGTCCCGGATCTCCGTCGCGCGCGTCGCTACCCGGCCCGTGGCCCACGTCGGCCCGTCGAACCGCACGAACTCGTCGGTCCCGGTACTCAGCAGGCCCGGGTCGCGGAGCTGATCGAGGACATCGGGCCGTTCCATGAGCCTGAAGGCGACGTTTCCGTAGGTGCCGAAGAGCGTGGTGTAACTCCCGCTGAAGAGGAGGCCGGCCATGTTCTTGATGACCGGCCGGGGCACGCCCATCTCGGCGGCCCGGTCCCTGAGGGTCGCGATCGTGCCATGAGTGTCCGCCGAGCCGAGCCATCCGTCGATGATGGCCCCGAAGGCCTCGAAGTTCTCCTGGATCTGGCGCGCCGTCTCGGCGTCGTCCCCGCCGAGGTCCTCGTCGAACTTGCGGGCCATGCTCTCGGCGATCGCCTTGAAGACCCGGGGGTCGGGTTCCTTGACGCCCATCAACTCGGCCGTGATCGTGCCGGCCAGCGGCGCGGCGACCTCGAAGACCCAGTCGAACGACGGCCGTGACGCGACTCCCTCGAAGATCCGGTCGATGCTGGCCCGGACGCTGCGGCCGATCTGCTCCAGGTCCTGGGCGTGGACCGAACCGATGAGGAGCCGCCTCAGCTCGCTCTGCTTCGCCACGTCAATGGACTGGAGGCTCGCGCTGGCCTCGGTGGACTGTTCGCTAACCCGGCGGGGGTCGCGGATGAACAGCTCGGAGTCCATGAGGATGTCGCGGCAGTCCTCGTAGCGGGTGACGACCCAGGCGCCCATCTTCTCGTGCCAGAACACGGGATGCTTCTCCTGGAGCTCCGCGTAGATGGGGTAGGGGTTCGCCAGCATGGCCGGGCTGAGCGGGTCGAATTCCGGAGCGGAGCTCATGGCTTGGCTGCCTTTCGGTGGTCCCAGCTTCCGGACGTTACTGGCGCCGCCCGCTTGCGTCGAGGGTGCGACAGAGAACACCCCAACGCGGCGTCGGATCATCCTTACGAACAGTTACTTCGCCCAGGTCGTGGCGCGCAGATCAGCCATCCCCGAGGGCCGGGGGGTGGCCATGCGCACGGCTTGCGGCCCCTCGGAAATCGCTGACAAGCTCGGCACAGGTCTTCTGTATCCGCAGATGAGGAGAACAGAATGGCTGACGATGTCCGCACGGCCAGCCGTCGTCCCGCCATAGACATCGCGTCGGTGTGGCGCCTGGCGGAGCTGGCTGACTACGTTCTTCCCTTCGCGATCCGGGCTGTCTGCGCGCTTCGCGTGGCCGATCATCTCGTCGATGGGCCGCTGCCGGTCACCGACCTCGCCGCGGGCTGCGACGCGGACCCTGGCGCGCTGCAACGCGTCCTTCGCGCGCTGGCCGGCAAGGGCATTTTCACCGAATCCGAGCCGGGTGTCTTTGGCCTGACCCCGCTGGCCCAGCCGTTGCGCAGTGATCATCCCATCTCATTGCGTGACGCCTACCCGTTCCTGGTCGGCGACCTGCAAGCCTGGGCGCGGTTCGACTACACCGTGCGCACTGGGCGCTCGGCGTTCGAGTACGTCCATGGGATGGGCTACTGGGACTACATGGCGGACCATCCCGAGGACAGCAAGCGGTTCGACGCTTCTCAGGCCGCCGGAACCCGGATGGAGCTGCGGACCTTGCTGTCCGCCTACGACTCATGGACAGAACTGACTTCGGTGGTCGACGTCGGCGGTGGCAACGGAATGTTCCTGACCGGCCTGCTGGCCCGGTTCCGTCATATGCATGGCACATTGTTCGACCAGCCGCATGTGGTAGCCAATGCGCCTGACGTGCTGCGGGAAGCCGGGTTGACCGATCGTTGCACGGTCGTGGGCGGCAGCGTTTTCGACGAGGTGCCGCCCGGTGCCGATGCCTACCTGATGAAGCGCTTTCTGTGGTCGTGGCCTGACGACCGGGCGGACAAGGTGCTCAGCCGGGTGCGCGCGGCGATGCGCGAGGACAGCAGGCTGCTGCTGCATGAGCCGGTCGTGTATCCCGGCGATGGTGCTGAGGTTGGCAAGATCTACGACCTGATCCTGCTGGCGATGGGCGGCGGCTGTGCTCGCTCCGAGGAGCAGCTCCGCGTGTTGCTCGAGGGCGCCGGGCTGCGTATAACGCGGGTAATGCCGACGCCAATGTTCCCGTTGACCGAGGCTGTTCCCGCCCTCTGACCGGTCAGGCGACCCCGAAGTGATGACCAGCCCACTGACTTC
>Ga0209167_10001655_pt1 | contig 12752 bp, 8 predicted proteins | sample Coa_R1_9_FD_187154 | JGI IMG/M metagenome (GOLD analysis project Ga0209167, IMG submission 187154) | Surface soil microbial communities from Centralia Pennsylvania, which are recovering from an underground coalmine fire - Coalmine... | ecosystem: Environmental > Terrestrial > Soil > Unclassified... | reverse complement strand
CAACCTGTTCGCGTTTCGCGTCAACGTGCCCCCGGGCAGCGCGGCGCTCGATGTCGCATTTGATTTTATCTCGGCGGCGGATGCGGGGGGCTTCTCCTCTGGTTCCTCGATGACCACCGAGCTGGCGGTGCTGAGCTGGAACCAGTTCGTGCTGTATCCGCAAGGGGCGGCCTCGGACCAGTTGCAGTATCAAGCCAGCCTGCGCCTTCCGCACGGATGGCACTATGGAACCGCGCTGCCCGTCGCCAGCGAATCGGGTGACGAGATCGAATTTCGGCCGTCGTCGCTGACCACGCTCGTTGATTCTCCGGTCTCGACCGGCGCGCACTTTCGCACCATCGAACTGGGCACGCTGGACGGTGCTCCGCATTTCATCCATATCGCCGCCGATAGCGAGCGCGCCCTCGCCATGGGTCCTGAGCAGATCGCGCAGTATAAAAATCTGGTCGCCGAAGCGGGAGCGCTGTTCGGCTCGCGCCACTATCGCGGCTATCATTTCCTGCTGACTTTGAGCGATCACGTCGCCAGTTTCGGCCTCGAGCATCACGAATCGAGCGACGACCGCCTGGAGGAGCGCACTCTGATCGACGACGGCCTGCGCCAGAAGAACGCGGACCTGCTGCCGCACGAATTCGTGCATTCGTGGAACGGAAAATACCGCCGGCCGACGGGGCTTGTCACCAGGGATTACAGCGAACCGATGAAGGGCGATCTGTTGTGGGTCTATGAAGGGTTGACCGAATACCTGGGCGAGGTGCTTGCGGCTCGCAGCGGCCTTGAGAACGCGGATCGCTTTCGGGACTGGCTGGCCTATGCCGCGGCCCATCTTGATCGCGAATCCGGGCGGGCCTGGCGCTCGCTCGCCGATACGTCGGTCTCAGCGCAACTTCTCTACGACGCGCGCGAGGATTACGCGGGCCTCCGCCGCGGCGTCGATTTCTACAGCGAAGGAGCGCTGGTGTGGCTCGAAGTGGACGTGCTTCTTCGCCAGCTCAGCCACAACGCGAAGTCGATCGACGATTTCACGCGCGCGTTCCATGGAGGAGCGGGCGGCGCACCGGCGGTGAAGCCGTACACCATCGATGATATCGTGGCGACGCTGAAGGCGATTCAGCCCCACGATTGGGCAGGCTTCTTCCGTGATCGCGTGGATTCGGTGGAATCGCGCGGCCCGCTCGCAGGCATCGAGAAGGGCGGCTGGAAGCTGATCTATACCGAAAAGCGATCCGATTATTGGATAGCGGTTGAGGACGAACGGAAAGTCGCGGACCTGACGTTTTCGCTCGGCATGACCGTCAGGAACGAGGGTGGCGTGGCGGATGTCGTGATCGGCGCGCCGGTCCACAAATCCGGCATCGCTCCGGGCGCCAAGGTGACTTCGATCAATGGGCGCCAGTTCACAGCCGCTGGTCTGCGCGAGGCGGTACAGGCCGCTGCTGTCAGCGCCGACGACCCCATCGAGCTTCAGGTTAAGAACGGCGAGTATTTCAGCACCCACCACGTGGATTACCACGGCGGCGAAAAATATCCCCGGCTCGAGCGGGACAATGCCAAGCCCGATCTCCTCACGGAAATTCTGAAACCCCGTTCGAGCAAGTAACCTCTACAAGCCCATGATGTGGTAGCCGGCGTCCGCGAATAAAACGTCGCCCGTCACGCCCCGGCCGAGATCGCTCGCCAGAAAAACCGCGAGGTCGGCAACCTCGCCGGGCGTCACGTTGCGGCGCATGGGGGCATGAGCTTCCACTGCTTCGAGCACCTTCGAAAAATCCTTAATGCCGCGCGCGGCGGCGGTTTTTACAGGCCCGGCCGAAATCGCGTTGACGCGAATGTTCCGCGGACCCAGGTCGCTGGCCAGATAACGCACCGCGGCTTCAAGCGAGGCCTTGGCTGTGCCCATCACGTTGTAGTTGGTGACCACGCGCGTCGATCCCAGGTAAGTCAGCGTCATCATCGCGCCGCCAGGGGTGTTTTTGGTTTGACCCATCTTCGGCGCCGTGGCCCGCGCTACCGCGACCATGGAATACGCGCTGACATTCTGCGCCAGCAGATAGCCCTCGCGCGAGGTCTCGACAAACGGCCGGCTCAGGTCCGCTTGGTGGGCGAAAGCGATGCTGTGCACCACCGCATCGAGGCGGTCTTCCGCCTGAAGCGTCTCCGCGAGCCGTGCCAGATCCTCATCGCGCGTCACGTCGCACTCGATGGTGCGGGCCGCGCCCAGCGCCGCGCCAAGTTCTTCCACGGTCTTCTGCAAGCGCTCGCCCTGATACGTCAGCAGAACCCTGGCGCCCTCGCGCCGAAACGCCTGCGCGATCGCATACGCGAGGCTCCAGCGGTTCGCTACGCCCAGAATGAGCGCAATCTTCCCTTCCAGAAGTTGAGACATGAAACCGCATTGTACACTAGGAGCACCATTCCAGCCTTGGACCTTTCCACTCCACTCATGTACGTGAAAGGCGTTGGCCCCGCCCGCGCCGCCATGCTTGAAACCAAGGGCCTCAAAGTGGTCGAAGACCTGCTCACCCGCGCGCCGTTCCGCTACGAAGACCGCACCAACGTGAAGACCATCCGGGATCTGGCGCCGGGTGAGATGGCCACCGTCATGGCGGAAGTGCGCTCGACGAAAGTGGCCGGGTTCCAGCGCCGCAACCTGGGGCTTTTTCAAGCGACCTTCACCGACTCTTCGCGCGCCGTGCTCGCCGGAAAGTGGTTTCACGGCGCATATCTCGACGATGTGCTCGCGCCGGGCCAGAAGGTCGCGCTGTTCGGAAAGGTGGAGTTCGACACCTACTCCGGGCATCTGGGGATGATGCATCCCGAGTTCGAAATTCTCTCCGATGACGAGGACGGCGACTCGTCTCTGCACACCGGGCGCATCGTGCCCATCTATGAGGCTGCCGGCAAAGTGACTACACGAGCGCTGCGGACCTTAGTGAACCGTGTCCTCGAGAGCATCGCGCCCATTTCCGATGACCCATTGCCCGAGCATATCCGCGCCGAGCTCAAGCTGCCCGATTATTGGAGCGCGATCCGCGCGTTCCACTTTCCGCCGCACGAGTCCGACCTGCGGCTGCTGAATTCGTTTCGTTCTCAGGCGCAATTCCGATTGATTTTCGAGGAGTTTTTCTGGCTCGAATGCGGTCTGGAATTGAAGCGCGCTAAAGCTCGGCTTCGCACCGGCATCGCGTTCGCTCTGACGGACCGCGTGCGCGAGCGCATCAAGAAAATGCTGCCATTCAAACCGACCGGCGCGCAAAAACGGGTTCTGGCGGAAATCGCGCGCGATATGTCCGAGCCACACCCCATGTACCGCCTCCTCCAGGGCGATGTCGGAAGCGGCAAGACGCTGGTGGCTGCCGAAGCCGCGATCATTGCCATCGAGAACGGATACCAGGTGGCCGTGCTCGCTCCCACCGAGATTCTGGCGGCGCAGCACTACCTTTATTTCAAGAAATTATTTCAGAAGCTGGACTACGTCACTATTCTCGTGACCGGATCAGCCTCCGCGCGCGAAAAGACCCAACTTAAGAAGCTCGCGGCGGCGGGCCTGGCGCATGTGGTGGTCGGCACGCATGCTCTGCTCGAAGCGGGCGTGGAGTTCGCGCGATTGGGCCTGGCGATCGTCGATGAACAACATCGTTTCGGAGTCGAGCAACGGCAGGCCTTGGTTCAGAAAGGAGTTGAGAAAGGGACGGTCGAAAAAGGGACCGAAAAAGGAACTCCGCCCGACGTCCTGGTGATGACCGCGACCCCCATTCCGCGCACTCTTGCTCTCACGATTTATGGCGATCTGGACGTCAGCATCATCGACGAATTGCCCCCCGGACGGAAGCCCATCGTCACCCAGCAAGTCACCGAAGAACGTATCGAGGAGGTTTACAGTTTCCTCAAGCAGCAGATCGACCTGGGCCGTCAGGCGTACGTTGTCTATCCGGTGATCGAGGAATCGGAGACCCAGGCCATGAAGGCCGCCGAGAAGATGCACCATCACCTCTCGCGCTTGGTGTTCCCTGGAACGCGCGTCGGGCTGCTTCACGGAAAATTGCCGCCCGCTGAAAAGGAAGCGGCGATGGAGCAATTCCAGCGTGGCGAAATCAAGATTCTCGTCTCAACTACGGTCATCGAGGTCGGCGTGGACGTGGCGAATGCAACCGTCATGGTGATCGAGCAGGCGGAGCGGTTCGGCCTCGCGCAACTGCACCAGCTTCGCGGGCGCGTCGGCCGTGGCGCCGGACAGAGTTATTGCATCCTGGTGACTGGGAAGCTCAACGACACCGCACGCGAGCGCATCCGCACGCTGGTCGAATCAAGCGACGGATTCTACATCGCTGAGATGGATATGAAGCTGCGCGGCCCGGGCGAGTTTTTCGGCACTCGACAGTCGGGCGTCCCGGCGCTGCGGATCGGCAACATTCTGCGCGATGCCGATATCCTCGAGGTCGCGCGTAACCACGCGGCTTCCTTCGTGGCGCATCCGCCATCGGAAGATCAGTTGCGCCGTGCCATCGCTTTTATCCGCGATCACTGGCAGCGCCGCTACGGCCTCGTGCAGGTAGGCTGAATCAGGTGGGTTGAACATGAGAGTCATCGGAGGAGAGTTTCGCAGCCGTCTACTCAAAAGTCTTCCCGGACTCGATGTGCGGCCAACGCCCGATCCCCTGCGCGAAGCATTGTTCAACGTGCTCGCGCCGCGAATGGCGGGGACCACCTTCGCCGATCTTTACGCCGGCACGGGCGCGGTCGGCATCGAGGCGCTCAGCCGTGGCGCTTCCAAAGTAATCTTTGTCGAGCAGAACCATGCCGCGGTGCGCGTCATCCGCGAAAATCTGCATGCACTGGGAATCGGGACGCGTGCCGAGGTGCTCCACGGGCGCGCGACCGCCATGCTATCCAAGTTCGAAGCGGATATCGTGTTTCTCGACCCTCCTTACCGGCTGGAGCGCGAGTATGAGTCGGTTCTGACCCTGCTCGGCGAGAAACCGCCGGCGCTGGTGATAGCGCAACACCCGCCGCGACTCACGCTTCCGGAAAGATATGGAGCCCTTCACCGCACCCGCCTGCTGAGGCACGGCGACAATGCCCTCAGTTTTTACGGACAATCGAAAGATGGCGCCCCACCTTCGGATTGAACCCGCAACTCCACACGATGTTCCTCTCATCCTGAATCTGGTGAAGAAGCTGGCAGCGTATGAACGTTTGTCGCACGAAGTGGTTGCGACCGAGGAACACTTCCGGGAAGCACTGTTTGGGACTGCGCGCGTCGCCGAAGCGCTCCTCGCGTTTTCCGGGGATCAGCCGGTCGGATTCGCGCTTTACTTCTCGACCTTCTCAACCTTTGTTGGCCGACCCGGAATCTATCTGGAGGATATTTTCGTCGAGCCCCAACATCGCGGCCAGGGAATTGGGGCGGCTCTTCTCGCCCGCATCGCCAAGATTGCATGCCACCGCAATTGTGGCCGTCTGGAATGGTCGGTGCTCACATGGAATGAACCGGCCATCGGCTTTTACGAACGCCTCGGAGCACGGCGCATGGAGGAATGGAGGGTCTTCCGACTCGCCGGCACAGCGCTTAAAGAGTTGGCGGGCGGTGCCTGAGCGTGAATTCCGCTTGGTTCTCCGCGCCGAACTTGAGCGACGAAGAAAACCCCCGGGTCCGCCGCGATGCGCCGCGCCATCGGCCACCAAAGGCGTCCGGTCAATCCTTAGGTGTATAGTGTCTGCAAGGAGGTATTTGGGCCTATGAAGATCTTCACCACCGTGATCATTTTGACTGCATTCGGGGCACCGCTCCCGGCGCAGTGGGCGCAATATCACACGCCCGGCATCCCGCGCACCGCCGATGGCAAACCGAACCTAACCGCCCCCGCGCCGCGCACCGCCGATGGCAAGCCCGACTTCTCGGGCCTGTGGGAAATGACCGCCGAGGGCGCCGTCGGCAATGTCGCGGTCCGCAAACCCGGGGACCTCCAGCCCGCCGACATTCAGCCTTGGGTGCAAGCGTTGGTTAAGCAGCGCGCTGAAAACTTCGGCATCGACAACCCGCATTACAAATGTACGCCCGACGGTCCGAACTACAGCACCAGTGGAGGTATGAAGAGAATCCTTCAAACTCCCGCGATGATCGTCATCCTGCAAGAAGATCTCACTTTCCGTCCGATCCACATGGACGGCCGCGCCTTGGAGAAGGATCCCAACCCGAGCTGGATGGGATACTCGGTAGGCCATTGGGACGGAGACACGCTGGTAGTCGAGAGCAACGGATTCAACGACCGGACGTGGCTCCTCGGCGGCTATCCGCATACTGAAGCGCTGCGCATGACGGAGCGCTACCGGCGCACCGATTTCGGCCACCTGGAAATCTCGGTGACGTTCCAGGACCCCAAGGCCTACAACAAGGCCTGGACACTCCCGCTCCGCGCGCAGTTCGCTGCCGACACGGAACTGATCGAAGCCGTCTGCAATGACAATCCCGAGGGTCGGCAAGAGCACTGGGTCGGCAAGGTCTCCGACGCCGAGAAAACAGCGGTGAAGGTCGCTCCCGAAATCCTGGCGAAATACGTGGGCACCTACAGCGGGTTGTATCTCAATCGCCCCCGCACGGTCGAATTTACTCTCTCCGGCGGTGCACTGTTCGTCTCCCTGAACGGAGGGCCGAAGCAGCCTATCGTTCCGCAGTCGGAAACCAACTTCTCGGGCACCGGACTGACGTACAAGTTCGTCCCCGGCGGCCAGAGCGCGAGCGCCGTATTTGAGGGTCATATATCTGGTGATTACAAGTTCGATCGCCAGAAGTAGCTTCGGGAAACCGCATTGGGAATGGCTCGCATCACCCTAACCTGCGCTCGGCGCCGCCATGGTGACGCGGACTTGTCAGCACTGACGTGAAGACCGAGTCCAATGCACCCGGACGAGTCCAGTGGATATAAAATGTTGCAGTGCGCGTGCGGTCTACCGCACAACCAGACGTCGATAAGGAGCGAATATGTGCGATCAGGATCATTTTGACGACGACCGGAAGCAGTTCGAAGCTCTCGGTTTGGTGACACGAAAGCAATTCGGCATCATGTTGGGAGCAGGCATGGCCATGATGCTGCCACAAGTCGCGAACGCGGTTACGGTAACCGAATCGGACGTGAACGTGAAGACGCCGGACGGCACCGCGGACGGCTATTTCGTGCATCCCGCGAGCGGCACAGCCCCGGGAGTCCTCGTGTGGACAGACATCTTCGGGCTGCGGCCGGCGTTCCGCCAGATGGCCAAGCGGCTCGCCGAATCGGGCTATTCGGTGCTCGTGTTGAATCCGTTTTACCGCGTCAAAAAAGCCCCGACTGCGGACGCTGGTTCCGCAACTCCAATTCCGCAGTTGATGCCGCTCGCGCAAAGTCTGACCGAGACGATACAGATGACGGATGCGAAGGCGTTCATCGGGTGGCTGGACCAGCAATCTTCGGTTGCGAAGAATCGGAAGATGGGCACGCAGGGTTATTGCATGGGCGGCCCGATTGCGTTTCGTACCGCGGCGGCCGCACCTGATCGCATCGGAGCCGTCGCCTCCTTCCATGGCGGCGGACTTGTGACAGATATGCCGAACAGTCCGCATCTGCAGGCCGCGAAGACCAAGGCGCAGTTCCTCATCGCGATTGCGGCAAACGACGATATGCGATCTCCCAATGAGAAAAACGTGCTGAAAGAAACGTTTGCCAAGGTGAACCTGCCCGCGGAAATCGAAGTGTACACGGGTGCCGCGCACGGCTGGTGCCCACCGGATTCGCAGGTCTACAACGAGCCACAGGCCGAAAAGGCATGGAGCCGTTTGCTCGCGCTGTACGGAAAAGCTCTGGTCTGACATCGAATCGGGCCAGCTTGCACTCGGCCCCCCTCCCGCGAATCTGAGGCCTGGCACGCGCGAGCGCTTCCTAAATATCGCGATGGACACGGCTGTGCCACGCCGGGTTACCGGAAGTTATCACTCCTGACAACCGCCGGTCGCATCACCGTTACCCGAGCTGTGTGCCGCTTCTGCTCCTCATCGGGGAGTCTCTACTTCGTGCGGCCATAGTACCGATCGCCTTCGGTCCAGTGCTGGATCAATGCGGTGACGGCGCCTTTTGCATCCTTGACGAAGTCCACACCGGTTCCTTCCATGGTGAAGCTGTTTTCCGAGCGCGCTATGAGCGGGATCTTTCCCGCGCCACCCGAATCGATCATCAGGCGGGTCCCTTCCATGGACACAATTGCCACGGGGAGTGCGGACGATTGGTACGTGCCGGCGTATTGAGCCAGGACCTCGGCCGGAACACGAACCTCCTCCCCGCTTTTGCCCACCAGGTGCCGCGCATCGCGCTCGTTTTCACAGACGTACTCAATCAGGTCCCCGTCCGGGACCAGATCGAGCTCGATTGGAAGCGTCCACGACCGGGTGTACGCCTTAGGATCGTCGAGCGTCACCTGCAGATCGATATGGCCGGCATCGCGCCGATGGAAGCGCTCTGTCACGCGCAACGCCTCCGTGTGCGGATGTCCCGCCAGATCGAGCGTTGTCCGGTCGTTATAACCAGCGGTGGTGACTACCAGGGTGTCACCATCCCAGTGTCCAATTGAGTAGCCCATCCAGGTCGGATTGGCATCCTTCGGAAGCGTCCGGCCGTCCGTAAAAATCTGGCGGAAAATGGTCTGATATTCGTAAAGGACCACCACCAGATTCGGCGTTTGAACGATCTTCATCGGGTACGGGCCGCCACCCGAAATGCCGGCTTTCGGACCTGGCGGGAGACAAGCGATTCCGTCTGTGTCCTTGCGAAAATCATCCGCGCGCTGTTTGTATAGCGCCGCGGCCCACGGCCGTATCTCCTCCGGCTTGAGGTCCGACGTGACGTAGACCAGGTAACTTCCTTGCTTCACCAGCCAGACTCCGGACAGGTTCGGCTTTCCATCCGCGGTTCGCGGGACAGCGGCCGACAGATCCGGCTTACCTTCAGGTGTTCGCGGAATTCCCGGGGTTGGGTGATTTGGCCACTGCGCTGTGAGAGAAATGCCCATCACGCACAGGGCCATCGCGAGCTTATGCATTTATCCTCCCACTTGTCTCGGCCGTCCGCCGGCGACTCACATTTTATCAGGACACCTCATGTGGGAGCTGATCGATCTTTCACTTGCCGATCCCTCCCGCGAACGCCGGCCACATCACCGCTCCGCCAACCGGGCGCCGCTAACGGGAACATTACGCAATGCCTCGGCGTTCAACTGGACGCCTCGTCACCCAGCCGTCGTCACCCAGCCGTCGTCACCCAGCCGTGGATGTGTCGCGTTGATCCCGCCTCCGAAAATGTCCATTCCCATCCTTCCGCGGGACTATTGTCTCCCGCGCCTCACTCACTTCGGGCTTTCACTCGCCACCCCATCCGTCTTTTATGCCTTACGCTCAAAGCAGGCAAGGAGTTCAAGCGCTCTGTCATCGGAGAGCTGGACCGACCAAGACCAGTGAATTCTAGATATCTGGAGCGGGTCTGCGTGCGATGAATGGCCGCCGGTACACGACCGGTCCCTCTCCGTTGCGGGCTAAACAAACGGAACCTTATGCAGCGAGGGTCAATCGCGGCTAAAGGGGATCCCCGATACTACCTGATCTTTGAAAATTTGTGACGCGGTGCGAGGAAGCGTGCCCTATTCTTCTTCTTCCTCTTCGCCGGTCTTGGCGGCCCTGGCCGCGGCCACGATCTTTTCGGCCTGCAAACCTGGCACGAAGTCGTAGTGGTCGAACTCCATCGTGAACGACGCGCGGCCCTGTGTCATGGAGATTAGGTCGTTCTGGTAGTTGAGCATTTCCGACATGGGCACGCTGGCACGGATGATCTGCGTCCCGCCTTTCGTATCCATGCCGGAGATGCGCCCGCGGCGGCCGTTCATGTCGCCCATCAGATCGCCCGCGTATTCCACCGGCGCCTGGACCTCCACGTTCATCACCGGCTCGAGCAGCGCCGGCTTGGCGGCTTCCATGCCCGCTTTGAATGCCTTGCGCGCCGCCAGTTTGAACGACATTTCGGAAGAATCGACATCGTGATACGACCCGTCATACACGATGACCTTGAAGTCCACCACCGGGAATCCCGCCAGATAGCCCTTCTCGGCCGCCTCGATGATCCCCTTCTCGATGGCCGGAATAAAGTTCCTGGGAATCGCGCCGCCGAAGACCTCGTTTTCGAATGCGAACTTTTCTCCGCGCGGCAGCGGCTCCATCTTGATCCAGCAATCCCCGAACTGGCCGTGACCGCCGGTCTGTTTTTTGTGACGTCCCTGCACGTCGGCCCTGCCGCGGATGGTTTCGCGATATGGAATCTTGGGCGCGCTGAGCGCCACGTCCACGCCGTAGCGTTTCTTCAAGCGGCTGACGATGATCTCGACGTGCTGCTGCCCGCTGCCGGCCAGCAGAAACTCTTTGGTCTGAGGATCGCGATAGAAGCGCAGCGATTGATCCTCTTCCAGAATCTTATGGATCGCATTGCCCATGCGATCTTCGTCGTTGCGGGTTTTCGCGGCAATTGCGTACGCGATGGAAGGCTCGGGCAAACTCACCGCCGGATACGCGATCAGCGAACTCTTGTCGGCCAGCGTGTCTCCCGTCAGAGTGTCTTTGAGTTTGGCCACGCCCCCAATGTCACCCGCGCGCAGCTCCGGCACCGGGACAATACTCTTGCCGGAGAGTGCGCCGATGTGCGAGAGCCGCTCGCCGCTGCTATTGCGCGCGTTCACCAGGTTGGCATCGTTTTTCAGCGCGCCCGAGACGACCTTGAAATAGGAAACCCGCCCCGCGAAGGGATCGGCGATGGTCTTGAATACGAATAGCGATACCGGCCCGTTATCTTTTACCGCGCGCTCGGCCTCCGCTCCGTTAAGCGTTCCTTTCCACGCCCCTCGATCGGCCGGCCCTGGGAGATTGTCGAGAGCGAAATTCAGGATCAGGTCGCTCCCCACGTTGTGCAACGCCGAGGCGCACAGCACCGGGAAGATGCGCATGTGCCGCACTGCGTCGCGCAGACCCTCCATGATGCGCTCGGCTGGCAGCGTGCCCTTGTCGAAGAACTCCTCGAGCAGTGAATCGTTGCCTTCCGCCACCATCTCGATCAGAGCTTCGTGCGCTGCCTCCGCCGCGCTGGCGAGGTCGGCCGGAATCTCGCCCTCCTTGCCTTTGCCATCGCCATCGAGCGTATAAGTGTACGATTTCATGCGCACCAGATCGACGACGCCTCTGAAATCGCGCTCGGAGCCGATGGGCAGATGCATGGGAATGGCCGTGCGGCCGAAAAACGCCTGTACGCTTTCCAGCGCACGCTCGAAACTCGATCGCTCCCGGTCGAGCTTGTTAATGATCACCGCTCGCGGGAGCTTGAACTCCTCGCAGAAGGACCATACCTTTTCAGTTTGCACTTCGACGCCCGCCACTCCATCCACCGTGACCAAAGCGGCGTCCGCCGCCGCGAGGGAAGCCTTCGTGTCGTTGATGAAGATGTTGAAACCCGGCGTGTCCAGCAGGTTGACCTTTTTCTTGCTCCACTCCACCGGGGCGAGCGCTGTCGAAATCGTGATTTTACGCTGGATCTCCTCATCGTCGAAGTCGGTGAGCGTAGCGCCCTCATCGACGCGGGCCAGCCGGCTGATGGTTCCGCTGGTAAACAGCAGGCCGGATGCTAAAGACGTCTTGCCGGAATGCCCGTGCCCAATGAGGGCGACGTTCCGGATGTCATTTGTGTCGTATACCTTCACCTGACCAACTCTCCTTAACCGGATCGCAAAAGTTGGATCTTATCATATATCACGTCACGAACTCCGCGAAAACTTCGTTCGACAGCAGCACCCCGCGCGCCGTCAGCCGGACCCGGCCATCGGAGCGTTCGAGCAGACCCTCGCGCTCGAACCGGTCGATCACTTCCGGGAACTCGCCGCTCGGAACGCCTTCGCGCAAGCGCAATCCCAGAAAAAATGTCTCAGCCTTGGAATCGGTGGGAACGCGCCCGGGGGCGGGAAAACCAGCTACGTACTCGGCTGCGGACTCCGGGTTTTGCCACCGCAGGACGCCGTCGAAGGAGTGCGCATCCGCGCCGAAACCGAGATAAGGCTCGCGCCGCCAGTACTTCAGATTGTGGCGCGACTCGAACCCTGGCCGGGCGAAATTCGAGATCTCGTAACGCTCGATGCCCATGCCCGCCAGCCGCTGGACCGCGATTTCGTAGAAGTCCGCGATATCGTCGTCGGCGGGCACCTCGGCCGCTCCGTAGCGCGTTCCGCTGGTCAGGATTTCGCGCCCCAGGCGGCTGTCCTCGTCTACTTCGAGCATGTACACCGAGACATGCGGCGTGTCCAGTTTGTCAACCCAGTCCAGCGATTCGCTCCAGCTCGCGCGCGTCTGTCCCGGCAATCCGGCGATCAGGTCGAGGTTGATCGATTCGATGGCGGCCTCGCGCAGCAGCGCGACCTCCCGCTCGACGACCTCAGCCGTGTGCTTGCGTCCGGTGCGGGCCAGCTCGGGCGTCATGAACGACTGCACGCCCAGGCTGACGCGATTGATCCCGGCGCGCGCCCACGCCGCGGCTTTCTCGGCGGTGACGGTGCCTGGAGCTGCCTCCATCGTGGCTTCGCTCCATTTTTCACCTTGGGACCTTCCCGGAATCTCCGCAATCAGCTCCGCCAGCGCCTGCGGGTCCATCTGGCTGGGAGTGCCGCCTCCCAGGTAGACGGTGTCCGGAGTCCACGGCCAG
>Ga0209167_10001653_pt1 | contig 12761 bp, 13 predicted proteins | sample Coa_R1_9_FD_187154 | JGI IMG/M metagenome (GOLD analysis project Ga0209167, IMG submission 187154) | Surface soil microbial communities from Centralia Pennsylvania, which are recovering from an underground coalmine fire - Coalmine... | ecosystem: Environmental > Terrestrial > Soil >... | reverse complement strand
ACCATCGCCGCCGCCGACCGAAAATTTCGAGGAGATGCCGGTCGTGACTGAAGAGCCGTACAACTATCCTGGAACCGAGGTGCCGGTCCGTGGCTGAAATGGCTCATCCATCCCCGGAACACGGGCACGAATCGCACGTTCCGGAGCTCGTCCATCAGTTCGAAACTGTCGAGCAGCAGCGCGAAGCCGGCACGCTAGGCATGTGGCTCTTCCTGGCTACGGAAGTCCTGTTCTTTGGCGGGATGTTCTGCTCGTATTTGATTTACCGTTCCCTGCACCCGCAAGCTTTCGAAATCGGCAGCCATTTGCTGGAGGTGAAATTCGGCGCCACGAACACGGCCGTTCTGATCTGCAGCAGCTTGTCGATGGCCATGGCGATTTATTCCGCGCAAACGGGCAAGAGCAAGAAAACGGTCATCCTGTTCCTGGTGATCACGATCCTGCTCGGGCTCGCCTTCATCGGGGTTAAGCTCTATTTCGAGTGGTACCACGATTATCTCGAACACATCGTCCCCGGATTCGGTTTTCAGTACCGGCGAGAATGGGGATCGAATGGCCCAATGGTGCAGATGTTCATGGTCTTCTATTTTGCGATGACCGGCGTTCACGCGTTGCACATGGTCGTCGGCGTCGGGATCCTGACGGCGCTCATCATCATGGCGGCTCGGGACCGCTTTTCTCCGCAGTACTATGCGCCGCTCGACATCAGCGGGCTGTACTGGCACTTCGTGGACATCATCTGGATTTTTCTTTTCCCGCTGCTCTATCTGGTCGGCGGCAGGTACATGAGCGGGGGACGCTGATGTCCGAGCACATCGTTCCGGTGAAGGTTTACATCGGGGTGTGGGCCGGCCTGCTGGTTTTGACGGGGCTGACGACGGGCGCAGCTTACATCGATCTGGGCGTGTTCAATACCGTTGTTGCGCTGGCCATCGCCGTAGCGAAGATGACGCTCGTGGTCTTGTTCTTTATGCACGTGAAGTACACCCCGGGAATTCCGCGCATCGTGATGGTGGCTGCCGTTTTCTGGCTCGCCATCATGATGTCGCTCATGCTTGCCGACGAGCTCACGCGCCACTGGACGCCGGTTGCGCATTCCTGGGGCGCCGGCGTGCTGCTGCCATTGCTTCCACACGTGCTGCGCTAACCGATTCTAGCTGACTTTTTCCCGCACGAATCACACACGAAGACCCTGCCTGTTTGCGGGCCGCTCGGTCCAGCATCAATGGAAAAAGTTCAGGGTGCGTTCGCCGCCGAGTTCGATAGACAGCGCCGCCGCGAGTTCGGCGGCTCGCCCAATCGAGGCTTGCAGAACGCCGCCGGCGCGATCGGCCGTGCGCGGCGGTTCGACAATTGCAGCGTGCAGAATAATCCCCCACGGCTCGGCGGGCTTGTTGCGCAGAAATGCGCGGTGCCAGATTGAGAGGCGCAGTCTTGCACAAAATCCCTCCATTGACGCGAGCGCCTCGTGGCTCACGAGCAGGACAAGTCCATTTCGAGAAATCGCCCGGTGATGAGTTCCGACTTGTCCTTTGCTGATGAACGCGCGGCCAAACGGACACACGATCGTTTCCAGGGTTAGTGAAGTCTCCGCCGATTCGACAAATCTCTTCCAAAGCGGTCCGCGAACAATCGAGCGGCCCAAAATTTGCTCGGTCCCGATGCTGGTGTTCAGCCCGTGACCTCGATCGGAGTGCCTGGCGATCGGTAGCGTGCCCATTTTCGCCCTCTCTTGCGTCGCTCTGCGTGTCTGCGCCGACCCGCGCGAGCGGCGGTCTTCTTCCGTAATGGCGTTCCTCTGTGGCTGATTCGGCGTCCGCACGCCCATTACGCACCCTCAGCCGAGCGGCACGGGGAGTTTATTGTCGATGCGGTGCGCGCGCATGGCCGCCTTCTGGTGCGTTTCGATGCGAACGTCGCTTAGCGGGCGCGCGGTGCACAGCAAAACGAACTTTTCCTCAGCATCCTTCTCGTAAAACCGGAACGAAGCCGATTGATCCACCTTCCCCGACAGCAGCCGCCCCGCACAAGTGACGCACCAGCCTTGCAGGCAGCTATACGGCAGATCGAGACCATGATCGAGTGCCGCTTGCAGGATGAACTCGGATGCGCGGCACGGAAAGGTGGTTTCCGTCCCGCGCGTCACGAGCGTAATGTTGAATTCGGCTTCGGCCACGATTCCCTTCGCTTTGATCATTATCGATCGGGCAGGCAGCCGCTCGGCCGAAGATTCGACGATCCCGCGAGGAAATCCCCGGCGAGAATCAAGGATTGTAGAAGCCGGCGTTCTTGCTGTAAGGCGATTCGCCGGGCGTGCCGCGACGGAAGTGTCCGGAGGGGCGAACCTCGCCGTCCCGTTCCATGCTGAGCAACTCGATGAACCAGGCTTCGTGCTCGATTTCCTCGTTGAGGATGCGAGCCGCCATGTCGTAGGTGCGGGGATCCTTGCCGAAGGTCAAGTCGCACACTTCGCTCCAGGTGCGGATGGCGCATCGCTCGGCCTCGAGCAGCACCGTAAGAATGTTGACCGCGGTCGGCTCGTCCGGCAGATATGCGTCCGGGCACCCGGCGCGATCGGCAAACGTGCGAATGTCCTTCGGGATCTGCCCCCCGAGCTCGTAGATGCGGGGCGTGATGAGCTCGAAATGAGAGCGGTCTTCGAGGCGCGCGTCCTCGCAGATTTCCTTGTAGTCTTCGTTCCCCGCGAGGTTCATCCGGAGAATCGTATAGTAATAGTAGGTTGTAAATTCGGCGCCGGCTGCGTCGATCAGCTTCTCAATCAGCTGCTTGACGTCGACGCCGCGCGATGCGATTTGCTCCACTCCCACGCGCTGCTTCACGTCACCCGGCTTCACCTTCCCGGTGGCGTGGAGTTTTGCGGACTTTGGCATGCGGAACTCTCCTTTTCACCTTGAATTCAGGCGCGCCGCCGCAACAAGGGGCAGCCGCCCTTCGGTTTCCAAGGTTAGGCCGCGATGCCACATAGTTATAATATATTGTTCCTATCGCATTTATAGTTCTGTCCTATGAGTGCAGGGCGGAGGAAAGGCGGGCCGAAGTCATGGAACTGCATCAGCTCCGCTATTTCGTCTCCGTGGTCGAGACGGGCAGCTTCACGCGCGCGGCAAAGAACTGCTACATCGCGCAACCCTCGCTCAGTTCGCAGGTGCACAAGCTCGAGGAGGAACTGGGGCATAAGCTCTTCGAGCGTTTGGGCCGAGGCGTCCGGCTCACCAGCGCGGGCCGCGCATTCTACGCTCGCGCAGTGTCGATATTATCCGCAGTGGCCGCCGCGCGCGACTCCGTGCAGGACCCGCATAGCCTGGAAGAAGGCCAGATTCACATCGGCGCGATTCCTACCGTAGCGCCTTATCTTCTTCCCCGGCTCGTTCGCCGCTTCACGCGGCGCTACCGGCGCGCCGAAGTCACCGTGCACGAAGACTTCACGGAGAACCTGATCGGCGCGTGCGTCTCGGGTGAGGTGGACCTTGGCCTTGTGGCCCTGCCGATCGACGATGATCGAGTTTCCGTCGAGCCGCTGTTTTCGGAGGAACTCTTCGTCGCTCTTGTGCCCGGCCACCTGCTCCTGAAACAGCGCAGGATTACGCTTGAGAAGCTGACGCGTGAGCGTTTCGTTCTGCTCAGCGAGATTCACTGTCTTGGCGCGCAAATCGTCCGCTTCTGCGAGCGTGAGGGCTGCATGCCGGCGCTTACCTGCCGGAGCGCACAACTCATGACCGTGCAGGAACTCGTGGCCCTGGGCCAGGGCGTTTCGCTCGTTCCGGAGATGGCGGCTCGCGCCGACAGGACCAAACGCATTGCTTACCGGCCGGTTTCGGGCCCCAGGCCCTCGCGCACCCTCGCCATGATCTGGCACAAGCATCGTTACATGAGCCCTCTCGTGCAGGGTTTGATCGGAGTGGTCCGCCGCGAAGCAGGGAAGACCGCAGCACAACGGCCTCGTCTGAAGGAAAGGCGCCGATTCGCTAACCTGGCTTAGTGACGATCGCGAAGTACCATGTCCGAGCGATTCCGTGCGCCGTTTGCAATTTCAGTTATGCATTTATTTCAAACAGAAATTGCGCGAAGTCCTGCATTATCAACACAAACTGGATTTCTAATCGATACAAAATCGCCGTTTTCAGGCTGTTCAGTTCGCGGTCAGCTCGTTGAACCTGGCGAGGTCGATGTTTCCGCCGCTCACTACGGCAACCACTTTTCCACTCCCGCACTTTCCGCTCAGCGCGGCAGCGACCGCGCAGGCTCCGGCGCCTTCCGCGATCGCATGATTGCGTTCGGCGACCAGCTTCATGGCACGCCGGATTTCGTCCAGGGAAACGACGATAGAGCCCGCGAGAACGTGATTCGCCAGAGCCCACATGCGCGGGAATACGCTCTTGCCGCCGCACCCGTCCACCCAACTTCGCGTCCAGCCGGGAAACTGCTGCGCGGACCCTTTGGAGAACGAAAGCGCCAGAGGCGAAGCGGTCTCCGGCTCCGCTGCAAAGACTTTTACGGAGGGCTTAGACGTCTGCATGACCGTGCCGATCCCGCAGCTCAGCCCGCCCCCGCCAAAAGCGGCCACAACCGCATCCACGTCGGGGAGATCCTCCAGGATCTCGAGACCGCAAGTGGCGTTCCCGGCAATGAATTCGTCGTCTTCAAACGGATGCACGAAAGTGCCCGTCATGGCGGGATGGCGCCTCTCGCCAAGGGCCTGCCAGCATTCGTCGAAGGTGGCCTTGACAATTTCTGCGCCGAGCCGCTCGATGGCGGCGAGCTTCGTGGCGGGCGCGGTGTCCATTACGAGAACCTTGCAGGGCGCGCCCGCCCTGCGCGCAGCGAGGGCCACCCCTTGCGCGGCGTTCCCCGCGCTGACGGTCCAGACACCCGCGCTGCGCTCGCTCGCGGGCAGTAAGCGGACCGCGTTGTAAGCCCCGCGGATCTTGAACGAGCCGATTGGCTGCAGGTTTTCGAGCTTCAGATAGATCTCCGCCGGAGCGCTGGCATCCTGCAGGCGAACGAGGGGAGTACGCACGGCGGCTTCATAGACGTGCTTGCGGGCATCTTCGATGAGCTCGTACGGAATGACCCGGCGCTCTGCTCCGGCGGCTACTTCTGCCATTTTTCCTCTCTCACCAGCGAATCCTCAGCGAGGGATGGAGCGCCGTTCGCGTGCACCTGAATCTTGTGCGACTGGGTGAGCGGTATGCTCGCCTGCTCGAAAGCCAGTTTGATGCGCCGGCGGAGTTCGCGCGCGACGTCGTCCTTGCGGTTCAGCACGGTGCGAACCTGCATGCGAAGCACGGTGCCATCCAGCGAGAGCGATTCGACTCCGAGAACGCGCGGGCCGTCCACCAGAGCGACGGACCAGTCGGCGGCCGTACGGAAATCGCCCGCGACTTTCTCGAGCGTAGCCAAAGCGCGGCCCACCAGTTCATCGCCGGGAACGGTGACGTCGACGAAAGTCTGCGACCAATCGCGGCTCAAGTTGGCCACTTGACCGACCAGTCCGTTGGGAATCGTGACGAGCGCCCCGGACGCGTCGCGCACCACCGTTCGTCTCAGCGTCAGATGTTCGACGCGGCCGGTCTCGCCATTCACCTGAATCAGATCGCCGATCACGAACTGATCTTCGAAGACGATAAACAATCCGTTGATCAGGTCCTTCACCAGGCTTTGCGCGCCGAATCCGAGCGCCAGGCTGGCTACGGCTGCCACCGCGGCCACAGGCGTGACATTGAATCCCAACTCGGGGAGCGCCGTCAGGATCGCGCCCGCGACGATCACCGCGGTGCCTACGCTATAGAGCAGGGCGGCCATGGTGCGAGTCTGCTGCTCGCGCATCTGCGCCACGCGGCTCGGAGACTTCGCGCGCTGGATTAGCCGCGTCGTGATCGCCTTGAGGATGCGGGCGAGGACGAGAGCGATGAGAAGAATGACAAGAATGCGCAGGGCGTGCGACCCCGCAGTTTCTGTCCACTTTGCGAACGCATTCGTCATGAAGAGCGGGATTATACCACTCGCCCGACGCTTCCGGCCCCAGTTGGACGCCACCGCGGCACACTCCCCGCGGGTTCCGGACTGATCTCCGCCCCGGTGGTTCCTTTATCGGGCCGCGGAAATCAAGTAGAATGCGGCGAAGCGAGGCGTTCTGCGCGAAGGTGACGGAATTGTTTGATGCGTGCCTCGCATGGCCGAATGCCAGGGAAGTTCTTCCCAGCGCGCCTGTAGCTCAATTGGATAGAGCACTAGCCTCCGGAGCTAGGGGTTGGAGGTTCAAATCCTCTCAGGCGCGCCACTTTCTAAGGCACTTTATTTTAAGGACTTCAGACTGTACTCTTTTGTTCGTTTCGAGCTCAATCGGCACCGTGCATATGAAACCGATCAAGCTTTCACTTGCCCGGTAACCGCGTTAATCGGAAGTCAGGCCAGCTCGACACTCAGTCAGGGCAGTAGAGCAGAATGTAACAGCTATTCCTGTTGGAGATTGTCTCGCACAGGATTATCGTCTACGATCCGTAGATTCATGTCTGCTCCTTCAACATCAAGCGCAAAAGTGAATCGCTGGGCGAGCGATCGGCGACTCTACACTGGGGTGGCCATTGGCACCGCCCTCATCACCTTAGTCGGGTTCGCTCAGACTTACTACTTGAAAGTGCTGTTTGGAACGCCGCCCCTGCGGTTGCTCCTGCACGTTCATGGAATAGTGATGACCTCTTGGATTGTGCTGTTTTTCGTCCAGGTGCGGCTTATCGCGGTGGGGCACAGAGATTTGCACCGGCGATTGGGAGTGGCAGGCGCGGTGCTGGCAGGCCTGGCGTTGGTGCTAGGTGCAGCGGTCGCATTGAGTCAGGGACACCTTCACCTCATCAACAATGATCCAGCTGTGGATCCGCCTCTTGTTTTCCTTCTTGTACCTCTTGGCGTTTTGCTCTTATTTGGAACTTTTGTGACTGCAGCAATCCTTTTGCGGAGGCGCGCAGATTACCACAAACGGCTGATGGTACTTGCCTGTCTTAGTATTCTTCCGCCTGGTATCGACCGCCTGCCGTTTCACTTTGTCCAATATGCCGACCAATCAATTCTGTTTGGCATAAACGACCTATGCGTCTTTATCTGTGTCGCGTACGACACATTCAAACAGCACAGGCTTCATCCAGCGTGGGTCTGGGGCGGTGCATTGATCCTGAGTTTGCAGATTCTCACTTTGATGGTGAGACATACGGATGCATGGCTGCGGATTGCAGGGTGGATGTTGAAGTGATTGGGCACAGCTATCGGTGGCTTGGGCAGCTCCCGGTAATCGGATTACCAGACAACTTCCCTGGGGTTCCGGAGGCTACAGGCTAAGTCCAGCAGAGACCTCAAATTGCGCCCTACTTGCCACGAATCCACCCAGAAAAGTTCTAAAATCGTCCCCCTGGGCGCGCCAGCTCATTTCGTCCTTTACCGCGATGGATTGGCCGGAGTAACCTGCCTGTGATTGAGGCTTCGTCGAGAGGCGGCTCGACCCACTTGGCAAGAACCTGCCAAATCTCGCTCACAGCTTTGACATGATATAGACTCTCGCAGCCGCTGATTCGATCTCCGGGTCAGTTGGAGCGGTGTTGCCACACAAAACATGAACCTGACAACCTTTGCAAAGGAAGCGGTGACCGACTTCCGTACCGTTGGTGCGGTTGCTCCAAGCTCCCGTTATCTGATCCAGGCCATGGTGCGACCGCTTCCGCTGAAGAGGGCCCGCGTGGTGGTTGAAATGGGTCCGGGCACCGGAGCCATGACTCACGCGCTGCTCAAACTGATTCCCTTTGACGCCACTCTGCTTGCCTTCGAAATCAACCCTCGTTTTTCCAGGTACCTGAGGTCAAACATCTCCGATCCACGCCTTGTAGTGATCAACGCCAGCGCAGAGACGCTCCAGAAGGAAGTACGCGGGCGCGGGCACGATTCTGTCGACGCGGTGGTGTCGTCGCTGGCCCTGGGACTTATGCACGACCGGCAGAGGCGCAACCTGCTTGGTGGACTGGCCAGCCTTCTCGGCGAAACCGGCGTTCTCACCCAGTATCAGTATCTTCATCGCCTGCAGATAGAGAGGGGGCAGGTCAGGAAGTTCGATCTTGCGCGTCTCCTGCACCGATATTTCAGCTCTGTGCAGCAGCGGGTCATCTGGCGCAACCTGCCCCCGGCGTTTGTGTTCACGTGTTGTAAGACCGGCGTCACCCGCAAACAGACCTTCACCACATAAGATTTTGTGAGATGGCAGGATTTTCTGTGCCGGGCGGTGCGACACGGCGTGTCATTCCGCGTTCAGTTTTCATTCGAGCGGAATCGTTCCAGCGCGGGCAGTTTCAGGCAATAACCAAGGATTGGGGATATCCTGGACGAGCGCTTCCGGTTTTATTTATGGCTCGCTTCCAGGCCCGAGCCGCCCTGGTTGAAGTCCGGCTGAACATTCACGACGCCGAATTGACGATCTTCTTTTTCCCGGTGGGCAGCCATGGCCCAAAGGAATCCGATCGTGTGCCCTGGAACCGAAACGTTGGGATGATAGCCGCTCGGCATCAGGACGGCGTCTCCATCGCGAACGGGGACGACGAGTTCCGGGTACTCTTTGTCGTTGTAAACGAGCTGCAGACCGAACGCGGGCGCCGGCATATGGAAATAGACGTACATCTCTTCCAGCATTTTTGCATGCTCGTGCGGCGGCCAGCTGGTCCAATTGCCGGGCTCGGAAAACGTGAAACCGACCAGCAGCCGGCCCGCCTGCACGTTCTTTCCAAGAGAAATATTCACCTGTCGCTGGTGTCCCGCCGCGCCCGTGGTGAACTTGAACGCAGGATTTTTTGCAATTTCAGCGTACGGAACGAACTGCAAGGGATAGGAGCCTTCCACGTCGGCGGAAAACTCGGCGAAGTCTACAGACGAACCGGTGGAAACCTGGATCGCGCTGCCGCGCGGGATGTAAATCGCATCGTACGGAACGAGATCGAAAGCCTTCCCTGCGGTCTTCACGCTTCCCGCTCCGGAAAGGCAAATCAGCCCGGTTTCCTGGCCGCCATTGTCGAACGAAACGGATGGCGTCGAGGAATTCAGAAGGATTCGCCCGTAGGAAAGATGTTTGTTCGTGCTGTTCGCCGGAGTCACCGAAATCTGGCGGCCAGTGTGCTGGTTGGTCTTGCGGAAGACCATCTTGTCGATGGCGGGATTTGTTTGCGTGCTCATGGCTGCTCCTATCGCGCGCTGCACTTCGTTTCGGCCGGGTTGCGCAAAGAGCCCGGCGCAATCGTCGAACAAGGCGAGTCGAGGACGGGGTGGCGTCCTGGCTCTGCCTTCTCCTCACGATTTCTATTTAAGAAAAGCTCCGCTGAGTCTGTCAAAGAATTCCGGATTGTTGGCTGTGCGTTATCTCAGCAGCGCCGAAGCGGCCCATAGCACGGGTGCCTGGCCATGGTCGTCTCCCGTGTGGCGCGGGCGAGTCAGATAAAATTCGAGGCTGCTGTTTTTGCCCGTGCCGACGCACACGTTGGTGACGTCCGCGTTCTGATCGACGTACCCGGCCAGCGCAAGCCACGCCTTGCGGGCCGCCGGGCCGTAGGCGTCTTCGTCGAGCCAGCCGTTCTTCACACCGGTAATCAGAGCGAACGTGAACATGCCGCTGCCGGAGGTTTCCTCGAAAGACTCGGGACGATCGATCAATTGCCGCCACATTCCGTCCTGGCCCTGGAAACTCACCAGAGCTTTCATCATTTTACGGTACGCGTCGAGGATGCGGGCTCGCTGGGGATGATTTTCGGGAAGCGAGCGCAAAATCTCGGACATACCCGCGGCCATCCAGCCGTTGCCGCGTCCCCAGAAGAAGGGCGCATCGGGCGCATGGTAGAACAATCCATTCGGCTGCTGGAGCTTGTCGATGTAGGCCATCATTTCTTTTACAGCGCGGTCAAGATACCGGGAATCGCCCGTTGCGCGAAACGCCTGGAGCTGCAGGATCGTGATCATATACATGTCGTCGATCCAGTAGCGCGTCTCGGAAGTCAGACCGTCCGGCTGTGGATTTTCCCACTCCGCATCCGCAAACGTTTTGCCGAGCCCCAGGTACTTCGGATCCTTCGTCTCGATATAAATCTCGAGCGGAAGGCTTCCGAACATCGAAAAATCCACGTGCCGCTTGTCCGAAACAAGAGCCGATCCAGGAGCGCTCAGCAACGGATTGAACCGCTGGATGAGCTCGGAAGTGAGGGCTTTGTCTCCAGAGAGCTTCGCGAACGTGAGCGCTCCGTACCAGGTGCACACCTCCTGATAAACGATGTGCTCCGGATCCGCATGCGGACTCGTAACGAAATGTTCCGCGATGCGTTTCCCGACGTCCTGGGGCGAAGTGGCCGCGGGCCAATCTGAAAAATATTTCGTGTGTGGCACGTTCTGCGCTCGGGCGCTCGCGACCGCAAGTCCAGTCGCGAAGAGCAACGCCAACGTACGGCTGAATCTGCTCAAGGTTGTTCTCCCATGATTCACCGAATCTACGTGGCCAAAGCGCCCTCGGAACTATTGTCCCGACATCGTGACTTCGAGTGGAGAGCGCAATTGCCGGGCGTATTGGGTAACGTATTGATTCCAGGCTTCAGCAGTCGGGAAGCTGCTCTTGCTCCAGCCGAATCCGGCGTAGTATACAGCGGTCCGGTTTTCCGGCACCTTCACGATCATCAAGAAATTCCTGGCATCTTCTTTAAAATCGACAAAATTGGCGGGATCAGCGATGACAGCGCAACCAAGTTGTCCGTGATCGTCCGGAAGCGTCTCCCAGGTCCGCATGGTTGCCGTATTCCCCGGCTCGGAAACCGCAGCATTCGTCCCTTTCCGGATGCCGATCGCGTCCGTCAGCCGCGCCGTGTGGCTTTCGAGAGTGTAGCGGCTCTCAAAACGGTCGAAGTTCTGCCCGGCATCCAGACTGACTTGCTTGACTTCAGCGACGGCGGTTCCATTGGCGTCCCAAGCGGGATAGGTCAGCTCAAACATGACGCGAATCGGGCCGTTCGCCAACACGCGCGAGTCAATGAAGTTTGTCGACGGATAGAGCTGGCCTTCCTTCCAGATTCCGTTGCCGCCGCAGCCGCGCGTACTGCCCGCGTTGTAGAAGTCTCCACCTTCGCCGTGTTCGCGGTGATAATCGTCAACCATGTACCAATCATTGATCACCAGCCGGGAGACGCGCTTCACCCACACGTCAACGGCGCTGCTCGTGAGCGGATCGATGAGCGAAGTCTCGAGCGCTTTGCCGTACATTCGGTGCGCGATGCGGTCATTCTCCCAGGCAAAGTCGCCCTCGCGCTCGCGCACGAAACGGCCGTACGCCTTGAACTCCTGAGGGGTGGGAATGCGGCGTTCACCGACGCTGAGCGCAAACTTCTTCGTTTCGTTGGGCGCAATATTCGTCTGGAAAATCAACTCTTCATACTTGCCGTCCCCGTTCGTATCGACCGCCTGCGTCAGCAGGTCCTGTCCAGACTGGACATCCCGCACATGCACGCGGCGAATATCGTCCACCGAAAGGAGGCGGCGCAGAGTGGATGCATCGAGGGTAATCGTCTCACTGAGCCGCGTCAGGTTCGTGGGATTTCGCACGGTCACTGTGACATCCGAGGACCGGGCGGCCGATGCAGTGCCCAGGTATATAAGGGGAATGAACAGAGCGACGACCAAGCGCTTCATCTACGTATCCTTTACGAGCGAAGTGGGATTATACGCTTCGCACCGCGATCCGAACTGCGGGAAACGACCGTTTTCACAATCTGGCACGCTAATTTGCCGCGAAGGCGCTGGGACAACGCGAGACGGGAGCGACTCAAGAAAAGGCTTGCCGGCTGAGGTGGATGCGTAGAAATCGGGACGATCGTCGTGTGCATTCCTGGGAAGTTTTGCGTCTAAAATGAATGGCTTCATACCTGTCGTGAAAGTTGCATGGGCTGACGCTCATCGCGCCGACCGGTTTTGGCGAAAGGAGTTTCCGACAAATTGGTCACGATCGCGGAAATTCGAGCTGCGCTCGAACGCGTGCGAAGTGCGATTCGCGTTTCTCCGTTCGCCCGCTCGGAGACCTTTTCGCAGGCAGCGGGCCGCTCCGTTTTTCTGAAGTTCGAGAATCGCCAGGCCACCGGCTCGTTCAAGGAACGCGGGGCGCTGAACAAAATCTTGCTGCTGTCGCCGGAGGAGCGCGCCCGCGGCGTGATCGCCGCTTCTGCGGGAAATCACGCGCAGGCTGTCGCCTACCACGCCGCCAAGCGCGGCATCGCGGCGCAAATCTGCATGCCGCTGACGACGCCGCTGGTGAAGGTTTCGGCAACGCGTGGCTACGGCGCCGAGGTGGTCCTTTCCGGCGCGAACTACGACGAAGCGTGCGAGGAAGCGATCCGCCGATGCAACGAGCAGCACCTTACATTCATTCACCCATTCGACGATGAGGCGGTGATCGCGGGACAGGGAACGTTGGGCATCGAGATGCTCGAGCAGATAGGCGACCTCGATGCGGTCGTTATCCCGATTGGGGGTGGCGGATTGATCGCGGGCGTGGCTTGCGCCCTGAAGGAGACGAGTCCGCGCGCGAAAGTAATCGGCGTGCAGACCTTGCGCTTGCCGTCCATGAAGGCGGCACTCGAGCGGCACGCTCTTGTAACCCTGCCTGCGAACAAGACGATCGCCGACGGGATCGCCGTCCGCTGCGCGGGCGCTCGGACTCTGCCGCTCGTTGAGAAATACGTCGA
>Ga0209167_10001652_pt1 | contig 12766 bp, 10 predicted proteins | sample Coa_R1_9_FD_187154 | JGI IMG/M metagenome (GOLD analysis project Ga0209167, IMG submission 187154) | Surface soil microbial communities from Centralia Pennsylvania, which are recovering from an underground coalmine fire - Coalmine... | ecosystem: Environmental > Terrestrial > Soil >... | reverse complement strand
GCCGCCGTACGCGAAGAGGATCGGAATCATGGTGGCGCCGAATACGGTCAAAAGGTCAAATGAAACCGGGCGATCCAAGATTGGACGCCACGAAACATTCGGTCCCCCATGCCACACAAACCATCCACCGCACACGACGAGGAGCGTGATGCCAGCGATCCTCAGTACCATGAACAAGCTTTGAACGCCGCTCCCAGCTTGCACTCCCAGGCAATTGATCAGGATCAGGACAGCCACGGCAACCGTCCCGATCAAATTGACGGGAACCGGAATTTGCGTCAAGTCGCGGAAGTATCGGGCGAACGTGACCACGACAGCCGCACTGCCTCCCGCACCGATCACGAAGAGCTCCGCCCACCCGAAAAGAAACCCGAGGAGTGGATTGTACGCCTCGCGGATATACGCATACTGGCCGCCAACCTGCGGCATGCGGTCAGCGAGCTCCGCATAGATAAACGCGCCAGCCAGGGCCAACATACCGCCGGCAATCCAGGCGCCGAGGATCATTGGCGGAGTGTGGACCAACTGGGCGACAACGTAGGAATTTATGAAGATGCCGGAACCGATGATGCCGCCCATGACGACCATAGTCGCGTCGAACAGACCGACGCGGGCGGCCAGGGCCGTCCGTGATCCGGAAGGTGCTTCGGGACGAACGCTGAAGTCGGATGTGCCGGACACGTTTTCCTTCAGGCGCCGTTCGACGGGCCAAACGCGAGATTCGCGAATCTATCATTGATGGCGTGCGCGTCAAAGGTCGTAGTGAGCGCTCTGATTTTGAACGCAGGACGCGCCGAGGCAGTTGGCGAAGGGAAAGTGGGGGTTCAGGAACTCTTTCTCTTCCTTTTCTTCTTTTTCTTGCGGTAGCCGAACAACAAGAATGCCGCTATGCCGGCAGCGGATGCCACACCGATGATGATTGCGCGCTCGTGGCGCGAAATGAAGCCCAGCACAGCGCCGCCGTACATCGCGCCCAGAAATGCGAGGGCCGTGTAGCGGACTCCCCGACCGATCGCCAGGGCTCCCAGGAATCTCCCACGAGGATACTGCGCCGCTCCGGCCACCACGAGGAACGGAACCATCGGCGATGGCGGCGGAAGAAGCGCTGCCGTGACGATCGCACCGAATCCCCAGCGCCGGAAGATGCGTTCGACCTTCTGCATTTTGTCGCGGGGAACTCTGCGCTCGAGTTGGTCCTTTCCCTGTTTCTGGGCAAGACGGTACGTCAAGTAACCGCCAATGAGGGAACCAACGGTCGCCATCGCGGCGTAGTAGGGCCACCATTCATGCTGGCCTGCGGCCAGGATGATGGTAAACGCATCCATACTTCCGGGCACGGGCACGAAGGAATTGTCCAGGACCCCCAAGAGAATCAGCCCTGGCCCTCCCAGATGGCGCAGCCAGTTCAGGACACTGTGGGAAAGACGGCGCCCACTGTCGGTGGAAACGAATAAACAGGTGAGTGCGTTCGGCATGTGGCGTTTGCAGTTGGACTTAAACTTCAAACTGTGATTCTTCGGACTGTGGCGAGGCTCAAACTCCGCTATAGGCCTCCGCTACTATTATGACCGCGCTTCGGGACTCAGGTGACTAAGTGTGGGCTCAAAGCCACCCGGTATTCCCGGACTCCTGAGAAGATGCCGTTCTTCATTGATGTGGCAACCGTTTGCATGGCCGTTTAACGTCCTAAATGAAACCGAAAACCGGCGCGGACGATGATGGGCAATCCAAGTTGGGGGACCGGAGTTGCGGCGGTCGAATATTGTGCATTGAAGAGATTCTCTCCGGCCACGAAAAGGTCGGCGTCTCGGCCGACTTCGCGCCACGCCATAGCGTCCAGCACGAAGAAGCGTCCGAGCGGAAACTGGTTCTGGTCGTCATCGAATTGCTCGCCTGCCATACGGCCATCGATAGAGAAGCTGATCCTGCCTGGATTCTCGTAGCTGGTCTGGAAGGTGAAGACATGATGCGGCACCTGCGGGACCCATAGGCCGACGAGTGTTGCATCTGCGGGAAAGCGCGTTACGGTTGCGTCGACGTATTGGTAGCCTCCCGACAGCCAGAAATGGCTGGTGATCGCCGCTTTGGCGTCGATTTCCACTCCGGGCGCGCGCGTTCGTCCCAGATTCTGTCTCTGACGCGTGATTAGAGTAGGCGTCGCGCTGAGAGTAACGTTCGCCACCGGGTCGATTACTTCGTTCAGGAATGCGGTTCCCCGAACCACGAGGCGTTGGTGGAAAGCATCGACGGAAACCCCAGCTTCGCCACCCGTCAAGCGTTCGGCGGTCAAGCCCACATTCGAACCGGTGACCACATTTCCCACGCGGAATGAACGGTAAAGCTCGTTCAGGGTGGGCGCCCTAAACGCCCGGTAAATCGAGGCGGACCATGATACGTGCTGCGTGACTCGGTCCACGACGCTTAATCGGGGACTGAAGGCGTTGTCGGAGTGGTCGGGATAAGGATTAATTGTGCCTCTTTCGGGCGAACTCAGTGGCGCAGAAAACAGCGAGGCGTCGAAATTGCTCCAATGATCGAATCGGGCACTCGCAGCAAGCGTCCAGCGAGGCGTGAGCTGGATCAGGTCCTCGCCGAAGGTACCGGTGGTACGCTGGCGCCCTCCTGACGACGTATCCTTTCCCGCGACGGGCAGCTCTTCGTTGCTGTGGCCGATTTCCTCGTGTGCGTCGATTCCAGCGACCAGCGTCTGCCGTTTCCCGAGCGCTCTTGACCATAGCGCCGATCCGCCAACGCCCTGCGACGGAACCGCCTGCAGGTCGGTGAGCGTTTCGCTATTGCGGTCCGCGGCGATGGACGAAAACGTCTGATTGTAGGTCTGCGCGTCGGCGTAAAACCGCAGGGTCAGCGCCCCGAAACTCCCGAGCTGCAAATCCGCGCCAATGGCTCCTTGACCCAGCCTCGTGTCGTTCACCTGGTCAGGAGTGCCGTTCTCGCGCGACTCATTGAAGAACCACCCACGCGCGAAGACGTCACTGCCATTGGCGAACTTACGTCCGACCATCACGTTGGCACTCCCGTGTTGCGATCCCGCTTTGGTATCGATGGTGCCGCGATCGGCGCGGGGAACGAGGACATAGCCATCGGTGCGAAAAACCTCGCCCGCGAACGAACCTTCCCATCCATGCCAAGTCCCTCCGGCCCACAGCGACAGATCCGGCGTGTTCTGATTTCCGTACGACGTCTCGAGCGAAATTCCCTGCTCTTCAGGCGAGCGCGTAAAGAACTCGATCACGCCGCCCATGGCATCACTGCCGTAAAGGCTCGATCCACCTTCCTGCGACACCTCGATGCTCGCGACCGACTGTTCGGGAATCCGATCCCAGTAGACCCATGCGCCGAATGGATCGTTCATCGGAATGCCGTCCTCCAGCACGAGAGCGCGGCTCGCGCCGCTGGCCGCGAGGCCGCGCAGGGAGACTCCCTGCGTCGTCGGATTCGCGGTGCGGCTGCTGGATCGACGGAAGAGACCGAAGCCGGGAAGCTGGCGGAGAGTGTCATCCAGGGCGAGGTTCGGGCTATCGGCGAGATCCTGGCTTGTAAGCTGCCTGTCGCTGGTCAACGACTCGCCGGACGGCGTCGGCGTTCGAGCCGTCACGGTTACGCGCTGAACCAGAACCAATGGTCGAAGCGTCATCGCAAGTTGCGTAAGATGCCCGGCCGCCACGCTCCAGTCTCGGCGAAGCTCTTGAAAGCCCGTCGCGCGAACGATCAGGACGCCAGATCCGGAGACATGGTCGAACGCGAAGTCTCCGGTTGGCGAGCTTTGCACCTTCGCCGAGTAGGATGCGGAGCGCAGCTCGACGTCTGCGCCGCTGATCGGCGCGCCGCTCGAGTCGGTGATCTTGCCGCTAACGCGGCTCTCTTGCGCACCCACCCACTGAGCCGACGTGATGAGAAATAAAAAGACGACGACGGCAAGCCGCCGCAGGAAACGGCAAGAAGGCAAGCTCAGAACGTCGAGGCTCATCCCTCTTCCACGAAGTGAATATCCGCGAATGGACACAGCCCGAAAGAGCGTCAAGCTGAGATCATACCGGGGACCAGCGCGGATTAAAATAACAGCGGCGAAAGACCATTGGTGCCGGGCAGGCCGTCGCATGTGCTATCGTGAGGGCCGGATTCGGGGAACTCGCATGCAGGAGGCTTGAATGGCATCGACTGGCGTGCGCCGCAGCGACCGTGTTTCTTTGACGCTCTTGCTCGACGCCTCAGGGCAGGATGCGCGTGGCGAGGATTTCCATGCCGCCGCTCGAACCCTGCTGATCAATCGCACCGGGGCGATGATTATTCTCGACCGCGAGCTATCCCCGGGGCAAAGGATTCACCTCCGGCGCAAGGCGCACACCGAAGCGCACCGCGAAGGCGACGTGCGCATCGTTGGGCAGTTCGGCAGGCAAAAAGACGGCGCGCTCTACGGCGTCGAGATTGTGGGCGATCAAACGGACCTCTGGGGCATCGAATTTCCTTCGATCGCCGAATCATCCGAAGCCGTCGCGCGAATGCTGCTGGAATGCACATATTGCCGCAGCCGGGAGGTCGTTTACCTGAACGCCTTCGAGCTTCGGGGTTTCGAATCGAACCGCGGAATCGCGCGGCACTGCAAGCATTGTGGCGTTCCGAGCATATGGACACAGGCTCCCCACGAAGACGAGAAGAAGCTCGGTGCGCGGACTCGGACAAGGAAGACCGGGGAGCCAGCGGCCCACCCCAAACCCGACGGCGAGCCGGGCGGGCCCCAGCGCCTGAGACCACGCGTCCCGACCAGGTTGACCGCCTGCATCCGTCAGGCGAATGCCGACGACGAGCTTGCGGTCTGCGAGGACATTTCTCCTGTCGGGATGTGTTTTCGCAGCAAGCGGCGATACGAAGCAGAAACGCCAGTGGAGATCGCGGTTCCCTACTCGCCGGATGCGGCGAATATCTTTCTCCCCGCGCGAATCGTTTATTCCGAGGAAATGTCCAAGGCAGGATTATTTCGACACGGCACCGAATACGGAAGACCCGGCCCGCCTCAAAGTTGAACTTCCGGGGGTCAGCTCAGAAATCCTGGTTATCGCACGACAACTGCGGGATGCTCGCTCCTGCGCCGAACGTAATAGTGCAGAGCGATGTTCAGGTGGACGTTTCCGTTCGGCGTCTCGAACCGGAGGATCGTCGCCTCGGAGTCCCGCCCCGCCTTTTCGCACTGCTCCTGTGTCACAGTTTGCGGAGGAAAAACCTTGAACTGAAACCCGCGGTCATTCAGTTGAGTCACCGCGTTGCCGATCACCATGTTCGCCAGTTCACATACCGCTTCGGGAACGATCGCTTCCGACGGATCAACTTCCGCTCCCGCCAGAATTCCGGCGATCTTCGCGGCCACGTGCGGATCCATGTCGAGAATGATGCGGCCTTCGACCTGACCCTTGAAGGTGACCACCGCGGCCAGGCCTTTCTTGCGATAGCCGTCTTCTTCCATCGTCAAATCAGCGATCGAAGCCGGCACCTTCATCATTTCGGCGAGGACAGTGTCGAGCGACCCGATGAACGGCTGGATGAGTTCCATTCTCATCTTAATTCTCCCGTGTGGCGGCGGCCGTCACGCCCTCATCGTTGAGAACGTAGCGGATGATTTCGTACAGCGCGTCCGGCTTCACCGGTTTCTGCACGAAATGACGCGCGCCTTTCTGCAGTGCCGCCAGGATGTTGTCCTGATAGCCGACCGACGAGACCATGACGACGCGCGCGTCGGGGTGCTGCTGCACGATGCGTTCGACAGCTTCGATGCCTTCCATCTGCGGCATCGTGATATCCATGAGCACCACATCGGGGCTCACGCGGTCGTACTCCGTGATGGCCGCGCAGCCGTCGCCTGCCTCACCGGCTACCTGTCCGCCGAACGATTCCACCATCTTCGCGAGGCTCTTGCGCGCAAACACGGAATCGTCCACGATCAGATAGCGCACCGGCCGGCTGTCTTTCCGCGTCAATGATTGAAACTGTTTCATGGCCTTCTCCTCATTGCTTTCTTCGAGAGATCTCCACCCCGACCGCACTCGCGGTGTGATTTTCGCGCGCATATTCCCCCGAACTTTCCTCGGCGCACTCCGCCTGAAGCTGGCTGGCTATGGACGGCAGAGATACGACGCGCGTCGCAAAACCGCGCTGGATCGCCGATCGGGGCATGCTGTCGACGACGCACGTTTCCGGGCTCTGCGCGATCGTGAATCCGCCCGCCGACTGGATGGCGCCCATACCCGCGGCTCCGTCGTCGCCCATGCCGGTCATCAGGATGCCGATCGTCTTGAGGCCGAATTCCTGCGCCACGGAATGAAAAAGCACGTCAACCGAGGGACGATGACCGTTCACGCGGGGCTGATCCACGAGTACCGCAATGTCTCCGTGCTCCATGCGCCGCACCTTCATGTGACGATTTCCCGGGCAGACCAGGGCGCGTCCCGCGAGAAGCAAGTCGCCCGATTGCGCTTCTTTTACCTCGATCGCGGAGGATTCGTTGAGACGCTGCGCGAACATCTCGGTAAATCCCTCCGGCATGTGCTGCACCACGAGGAAGCAAGCGGGAAAATCCTCGGGGATTTGCGCCAAGAGATATTGCAGCGCGTTCGGTCCGCCCGTCGAAACGCCCACCGCAACAATTCGCGAAGGCCACCGGGAATGCACGGAAAACGGCCGCGACTCCTTTCGCTTTACGCCGGGCACGGTGATGATCATTTTTGGCGCGCCGGCAGAGCCAGCGACCTTGATCTTGAGCGCGAGTTCCGTAGCGATCTGCTCGAGGTGCCCCAATGCCGCTTCCTGGGGCTTGGTGACGAAGTCGAACGCGGCCATCGAAAGAGCCTTGAGCGTGATCGCCGCGCTCCGCTCGCTATGACTGCTCACGATAATCACCGGCAACCGATGCTTGCGGGTGATCTGCCTGAGCATTTCGATGCCATCCATGCGCGGCATCTCGAGATCGAGCGTCACCACGTGCGGGCGAAGTTCTTCCAATTTTTTCAGGCCGATAGCTCCATCGGCCGCGGTTCCCACAACCTCGATGGAAGGATCGCGCAGAAGCACCTGCGGGATGAGCTTCCTCATCAACGCGGAGTCATCCACTACGAGAACGCGAATCTTCTCGGTCATGCGGTGGCTCCCACCGCCGGGATTCTCGACAGGTGCGCGAGGACGGCGGGAACATTCAGAATGAGCACCACTCTTCCGTCGCCCAGAATCGAAGCGCCGCTCACCAGGGGCGAAGTCACCAAACCGTCTTCCAGCGCCTTCACCACCAATTCCTCTTCTCCCGCCAGACTGTCCACCACCAGGCCAAACCGGCGCGTTCCATTCCCGATAATGATGACAAACAGGCGTTTGGCGCGTTCGCTAACTACACGCGACTCCAATTGATCGAGCCGGATCAGCGTCAGCACTTGTTGCCGCAGTTGGAATACTTCGCGTTCTTCGACGCGATGTATTTCGCCCTCGGCGATGCGCGTAATTTCCACGACGGACGCCAGCGGAACCGCGTACAAGTGCTCTTTCACCCGGAACAGAAGCGCCTGAATGCTAGCTAGTGTCAGTGGAACAAGCAGCCGGAACGTGGTTCCCTTCCCGGGCCGCGTCAGAATCTCCACCGAACCTTTTAGCGGCCCGAGCGATGTCTTGACGACATCCAAGCCCACGCCGCGGCCCGAAACCTCGGTCACTTCGTCCGCAGTGCTCAAGCCCGGCGCGAACACGAGCTGGAGCGCTTCGGATTCGCTGAGCCGCTCGACTTCCGCCGGGCTTATGATCTTTTGCTCGACCGCTCGCCGCACGATCTTCCCGCGATCCAGGCCGGCACCGTCGTCTGAAACTTCGATCACGACAGTGTCGCCCTCGTGATACGCGTTCAGGCGAATGATCCCGCGCGCCGGTTTTCCCGCCGCCAGACGCTCCGGAGCGGGCTCGATGCCGTGATCCGCGGCGTTTCGCACCACGTGGGCGAGCGGCTCCGAAAGAGCGTCGAGAATGCTTTTGTCGAGATCCGTGTTCTGGCCGGTCATCTCCACGCCGATATCCTTGTTGCGCAGCTTTGCAACGTCACGGACTACGCGCGGGAAGCGTCGAAAGAGCTGCTCGACCGGAACCATGCGAATCTTCATCACGGATTTCTGCAACTCCTCGAGAACGCGCGACTGAAACGCCAGCGCATCGGAAAACTTGCCGCGCAGAGGATCCTTCGAGTGGCTCACCTCGAATTCCGCGATCGTCCTCTGGAGCATGGATTTCCCGATGATCAGTTCGCCGACCAGATTCATCACGGTGTCGATTCGCCCCGCATCGACGCGCAGAGTGTTTTCCGAAGCGGCGTGAGCCATTCCTGCGGGTAACGAAGGTTCGCGAGAGTCTCCCGCGTGCGCGTTACCGGGTTCCGAACTGCCAGTCTTCACTCCCGCGGAAACTGCCGCGGCCTCCGATTCCAGGAGAATTTCGAGTAAATCACGCGGCGCCGGCTGCTCAGCGGACAATCGCTCAATCTCCACCTTCTGCACGACTGAGGGAATCCGGCAGTGATGCTGGAGCCAATCGGCAGTCCGGCTTGTCGAGAGAGCAGCTTCCACGAGCTCCAGCCGGTCGGTGAGGGTCACCGCCTGCGGATGCAAAGCTAGAACGGTCCCACAACCCTCGAGGGCTTTCCGCGCTAACTCGAAAGCAGCGGCGGGCAAGGCCTCTGGTTCCAGGCGCAAGGCAAGGTTGTACGCCGTTTCACCACGCCGGAGGGCTTCGGCAATCATCAGCCGTTCATACTCGGTCCATTCAAATTCGGCTTTCCTGGAAGAGACCCGGGCAACCTGCCCCTCCGGCTTTTCGAGCAATCTTCGGATGTGATCGCGCAGAGCGCCGCCCGCGGGCGGCTGGAGATTATTGCGAAGCGCCGCGAGCATTTCGTGAAACGTGTCGGCCGCAGCCAGAACGACTTCGGGAATGGACGCAGCGTTCTCCGTGGCCAGTTCGGGAACCAAAACGTCTTCCAGTTCGTGCGCCAGTTCGCTCAGTTCGCGAAATCCGCAGGCGGCAGAGTCTCCCTTTAAGGTGTGAACGGCGCGCCGAACGCTTCGCAGCACTTGTGCGTCATGCGGGTTCTCCTCCAGCGCGAGGCCTGCCTCGTTCATACTCTGGAGAATCTCCTCGGCGCTCTCGAAGAAGAGGTCGCGGAGTTCGGGAGATCGGTCGTCGAAGGAAAAGGTCACTTCTCGGAGCCTCCCAGGCGCTGGTACACGGTGGCGTTGTTTTCGTGAATCATGCGGAATTTTGTGGTCAGTCCAAACAAGCTCTCGGCGTGTCCGACAAAGAGATAACTCTCCGGATTCAGGCAGCGCCAGAATTTCTCGATCAACCGTTTCTGTTCGGCTTCGTCGAAATAGATCATCACGTTCCGACAGAAGATCGCATCGTTGTGCTGCGGCAGATATTCCGTTTTCAGATTGTGGAAGTCGAACTGAACGAGTTCCTTCAAAGAGGATTTCACCGCGTACTTGTCTCCCACCTTTTCGAAGTAGCGCAGCCGGCAGGTGTAGTCCACCATCTCCATTTGCGCCTCGTTGTAGACACCCTGCTGCGCCGTCAACAACGCGGAATAGTTGATGTCCGAGGCGATGATCTCCACCTTCCAGGGAGGGGGAATGAGCGGCTTGGGTGTTGGCATGTCGAAGGGCAGCGGATTGCGGAGATAGTAGTAAGCAAGCGCGTCGCAGACGAGAATCCCGAGCGTGTACGGCTCCTGGCCTGTGGAACAGCCGGCACTCCAGATGCGCAGCGACCAGTCCCGCCGCTCCTGTTTCCGCTTCAGAATTTCTTCGAGCACCACCTTCTGAAAGAGATCGAGCTGGGGGCGGATTCGAAAAAAACTTGTCTCGTTGACGGTGAGATTCTCGAGCAGTGCGGTGAGTTCCTTCTTGCCTTCGTGACTCGTCAACAGGCGGTAGTAGCTGTAAAACGAATCGAGCTGGCACGCCTTGAGCCGGCGCTGCAACCGGTCCCGCAGGAAATGCGATCGCCGTTCATCGAAATACATCCCGCACTCCTGGTAGACCAGTGTCTGCAGGAGCTTCAGTTCGGCATCCGTGAGAGGGACAGGCGTGGCCAGTGTTGACATGGATTTCTCGATTCGTCCTGTAGTTCCGGATTAGAGACGCTGCCCCGTGGTCTCCACGAGGGACTCGGCATCGGGCTTCGTAAGTTCCTGCATCTTGCGAAGTTCTCCGCCCTGAAGAAGGCGCGGCAAATGGAGCAGGATCACCAGGCGCCCCTTCAATTTCGCGACGCCGGAGACGTAGCTCGACTCGCCCTCCTGGAAAACGTTTTGCGGCGCCTCGATTTCGGAGGGAGGAACCCGAAGCACCTCGGAGGCGGAATGCACCAGAAGGCCAACACCGCGGTTCTCGATTTCGACTACAACGATCCGGTTCTTCCGGTCGGATTGAACCGATTTCTCTCCGAACCGCTTGCGTAGATCGATCACGGGAATGATGCGACCACGCAGGTTGATAACGCCTTCCACGTAATCAGGCACGTTCGGGACAGACGTGATTTCCGGGACGCGTACGATTTCTCGCACCGCGGCGATCGGCAACCCGAACGTTTCTCGCCCGATGCGAAAACCGACGACCTGAAGGTCCTTGTCCATGATCGCCAGGGCCTCCGCCCTTAGGAGCGAATCGCTTCCGCGTATTCCGGCGTTTCAGACCGCTCCTCGGGGAAAGCAGGTGTCCTGCTGCCCTTGCGCGCATCCCCGAAATGCTGTTCGAGGACGAAGCGGTCCATCGACGAAAGCAAATTCCGCGATAGCTTCGACATTTGCTCCGCAGCGGCAGCAAGCTCGGTCGAACTCGACGTCGATTGCTGAACCAGTTCGCGCATTCTTTCCATCGCACGGACAACGGCCTGCGCGCCGGAGGCCTGTTCCTCGACGGAAGAATTGATCTCCTGCGTGATTTCCGTCAGGCGATTTGTGGCTTTCGCGATCTGGGACGAGCCGCTCGACTGCTCCATCGTCGCTGCCCCGATTTCCTGGGAGAACTTGTAAACCTCGGATACGACGCTCGCGATCTTTCCCAGGGCCCCATCCAGATCTTTGTTGAGCGCCAGACCTTCCTGAACCATGGCCGTGCTGTGTTCCATGTTCTCCACAGCCTCGCGCGCCTCTTTCTGAATGCCTTGGATAAGCTCGGAGATCTCCTTCGTCGATTGCGTCGATTTCTCCGCCAGTTTTCGGACTTCCTCGGCGACCACAGCGAAGCCCAACCCATGCTCTCCGGCGCGCGCTGCTTCGATGGCAGCGTTGAGCGCGAGCAGGTTTGTCTGCTCCGCCAAGTCGTCGATCACCTCGATGATTTTGCCGATGTCGTCCGCACGCCTTCCGAGCACGTCGATAATCTCGGCGGAGGATTGAATGGCCTGACTGGTGCGGTTGAGCCCGATGGTGGCCTTCTCCATTGTGGCCATTCCCGTTTGGGCTTCCTCGCGCGAGCGGTGCGAAATGTCGACGAGCAGCTTCGCCGTGTCGGCGACACGCTGGATTGAGGTAACCATCTGATCGATCGACGCCGACGTCTCGGCTACGCTCGAGGCCTGCACCTGCGTGTTCTTCACCACGTTCTGCACGTTGATGCTCATCTCGTGCATCGTGCTGGTCACTTCGTCGATTGCGGACGCCGCCTGCACGCTCACTTTGGCCGATTCATCCGATGCGCTCGCCATCTGGCCCGCGCCGCTGGCCACCTGCGCCGCGCTGTCGCGGACCTGGCGGACCATGGCTCTCAGGCCGTCGGTCATGCGCCCGAAGGCTTTTGCCATGGTGTCGTGTTGAGACCGTGGATGAATGGCTACCGTCAGCTGCCCCTCAGCAATCGAAGCGGAAACGGCCGCCATTTCCCGCAAATGTACGATCATTTTGTTGAAGTTTTCCGCGAGGATCCCCACCTCATCTCCACGGTGGATATCGATCGACTGATCGAGATCGCCGCTGTCGCCGATGCGGTGCGCGACGTCGATCAGATGATTGATGGGCTCTCGAATGCTTTTCGCCGTGTAGAACGCGATGATCAGACCTCCGATGATGCCTAGGAGTGTGCCCACTGTAGTGATGACCGTGTTCAACTTCGTGGCTGTGTCGGCGGAGTGATTGGCGTTCTCGAATGCCTTCTGCACATCACTGCTGGCAGCGTCCAGGAGACCCGCGGACTTGTTCATCCATGAGGAGGGGTCGTGCTGGAGGTAGTAGACTTGCAGGTCCGAAACCGTGGCGTCTCCTGAGTCGACCTGGTGCCGCTTCGCGATCATCGGCTTGGCGAAGTTATCGGCCCAATCGAGCTCGTTTTCGTCCACCTGCGAAAGCGAGGTCCGCAACCCTGCATCGTCCGTATTTTTTTCGCTCTGTTTGAGGATTCCCTCGAGGTCCTTGATTCCTCCGTCCGTCTTGCTCTCCTCGCGCAGATCACCGCTCAGCAGGTAGCTGCCCAGGAAGAGCCGGTTCTCCATCAGCTGATAACGCACGCCCTCGATCGCCTGGACGTCCTCCAGAGTGGTCTTCACCGTGTCTCGCGCGGCATACTCGCGTGTCACCGTGAAAATATCGATCGCGAGCAGCACGACCATGAGTGCGAGCAGCGTGCCGAATCCTACGTATAGCTTCTTGCTGATCGTCATGCGCGAATCTCCAGTCCCTGCCCTGCAAAACGGAGCAGCCGACCCTAGTTCTGGCTGTCGAAATTGAGTTCGA
>Ga0209167_10001651_pt1 | contig 12767 bp, 13 predicted proteins | sample Coa_R1_9_FD_187154 | JGI IMG/M metagenome (GOLD analysis project Ga0209167, IMG submission 187154) | Surface soil microbial communities from Centralia Pennsylvania, which are recovering from an underground coalmine fire - Coalmine... | ecosystem: Environmental > Terrestrial > Soil >... | reverse complement strand
CGCAAGCTGGGATGGACGGCGCTGGGCGCGGTGATCGTTCAAGGCTTGCTGGGAGGCTTGACCGTGAAGCTGCTGCTGCCTCCTGCCGTGAGCGTTTCGCATGCCTGCTTGGCGCAACTCTTTTTTTCGACCACGGTGGCGATCGCGATCTTCACCTCCCAGAGCTGGCGGCGCGGAGCGGAGATCGTGGAGGATTACGGCAAACCGTCGTTGCGGTCGCTGGCCGTGGTAATTCCCGTCCTGGTGCTGGCGCAGATCGCGCTGGGAGCGGCATTTCGGCACGGCGCGATGACCGTGCTGCCGCACATACTGGGTGCGATGGTGGTTGCGGCGGCGATCCTGATCGTGTGCGCGTTCGTGTTGCACCAATTCCCCGAGCATCGCTCGCTACGGCCCGCGGCGATCACGCTGATGGCCATGACGTTCGCGCAGGTGCTGCTGGGCATCGGAGCTTATTACACCAGGTTGGATGCGGCCAAGAACCCCGTCGCGATGGTCGTCGTCACCGTCGCCCACGTGGCTACGGGCGCGTTGACGCTGGCCTCCAGCGTGGCTCTCGCGATTCAGATCCGGCGCAATGTTCGCGAACATGCGCATGAAACGCACGCGGTGACAGCATGAAACGCGCCGGTTATTTCGCCGAACTCACCAAGCCGCGCATCACCAGTTTCATCCTGATGAGCTCCGCGATTGGCTTCCTATGCGGCGCGCATCTCGCTCCGGCCTGGAGCTGGGCCGCGCTGCTGCACATGTTGTTCGGGACAGGCTTGATCGCCAGTGGAACGGCCGCGCTGAATCAGTGGTACGAGAACGAAGGCGACGCCCTGATGCGGCGCACCCGCGCTCGCCCGATTCCGAGCGGGCGGCTGACGGCGGGAGAGGCTCTGTGGTTCGGCGTAGCGCTTTCGGCGGCGGGCTTCGCCGAGTTATGCCTGGAGGTGAACCTTCTCACCGGGCTCCTGGGCCTGTTTACACTAGCCAGCTATCTGTTCGTGTACACGCCGCTCAAGCGCGTGTCTCCGATCTCCACCACCATTGGCGCGATTCCCGGAGCCATGCCGCCGTTGATCGGTTACGCGGCCGCAAGCGGGCGGCTGAATTTTGAAGCGGGCATTCTCTACGCCATCCTGTTTCTGTGGCAGTTCCCGCACTTCTACGCCATCGCGTGGATGTACCGCGAGGATTACGCGCGCGCGGGAATCCGCATGCTCCCCGTGGTCGAGCCGGACGGCGATTCCACCGGGCGGCGCATCGTGTGGTTCTCTCTGGCGCTGGTTCCCATGAGCCTCGCGCCGAAGTTCTTCGCCATGGCCGGCAACGTGTACATGTACGGAGCGCTGGCGTTAGGCGCGATCGTTTTGGTCGCGGGATTCCGCGCCGCTTCCGAACACTCTACCTTGCGCGCGCGTCAGGTGCTGCTGGCGAGCGTCGTCTATCTTCCTTTGCTTTATGGACTGCTGGTCATTGACGGCACGCGCTATTAGTCTTGTCGCGCTGGCGGCAGGCGGCCTTGCAGTGGGACTGACTGGTTGCTCCGCGCATTCCAATCTTCCTTCCTACGGTTTGGTTCCCGAGTTTATCCTGACCGATCAAGCCGGAGCCAGGTTCGATAGCACTCCGGTATTGGACGGACACGTATGGGTGGCGGATTTCATGTTTACCAACTGTCCCGGGCCGTGCCCGCGCATGAGCTCGCAAATGCGGCAGGTACAGACGGCGTTGGCGCCCAACGGTGTTAAATTGATTTCCCTGACCATCGATCCGCGGCGAGATTCGCCGGAGACGTTAAAAATCTACGCAACCCGCTATTCGGCGCGTCCGGGCATTTGGTTTTTCCTGACCGGCGACGTGGAAACGCTACGGCATCTGGATCGCGACGTGTTTAAGCTGGGCGATATCGACGGCAGCCTGGATCATTCCACTCGCTTTGTGCTGGTGGACCGCAAGGAACAGGTGCGCGGGTTCTATCTCACCGAGGAGCCGGACGCGATTCAGCGCGTGATCGCGGACGCCAAGCTGCTGGTGAAGGAAAGATTGTGAGCGTTCAGGATCTTCCTGCGCTGAACGCGGTGTTGAACGGAACCGCGGCGGTATTGCTGGTGACGGCCTATGTGTTGATCCGCAAGGGCCGGCGTTTGGCGCATAAGCGTGTGATGCTGGCGGCATTCACGGTCTCTACGCTGTTTCTAATTTCCTACCTGACGTATCACGCGCTGGCGGGCGTCGTATATTATCGCGGAGCTGGATTCATTCGCGCCGTGTATCTGACGATTCTGACCACGCACACCGCGCTGGCGGTCACGGTGCCCGTGCTGGCGATTATCACGCTGCGCCGCGGCCTGAAGGGATGGTTCGAGCGGCACCGCAAAATCGCGCGCTGGACCTTGCCAATCTGGCTGTATGTCAGCGTCACCGGCGTGGTGGTGTATTTGATGCTATACCAATAGTTACGGAGGCCTTCGGCGATGAAACTCCTGATGATGGCTTGTCTGGTTCCGGCGTTATTCGCGCAAAGAGGTCCGGGCCGGCCTGCCGGTCCTGTCCGCACGCCAGGGCGCGTGTCAGCGCCTGGTCCCGTGGCTCGCCCGGTTGGCGGGCCAGGGGTTGCGCCGCGACCTGTGTATGTTCTCGGCTACTATCCCAATCCGTTCTATTACGGCGATGGCTATGCAACGGCCCCCGCTCCGGTCGACTACGGGCCAGCGCAGGGCTATTACGATCCCAATGCAAGCTATCCCTCCGTGAACGTCACTCCATCCGTGATCATCAACCCGAATTATGTCCCGGAAACCGCGAATCCCGTTCTTCGCGACTACACTTACGTGCCCGTGCCGGAAGCCGTTCCGCAGGAGGGCTCGCAGAACAACGCCACGAACCCGCCTTCGGTCTATTTCCTCATCGCGATGAAGGATCACGCCATCTATCCGGCCATCGCGTATTGGGTGGAAGACGACACGCTGAATTACATCACCCAGCAAGGCGTACGCAATCGGGTGTCCCTGGATCTGGTAGACCGGGAATTCTCGACACAGCTCAACAAAGAACGCAACATCGACTTCGGGCTGCCTCCGGCTAAATAGCCAGGCCAAAAATAGAGAGAGGCGCAGGCTGGGGAGCTTCTTCTGAAGAGCCTGCGCCACAGTTACAGGACGCGCTTAGCTATTCGCGCGGAATCTCCTGGTTATCCCAAAACAAATCAAGCCGGTGGCGATCAGGAGCGTCGTCGAGGGTTCCGGCGTGGAAGTACTGACCGACCCCTCGGTAAAGAGGTTGGTGAAGTCCTGCTGCTCCGCGGTTCCACTTTGGCCTTGAAGCGAAATCGTGTCTTGGACGGTGTAGGGTCCGCCAAAGCTTACCGCGGTGATCGGGCCGTTAACGGGCGTGAAGGAGGTATGCGGCCCCCCACCATCGTTAGCGGAGGATTCCGTCGCGTTGCTGTCTAGATCCTTCACCGCGGAAACGCTTCCGGAACCTGTGTTGAGGATGGTGGATTTCATTTGAATGTCGGCGAGCGGATTGGGGGAAGGCGTGACGATGTACTGGAAGCTATAACTGAAAATCTGACTGCCACCCACGCCTACGTCGGTTGACGAAGGGAAGCCGCCGAAACCGGTGGGAAGGTTTTGATAAGTGAACAACAGCTCATCGACCCCGGCAACCACCGACGGTGTGATGAAGAGCTCGGCGGGAGTAATTGTATCCACACCCAGGCTGTTTGTGAAGGTGAGGCCGGTGAAGTTGCTGAATACTTCGTCGCCCACCGTGCAACCAGAAACGAGCGCCTGATAGCTGGCATATGTCCCCGCGACGCACGCGGAGGGCGCACTCCATGCAGCCGCTGCAAACGCAATCGGTAAGATCATCTTCAGCCAAATACGCATTTGATTTTCTCCTTTGATGTTGAAACGGTTACAGCTATGGCGTGGACGTTTACTTCGCGTGCGCGCGCACACTACTCCCCCACGCAAAAATCAACAACTTGAAATTGTCCTTAGCGAAGGAGCTTGAGTACTAACTAACTATGCGGCTGAGGCAACGGCCTCCAGGTGCGAAGACCATAGAAACGGCTTCGGCATCCGCGGCAGCGATACGGAACCATGAAAAGGAACTTGGCCACGAGGTCAGTCATTGAGTGCATGGCCGAACGGCGGACCTTGGAAGCTCCGCAGCGCCAGCACATTGGCAGGTTCCAGGAGTGGGCGGCCGCCCGAATGACGCTTGCGCCCGCCACTACGCCGAATACGAGAGTAAAAATGAGAGCCGCGAGATATCGCAGACTGAGGTGCATAGATACTCCTATAAATTATTCCAATGAAGCTCGACATCTGAGATCAAGAATGTACCCCGGCTCAGTGGCACGCCTCGTGCCAATCGAGTACTAGAACTATCGAGGCATTGGTAACACTTAGATTGTTAGGGAGAAACCCCGAGGAGTGCAGGGACGAACCTCAGCACCTTAGCGGAGGATTCGGTACAGAGGTGGGCATATACCCCGGAAAACTTTCCTAAGGTGCCCGCGCACCGCTTCTTTTCAATTGTTTAGAGTAAACCGCCGACTGCAAAATATTCCGTGATAGTCTCCTGCCCAGAGGCCGTGCGGTAGACTGGTGTGTTGCAGCCACACGGCGCATTCCGATGACAGAACGATGACGAGAGGACGGACAGCATTGGTGACGGGCTCCTGCGGCCTGATCGGCTCGGAGGTCACGCGCTGGTTCTCCCGGCAGGGATTTTCCATCGCGGGAATCGACAGCAATCATCGAGCCGTTTTCTTCGGACCCGAGGGTGACACAAGCTGGGTGCTGGGACAGTTGCAAGCCGAGATTCCCGGTTACCGCCACTGGGGCGTCGATATCCGTGACCGGGAGGCGGTCCTGGCTCTAATGGAGCAGATTAAGCCGGACCTGATCATTCACACCGCGGCCCAGCCATCGCACGATCGCGCCGCCGCGATTCCGTTTCTCGATTTCGAGGTGAATGCACTGGGAACACTGCACCTGCTTGAGGCGGCGCACCGCTTTTGTCCCGAAGCGCCGTTCATTCACATGTCCACGAACAAGGTCTACGGAGACCGGCCCAACACGCTGCCGCTAGCGGAGCTCGAAACTCGTTGGGATTTTGCGGACCCCGCCTTCGAGCATGGCATTGCGGAAGATTTTTCGATCGACCAAAGCAAGCATTCCATCTTCGGCGCATCTAAGGTCGCGGGCGACGTGATGGTACAGGAATATGGGCGCTATTTCGGCATGCCCACCTGTTGTTTGCGCGGAGGATGCCTGACCGGCCCGAATCATTCCGGCGTTGAATTACAGGGATTTCTCAGCTATTTATTGAAATGCAATGTAGAAGGACGTGAATACAAGGTCTTCGGATACAAGGGCAAGCAAGTGCGGGACAACATTCATTCCGAGGATGTGGCCAGGTTCATGTATGAGTTCTGGAAGGCCCCGCGGGTTGCGGAGGTCTATAATCTAGGGGGCGGGAAGTCCAACTCCTGCTCGATCGTCGAGGCGTTCCGCATGGCCGAGGACACGACCGGCAAGAAGATGAGCTGGCGCTACATAGACCAGAACAGGGTCGGCGATCACATTTGTTATTACAGCGATTTGCGCAAAATGCGGACGCATTACCCGAATTGGAAAATCCTCAAGACCCTGCCGACGATCTTCGAGGAAATCGCCGGCAGTTGGAAACGCCGTTTGGCCGCGAATGCCGTATGAGGATTCTCATCACCGGCGTATGCGGCTTCGTGGGAAGCGCGTTGGCGGAGTGCTTGCTCGAACGGGTCGAAGGCGTCCGGGTGGCGGGCATCGACAACCTGATTCGTCCTGGGGCGGAAACAAATCGGGCACGGATGGAGCGCCGGGGCGTCGAATTCATGCACGGGGATTTGAGGTCGGCCAGCGATCTCGCCGGTTTGCCGGCATGCGATTGGGTGATCGACGCGGCGGCCGATCCCAGTGTGCTGGCCGGTGTCTCCGGCGCGGGAAGCAGCCGCCGGCTGTTCGAGCATAGCCTGGGCGCCCTCGGCAATGTGCTGGAATATTGCCGCGAGCACAAGGCCGGGCTGTTGCTGCTCAGCAGCAGCCGAGTCTACTCGATCGAAGCGCTCGCGGCCGTTCCTCTGCAAGTGCGCGAGCAAGCCTTCGCCCTCGATGCAACCGCGCCATTGCCCCACGGACTCACTAGGGACGGGATCGGACTGGATTTTTCCACGGACGCGCCGGTTTCTTTGTACGGTGCGGCCAAGCTCGCCTCGGAGATCATGGCTCTTGAATATGGCGCCGCGTTCGATTTCCCGGTGTGGATCACGCGCTGCGGAGTGCTCACGGGCGCGGGACAATTCGGTACGCCGGCGCAAGGTATTTTCTCGTATTGGGTGAACGCCCATCTACGCCGCATGCCGCTGCGCTACATCGGATACAACGGTACCGGCTGCCAGACGCGGGACGCCTTTCACCCTCGCGATCTTGCGGCGCTGCTGATCGCACAGATGCGCACGTCGCGCCGGAATGGACCGCGCGTGTACATCGCCGGAGGAGGTCCCGGCAACACGATGTCGCTTGCACAGCTAAACGCCTGGTGCGACGAACGCTTCGGCCGCCATGTTCCGACTATCCATCCGGAACCGCGTAAGTATGACGTTCCCTGGGTGGTGATGGACAACACCGGAGCCGCGAGGGATTTCGGCTGGAAGATAGAAACGCCGCTCTCCACGATCCTTGAAGAGATCGCGCTCCACGCCCGCAACCATCCTGAGTGGCTGGAATTAAGCCGCCCATGAAATCGCCGCCGCCGGTTCCCCGCGAGCCGCTTCAATTGCTCTCCGTGGTCATTCCTGCACGGAACGAAGAGGATTGCATCGCCGCTACCGTGGAGCATCTTCATTTGGAATTGCGATTGAATCAGATTCCCCACGAAATCGTGGTCGTCGACGACGGAAGCACGGACGCGACCTGGAGCCTGCTCCAGGAGATCCACGCGCGCATTCCGGAATGCCGGCCGGTCCAAAATCCCGGCGAGCATGGTTTCGGACGCGCCATCACTTTCGGATTTAGCCACGCCAGCGGGGACGCCGTGGTGGTGATGATGGCGGATGAATCGGACGACTGCCGCGATGTCGTGCGCTACTGGCAGGTCCTGGACCAGGGCTGGGACGCGGTCTTCGGCTCGCGCTTCGTTCGCGGCGGAGGCGTGATCGATTATCCCCGCCCCAAGCTTCTGCTGAATCGCATGGCCAATTTGTTTCTGAAACTATTATTCGGCGTGCCAGTGAACGACTTCACCAACGCCTTCAAAGCTTACCGGCGCACGGTGATCGAAGGCTGCAAGCCGTTCCTTTCGCCGCATTTCAATCTCACGGTGGAAATGCCGCTGAAGACCATCGTGCGCGGATATTCGTGGACGGTAATGCCCACGACGTGGCGCAACCGCCGCACCGGCGAATCGAAACTGAAAATCCAGGAAATGGGCAGCCGGTATTTGTTTGTAGCGCTCTACTGCTGGCTGGAAAAATACTTCAGCCGCGGCGACTACCGCGCGAAATGAGAGCTCCGGGCTTCGCGGGTTATTCCTGCAACTAAGCCCCGGAATTGGTTTTCGCTGCCGCTGGATTGAACAGCATCGGGGCAATTTCGTGCAGGTCTTTGCGCCAGACTCGGAACCAGTGCGCGCCCGGCTCGGTGCGAAAGTGGTTCTTGATGCCGTGGTCGGTGAGCAGTTTCACGAACTGCTGGTTGGAGGCGAAAAGCGTATCCTCAGTTCCGCAGGAGATCCACAGCAGGTGCAGATTCTTGTTGAGCTTGGAGGGATCGGCCAAGACGTCGGAAAACTGCTGCTCGACGTTGCCGCCCAGGACGCCGATCGCCGAGCTCATGGCCACGATCCAATGAAACATCTCGGGATGGCGCAGGCCGATGGAGAGCGTCGCCGCGCCGCCGGCGGAGAGCCCTGCGAGCGCTCGCTGATCGGGCTGGTTCGAGACACGATAGGTTTTTTCGATCATCGGAATAATGTCGCCCAGCAGGTCTTTCTCGAAGGCGTTTCGATCTGCGACAGTCTGGCGGGGACCGACGTTGTCGCTCTGCTCGGCGCGGGCAAGGGGCATGACGATGACCATGGGCTTCGCGTGGCCGTCGGCGATGAGGTTATCCAGAATAAGATTGGCCCGCCCGACGGTGATCCAATTATTTTCGTTGCCACCGGCGCCGTGGAGCAGGTACAGCACGGGATAGCGGGTGTTGCTTTTGTCGTAACCGGGCGGCGTGTAAACCCACACGGTGCGAGTGACGCCCATGGCCTTGGAATCGTATGTATTGATGCGTACGTCGCCATGCGGGACCGCGCGCGCATCGTAGAACATGGGACCGTCGCCGGGGACTTCCACCTGACTCAAGGTTCCGGCGTTGCCCGCGGCCACGCGCGTGTAGCGGTTCACAGCGTCGGTGGCGGTGACTCCGTCGACGAGGAAATTGTACTCATAGATGTCGGGATCGAGCGGGCCAACGGTGACGCTCCAGACGCCTTGCGCGTCTTTGGACATGGGTACCTGAGGTTTGTCGACAGTGATGTTGCCGGTGAGCACAACTTCAGTGGCGCGGGGGGCGTTGAGCCGCAGAGTGACGGTGCGGTCGGGATGAACTTCCGGAGAGACGATAGCGGGCCCGCCTCGACCTCCGCGCCCGGCTGGAGCCGCACCTCCGCGCCCGGCGGGTGCGGGACCTTGAGCCTGGATGCCGGCCGTCAACAGCAGAGCCGCGATGGCCGCGGCGGAAACGGAATGGCGCATGCAGCACCTCCTTCTCGGAGGCGAGTATAACAGAAGGCGCCCGCTTTAACTTGGCCTCGGCCGGTAAGTGGCGGCGCGTTAGGAATGAGGAAGCATGGGTTTGCCTTCGTGGGCGACCAGCAGATCGTGCATGTCGTTGGCATGCTCCTCTTCATTGGTGAGAATGCCCTCCATCATCACTCGCGTGGTTGGGTCCTTGTCGGCGAAGTACCGGACCAACTCGCGATAGTGCTCGCAGGCAATCCGCTCGGCGATCAGGTTCTCCTTGATCATCTCAATCAGATTCGCGCCTTCGACATATTGCGACGCCGATCGCATGGCAAGCCCCTCGGGATTAAAATTAGGCGTGCCTCCGAGCTGATTGATCCGCTCGGCCACGGCGCGGAGGTGCCCCTGCTCTTCTTTTGCGTGCTGATCGAATTCTTTCTTTACGCTGTCGCTGGAAATGCCCGTGGCGGCGACGGCATTCATGGTGTACCGGAGCACGCAGACGATCTCAGTGGCGAGCACTGCCTGGAGAATCTCGATCGTCTGCTTCACGTCACCTTGATAGGCCGGCGTGACGGCGCCTTTATCAATACTCTTGCGGGCTCTCGATCGAAGTTCCGCGACGTCCGTGAGAAAGGGTGTCTCATTCTTCATAGGTGCTCCTTTATAGCTGCGGGTTTAGTGTTGAGCTAATAATGCGGCGATGCGATCGGCGTCGTTGGGGACGACGATGGATTGATTGCCGTAGGTGGACCGGATCTTCACTCCGCCGGGAGCTTCGAGCTTACCGGTGTGGTACTTGTAAATGTAATCCGGATCCTTGAGCACGTTGCCGGTGAGCACGGCGACGACGTCGGCATCGCGATCGATCGCGCCCGCCGCGGTCAGCTTGCGAATGCCGGCGAGAGTCGCGGCGGAGGCGGGCTCACAGCCGATACCGCAGCGGCCGATGATGGCCTTGGCGTCGGCGATCTCCTGCTCGCTCACTTTTTCCACGAGGCCGTTGGTGGACTTGATCTCGTGGAGCGCCTTGGGCCAGGAGACGGGATCGCCGATGCGGATCGCGGTGGCCAGCGTTTCCGGTTTGGCCACGGGATGGAATTCGCCGGCGCCCGATTGCACGAATTCGTAAAAGGGTGCGGAGCCTTCCGCTTGAATCACGGCAAGGCGCGGCAGCCGGTGGATGAGCCCGGCATCCTGGGCCTCGCGCAGTCCCTTGCCGAACGCCGACACGTTGCCGAGATTTCCGCCGGGCAGCACCACCCAATCCGGCACTCGCCAATCGCGCTGATCCAGCATCTCGAACATGATGCTCTTCTGGCCCTCGACGCGGAAGGGATTCATGGAGTTGAGCAGATAGATTCCGAGGCGGTCGGCGAGCACGCGAATGAGCGCGAGGATCTGATCGAAGTTGGCCTCGACCTCAAGAGTTTTCGCTCCGTATTCGAGAGCCTGCGCGAGCTTTCCAAAAGAAATGTTGCCATGCGGGAGAAAGATGAGCGCTTCGAGCCCTGCCGCGGCGGCGTAGGCGGCCATCGATGCAGAAGTGTTCCCGGTGGAGACGCAAGCGACGCGCCGCATGCCCAGACGCAGGGCCTGTGCGACTCCGCAGGTCATGCCGTTGTCCTTGAAGGAGCCGGTGGGATTGAAGCCCTGATGCTTGAAGGCGATGCTCTTGAGACCACCGAACTCGGCGGCAATGGGGGCGTTGAGCAGGGGCGTGTTGCCCTCGCGCAGAGTGACCACACGTGAGTAATCGGAGAGGAATGGAAACAATTCGCGATAACGCCAGACGCCGCTTTGATCGAGCGGTGAGTTGCTGAGGCGGCGGTCGCGGAAGGTGCGTTTGAGCGCGGCGGCGTCGGCATCGGGCGCGGCGTAGCCGGCCTCGATCAAGCCTCCGCACTTCGGGCAATTGTAGAGAACTTCGGTGATGGCGAAGCGCGCACGGCAGGCGGGGTTGAAACAGACCAGTTCGGCGGCGGCCGTGGGCGTGGCGATCGTCATGACTCCAATTGTAACGGCTCGCTTAGAGCGGTCCAAGTGAGGCGCTCGCGCTCAGGCCGGATCGCATGAGGGATCCGGCGCAGCGGAGCTTTGTTAGACGATTTCATACTTTATCGTCTAATACCCTAAGGAGAAAGCCACACAGGTTTTCAGCTCCCTTGTGGAGCGCTCAATTGTCCGTCGGCGTCTGCTCCACCCGGTCTGCTACCACGAACTCCACCGGAGCCTTGCGTGTCTCCAACTGGAGTCCGACCTTCTGAAGCTGGGTGTTGAAGCGATTCCGCACCTCGGTCTTCTCGTCTTCGAATTCCGAGAGGGTCATGGGCCCGGTACCCGGGGCTCGGGCGATACCGGCGATATTTACGTCGAGCACGACGTGATACCTTTTTTCAAGCCCGGTCATGTCCACCACCGGCCTCAGTAACCCCTCGGCCAACTGGGCGGCGAGACCTTCGAGGGTTGTGCTGGAAAAATCCCAATGGATTTTGTCTGGTGACTGCGTGTGCACGTAGCCATCCGAATCTCCCAGGCCGTTATGCGAGGAATTGTTCCGCGTCAGAATGCCATTCACCGTTTGCATCCTTGCCGGCGCATCGGGCTGCGCGGGTGAGGGGGAAGCAGGCGGCGAGACCTCTTCCAGCTTCAGCCCGCCCTTCGCCACCACCAACACATCCACGCTTTGCTCTCTGTGCTCCAGATGGTAGACCAGCTTAAACCGGCCCACCAAGAGCGCCTTCAGCATCTCGGGAATCTGGTCCCGCGTAGCTCCCTGGGGCAGCTTCGCCAAGATGTCGAACCGCTGCCCGCCCCAATTGTGAATCCACGCGGGCCCATCCACCTGCTCCTGCGGTAGCCGGAAAGCGTACTCCATCAGTCGCTGCACGCTAACGCTGGCGATTTCCACACGGCCGGCATCCATCGTGAACCTGTCACGGAAACTCAGGGCCACGCTCGGCCTAATGGAAGCGACCTCGAATTCGGGCTTCGCCGGAACCTGGCCGCGGACAAAGAGGGGTGCAAAAACCAAAAGTGTCAGGCCGACAATAGCACTCGCTCCTCGCATGGGTGCGACCTCCTCGTTATGGTAATCGCATTGGCGGGCCCTCGGAAGTTCCAAATCTTTTGGTACGGAAGGCTGAGGGCGGCATCCGCCTACCGTACAGGCGATAATCCGACATTATGTAAATCTTCGCAAAATCGTTGCCCTTGTCCACAAGCGCGCGTGGAATGCCGGCGACTCAACGGGGTGTGTTTCGCGAGCGCAGTCCCCGTTGCGCTACCTTAAAACATTAGACGATGCTTACGGTTCATTTGGAATCGGGGCGCGTGGAGGTGCGGCGCGTGCCGCTGCCGCGTGCTACTCATGGAAACGCACGAATCCGTCTCCTTTGCGCGGGGATCTGCTCCACCGATCTCGAACTCCAGCGCGGGTACTACGGCTTCTCGGGCACGCCTGGGCATGAGTTCGTGGGTGAGGTCACCGAGGCCGAGGACCGGAGCTGGGTCGGTAAGAGGGTCGCGGGCGAAATCAATCTGGCGTGCGGCAAGTGTGAATGGTGCGCGCGCGGACTGGGGCGGCATTGTCCGCACCGCACGGTGTTGGGGATCGTGAAGCACCCGGGGGCTTTTCGCGAATTTCTCACGCTGCCGGTCGCCAATCTTCGCCCGGTTCCCGCGGCGATCTCGAACGAGCAGGCCGTGTTTATCGAGCCGGTCGCGGCGGCGTGCGAGATTTTGGATCAGGTGCGAGTGCCGGCGGGAACTCGCGTCGCGGTACTGGGCGACGGGAAACTGGGTCTGCTGATCGCGCAGGTGCTGGCCGCGCACGGCGCTCAGGTGCATCTGTTCGGGCGGCACAAGGAAAAGATGAAGCTGGTGGCGAGCGCACAGGTCACGGCGGAGGCGATCGGGAAGCGCCTTCCCCAGCGTGAGTACTCGATCGTGGTGGACGCGACGGGGTCGGCCGAGGGTTTGCGGGCGGCGA
>Ga0209167_10001650_pt1 | contig 12788 bp, 10 predicted proteins | sample Coa_R1_9_FD_187154 | JGI IMG/M metagenome (GOLD analysis project Ga0209167, IMG submission 187154) | Surface soil microbial communities from Centralia Pennsylvania, which are recovering from an underground coalmine fire - Coalmine... | ecosystem: Environmental > Terrestrial > Soil >... | reverse complement strand
CATTGACGTTATTGGCGGCGCCGGGATTCGCGCAGCGGGCAGGAGGCGGCGCGCACAGCGGCGGTGGCGGCGGCGGTTCTCACGTCAGCGCCGGAGCGGGTAGCCGCTCTGGCGGCGGGCGAGCCAGTATCGGAGGCCGTTCGGTTGGGGGAGAGTCGCACACGTACGGCATCGAGGCACCGTCGAGGCCTGCCGCATCCGGGGTTTCGCGGTCCGAAGCGACGGGCAGCGCTTCAGTCGCCGAGCGAGCTACTGGGATCGTGCGTTCAGCCGAGACGAGCGGGGGGAATGACCCCTGGCCAGGAAAACCAGCGGAAGGAGCGACGGCTTCGCGCGGGTTTCGACTTGCCGAGCCAGCGACGCACCCCCGGGACGTCACCATTGGATTTCCGCCCCGAACGTCTCACGGAGCGAACATTTCCTCTGAAGTGGTGCGCCGCGGCGCGATCGTCATATCCGGGCAGACGAACTATCTGTGGGCTGATCCGCCGTCGACTGCAAGTGAAACGCATTCTCGGGTCGCGATTCATGGCGGTGGGGAAACCGCGCGCCCAGCGAACCTGGACCCTGCGCGGGTCGGCGGCTCGCGGTCCGCGAAAAAGCTGGAGTTCATGACGGATTCGAGCGCGAAAGGCTCCTCGCGCAACTCCGGGTGGTATCGGATTGCGCCCGCGCCGCCGCACTGGTTCGAGCCGCGGCACAGGCGGCATCACGAACCCATTTTTGGCGGGTTTGGGTTCTTCGGAGGCGGGTTCGGCGTTCCATTCTTTGGCTTTGCCCTGATTCCGGATTGCGCGCCGCTCTGGGACGGAACGCTGACCCTCGATTGCACACCGCTCGGGTATTGGGACGGGAGCGGTAGTGGTTTCACAGATGACTCCGGTCGGAACTACGTAAACGGCAATCAGGAAGAAGACCAGCAGGATGTGGAGTCGCAGGAAAGGAATCCAGGGACCTACGGAACGCCTCCACAGAGCCCGACGGAAGATGGCCAGAATGTGCCGCAAGAGCCGCTGACGGCGCTGTGGGCGAAGGACGGCACGTCATACGCGGTGACCAGCTACTGGCTGGCGGATGGCAAACTGCATTACGTGACGTCGTACGGCGGCGAAGACGCAATTGGGATGGACGAGCTCGATCTGCAGAGGACGGTGGACGCGAATGCGAGCCAGGGAGTGGGGTTCGTGTTGCGGCCGAGGCCCAAAGAGGCGTTTCCAGATCAACCGCAGCCGCCACGATAGAGAGAAAATCGAGCAGTAAGGTGGAAAAAGATGGGTGGGTTGGGAAGCATGCCTTGGATGAGTTTGCTTTTCTAAAATAAGTACTTGACAATGAAAGTAACATATGGTATAAGATTTTTCGTTATCCTCGAAATGTGCGCGACGGCGACCTGGCAGACGGTTCCAGCCGGCGCGTAAATCCAAAGATTTCCAGTTTGCTGACGGGACGCGATTGGTGCGTCCACTTCTGACCCAACCTCTGGTCCAGGGTGCGCGGGACTTGGTGTTACCGCCGCGTTCCTTGCGGGATCGTCTGCCTCGGGCAGCGTGCCGCAGAGTTCTGAAAAACTTTCGGAGGCAACATGCCGAACTACAATGCACAAGTCCCGCCTTACTCAATATTTCCGGGTGACGTGGCGCTCGCGTTCAACACCGAAGCGCCCGCGGTCGGGCAGGCCAGCCAGCAGTTTGCGCTCCCCAGTTATGCCGGCTTCCCGGAGAACGGGCGAACCATTCGCTGGCAAACGGTGTTCGGATCGGCGCCATCGGCGATCAGCGTCACGTTGCAGACCGCGATGATCGATTCGGACGCGCAGTACTCGACGATCGACACGTCAACGGCGACTGCGGGGGAGGCACGCACCGTGACTGGTGTGCGCGCGAATTTCATCCGCGCCAAGGTGGGCTCGATCACCGACGGGAGCGGAGTAACGGTACAGATCCTCGGCTAGAGGAAGCCGAGATAAACGCGCCAATAGCGTGGATTGGCTTGTCCCACGCAGAAAAGGGGAACGACATGCCGGCCAAGAAAAAGGGCAATATGCGTGAACGGCGGTTCCGTCCGATTGGCTTCGCGAGTCAGGTAAACGCTCCGCTGGACGCGCGATCGCAAAGAGAACCGGGAGGCGTGGAGCAGAAAGCGCGGCCTGTAGAGTCGCCCCGGGAACCTCCAATCGCCACGGAAGGGCAAGGAAGCGCGGAGAACGGCCCCAGGCCAATCGAATCGAGCCAGGCCGATCCGAGCCCGGATTCTGCCGAATCGCGCCGGGTCGAGCGGACGACCGATGCGGGAGGTGCGGACGCGACCATCACCGCGGTGAGAGATGCTGCAACAAGCGCGACTCCAATTGTTGCGGAAGACGGTGCCGAGGGCACGTTCGCTTCAAACACGGAGCGGCTCCCCGGCCAACGCGTTCGAATGGGGGAAGCTTTGCGGATCGAGGGAATCGATGAGCAGTGCGTAGCCGCGGCCTACGCCGGCGTGGTCGGCATGCTGAAGGACAAGGCGGTGGCCAGCGACAGCGTCGATAAGCTGCTGGTGGACATCCTGAAGGAATGCAGCAAGCACCTTGAAGAAGACAGCAAGGCCGCAGGAGGCGCGCCGGTGCAAGTAAGGCTCATCCACAATGTTGCGCGACCGCAGCGCAATGTGGCGGCCGCAGCTCCATCTGCTGCAAGCGATTCCGCTACGAACGCAACGAAAGAAGACCATCCCCCGACGGACGAATCGCAAGTCTAAGGATCACCCCCGGGCGATCTCTGCAGAATATCCGCGTTACGCATTCCAGCTTTCAGCGAGGTGTGACGTTGGGCCGCTGAACATATGGTTCACAAGGCCGGAACGAGGTGGCCGTCGGAATACGCGGCGTTCGCAGGCGGGCGCGGACGAAACGGCGCGAGCGTGGCTTTTTGGAGGCGGGACGATGGGCAAATTCAAGAAAGTGACGCATGCATTTGCGGCGGCACTGGCCGCCGCGGCCGCTTTCGTGATTACTCCGGCGGGAAAGGCGCTGCTCGGGCAATACCCGGTTTTGAGCGCGGCGGCTGCAGGAATTCTTGCGCTCGCCGCTCTCTACCACGATCCAGTGGCGCAATGACGGTTGCCTGCGCACATGCTCCACGCAGTCGCGACCGGCACCGCGGGCGCAAGTGAAAGGGAAGTGAGCATTCGATGTTGAGCGTCAACATCAAGTCGCCGTGCAAACCTTCTATCGGGTGCCAAGCCGATGCCTGCCACGGTCACATCCGGCGCAGAGCGCTGGGCCAACGTACATCTGAATTACGAGCCGTTTCCGAAGCAGAACCAGTTTCACGGATCGGCCGCGAAATACAGGCTATTCGGCGGCGCCGCTGGGCCGGGAAAATCGAAAGCGCTGCTGTTCGAAGCCGTCCTGCAGGCGCACGAGAATCCCGGCGCGAATGTGCTGGTTCTGAGAAGAACATTCCCGGAGCTCGAACAGTCGCTGCTGCAATACTTCCGGCGGGACGTACCGCGCGAGATGTACAGAACCTATAACGAATCGAAACACGTAGTGACGATGGAGAGCGGGTCGACGCTGCGGTTCGGTTACTGCCAGCGCGAATCGGATGTTTATCAGTACCAGGGCGCCGAATTTCTGTTCATCGCGATCGACGAGCTAACGCTCTTCACGCTGCGCCAATGGCAATTCCTGACGAGCCGCAACAGGTGTCCGATTCCCGGCGCGTTTCCGTGCATGGCCGGCGCGACAAACCCCGGGAACATCGGGCATGCGTGGGTCAAGTCGCTGTGGATCGACAGGAAACCGGCGAGCGGCATGGAATGTCCGGATCAGTACGATCCGGCGGACTACGAGTTCGTGCCGGCGCGCGTGACGGACAATCCGATTTACGCGTCGGACCAGAGTTATCTCAAGACGCTGCGGGCGTTGCCGTCGCATTTGCGGCGCGCGTTTCTGGATGGCGACTGGGACGTGTTCGCGGGGCAGTACTTCGACCGGTTCGATCCGGCGCAGAGCGTATTTCGTCCCGAAGAAATTCACTGGAAGACATGGTGGCCGCGGTGGATTTCGGTCGACTGGGGATTCGAGCATCCGGCGGCGGTGTACTGGCATGCGGCGGTTCCTGTTGGATCGGAGCCGGCGCGAATCCGCTTGGCGACAGGCTATACGGATCCTTACGCCGCGTCGCGTTTCGATGGAGCGACAGCCTACGCGGAACCCGGAAGCAGGGACGGAGAGCGTCGCGTTGCGACATACCGGGAATTTGTGACGCGGCGAACGCCGCCGCGCGAGCTGGCGCGGGAAATCATCGCGAGAAGCGCGGCGAGCAGCACGGAAGGCGGAGGACGCGAAAAAATTGACGCGATCTACCTGTCGCCGGACGCGTTCGCGCGAAGGACGGACGAGGCGTCGATTGCGGACCAGATGGGCGACATTCTGGTCGACGCGGGATTTCCGCGGCCCATTCCGGCGGATGATGACCGCGTGAGCGGATGGATGTTGATGTACCAGATGCTGGATGCCGGGGAGTGGTTCGTCACGGAGAATTGCATCGAGCTGATCCGAACGCTGCCGACGCTGGTGCGCGATCCGGCGCGAATCGAAGATATCGAAAAAATGGACGGCGACGATCCGGCGGATGCGGCGCGGTATGGACTGAAGTCGCGCTACGGCGTGCGACGAGGCGGGTACGGGCAGCCGCCGTTCGAGCAGAGGCTGGCGGAGCGCGTTACTTCGGCCGATCCGACGATTCGGGCGATCCAGGCGCACAGAGCTTTGATTGACGAATCGCGGCGCGTGCAGCCGGTGTTCTCGCACCGGAGGCCACGCAGGTAGACCGCAAAGTTTTCTTAACCACAGATGAACACAGATCAACACGATCAACACAGATCAGAACCACGAGACTGAACCGCAAGGAACACGGAAAACACAAGCCAAAGGGAAGACATTGGAGGCAGGGCCGGGGAACCTGACTCGATAGCCGGGATTGGAGAGGGCATGCTCAGAATTCGGGACTGCTGGAGGCGGTGGACGACGACGAGGTACACGCGGTCGCTCGAAGTGGAAGTCGAGCGGCTGCGAGCGGAAAATCGTGCGCTGCTGAATTCGATCTTGGGGATTGCGGGAGTCCCGCCGATCACGGTTGCAATGCCGGAGAGCCGCGAGCAGAGAAAGGCGGAGGCGGTTGAGACCCGGTCCGGGCTCGACGGTACGGGCGTCGCGCGACTAAAAGCGACGGGAACGCCGAGCGCGAAAAGAGCACGAGGCGCGATATCCGGCGTTGCAGCTCCCTTGAGGCGAAGGTCCTGGCACCAGATCAATCAGGCGCTGGAGCTCGATTCCGCGAAAAGAAAAGAGCGGGAGTTTGCGGACGGGCCGGAGTTGGGAGTTGCAGTGAAGACGCAATGAACCGGACGAGGAAAACAAGGCCTGGGCAGATCTGAGATCCGCCCCCTAAAGAAAGCACGGTCAGCCTGTTTTCCGTTCTTGATGGGAGGGAGTCATGCCGTTTATTCGAGGGCGTTATCACGTAAATCCGATTGCGGGAGCGGCGTTGGAAGCTGCGCGTGAAGCCGACGACGCTCTGGCATCGCAGCAACAGGCTGAGCACGGCGACGGTGCGGGCGCCGCAGACAAGTCCAACGGAAATGCGAACACCAGTGCGGCCCAAGGGCCGATTCGCCGGGTGGAGATCGAGACGGCGGAGGTCGTGCCGTCACATTCGGGACGCGGCCAGCGTGGATTCGTTGCTCGGATTCATCGCGCCGGGAGCACGGCCGCTGACTCCTCAAATGGAGAGCAGGATTTCTTCGGCACGCCGGAGCCGAACGCTTCGGGCGGAAGTTCGAACGCGGGTGGAGGCGACTCCGCCGCAGCGCCCGAGACGCACGTCTTCTCGGATCACCAGGACCTGACGGATTTTTTGCACAAAGCATTCGAAAAGGACCGCTCGCGGTAGGACTGGTTTTCGCCACAAAGACAGGGAGATGCCCCACAACGTTCCGCCTACGCGCGGCTGAAGCTTGGCCCTTGCACCGAAAATCCATTCTTCGGCGGTTCCGTGTTGGAGCTGACCCGGTTCCTTAAGATGGGCGGCCGTGAAATTGCGGCCCCGGCCTGAACTCTCACTCCGCGGCGGCACACCGGCACAAACCCCAGCACTCGACAGAGAGGCACAATGTCCATCGACAAGAACTATGCAACAGCCGATCCGGCAATCGTTCCCGTAGAAGGACCGGCAGGGAGTTCGGTCGGAGGACGCGTGCGGGCAACAAGTGTGGCGCCACAGAACGGGGCGACGGGAGAGCGTCGAGACACGCCTGCGGGCCGCTCGCGTCTTTCTTCTGATCGCCCCGCCCTCCCTGCGACCGCGGATGACGCGCATGCATTCGGGCCGAACAACGAGCAACTGCCGGAGCGTTTGCAGGAAGCGCTGCGGCGGCTCGTTTTCCAGTATTCGTACGAATCGGAGGCGACGCGCCGGCAGGAAGTGCGGCGAATCAAGAAGGCGCACCAATTCTGGCGCGGGCTGCAGTATTTGTGGTGGAACGAGCGCGATCAGAACTGGCATCTCCCGTTCGAGCAGAAATTGATGGACAACACGTCGCTCGAAGACCTGCCGCGCTATGAATTCGTGACGAATATCTATCAGGCGTTTGGGCTGTCACTGATTTCGGTGCTGTCGCAGGATGTGCCGCGGGTGCGATTTTTCCCTTCGTCGGCGCAAGCGGAAGAGGACGTGGCGGCGGCGAAGGCGGCGACGGAAGTGGCGTCGCTTGTCGAGCGGAACAATCGTGTCGGGAACCTGATTGTCGAGGAGGCGTTCAATCTCTGGACCGGCGGCAAGGTTGGCGCGTACGTGAGGTACGTGGTCGACGGGCAGCGATTTGGGTTTCATCCGGAGACGGAAATCGACGCCAAGCAAGTCAAGGTTGGAAATGACGTTTATGTTTGCCCTGAGTGCGGGGCGGAGACTGAGCCTCAGGCGGCGCGGGCTTCCGGCAAACGGGCCGACTCCGCGACGCAAACGAAGTCGCCGCAGACCCCTTCACCTGCCACATGCGCGGAGTGTGGCGCTTTGCTGACAGAAGAGAATTTCGTTGCGGCCGAGGCCATTACGGTGCCATCGGCGCAGACCCGATTGCGCGTGCCCAACGGGCAGGAGGTGCTGACGATCGTCGGAGGGCTGGAGCTGAAAACTCCGCCGTGGGCAAACGACATGCACGAGTATCCGTACGTGCAGTGGAATATGGAGGTGCACCAGGCTCGGTTGAAGGCGGCGTACCCGCACGCCGCGGATAAGATCGGGCCGCCCGTCGCGGCAGGCGGCCAGGAATACGAACGGCTCGCGCGACTGGCGCAATCGCAGGACGGGCCGTTGACCGAGGGCGGAGATTACAACATCAACCTGGTCACGTTTCAACGCACATGGCTGAGACCGTGGGCATTTTTCGCGCTCGAGGACAAATCGCTGCGCGATGAACTGCTGCAACTCTTTCCGGATGGCGCGTACGTGGCGTTCGCGGGAGACGCCTACTGCGAAGCGCGCAACGAGAACATGGACGATCACTGGCGCGTGCTGCACGCGCTGCCCGGTGACGGGTCGAGCGGACGGCCGGCGCTGGGAGACGCGCTAATCAGCGTGCAGGAAAGGTTCAACACGCTGTCGAATTTGCAGATGGAGACGTACGAATACGGCATTCCGCCGATCTACGCGGACAGCGAGGTGCTCGACTTCGATTCGCTGCAGAGCCAGACTGCGGAGCCGGGCGCGCATTATCCGGCGCGGGCGAAACCGGGGCAGTCCCTTGCGGCGGGCTTCTTCCAGCCGGCGCCCGCGGAAGTGCCGCCCGACCTGGCGCAGCACGCGGCGGCCTTGATGGGGCCGGTAGCGCAGTTCCTGACCGGCGCGTTTCCAGCGCTGTTCGGCGGCGCGATGGTCAATAACGATACGGCAGCCGGCTATGCAATGGCGCGCGATCAGGCGATGGGCCGGATTGGGCTGGTCTGGCGGCGAATGAAATTCTTTCACGCGGATGTGATGCAGCTGGCGGTGGACTGTTTCCGGAAGAACCGGCCGACCGATGTGGAGGTGACGCTGCTCGGAGCGGGATCCGCGTTTGAATCAAAATGGATCCGGCTTGCGGACTTGAAAGGAAATCTCTTCAGCTATCCCGAAACGGACGAGCAGTACCCGACGCTCTGGGCTCAGCAACGGTCGGTGCTGCTGCAACTGATGTCGAGCCCGGACGCACAGATCCAGGCGATGTTGTCGCATCCGGAGAATGTCGCGCTGGTGAAGCGGCTGATCGGGCTCGAGGAGTTGATTGTTCCGAACGAGGAGTCGCGGACAAAGCAGTATCGCGAAATCGCGCAACTGGTTGGGGAAACGCCTGTAGTGAAACGAGACGACCAGAGCGGGGTCGAATTGATGCTGCCGAGCATCGTGCCGGACGAGTTCGCGGACAATCACGCGATCGAACTGGAAGTTTGCCTGCGGTGGTTCTCGTCAGACGCGGGGCAGGTGGCGAAGATCGAGGCGCCGGCAGGGTACGCAAACGTAAGGGCGCACGCACTGTTCCATCGCGATTACTTGAGGAAGCAGCAGCAACCGCCGCAGGGAATGGCCTAGGCTTTTGAAGCACGAGGCGCGGCGAAAGCGAGCAAACGGTTCAGAGTGTGCGTTCGATGGAGTCTTTGTGAACGCGGGCGCCATAGGCGGTGCGCTCGGCCGGGGGCGGAGCGACGAGGCGAATGACATTCAGGAGACGGTCGGGAACGTAGGGCATGGTCATGCAGATGACAGCTCCAAGCTCGCGGCTTGCGGCGTAATCGACGGGCTGCGCCGACTTCGTGAGCAGGACCACGGGCACGTGCTGCAGGCGCTCGTTCTTCCTCACGATGAGGCAGAGATCGTGGCCGCTGATGTCCGAGTTTTCTTCGGCCGTGACGAAGACCACCGGGATCGTAGTCTTCAGCACATCGAGAGCAGCTCGCGCCGTGGAAACCACGACGACGGTGTAGCCGTCGCGCTGGCAGAGACTGCGCAACTTGTCGGCCATCGAGGGGTCCGGTTCGATGGCGAGAACCACCGCCGCAGGCCTTTCCTGTTCGGGCTTTGCTTTTCCGGCGGCGTGTCCTGCCTTTGCAGCGCTTTTTGCGGTTGCGAATTGCAGACCTATTCCGAAAAGCGCCTCGCCGTTTGCGAAGACGCGCACAACCTCGGCCCGCTGAGCCTGGTTCAGAGCTGAAGGTCCGGTCGAGTAGGGAAACGTGACCTCCAGAGGCTGCCCTTTCCAATATCCGGAATGGGACGAGACGAAGAGCAGGCCGTCGCGAGAGACGTCGACAGTCTTGCAGACCTCCTCAAATGGCGTTGGAGAGTCGACGGCGCGAACACGAACCTGGGCAGAGAGTTTGGCGCGGCGGCGGCGACGGCGTTCGATGTCCGCCGGTGCGGAAGGAGCAAGCTTCTGATGCTCGACTTCAGTCACGGCGCCGGACGTTCTGCTCGTGCTCACAAAACCACCTCAATTCCGGCGATGAGTCGGGCCAGGAAGTGCCGGAAAGCAATCTTGTGATTAGAGTCGCAAATAAAGAGCGGGCGCGGAATAGTACGTTCTTCCGAATTCGAGAAAAAGTGACGAATGACGCAACAGAGCGCGAATCGCTTGCGCTGAGCGGCAGAGGCGCGGTTCAGGAACAAAAAGCGAACGAATGGCACGGAGGCAAGGCATGAGTTTGGCCATGGAACACGGTGTGAGCGAAGCGCGTGGGACTGCGGACGGAGCAGCCAAGAAGAACGAGGCTCGGACAGCTTCTGGGCGGCCCGGCAATCGTACGGCGGCGTCCGCCGCTCCGACGGACGATGAGATCCTGGGTCTTGCCACTGCGGCGAAGAGCGCGCCGGGCGATGGGCAGAGCGGCTTCGACTGGGAAGATTCGAGCGGTGATCGCATTCCCAACAGAACGGATCAAGGCGAGACGACCGAAACGCAGCCTGAAGCTCGGAGCTTGGAAGGCGCGCTTCAGGCGAATCCGGAACTGAAACAGGCTTGGGAGGATGTGCAGGCATACCGCGAGTCGTTCCGAACCCCGGCTGAGGCGCGTGCTGCGACCGCGTCTTTGGCCGATCTGGCACGAATGGATGCGCTGTTCTTCTCCGGACGGCCAGCGGATCATGCGGAGCTGGCGAGGGCCGTTGCTTCGCTTGACCCGGCTGCATTCCGGTCTCTCGCGCGAGTGATGTCTGAGGTTGCCAATGAAGGGGCGGCCCGTTCGGATCCTTCGGGCGAGAGAGCGGAATCTCACGCGAAGCCGGCCGGGAATGACATGGCTGCAGAGTTGCCCAGTGGATCCATCGAATCTCGCGCGAGTGGCAACGCGAACCGAGTGGATCCGCCGGAGCGCACAACCGTGCAGAATGCGGATCGCGCGGGACATCGGACTGAGCGCGGCATCACACCGGGGCAAGAAGCGTTTTTTCATTCAGCGAACGAAGCCGCCGTGCGCGCGGTAGTTGATGCGATTGAATCGCAAGTCGAACGCCTGCTGCCGGAGGAAATTTCGAAGGGATCGCGGAACCGGCTAATCGGGGAAATTTACCGTGAACTGGATACGAGCTTGCGGTCCGACAGGCAATTCGCGCACCAGGCGCGCGAGGCGTTCCGTTCGGGCGCGCTGGACGAGGATCATAAGCGAGCGATCGTAGCGCTGGTGAACAATCGCGCGCGGCAGGCGCTGCCCGGCGTGGCAAGGCGCGTCCTAAACGAATGGACGACCGCGATTGTAGCGGCGAATCAGGACCGCCGCGCGCGGCAGCGTGCGGCCGAACGGCGCGTCGATATCGCGGGTTCCGGGCGAACGGGAAACGACGGCGTGCGGCCGATGACGCCGAAGGACATCAACTACGCCCGAATGTCGGACGCGGACATCTTGAACTTGTAAGGCCGCCTGCCGCAGCCAAAATTCCATAAAAAGATCCCGCAGCTCCGAAGATTCCGACACCGACCCATACGCACCGCTGAATTCTTCCACTCACGTCCGAGGAGGACACCCGCAGGACATTCGCGCTTTCGACGTTTCGCGCGAGTGACGTTCGCACGCAAGGAATCCAGTCCAAGGGAGAACCAACCGACATGGCACAAATGCAGAATGCACAATCCGTCGCATTGCAACTCGAAAAAGTTCGCGACAAGCTCCCGCTTCTCTACGAGCGTGACGACATCCTGTTGACGATGATTCAGCAGCGCGGAGACGTGGAGCGCGTGAGTTCGCGCAACATGCGTCTTCCGTTGCAAATCCGTCCCGGGGGCAAAGCGGGCCTGGCGAATATGGACGGCGGCGACCTGGGCCGCGGTTCCGGAACAATCTACGACGTCGCGCAGGTCACGCCCGTATTCTTCCGGCACGCGGTGGAGATCACGAAGCTTGTCGAATACGCGAGCAACGCACCGGAGAAGTCGATCGAAAACGCGGCTAAACGGGAAGTGAAGAGCGCGATGGCGCAATTCCGGTCGTTTCTCGACAAGGTGATGCAGACGAACGGCAACGGCGTCCTCGGCACGATCAGCTCGATCACGACCAGCGGGCTGCCGTCCGGGGTCGCTGCGCAGTTCACGATGGCAAAGCCACCCGGGGCGCAACTCTTCTACTACAACCAGACCGTCCAGGTGTACGATCCGACGCTCACCACAAACCGCGGCTCAGCGAACGTGCTGCTCGTCGATCCATTCAATTCGCTAGTTCAAGTCGACAGCCTGCCTTCGGGCACAAGCGCCAACGACGTGGTCGTGCACGACGGCCTGACCGGCGGGCAGCCGACGTCGTTGTTCGGAATCCTCTACCACCAGACGAACGCGACAACGGGAACGTGGCTGAACCTGAATCGCTCCACGTATCCGGTCGAGCTCGCGACTCCCGCCGTGAACGCGAACAACTCCGCTCTCACGCCGGCGGCCGTCCGCCTTGCGATCAACAAAGTGCGGAAGTCGTTGGGCTCGAACCAGGTGAGCAAACTCATCGCCTACACGTCGCTTGAGCAGGAGCACCAGTGGGAACAGCTCGGTGTGACCATCTCGCAGATCATCAAAGAGGGCGCAGGCGGGCGCGCGAGCGACCTCGATTTGCTGTTCACCGGCGACAAATCCATGGCGGGCGTGCCGATCAAGTCCAGCATCAACGCGAATGCTTCGCGCGTGGACTTCCTTGACCTCTCGCACTGGGGGCGCGCTGTCATGCAGGACATCGATTTCTACGATGTCGGCGGGCAAACAGTGTTTCCGATTTACGGCGCGAGCGGCGGCCTGGCTTCCGCGTACATCTTTTACTTCGTCACGGGATTCCAGGTGTGGAACGATTCGCCGCGCTCAGGTGCCTACATCAGCAATCTCGCGATTCCGACTGGATACTAGGCCAGGCGCGCGAAGAACTGAGCCGGCGGGAGGTCCGTACAACCGCCGGTTTGATTCGTGCGCGAAACAGCGCGATCGCTGGGCGGCGATCCTCCTCGCTGCCCAGCGTTCCTGTTTTAACTTCCTCGCAAATACGAATTCCCGTGATTCGAGTAACACGCGAAACACATGAGGCTCCGCCCGGAGTTCAGCGACGACTGGCGCAAGCCGGCGGCTTGAATCGGTTTGCTGAGCCAAATTTCCGGGTCGTTTGGGGAGGCTCGCGCCTCACCTGGATTGGCGGCCGGTGGAGTGACCGCAACGACCACGGCACGGTGGTCCGCGAATGCGTAGAGCTTCGGCGGGTGCCGAAATATTTTCCAACGAACCGCTGGCACGTAGAACGCTGGATGCCA
>Ga0209167_10001649_pt1 | contig 12788 bp, 8 predicted proteins | sample Coa_R1_9_FD_187154 | JGI IMG/M metagenome (GOLD analysis project Ga0209167, IMG submission 187154) | Surface soil microbial communities from Centralia Pennsylvania, which are recovering from an underground coalmine fire - Coalmine... | ecosystem: Environmental > Terrestrial > Soil > Unclassified... | reverse complement strand
TTCCGTTACCGGCATGCTCCAGAAGCTGGCCGGCCAGCGGCCTCCGCTGGTTCAGTACGAGAAGCATCGCGGAGTTCGTCTGACTGCGGCCGGCAAGCGCCGCGCGTGGGAACTGGTGCGTCATCATCGCCTCCTCGAATTGTTTCTGCACGACGTTCTGAAGTACTCCTGGGACGAGGTCCATGACGAGGCGGAGCGCCTGGAGCACTTCATCTCGGAACGCTTCGAGGATCGCGTCGCCGCTATTCTGGGTGATCCGCAAATTGACCCGCATGGCCACTTGATCCCGCACAAACACGCCGCGGGCTCCTTCCCGGACGAGGCCCCGCTGTTGCAATGGACCCCCGGCGCGCCGGCCCGCATCAGCAGCGTCGATGACAAGGACCCTTCGGCGCTCCGCGATCTCGAACGCCTGGGGCTGCGGCCCGGCGTCGCTGTGGTGGTCGAGCGGAGCCAGCCCGGCGCGTCCGTCTTCGTCCGCGTTGCCGGAGACAAACGCGCGGTCCGCTTGAGTCACGACTTGGCGAAGTGCCTCGCCGTTTCTTCGCCCAGTTCAGCGTAGCCTAAGTTTAGCGTTGACTTATTTAAGGGGACGCGCAATAATAACCCTCGTGCTCGCCTTCGCCGCCCTCGCCGACCCCACCCGCCGCCAGATCCTCGAGATCCTGGCGCAGCGCGAACTCGCCGCCGGCGAGATCGTCGAGCACTTCGACTTCAGCCCCCCGGCCATCTCGCAACATCTGAAAGTGCTTCGCGAGGCCAAGCTGGTCTCGGTGCGCGTCGACGCGCAGCGGCGCATCTATGGCATCGACCCGGCCGGTTTCGCCGAGCTCGATCAATGGCTCGCACGGGTCAAACGCTTCTGGCCGCCCAAGCTGGACGCGCTCGACCATGAACTTCGCAGGAGAAAGAAATGAGTACCGCCGCTCAGATCACCGCCCATATTACCGCCGCCCAATCCGTCCGCTTTGAGCGCTTGCTCCCCGGCCCCATCGAGCGTGTCTGGGATTACCTGACGAAACCCAACCTGCAACGCACCTGGCTCGCCGAATCCGCGGAGACTTGCGAGATCACCGCCTCCCAGCCGCCCCACAGCGTGGAATATTCCATGCCCGACTCCTCCGTGGTTTCTTTGGAGCTGGAAGCCCGCGGCAAAGACGTCCTGCTGGTTTTGACTCACCGCCGTTTTCGGGAATCGATTCGAGGAATGCTCGCCGGCGCCGGAACGGCCCTCGCGGTCGCCCTGCTGGTCTTTTCGTTCTCCAGCCCCAGCGGCGCCATCCGCCAACCGCAAGACCTGGGATCGCCGATCTTGACCCGCTCCGCTCCCGCCTTAAATTCCCTTCGGCTTAAAATCTCTTCATCTGGAACGCGGCTATTTACGCTATGCTAGGCGGTCGATGTTGATCTACGCTGTCACCACGTTCCTGAGCGCATTTCTCCTGTTCCAGGTCCAGCCTCTGATCGCGAAGTTCATTCTTCCTTGGTTCGGTGGATCGGCCGCGGTGTGGAGCGCCGCGCTGCTGTTCTTTCAACTGCTGCTGCTGGCCGGATACTTTTACGCTCACGTACTCATCCGCTATGTGAAACCCAAGCTGCAACTGTGGGTGCATCTGGCGCTTCTGGCGGCCAGTCTTGTCACCTTGCCCATCAAACCTTCCGACTACTGGAAGCCCACCGGCGGCGGCGATCCTACGCTCGGCATCCTGCTGCTTCTGGCCGCGACCATCGGCCTGCCTTACACCTTGCTCTCGGCCACCAGCCCTTTGCTCCAAGCCTGGTATGTGCGAGTGCACCACGGAGCTCTCCCCTATCGTCTGTTCGCACTGTCCAATTTGGGATCCTTTCTCGCGCTGCTCAGTTACCCCTTCGTGATCGAGCCGCGTGTGATTCTCAGCCGCCAGGCCATCATCTGGTCCTCCGCCTATGCCGTGTTCGCGCTTGCCTGCGCGGCCGCGGCATGGAAGAGCAGCCAGGCCGACGTCCCGGTTGAAACGCAGGAGGAAGCCAATGCCCCGCCCCCCAGCATCGCCACCAAAATTTTCTGGGTCGCGCTGGCGGCTTGCGCCTCCACTCTGCTGCTGGCCACCACCAGCCATTTGACTCAGAACATCGCGCCGATCCCGCTTCTGTGGGTTGTCCCGCTGAGCATCTATCTGCTCAGCTTCATCCTGTGTTTCGAAAGCGGGCGATTGTACCAGCGCTGGATCTTCATGCCGCTGCTGGTCGGCTCGCTCTGGCTGTTCACCCGCGGCAATAGCCAGTTTGAAAGTAATGAGGACGTGATCAATAAGTTGATCCCCGGCCTGTGCGCAGCGCTCTTTGTGTGCTGCATGGTCTGTCACGGCGAGCTCGCGAAGCGCAAGCCGCATCCCCGCTATCTGACGCAGTTCTACTTAATGGTCTCCGTGGGAGGCGCGCTCGGCGGATTATTCGTGGCGCTGGCCGCGCCGCATCTTTTCCATAGCTATGCCGAGATGCCCATCGCCGTGGCCGCATGCGCCGTGCTGGCGGCCATCGCTTTATGGGACGACGAATCCGGTGTCGGCATGGCCGTCTGCGCCCTCGCCCCCGCCGTCGCGTTGTGGAACATCGCCCTTCCGATAGGGACCTGGTTACACATCTTGGCGTGCGTCGCGGTCGGCGCGGTGACCGGATTCCTGGCACGCTCCCCCATGTGGAAGCACGCGATCACTCTGGCCGCTGCCGCCGGATTAACCGGCCACCTCCTCCAGTTGGAGATCGTAAACCTGCATTACTACAGCTTTGCCGTCCGCAACTTCTACGGAGTCTTGCGCACCCGCGACGATCCACCCGACCCCAGCACGAATTATCCCGGCGAGCGCACGCTGGTCTATGGCACCATCAATCACGGAACCGAGCTCAAAGTTCCCAACGCCGGCCGCATCCCGACCTCCTATTTCGGCACCGGTTCCGGCATCAACCGCGGCATCCGAGCCAAGGAAGACAACGGTCCCATCCGCCTCGGCGTTCTGGGCCTGGGCGCCGGCGTGACTGCCTCGCTCGCCCGCCCCGGCGATACGCTGCATTATTACGAGATCAATCCGTTGATTCCGCAGGTGGCTAATAACCAGTTCTCCTTTTACCCGTCCTGTCCCGCCGACAAGGACATCTATATGGGAGACGGACGCCTGGTGCTGGAGCGCATGGCTCTGGAGGGCAGGCCCGAGAACCTCGATGTCCTGGTGCTCGATGCGTTTTCCAGCGACGCCATTCCGATGCACCTGCTCACTCGCGAGGCGTTTCAAATTTACCTGCGCCATCTCAAGCCCGACGGAATCCTGATCTTCCACATTTCCAGCCGCTACCTGAATCTGGAGCCGGTGGTTGCGACCGGCGCGCAGGAGGTCGGCTTTTCCGGCGTCACCGTTGCCGACGATGGGGACCTGGCGGAAACCTACTACGTCGCCTCCACCTGGATGGTTCTCTCGCGCGATCCGAGCTTTTTCGGCCATCGCAATTTCCAGGATGGATCAATCCGCCCCATGAGCGCGCCGGCCGGATTCCGCCCCTGGACCGACGATTATTCGAATATTGTTCGCATCACCAACGGCCTGCCCGCCTGGCTCCGGGCCGCTCTTCCCTAGGACACCGATTGCCATGATTCTATACGCCGCCACCATTTTCCTCAGCGCCTTCCTCCTGTTTCAGGTACAGCCGCTCATCGCCAAGATCATTCTGCCGTGGTTCGGAGGATCCGCCGCGGTGTGGAGCGCAGCCATGCTGTTCTTCCAGGTTTCGCTGCTGGCCGGCTACGCCTACGCCCATTTCCTGATCGGCCGCCTGAGCTCCAAAAGGCAGATGCAGGTGCATGGCGCGTTGCTCCTGCTGAGCCTCGGGCTGCTGCCGATCTTGCCCAACCCAACCTGGAAGCCGCAAGCAGTGGGCGATCCCACCGCGCGCATCCTGATCCTGCTGGCCGTCACCATCGGGCTGCCCTATTTTCTGCTTTCCTCGACGAGCCCGCTGTTACAGGCGTGGTACGTGCGGCGCACCGGCTCAAAGTTTCCCTATCGACTATTCGCCCTCTCCAATTTCGGCTCCATGCTGGGGCTGATCAGCTTTCCGTTCCTGGTCGAGCCGAACCTCACCTCCAGCCAGCAGGCCTGGAGCTGGAGCGGGATCTACATGGTGTTTGTGCTGCTCTGCGGATCGGCCGCGCTGATCTCCAGCACGAAGGAAGCTTCGCCCGAAGACGCCGCGGAACCGCTTGAACCCGTGCCCGTGCGTGGTTCGGCACCGCTGGTGGCAACACTCGATCCCGTTCCTCCGCGGCCGGATTGGCGCGAGCTCGTGCTGTGGGTCTGCCTCGCCGCCTGCGCGTCCGTTCTGCTGGTTTCCATTACCAATCATCTCAGCCAGAACGTCGCGCCGATTCCTCTGCTGTGGGTCATTCCGCTGGCGCTGTACCTGCTCAGCTTCATCCTGTGCTTTGAAAGCGACAAGATCTATCAGCGCTGGCTCTTCGTGCCGGCTCTGGCGCCGCTGCTGGGCTACATGGCGTATTACATTTATATCGATTCCGGCAACACTCCCATCAATACGATCATTCCCTTGTTCGCCGCAGGCTTATTCGTCGCCTGCATGGTTTGCCACGGCGAACTCTCCCGGCGCAAACCGGCGCCGCGGCATCTGACGCTGTTCTACCTGATGGTTTCGCTCGGTGGCGCGCTGGGAGGCATCGTCGTCGCGCTGATCGCCCCGCGCCTGTTCCATTCCTTCCTGGAGCTGCCTCTAGGCATGATCGCCTGCGCGCTCCTGACCGTGATCGCATTGTGGGATGTCAAAGTTCCTCGCATGGGCTTGCCTGCGGACTGGTCTAACTGGGCTCTTCGCCTGGTGCTGTGCGTCGGACTGGGCGCTCTTTCCGGCTACCTGGTTCGGCATCAGTTCGACAATGAAAAAGGCTACCGGCTCGTCGTCCGCAACTTCTACGGCGTGCTGCACGTGCGCGACGACGATCCCGATCCCTACGCGCTGCGCACTCTGACGCACGGCACCATCAATCACGGCTCTCAGCTTTTGAGCGAACAACTGCGCTACGTCACGACGTCCTACTATGGCGAGACTTCCGGCGTGGGCCGCTCCATTCGAGCCATCCACGAAGTCGGTCCCGCGCGCATCGGCAGCATCGGCCTCGGCGCCGGCGTGCTTACCAACTACGGCCGGCCCGGCGACTATCTGCGGGTCTATGAAATCAATCCGCTGGTCCCCGGCATTGCCTCCACGCAATTCTCGTTCTTTCCGCACTCCGCCGCCTCCGACAAAAAGATCGTCATGGGCGACGCCCGGCTCTCGCTCGAAGACCAGCTCAAACGCGGGGAGATTCAGAATTTCGACGTCCTCTCCGTCGACGCCTTTTCGAGCGACGCCATTCCGATCCACCTGCTGACCCGCGAGGCCCTGGAGTTGTATTTCCACCATCTCAAGCCCGATGGGATTCTCGCGCTGCACATCTCCAACCGCTATCTGGACCTGGCTCCCGTGTGCGCCGCCGGCGCGGCTTACTTCCATAAGGAAGCCCGCACTGTGAGCGACGACGGCGAAGGCGGCAGCTATCTCAACTCCTCCACCTGGGTCTTGGTCACCAGCCATCCTCAGTGGTTCGACAGTTCTGCCTTTAGCGGCGCCGACATCACGCCCACGCCATTGAAATCCGGCTTCCGCCCCTGGACCGACGATTACAGCAATCTCGTGCAGATCTTCAGAGACCTGCCTGCCTGGCTCCAGTCGCCTTTAAAAATGCTGCACCTGCTGTGATCGAATGCGTCCGGAATCGCTCGACGCCCTGGCTTCCCGGTTTCACGATCACCTGAAATCGGTAAAGAACAAGACAGCGCTCGAAGGTCTGCAATGGTATCCGTGGCGATCGCTCGCCGCGATCCAGATGCTCGACCGCGAGCTGGGCGTTGACCTCGACGCTCTACAGAAAATGATCGGCGCGAATTCCATCAAGCCGCCCGTGCTCGATCTCGGCTGCGGCGACGGCGATGTCGCGTTCTTTCTCGAATCGCTCGGCGCAAATGTCGATGCCGTCGATCATCCGCCCACCAATTACAACCGCATGGAAGGCGTCCGGGCGCTTAAGCGCGCGCTCGGATCGCACATCGGCATTCACCCCGTGGATATGGACTCGCGGCCGAATCTGCCCGGCTCTAGCTACGGTCTCGCGATCATGCTCGGCGTTTTGTACCACCTCAAGAATCCGTACCTGGCGCTGGAAACGCTCGCGCGGAATTCACGGCACTTGTATCTGAGCACGCGCATCGCCTCGCTGACGCCCGATCGAGCGGTGAACTTCGGAGCACTTCCCATGGCCTACCTGGTGGACGATCGCGAACTAAACAACGACCCCACCAATTTCTGGATTTTTTCTGAAGTCGGTTTGAAGCGCATCGTCCGCCGCTCCGGCTGGAACATTTTGAAGTACTCGACGCTCGGAGTCTCCGCCTCCACCGCAGACCCCGTGACAACGCAGGGCGATGTGCGCGCCTATCTTCTAGCCGAAAGCCGCCTCGTCGGACCTGCGCACGCATTCCACCTGGAACGAGGCTGGCATGAACTGGAGCACGGCACTGCCCGCTGGACCGAACGGCGATTCTCCGCGCGCCTGGATGTTCCCTCAGCGCTCGCCCCCGCGACCCTGCGACTCCTGTTTCACTTGCCCGAAGCATTGATGGCGCGGCGTCCGCGCACCCGCCTGCAAGCCAGCGTAAACGGCTCGCCCCTGCCGCCCGCCGAATTCTCCACTCCCGGCGAGCATGAATACACCGCCGCTCTTCCCTCCGTGCCCGCCGGCGTCGCCGAGATCGAGTTCGAACTCGACACAGCCGTCGGGCCAACCGACGCCGATCAAAGAAAGCTCGGCGTCATGGTTTATTTCACTGGCGAATCCGCCATCCGGCTTGAATGAGAAAAATTATTTGCCGCGCCCTCAAACACATGGCACTTTTTCTCCACCGCTATTTCAGGGACTCGCTGTTATCCTCCAGGCAAGAGATCCGGGTTCTTCCATAGGAAGCCGGGTTCACGACGCGCGCTGAGTGCTCGAGCCTACGGCGCGTTACCGTTACGTACCATGGGCCTTGCCGCTAAGTGTCAAAGCGGTTCCGCAACCGGGCGGGTGACCAGACCGGAGGGCGCGCGCTCATTAAGGAAGCCGCACAACGGGGCCTGGCTCGGCGAAATCTTCCGGATTTCCTAGGGATCTGGAAGGCCGAGCCGGCCCTGTGCGGCTAAAGGAGAAAGAACGGGACAGAAAATCGAAGAAACATCGCGGCTGACGCAAACAACACTTTCTCACCCTCGCTATACTAGTATTCTCCCCCGGGATTGGAACGTCCATGCCCCCGCCGTTTGTCCATCTGCATTGCCATACCGATTACTCGCTGCTCGACGGCGCGTGCGAAATTTCCCAGTTGATGGACCTCGTCGCCGAACAGGAGATGCCCGCCGTGGCCATGACCGATCACGGCAATCTCTTCGGCGCGGTCGAGTTCTACAACAACGCCAAAGCCAAGGGCATCCATCCCGTGATCGGCTGCGAGGTCTACGTCGCGCAGCAGGGCCACTCCGTCAAGAGCGATTCCAATCGTTACAACCACCTGGTGCTTCTGTGCGAAAACCAGGAAGGCTATCAAAACCTGATCCAGCTTGTCTCCACCGGATACCTGGACGGTTTCTACTACAAGCCGCGCATCGATAAAGACCTGCTTTCGCGCCATTCCAAAGGCTTGATCGCGATGTCCGCGTGCCTGCGCGGCGACGTGAATGAAACCCTGCTGGCCGACCGCTACGACGAAGCCAAGAAGATGTCGTACGAATACAGCGATCTCTTCGGCAAGAAGAATTTCTTCCTGGAGATTCAGAATCACGGCCTGGAGCCGGATGCGCGTCTGCTGCCGCTGGTCAACCGGCTATCCGCAGAGACCGGCATCCCGTTGGTCGCCACCAACGATTCTCACTACCTCCGCAAAGAAGACGCCCGCGCTCACGAAATCCTGTTGTGCATCCAAACCGGCAAGACCATGTCCGATCCCAACCGGATGCGCTTCGAACATCCCGTGTTCTATCTCAAGTCACGCGCCGAGATGATGACGCTGTTCGGCGAAGTCGAGCACGCACTCGACCGCACCTGGGACATCGCCCAACGCTGCCAGGTTAAGCTCGAAAAGGTCGCCGAGCCGTTTCCGAAATTCCCGATCCCGGAAGGCCACGGTACCGATTCGTACTTCGAATACGTCGCACGGCAAGGCTTTGAGAAACGCCGCACTCGCCTGGAAGCTCTCGCGGCCAAGGGCCAACTCAAGCATCATCTGGCGGAATACGCCGAACGCCTGGATCGCGAAATCAAGATGATCCAGCAGATGAAGTTCTCGGGCTACTTCCTGATCGTCTGGGATTTCATCCGTTTCGCCAAACAGAAAAACATTCCCGTGGGCCCTGGGCGCGGCTCCGCCACCGGAAGCCTGGTCGCTTACGCCATGGAGATCACCGATATCGATCCGCTGGAATACAGCCTGATCTTCGAGCGATTCCTGAACCCCGAGCGCATCAGCATGCCCGATATCGACATCGATTTCTGCACTCGCGGGCGCGGCGAAGTGATCCAATACGTCACCGAAAAGTACGGGCGTGAGCAAGTCGCGCAGATCATCACCTTCGGCACACTGGCCGCTCGCGCGGCCATTAAGGACGTCGGCCGAGTGCTGGATGTCAGCTACGCCGACGTGGACCGCATCACCAAGCTGATCCCCACCCAGCCGCTCAACATCAAGCTCAAAGACGCGCGCAAGATGGAGCCGCAACTCGACGAGCTGGCCGCCAAAGACCCGCGCATCAAGGAAATTTTGGACGTCGCGCAGCGCCTGGAAGGCGTCGCCCGCAACGCCAGCGTTCACGCCGCTGGAGTAGTGATCTCGCCGGCGCCTTTGCGCCAGATCGTTCCGCTCTACAAGACCAACAAAGACGAAGTCGTTACCCAGTACGACATGGTGGGACTCGAGAAACTCGACCTGCTCAAGATGGATTTTCTGGGGCTGACCACGCTGACCATCATCGCCGATGCGTTGAAGCTGATCGAACGCCACCGCGGAGTGACGTTGCGCGTGGAAGACCTTCCCCTCGACGATCCCAAAACCTATCAGGAGATCTTCAGCAAGGCGCTTACCAGCGGCATCTTCCAGTTCGAATCGGCGGGCATGCGCGATATTTTGCGCCGCTATCAGCCCGACCGACTGGACGATCTGATCGCCCTCAACGCGCTGTATCGCCCCGGCCCCATGGACATGATCGACGATTTCATTGAGCGCAAGCACGGGCGCATGGAAGTCGTCTACGATTTGCCCGAGCTCAAGGGCCCCTTGGAGGAGTCTTTCGGCGTCATCGTGTATCAGGAACAGGTGATGCAAATCTCCAGTCTCCTGGCCGGGTATTCTCTCGGCGAAGCGGATCTGCTGCGCCGCGCCATGGGCAAGAAGAAAGTGGAAGAGATGGCCAAGCACCGCGAGAGCTTCATCGCCCGCGCCAAGGCCAAGGGCCATCCGCAGCGCAAAGTCGAAAAAGTCTTCGACCAGATGGCCAAGTTCGCCGGGTACGGATTCAACAAGTCGCACTCGGCCGCGTATTCCTACCTGGCGTTCATCGTCGCTTATCTGAAAGCGCACTATCCGCTCGAGTTCATGAGCGCCGTGCTGACTTCGGAAACCGGCAACACCGACAAGGTGGTCAAGTACATCTACGAGTGCCGCGAGATGGGAATCAAAGTCCTCGCGCCCGACGTGAACACTTCGGAGTTCACGTTCACGCCCGTGACTACCGGAGACGCGCAGGGCATCCGCTTCGGTCTCGGCGCGATCAAGAACGTGGGCCAATCGGCCGTAGAGTCGATCGAGAAAGCCCGCACCGAGGGCGGATTGTTCGGCTCCCTCTACGACTTCTGCGAGCGAGTCGATCTGGGCGCGGTCAACCGGCGCATGATCGAGAGTCTGATCAAGGCCGGCGCGATGGATTCGGTGAGCGGCACTCGCGCGCAGCTCTTCGCCGCTATCGACAACGCCATGGAGAGCGGCGCGCGAACGTGGCGGGATCGCGCCAGTGGTCAATCCGGCCTTTTCTCTGCCTTGATGGAGGAGACCGCGCCGGCGGACCATCCGCTTCCGAAAGTCCCGGAGTGGGGCGGCCAGGAGAAACTGACCGCAGAGAAGGCCATGCTCGGCTTCTACATCACCGGCCATCCTCTGGATCAATACATGGACAAGGTGCGTGAGCTTGCGACGCACGGCACCTCCGGCCTCGAAGGCTTGGCCAAGAGCACGGAAGTCGCCATCTGCGGCATCCTCACCGGCGTCGTGCAGAAGCGCAATAAGAAGGGTGAGCTGTGGGCCGCGCTTCAGCTTGAAGACCTGGAAGGGTCGGTGGAGGCGATGGTTTTCTCCACGCAGTATGAGCGTCTTCTGCCGGCGTTGCAGGAAGACAAGGCGGTGCTGGTGCGCGGATTAGTGCTGCCCGAAGAGAACGCTCCGCCCAAGCTTTCCGTGCAGGATATCGTACCGCTGGAAGTGGCCCGCGTGAATCTGCCGTCGCTGATTTCCATCCGCGTTCCGCTTAATGGATCCGGTGAAAGCAGGCGCGCCGCCGCGCTGCATGAGCTGTTCGCTCGCAAGCCCGGCGAAACCGAGGTCCGGCTTCGGCTCGAAAAGACCCGCGATTTCTCGGTTATCCTGGACGTGGGCGCCAAGGTGCGCCCGGATAAGGAATTTCGCGCCGAAGTGGCTCGCATCTGCGGCGGTGAGGCGATGGAAGTTCTCGCCAACTGATCGCCCCCACCACTTCGATTAGAATCCGCATGCCCGATCCGCAGCCCTCGATTCCGACCAACCCCAGCTGGGAGCGCGTGCTCCTTGCCCGCCATAGCAAGCGTCCCCATACACTCGACTACATCCAGCGGTTGATCGTCGATTTCGAGGAACTGCACGGCGATCGCGGCTACGCCGACGATCATGCCATCGTCGCTGGCATGGGCTGGTTTGAGGAACGGCCCATCATGTTGGTCGGCCAGCAAAAGGGCCGCGACACCAAGCAGCGGCTCTTCCGCAATTTCGGCATGCCCAAGCCCGAGGGCTATCGCAAAGCCATGCGACTGATGGAGCTGGCGGCGAAATTTTCGCGGCCCATCGTCACGCTGCTAGACACGGCCGGCGCGTATCACGGCATCGATGCGGAGGAGCGCGGCCAAGGTGAAGCCATCGCCCAGAACCTGCGCGAAATGTCGCGCCTGGGAGTTCCTGTCATCGTGGTTGTGATCGGCGAAGGCGGCAGCGGAGGCGCGCTGGCGCTGGGCGTGGGCAATCGCATTTACATGCTGGAGAACGCCGTGTACAGCGTGATCTCGCCGGAGAGTTGCGCAACGATTATCTATCGCGATTCCAGCCGTGCGCCGGCGGCCGCAGCGGCGCTGAAGATGACCGCGCCGGATCTTCTCGCCCTGGGCCTGATCGACGGCATCGTGCCGGAGCCGGGCGAGGGCGCGCATTCGGATCCCGATCAAGCCGCCGAGTCATTACGCCTCACGCTGCGGTCGGCGCTGGCGGAGCTGAGCCGTCAGACTCCTCAGCAGCTTATCGACGGGCGCTACGACAAATTCCGTCGCATGGGCTCGTTTTTCTCCGAAACCGGGGCGGCCCTTAAGAAGCACGTATGAAGAAGCCCGTCCTGATCGGCATCATTTTCGCCCTGGTGGTACTGGGTGTGTTGGTGTATTCTTCGTTTCATCTCGCCACCTACGGCGTGGAAGTGTGCATGGACTACAACGGACAAAGCGCGTGCGCCACCGCCAAGGGCGCCTCCAAGGAGACTGCACTGGAGACCGCCATCCAGACTGCCTGCGCCCAGATCGCCTCCGGCGTCACCGACACCATTGGCTGCGGACGCACCGCCCCGAGCAAAGAAACCTGGCTGCCTTAAAAGCGCGGAATCCTGAACGCAGCGAGATCACCGACTACGTCTCGCAGTTCGAGGACATCTTGGCTGGATGAATGCCCTCAATCGGGATAATCATTTTGCTTCTTGGGCGAAGATGGAAACTCTCGTTTTGGCTTGTCGAGTCTCACAAACTCGCGACGAGCCTGCTTCAGGTTTCCCTTGACGTCGCGAATATCATCGGCAGGAGGCAAACTCTCTGGTGGCGTGCCGCTTAGCTCTATCATCGTTTTGCGAACCGTTCTACCGACATCATGAGCAGCCTTTTCGAGTCCTCCCTGGCCACGGATGGACTCCTTCTCGATCTTTGCCTCTGTCTGTGTAATGCGGAAAAGATTCGCTGCCAACTCTTGGCGTCCCATGAAGTCCAAAACCGACCGCCCCTGCACGACGCCCTTAACCTGGCGCAACTGAACCAGGTCCATGCTGTACATTCCACGATAGCCAGCGTTTTGAAGAAAAGGATAGGACTCCACGCCCGCGGTGGAGGCCACTGCGCTCAGCGAGCGTTCCCGCTCTGAGAGTTCCTCTCGAATCTGAACTCGTTCAACTTGATCCGTTCCTTGGATGAACTGACGGAAGGCCTCGGCCATCGTCACGAAATACGCTTGAGCCGCTGCAACTTGCGGCTTTTTTACGTCCCCGTTCACGGCGACCAGATAACAAGCAAAGCGTGTGAGCTTTATGTCTTGGACGTTCTCGCCCTCGATCTCCCTCCGCACCTGCTCAAAGTTCTCAACCACGGGAATGTTGAGCGCAGTACAGGTGGCGATGGCTTTGTTTTTCGG
>Ga0209167_10001648_pt1 | contig 12791 bp, 12 predicted proteins | sample Coa_R1_9_FD_187154 | JGI IMG/M metagenome (GOLD analysis project Ga0209167, IMG submission 187154) | Surface soil microbial communities from Centralia Pennsylvania, which are recovering from an underground coalmine fire - Coalmine... | ecosystem: Environmental > Terrestrial > Soil >... | reverse complement strand
CGAGGCCGCTGGGGACCCACACCTCGGCGTAAGTCAGGGCGCCGGTTCCCACGGCGATGGTCATTACTCCATAGACCGCGGTGGTCCATAGCTCGCGCCCCTGAGGAAAGCGCGCGCCCCGCAGCCCCGCGATGATCAACATCACACCGCCCGAAAGCAGATAACGCACGCACATCAATGTCGCTGGAGGCAGTTCCTCCACGGCGATGCGGATGCCCAGATAAGTGGTGCCCCAAAAAAAGCACACGCAAACCAGCGCCACATAGGCCACGAAATTAGGATGGTCGCGCAAGGATTACCATGTTAGCTTGATCCTCACCCTTACCATCAATCCCGCCATCGACCGCACCGTCACCGTCGACAAGCTGGTCTTCGAGGACCGCGCCTATATTCTCGACCGCGCCGAATCCGCCGGAGGGCGCGGCATCAATGCGTCTCACGTGATTCACACCTTCGGAGGCAAGGTGCTGGCGCTGTTGACCTCGGGCGGTGAGGCGGGGCAGCGCATGGAGACGTCGCTCTCCGGCATGGGTTTCCCCTTCCAGGCCGTGCGCGTGGGGTCGGAGAGCCGCATCAACCTGACCATCTCCGACAAGCAGGGTCTGACGGTGAAGCTCAACGAGGTCGGCGCGCCGCTCCAGGCCCTGGAACTCCGCGCCATTCGCGATTTGGTCGAGTCTCTGCTGGGAAAGGCGCGGTGGCTGATGATTTGCGGCAGCATGCAGCCCGGCGTTCCGCCGCACTTTTACTGCGAACTGATCGAGCTCGCCAAGGCCCGCGGCGTCAAGACCCTCCTCGACACCGACGGTGAGGCGCTCCAGCACGCCCTCGAGGCCAAGCCCACCGTCATCAGTCCCAACCAGCCTGAGGCCGAGCGGTTGTTGGGCCGTGCGCTCCTCACTCGCAATCAGTTTCTGGAAGCCGTAGACCGGATTCACGCCATGGGCCCGGAATCGGTGATTCTCAAGCTCGGCAGCCGCGGCGCAATCGGCCTGTCCGCGGAGGGACCCCTTGAGGCTCTGCCCCCGCGCGTGGACGTAGTCTGCCCTATCGGTTCCGGGGACGCCTTGGCGGCGGCCTTCGTTTGGAGCATGGATAAGGGGAAAACATTCGCCGAATCATTACGTTGGGGCGTGGCCGCGGGCACCGCCACGGCCGCTCTCCCGGGCATCCATTTCCCCTCCCTCCGGCAGACTCGCGCGATTTACAAGCAGGTGGAAGTACGCCCGGCGGGATAGTACTATATAAAACATTTCACTTAGGTCTTGGCTAAGAGTGCAATCCCTGTTACTATGCTAGCGACTTAGGACAACAATGGCTCCCTCTTCGAGGGGCTTGGTGTTTGTCCTCACGTTTTGGGTGGTTGCATGGCCCGCAGCTTCCATCCGCACCGGATCGCTGGATTCTGGCTGGTGGGGAACACAGGAAGCGCTAGCGCTTCGCCAGGCCGCGCGAGCACCGACTCTCACAGGCGATTTCGCCGAATCTGAGCGCATCTACCAACGGGGCGCGGATCTGGCTGTGCAACGCCATGACCGCATTGCTCGCGCCTGGTTCTTGAGCGGGGTCGCGGACTCACGCTTCGCCCGCTTCGACTATCGCGGCGCGCTCGCGGCGTACCTTCAGGCCAAAGGACTGGCGGAGCAAGCTCGCGACCGGATGTCGCTGGGCGCGATCGACCTCAACCTCTCCAGTCTGTATCAGCAGATGTGGGACTTCGATTCGGCGCGCCGGTCTGCCGAGCAAGCGCAGGAGATTGTTCAGGGACTGGGGAAGGTCTACTACCGGCCTCAGTTGCTTCTGCAACTCGGGCGCCTGCGCGGCGACAGCAGTTCGATTCCGCTCTACAAAGAAGGCATTGAAGTGGCGCGCGTCGCCGTCGGCAAGAAGCCTGGTCCCCAAACCCCCGTGGAAGCGCAGGGCTGGGACCTTCTGGGAGAGGCTCTGCTTGCCAGCGGCGACCTGGAAGGCGCGGATCGCGCCGCACAGAATGCTTTGGCGTTACGCAAACAGTTTGTGCCCCGCGACGTGGGCATCTCCTACTGGCGTTTGGGCGCCCTGCAACTGCGGGAAGGATCCTTGGCGGAGGCCGAGAGCTTCACCCGCCGGGCCATGCAGGAGCCGTTGGGGCCGCCGCGATATCTGCTCGAATCCCAGCTCGGACGCATTCTCCTGGACGAGGACCGCGTGCCCGAAGCGTTGCTCGCGATGGAAGCCGCCGTTGGCCAGGCGCAACGCTGGCGGGTGGGGATCGCGCCCGCGTTGCCTTCCCTGGACGGAGCCACCACGGAATTGGGCGCGCGAATCTTTGACGGCTTCGTGGAGGCGGCCGCCAACTACGGCATCCAAACCCGCAACCAGCGCTGGATTACGGAAAGCTTTCAGGCAGCCGAGCTGAATCGCGCCCTCAACTTCCAGGGCGGCTCCCAGTTGGCAGAGCAGCGCGCGTTGCCCCTGGAATATCAGGAAACCCTGAGCAAGTTACAAGCCGAAGAGACAAGACAATTTCAATCTGGATCTCGGGAAAGTACATCTTTAGGGCGTCTTCAAATGAGACTTACCGAAATGGAAGGCAGGGCTGGGTTGAATTCCTCGCTCATTCAAGACGAGAATTTCCCGAGTAGCGATTCACTTACTCATTTTCGCCAAAGGCTAAGGGATTCCGAAATACTCCTGAGTTTCGGGTTAGGGGCTAAGGAGTCCTTTCTGTGGGCGGTGACGCGGGAGACTTTGGATGTATACCGGCTGCCGCCGGCAGACCAGATACGCCGAGCGGTTCGGGAGTTCCGGGAGGTAGTCGAGTCTGGTACGACAGATGGCGCCGGGAGAACAGATGTCGAGGACGTTGGTGGACGGCTCTACACAATGCTATTCGGGCAGCTACGGGCGCAAGAGGCGTCTAAGTCCGCTTGGCTGCTCTCGCCCGAGGATGTCCTCCTGGAACTTCCTTTTGCGGCGCTGGTCCCCGGCCGACTCGGCGGGCGCGGCGTGTTCCTGGCCGAAAGGCACTCCTTGCAGGTGATTGCGGGGGCGTTGCTGCCGGAGAGTAATGTCCATCGTCCTCTCAACGGTTTCCTGTCGGTGGGAGATCCCATTTACAATTTCGCCGATCCGCGCTGGAAATCCGCCCTGCCGGCGATGGGAAGTCTCCAGTGGTGGTGGGCCGGTGTCACGAATGGGCCCCGAAGCCAACTAAACCGCCTGCCGGGCAGCCGCAGGGAAGTGGAATCGAGCGCGTCGGCATGGCCCCCCGGAACCAGGACAATTGTCCTCGAGGGCGCTGAGGCCAGCCGGGAGCGGTTCATCGCATCTCTTTCTCCTCCGCCCCAGGTGATTCACCTCGCAACCCACGCGGTGACCCAGGCTTCCGGCCGGGAAGCCTATCTGGTCTTCGGCTTGGGAGCGCAGGGCCGCCTGGAAATTCTCGGCACCTCCGCCATCCAAACGCTACAAGTTCCTGGATCTGTTGTAGTTATGACGGGATGCGCAACCGCTCCCAGCGATGTAAAGACGGGATTGGGATTGGCCGGGCTAGTGCGCGCATGGGCGATCGCTGGCGCAAGCGCCGTGGTCGCGACGGAATGGGCTGTCAGGGACGACACCGGCACTCTCCTCGCCAGTTTTTACAAGCACCTACAGGAAACTCCGAATGACGTGGCCGAGGCTCTAAGGCTGGCTCAGGTCGAGTCGATCCATTCGGAGTCGCATGGTACAGCGCAGGCTGCGCCGGCGTCATGGGCGGCCTACCAAGTCTTTAGCAGCCATCCGGCTGGAGCCAATTTCGGATCAGGGAGCCACACGCAATGAACGTCTCCGACCTTCCCGTCAACTCGGGCGATAACAATGGGTTAGCTTCCGCCGCCGGCGCTGCTCCCGGGCTTGAAGTCCGCGCCGGCCCGCAGCCGCCCCCTGGCACCAGCCCAAGCGTTGTCTTGAGCATCGATGCGGGCAATGCCGCGACCGGAAACGGCGCCGCCGATGCGGTTTCCGCCGAAGCGTATGCCGGTTGGGTAGAACTGGTCGGGCGCATTAAATCCGGTGAATCCGGCAGCATGGAGGAGCTTTATCAGCTTTTCTCAAAAGGCATTCGCTTCTACCTGTGCCGCCAGCTTGGGCCGCAGGAGCTGGACGACAAGGTGCACGACACCTTCGTTGTGGTGGTGCAAGCCATCCGCCGCGGTGAACTTCGCGAACCCGAACGATTGATGGGCTTTGTCCGCACCATCGTGCGCCGCCAGGTGGCCGCTCACATCGACAGGGTCGTGCACAACCGGCGCGAACAGGTGGATCTCGATTCCACCGTGCGGGTAGCCGATCCTCGCGAAAACCCCGAGGAAAGTGCAATCTTCCGGCAGCGCGCCGAGCTGATTCAAAGAGTGCTCGGTGAACTTCCAGAAAGGGACCGGGAAATCCTGACGCGGTTCTATCTAAACGAGCAAAGCCAGGATCAGATCTGCATGGAGATGTCTTTGACGGAAACGCAGTTCCGGCTTCTCAAGTCCCGCGCGAAAGCCCGCTTCGGGGAACTGGGAAAGAAGAAGCTCGCGCAGAGGACTCTCCAGGCAGTTTTCTTGAGAACTTCCACGGATCTGTTCCACTAAGGAACTGAAATACCAGTTCGGCACGCCTCCCCTGCTCCGATCGCGAGGCGTAGCATTTGGAGATCCCCTGTGGAAATCAGCTTTGTTTCCCTCGACCACCCCGACGAAAGCGTCCTGGAGGAATACGTTTTTGGCCGTCTCGCCGAACCGAAAACGTCTGTTCTGGAGGAACACATCCTGGTCTGCGGACGCTGTCAAGCGGCGCTTGCGGAGGTGGACGAATATATCCGTCTGATGAAGGCCGCTGCGTCCCGCCCGATGGTGGTTCTTCGACACCGAAGCAGCAAGAGGGCCGTCTTCGCCGCAGGAGGAATCCTGGCCGCGACCGCGATCCTGACCTGGTACCAACCTCAGCCTTCGCCGGCTTCTGTCACGCTGGCGTCCTTCCGAGGCGGCGCCGGAGTCTCCGCGAACCAGGTTGCCGCAGGACATCCACTGGAACTTTCGATTTCCGCGGCTGACGTGCCCGCAGCCGCTCACTATCGCCTTGAGGTGGTGACCTCGGCCGGGAAATCGATCTGGAGCGGGCCAGCGAGCACAGGGGACGGCAGGCTGTCCGCGCACTTCTCCAGAAGCCTGGGAGCGGGGATGTATTGGGTCCGATTGTATGCCCAGTCCTCCGACTTGCTGGCTGAGTATGGCTTAGAAGTGAAGTAAACGAGTTACACTTTCAAGTCGTAGCCGGCTGCCCGCATGCTTTCAATAACGGCCCCCCGGATGGCGCTGACTTCCTCCGAGGAGAGAGTGCGATCCCAAGCCCCGACAGTCAGCCGGTACGACAAGCTTCGCTGGCCTCCGGGGAGCGCGAAGTCGCGCAGGAACAAGATCGAAAGAAGATTCGCGCCGGCGTGACTCGCCAGCCGCGCCTGCACCTCGCCGATCAGTTCGCGGGCCGGAACCACCACCGATAAATCGAAGGCACTGGCGGGGAAGCGGCGCAGGGCCTGGTAACGCGGCGCGGGTGTCTGAACCTCTTCGAGCAGCGCGAGATTGAGATCGAGCACGGCGGCGCGCCCGGCTTCGACCATGGAAGGGTGGAATTCGAACAAACGGCCGACGGCGGCGGCGCCCAGGAGCACATCGGCGGCGCGATACGGATGCTCGTAAGGGCGGGCACGCGGCGAGGGCCGCACGGATGCGCCCGGCGTCAAGCACTCCGTCAGACGCTTGAGCTCGAACAAAGACGCGACGCCATCGTCTTTTGCAAAGATCGCGGCGGCGAAATGCGGCGTCTCTCCATCCGGATGGATTTCACGCCCGATTTCGAAGAAGCGGAATTGGTCGAAATGGCGTGCATTGTCGCCGATGTTCTTCCAGATCAAAGGCAGCAGGCTGGGGCGCAGCAGATTGTGTCCGGCGGCGATGGGATTGGCAACCTGGACGCAGCCCGCGGGATCGAATCCGAACACGCGTGCCTGGTCGTCGCTCAAAAACGAATAGTTATAGACCTCGGTGAAACCTTGCGCGACGGCCATTTCGCGGATATGGTGATGAAACCCGCGCCGAGGGCTCGCGGGCGGGACCCGGGCGGGCGCCAGAGGCGCGACCGGCGTGATGGAATCGTAGCCGATCATGCGACCGACTTCCTCCACCAGATCGTCCTTGATGGAAACGTCCTTGGTGGCGCGCCAGCTTGGCACGAACACCGAGAACGTTCGCTCGTCGATCTCTTCAACCTTGAATTCGATTGCTTCGAGAATCGCGCGGATTTGCGCGGGAGCAATCGCCCGGCCCAGCTTGCGGTCCAGCCAGTCGATCTGTAAGAGCACCGGCGGCTGCGCGGGCAAAGGGCGGTAAGCGTCCGCCAGGCCGCCCACGAGCCGGATTCCGGGCGAGACCTGTTCCAGAAGTTCGAGGGCGCGCTGCAATCCTCGAACTGTGTTGACCGGGTCCTGAGCCTTCTCGAAGCGCATGGAAGCGTCGGTCCGGAGCCGCAGCTTCGAGGAAGTCTTGCGCACGCTGGTCGCGTTGAAATTCGCGCTCTCCAGCACGATGCGAGTGGTGGAATCCGAGATGGCGCTGCCTGCTCCTCCGATCACTCCGGCCAGCGCGATGGCGCCTTGAGCGTCCGCGATGACGAGGTTTGAGGAATCCAGCACGTAGCTTTCGCCGTTCAGCGCGGCGAGCTCTTCGCCGGCGCCCGCCGAACGAACGAAGATGGTCTCGCCGTGCAGCTTGTTCGCGTCAAAGGCGTGCATGGGCTGCGCGATTTCCGCCATGACGAAATTGGTGACGTCGACGATGTTGTTGATGGCGTTCAAACCGACGGCCTCCAGCCGCTCGGCGAGCCACACGGGCGACGGCCGCACCGTCACGTTTTCAAACACCAGCGCCGAGTAGCGCGGAGATAGCTCGTAGTTTTCAATATCCACGTGAACTGCGCGCGGGCCATCGAACGAGCGCGGTTTCACGGGATCAAGCAGCTTCTTACCGGTGATGGCCGCGACTTCGCGAGCCATGCCGTGGTGTCCCCACAAGTCGGGCCGGTGCGTCAGCGATTTGTTGTCGACCTCGATAACGGAGTCGGAGCCGTGGGATTCCACGCCCTCGCACTCGGCGGTCTTCAGGGTGATGAGGCGCGCAAGATCCGCAGGCGTCGTGTCCAGGCCGTCAACAAGCTCGCGAATCCAATCGTAGGAGAACTTCATGGTTGGAATTGAGATGGTTCAGAATTGATTCAGGAACCTCAGATCGCCGCTCATAAGCAAACGAATATCGTCGATGGCATAGCGCATCATCACCAGGCGCGTGAGACCCAGGCCGAACGCGAAGCCATTCCATTGCTCGGGATCGACGCCGGACGCTCGCAAGACCGCGGGATTCACCAGACCACATGGCAACAATTCGACCCATCCGGAGTGCTTGCACACCGGGCAGCCGGTGCCGCCGCAGATCAGGCACTGAATGTCGAGCTCAAAGCCGGGCTCGACGAAAGGGAAATAGCCGGGCCGAAGACGGACGGTAACGTCGCGATGAAAGATGGCTGAGAGCAGCGTCTTCATGAAGTAAATAAGGTGGGCGACGGAGACGTCGCGGTCCACCATCATGCCTTCGAGCTGATAGAAGGTGTGCTCGTGGGAGGCGTCGACTTCTTCATTGCGGAAGACGCGGCCGGGCGCGATCATCTTGAGCGGTGGCCCGAGCTTTTCGAGACCGCGCACCTGCACCGGCGAGGTATGCGTGCGCAGCAGGCGGCTTTCCTTGGGCCAGCTGCCGGCATTGAGCCAAAACGTATCCTGCATGTCGCGCGCGGGATGATGTGCGGGAATGTTGAGGGCGTCGAAGTTGTAGTATTCGGTCTCGACTTCAGGACCGTCCAGGACCGTAAAGCCCAGCGAGACAAACAGGTCTTCGAGTTCCTTCTGCACCTGCGTGACCGGATGCAGACTTCCGGGGCGGATGCCGGAAGCGGGCGCGGTAAGGTCGATCCATTCCGACTCCAGCCGGGCGTCGAGAGCGGCGGATTCAAAGCCAGCTTTACGCGCCTCGAACAGAGTCTCGAATTCCTGCTTGTATTCGTTGAGGAGTTTCCCGTTACGCGCGCGTTCCTCCGGCGAGAGTTTTCCGAACTCCTTGCTGGCCAGGGCGAGCTTGCCTTTGCGGCCCCAGAATTCGACGCGCACAGCTTCGATGGCTTCGAGGGTTTCGGCGGCGTCGAGCCCTTTGATGGCGACGTCGCGCAAGTCGGATAGGCCGGTCATAGACTGGCTCCGTGGGCCTCCAGAAACTCGACCATCTGTTGGTGACCCTTGGTCAGGGCAAGATCGAGAGCGCACTGATTGTTGTCGGCTCTGGCGGAGACATCGGCGCCGGCGGAAACAAGGACCTCAGCCATGGCGAGGTCGCCATTCTGCGCCGCGGCGTGCAGAGCGGTCCAGCCTCCATGCTGGCGGGCGCCGACGGGCGAGCCGTGCTCGATGAGCAGCTTGACCAGGCTCGCATGGCGGCCGGCCGCGGCGGCATGCAGCGGAAGGTTCTGCATGGCGTTGGTGGAGCGCTCCGCGGGCGAAGCGCCTTTGTTGAGCAGCGCTCGAGCGGTGTCCGCCGAGCCGAAGAAGGCGGCTAAGTGAAGCGGCGTCCAACCATCCGGACTCACGGCCGAAACAAGGGAGCGGTTCGCGGCGAGAAGCTGCTCCACCTGCTCGGTCTCTCCTTGCATCGCCGCTGCGAAGATCGCCAGAGAAGGATCGGCGGCGACGATGGCTTGGACACGTGCTTGATCGTGGGCGCGGACGGCTTCATAGAGTTCGTTCATTGACTGTGCCGGTTAGGCGGCTGGTTGGAAAACATCCTCGGCCTTGTTGATTTCCCAGGCGAGATGATTGATATAGAATAGCAGCGCCGGAGCCGGATAGGACGCGTGGAATTTGTCCCACGTCTCCTGCTGCCATCCCTCCTTCAAGTACTTCGCGATTTCGGCGTCCTTGGCGAAAAAGCCGTCCTCGTGCGGAATCCCCAGATTGTCCAGCACGGCGCGGATCATCTCCAGGTGCGAAATCAGGATGACCTGGCCGAGCTCAGCGGCGAAATCGTCGTCGTGCTCGCCGATGCGCGCCCAGATGCGCGGCGTGGCCTTGCGCAGGGTTTCGGAGTTCAGCTTGGTCAGGTAGAGGCGCGTCTTCACGCGATCGAAAAGCTGGTACGTCTTCAGGCGGCCAATGGAGACGGTGCGGATCAATTGCTGGAAGTTCTCGTCGCCCAGGCGAAGAAAGATATCGCAAAGCTGCATGTACGTTTTATTGTACCGACGGAAGGCCCAGTACGTGAGTAAAGGTTTTCAGTACTCTTCGGTGACTGCTTTCCTATGCGTGCTACGACATTCTGGGTTTGGACATAGTTCCAAAGAAGGTTGAAAGTCATGGTACGCAAGCAAATTCATGCGTTAGTAGCGGTCTTGCTGGCTGTCACGCCAGTGGGCATGGCTGCGACGATTGTCGGTGGCGTGGAAGACATGTGGGGAAGCTCCGGACTCGAAAAGAATGGCGATTTCAACGACATGATGTTCGAAATCACCGGCAACGTCACTCTCGATGCGGCGGGAGGAATGCTCCACAACCTGACCTCCGGGATGGTCAACGAAAACGGAACCGTGTTTTGGGATAACCGGTCCGGAGACGGGCCGGACATGAACATCGGGTATTTGTTGCTGGAGGACGCGTCGTTCCACAACTTGCAATATCTGGCGCTGACGGGCGGAGGCAGCCCCAACGACGTCACGTTCGATGCCACGGGCACAGTAACTCTGACCGTATTGGGAGGAATCACGCGGAATCTGGCGGACACGCTGGGTTGGTACGATCTGACTGACCCCGGCCTGTTGCATCCGTTAATCGCGGCGCCTGATTCGACAGGCTATACGGTGAGTTTTGCACCTTCCGGCGACTTTGCCTTGTACTCGACGGATGGATGGGGACAAATCTATAACTCAGTCAGCGCGAGCAACGTGAATGAGAGTCCGGATCAACAGCACTTCGCGTTTTTTGAGCCGCAGGCCAGTACGGTGCCCGAGCCTTCGACGTGGGTGCTGATGGGAGTCGGAATCGCGCTGCTGGGATTGGGGGCGCTCCGGCGGAAGAGGCGGTGATCAGGGACTAATTCCCCGAGGGCTTGGCGATGCTATCGATCACGACAACCTGCACAGGCCCTTTGGTGGCCTCCAGTTTGAGGCCGGCCTGCTGCTCCATGGCCTGAAAGAGAGAGACGTCCTCGGGGCGTTGTTCCTTGGGGATATTTTCGAGTTGTTCCGGCTTCACACCATCGGGCATCCACGTGACGGTGACATCGTACTTGCCGGTCAGCCCGGTTTTATCCACGATCGGCCGATCTTGCAGGACGCGTCCCAAGCCACCAATCAGAGCACCGATGGGCATGTTGTAGATGCCGACGCCAAAGCGCGGAAAGATGATGTCGCCACACGTCTTTCCAGCCTTGATGTCCGCGGCGCAGCGTCCGGCTTCCGCGTCCTTGAGCTTCGGTCCGCCCTTTGCCACCGTCAAGGCGTAAATGGAGAACTCGCGGCTTTCGATGTGGTATTTCAGCTTGAACCGTTCCGCCAAAAGGGAACGCATCATCTCCCAGACGTCAGGATTGGGCGCATTGGCGTCCGGTCCCTTGCCGACGATGTCGTAACGGGTGTCGTTCAGCCAGCCCGGTCCAAAGACCATGGAATCCTGCACACGAAACGACGACGCGACAATTTTATGCAGGTCGAGGTTTTCGATGGTAACGCTGCCATGGCCCGGCGGACCGAGATGGCTTGGCGTCTCGGGCATACTCGGTTTCACCGTGGCGACGTCAAATACCTTCGTCGCCGAGGTCTGGAGGCCGCTGAAGCTGTTTGGCGCTTGGGCGCGGCTTGAAGGCGGGTTCAGCAGTCCGATCGCGATCGGCCCGATGACCACGGTGCAGGCAGCGGCGAGCAGCTTCCGATGAGTCATGATCTCCTCCATGGCTTTGGATCACACCGCGATCATAACGCGCCTTCGGGTCGAAATGGCGCGGCTGAGACCACTGCAAGACGCGTCAGCGCGTCCCCCTCCAGCCGGTAGGAGTGCCACTCTTCAATGCGTGCCGCTCCCAGGCGCTGGTAGAACGCGACCGCCGGCTCATTCCAATCCAGCACCAGCCATTGCAGCCAGCCTCCGCGTTCTTGGGCGAGCCGCGCCACGGCCGCCAGCAACGCCAGCCCGAAGCCTTGGCCGCGATGCTCCGGCTCCACGAACAGGTCTTCGAGAAAGATCCCGCGGCGGCCGCGGAAGGTCGAATAGGTTTCGAAATACAGCGCGAATCCCACAGGCTCGCCGTTGAAGTGGCCGGGAGAGTAGGCCAGCAGGGCCTCGGCAACGGGACGTGTCCCGAACAATGCATCGCGCAGATCCGCTTCGGTGGAGGCCACTTCGTGCGACATGCGCTCATATTCCGCAAGCTTGCGAATGAAACTCAGGATCACGGGAACGTCGGGCTCGGAGGCTTTCCGGATCTGGACCGGCGGGCGGCTCACTGCGGCGGCGGGGCGGGCGAGGGCCGGGTGGGAGGACGTATCGGAGCGGGGCCACGGAAGCCGCGCCCGCCTGGGATGCGGCGCAGATTCAAGGTGGAGAAGACAACATAATTGCCTTTCTCTTTACGCTCCACCAGGAATTGCCAGGTTTTTTCTTTGGCATCCCAGCTCCAGGTTTCCTTGATCGGCGCGGTCGGATACTCGAAGGTAAACTCCAGCTTGTCGCCGGTTCGGAGCCCGTACCCCGGCGTCTCCGCGTTGCGCGCGCCGGAGAGGCTGTCCAGCTTGAAGGCAACGTAGCGTTGTATGACCGAATCGTATCCGACATACACCACCGTTTCGACTCCCCCTTCGACGATTTGGGTGCGGCGGAATCTCAAAAACTGGTGACCCAGTGCCCACTCGGAATCGGCAATTTCACGAACCGGCAGTCCCAGCACCATGCCCGTGATGGTCCAGGTCCCCACCAACTGATCCAGCAGGTCGCTGGAGGAAGGCGGCTGGCGCACGCCCAGGCCGGGCTGCGGGGCACCAGGTGATGGAACACCAGGCGGTGGAACAGCGGGCACGCTTTGCGCCGCCAACAGTGGAACGAAAAGTGTCGCCTGCGCCAGCGTGGCCAGGCAGCACTTCCGGCGTGAGCGGGGCATCGCCATCTATGGTCAACGTACCACAGTTGTTACGCCTCGGCGGTTGCGCGATCCTGAAAAGTGCATCGGGTGGTGATCGTGGGAGGCGGGTTCGGGGGCTTGTACGCCGCCAAGGCTCTGCGGCATGTCCCCGTCGAAGTAACGCTGGTCGATCGCCGCAACTTCCATTTGTTCCAGCCTCTGCTGTACCAGGTTGCCACGGGCTCGCTTTCGCCGGGCGAGATCGCGGCGCCGTTGCGGTCGCTGCTGCACGCACAACAAAATGTGCGCGTGCTGCTGGGAGAGGCCACGCAACTCGACGCCGCGGGGCGGAGGCTGATTCTGGCCGATGGCGCGATTCCCTACGACTCGCTGATCGTGGCCACGGGCGCGCGCAATTATTACTTCGGTCACGACGCCTGGGCGGCCGATGCGCCGGGGTTGAAGTCGATTGAAGACGCAACCAGCATCCGGCGCCGCGTTCTGTACGCGTTCGAGGCAGCCGAGCGGGAGGCCGACGCCGAACTCCGCCGCGCCTGGCTGATGTTCGTCATCGTCGGC
>Ga0209167_10001645_pt1 | contig 12805 bp, 11 predicted proteins | sample Coa_R1_9_FD_187154 | JGI IMG/M metagenome (GOLD analysis project Ga0209167, IMG submission 187154) | Surface soil microbial communities from Centralia Pennsylvania, which are recovering from an underground coalmine fire - Coalmine... | ecosystem: Environmental > Terrestrial > Soil >... | reverse complement strand
CTTCGCCTCTACGGATCGTGGGATGCGCTGGCCGGATTCGCGCGCGAGCTGGAGCGCGTCTTTTCGCGGTTCGCGCAGGAGAATCTTAAGGATCTGCCGGGTGCCGAAGCAAAGACCGTCACCATGGCGCTGACGATCGCGGAACCAGGTGCCCCGCTCGCGCGAGTATATGAGGATTGCGCGCGCGACCTCGAAATCGCCCGCGCCAGCGACAAGGATTGCCTCCATATCCTCGGCCGCGTTCTCGAATGGAAGCAGTTAAACGATGCGGCGGAGTTGAAGGAAGCGGTCGTTCACCTGAACGAGGAGTTCCGCGGTGGGCGCCAGTTTCTGGCGCAGCTCCGGAACCTCTATAAGAAGGTAGAAGCGACCGAGACTATCGATAGCGAGCGCCTGATGGCGCGAGCGCTACGATTCCAGAGACGCTTCGCGAGGGTGGCGAGCCGCCGTGAACGCGAATTTCAAAAGCTGCGCGCGCACCTGATGAAGGAGATGGCCGGACGCAACGTGAGGGGGCAGCTGAAACTCCGCCCCGAAGGTCTGATAGCGCTGGAATGGGCGCGCTTAGCCGAAGACTAACCCCCTTACAGTAATGTGGGGCGGCCTTTCCAGGCTGCGGACATGCTTTCCAGCATGTCCAGCCGGCGCAAGCCGGCCTGTTCAAAGGGAAGCACTAAGGATAAGATCGGTAAGATCGGATAAACATGGCAGAGCCACAAACAGCACAGCAGGGTGACCGCAACAGAGGAAACAGGCCGCCAAGGCCAGGAGGTGATCGCGGAGATCGCCCAGGCGATCGACGCTCAGGGGGTCCAGGAGGAGAGCGCCGCCCCGAAGGCCCACCCGAAATCGACCTCGACAAACTGATCAACGACAGCCTCTACCTCGACAACCAGGCCCACGTCGTAGTCAGCCGCATGCGCGATCTCGACTCCGGCACGCGCAGCACCCTGCGGCGTCTCTACAACGCGGTCCGGCGCGCCACCCGCACGCCCGAAAAAGAACGGCAGCACGCCTTCGTAATGCTGCGCGCGCGCCTCGCCTACACCATCGCGCGGCACGGCTTGCGCAGCCTCGACCAGATCGAGCGCCTGCTGCTCCAGGTCACGCGCAAGAACGAAGCCCGCGGCTACGAACGCTTCCGCGATCTCTTCGAAGCAATCGTGGCTTATAACGAGTAACGTCGCGTATAACGAATAACGGCAAAGGACGCAATGAGCGCTCACACGGCACAAACGGAATTGAAACTGATCGGCAAGCTGATCCTCGAAGGCGAGATGCACTGCGAGACCGGTCTGCACGTCGGCGCGGGCAAGGGCTCGCTCGAAATCGGCGGCGCGGATAATCCGGTCGTCAAAGACGCGCACGGCCGCCCCTACGTCCCCGGCAGCACGCTGCGCGGCCGCATTCGCGCGCTGCTCGAGCAATCGACCGGCATGGCGATCCCCTCGGAACTCGTCTTCATCTCGAAGCGCAAAGGGCAGGAAGTTCGCATCCACCAAAGCGACCGGCCGGACGACGAAATCTGCATCCTCTTCGGACGCAGTCCCGGGCGCATGGAGAAGGTCGGCGGCGGCGATATCGAGAGCAACTACGCCACGCCCGCGCGCCTGAGCGTGTTCGACGCGCCGCTGGTGCCGGAGAGCATCACGCCGCAGATGCGCGAGACGCTCGACGATGAGCTCACGGAAGTCAAGAGCGAGAACGCGATCGATCGCATCACCTCGCAGGCCAATCCGCGAACTTTGGAGCGGGTGCCGGCCGGCGCGCGTTTCCGCATTCGCATGGTGCTCGATATTCTCTGCCCGGAGGATTCCGTGCTGCCCGCACTTCTCGCCCAGGGCCTGCGTCTGCTGGAAGACGATGCGCTCGGCGGCGGCGGATCGCGCGGCAGTGGCCGTGTGCGTTTCGACAATCTCAAGATGACGTGGCGCGGCAAGGACTACTACGCATCCGGCGCCGCCGAGCGCGAGATCGCCGCGGGCGCGGACCTGGCCGCGCTGCAAACCAAGCTCCAGGAGACAGGCGATTCCTTTGCTTGAAATCCGCCTGCGCCCCGCCGGCCCGTGGCGCGCGGGGCATCGCACAGGCGATCGCGAGCGCGTCGACGCCGTCTATCACAGCGACGCGCTCTACTCCGCGGTCACGCAAGCGATGAGTTCATTAGGCTGGCTGGAGGAGTGGCTGGAAGCGACGGCAAGAGCCGAAACAGGCTCAGCGGTCCGCTTCAGCTCACTGTTCCCATTCGTGGGCGATACGCGCCTTCTCCCGCCGCCGCGAACCGCATGGCCTCCCTCTGGCGCGGGCAAGCTCTACGTCAACGCCGCGAAACTGGTCCCGGTGGAAGTGGCGAGACGTGGCGTGGTCAACGAGTCGCGATGGGCCGTCGATGGTGCCAGCGAGTGCCTGCTCCCGGTGGGCATGGCTGCGCCCTTCGAAGTCTCCATGCGCTCTGCAGCCGCGGTAGACCGCATCACCGGACACACCGAACCGCATCGCACCGCCTGTCTCGACTTCAGTCCCAACGCGGGCTGGTGGGGATTGATAGAACTTACGACCGACTGGGAAGCGCGCGTCAAGTCCGCCTTGCGGCTTCTGGCCGATTCCGGATTCGGCGGAGAGCGCTCCCGTGGATGGGGCCGCGCAACCGAGCCCGAGTTCTCCGACGCCACTTCGCTGTTCGGCGAAGGACACCCAGGAGCATGGTGGATGCTGTCCCTCTACTCTCCCCACGCCGAAGATGCAGTCGACTGGTCGCGAGGCGATTACGCCATCGTGACCCGCGCCGGATGGACCGACAGCGCCGCGGCCGGCTCCGCCAAAAAGAAGCAGGTGCGGATGATCGAGGAAGGCTCGGTATTGATGGCCCCGGCCTTGCGCGGCCGAGCGGTCGATGTGGCGCCCGAAGGTTTCCCGCATCCGGCATGGCGCGCGGGTTTCGCCCTCGCGGTTCCGGTTCCGCTCGAGGTGGAAGCATGAAGTACCGAGTGACCGTGCTGACGCCAACGCTGGTCGGCAACGGCGACAAGCTCTCGCCGATCGACTACATGGTATGGCGCGACCAGGTCAACGTGCTCGATCAGCCGCGCATCTTCAGGCTGCTCTCCAAGGGTCCGCGCCTCGAAGGCTATCTCACGCAGTTGCACAAAGCGACGAAGCTCGACTTTGCCTCCTGGGGCGGCTTTGCGCAGAACTACGCCGACCGGCGGATTCCGTTCGAAGACACCGCATACACGCCTTATTGGGAGCGCGCGCAAGCGGAGAGCCTGAGCATTCCGACTTTCGCCGCTGCGCACGATGGACCGTTCCTGCCAGGCACGGCGATCAAAGGAGCCCTGCGGACGGCATTCGCTTTCGCGAACCAGAAGCCCTCCGGCAGTGGAGGATCGGACCGGATGCGAGTGATTTCGGTCGCCGATTCCGGTCCGCGGTCGCGCGATCCGTTTCGGGTATACATGCTGCGTTTATCCACACTGATCGCCAAAGGGCCGCAGCAATATTCGCTCGCGTGGAAGCAGTCGGGAAGAGGCGCGGTGGACGGCAAGCGCCCGGAAGAAGGCACGCCGGCCTTTGCCGAGATGGCCGATCCCGGGACTGCCTTCGAAGGTGCATGGCGCGAAAACCAGTTTCTGAATGGGGAGGAGGTGCGCCAAGCCCTGCGCTGGAGTGCCCCGGTGACGCGGGAACGGCTCTTTGAAGCCGCGAACAGCTATGCCGCGAAGCAGCTCGAGCTGCACGCGCAGTATGCGGGTTGGACTGGCCTCGCGGGCCTCGCAGCGGCCGTCGCGGAATTGCAGGCGAAGCTCGCCGCAATGCGAAGCGAAGGCGGATGTCTGCTGTCCATAGGCTGGGGCGCAGGTTTGCTCAGTAAGTCTGCGGTGATCGAAACAGACGCAATGAAATCGGGACTACCCTTTCCGAAGACCCGAAGAGTTGTCTTCCTGAAGAACAAGCCCGCGACCCTCCCTGGTTGGGTCGAGCTGCGCGTGGAATGAGGCCAATTCAAAATGGCGGAAGCGAGTACAAACGAGACTCGGCGGAAGGGGCGTCAAGCACGCGGCCTTGCGGATCGAGCGTGCCGATGTAGCGAAGGTCGTCGCGGTTCGGACCCATCAGAATGACGGAATAGCGGCGCGAAGGATAGGAAAGTGAGCGGAACACCCGGTCTCCGACGACCCTGTAACCAACCCTGGCGGGCGTTCCCAGCTTGCGTACCGTCGACGTATAGTCGTCGCCGGGCCCCAGCTGCAGGTACGAGCGGTAGCCCCGATAAAGGTCGGTGCGCTGATGCGACTGCGACTGGCGCGCGACGTCGGCGAAAATCGTGCAGGCCACCGCGCCCAGCACCGCGGCGACCCCGATCCACTTCCATGCCCGGATCTCCGGCTTCTGTTCCAGTCGAATGTTGATGACAGGTGCGAGGTGCGCGCCGCGCGGTGCAGGCCGGCCGTCGTTCACCGCCACCGGCAGTTCGATCACTCTGCGCTCGATCGGAATGATGGCGCCGCGCCGCCATTCGAGTTCCCGGTTCAGCCGCACAAGCATGACGGGCTCGTCAACGTGCGAAACTTCGCCGAGGAAAATGCGTGGGACCCACACCTCTTCTCCCGACTGCGCATTCACCACTACGCACTCCGACCAGGTGGCCCGGCGATAGAGCCATTCATTGGGCTCGAGATTGCGGATGGGCGGATAGAACGAAAACCGGCGTCCGCCCAGATGCTGTAAAGGCGTCGGCAACGGTGCAATCGACATCTTGCCTCATGATAGCCGATCCGGATCATGCCATAATCGAGTCACCGGGTTCGCAAAGTATGCATCACGCGGCGCGATGTTTTTGGCTGGCGCTCTTAGCGGTATCGAGCCTGACCGCGCAACAACAACGGCCGCGACCGATGCCCGCCATTGCCTACGTCGGCGATTCGACTACTCCATCCCGGAACGCGCAGGTGACCGCCCAGACGCAGGATGTACAGGTGCCCGTCTTTCTTTCCGGCAGAGTTGTGATGGATGACGGCACTGCCCCCGGCACGAGCATCGCGATCCAGCGAGTGTGTGGAGGCTCGCCGGGCACAGTCGCCTGGACGGACGGGAAAGGCAGTTTCAGCTTCCAGTGGGGCCAGCCGTCGGCCATTGTGCCGGATGCGTCGGAAGGCGTCAGGGGAGACAGCGGCGGCATCGGCGCGAACAGTCTGCGCGGCTGCGAACTGATGGCCAACGCCCCCGGCTTCCTGTCCCTTCGGTTGGATCTGAGCAGCCATCGCGCTGGCGATAGCCCGAATCTCGGGACGATTATCCTGCACCGCATCGCGGGGGTGGAAGGGACGTCGGTGAGCGCGACCGCACTGAACGCCCCCAGGGAGGCGAAGAAGGCTTGGGAAAAGGGAGTAGCATATCTCCGCAAGTCCAAAGCCGCCGATGCGGAGAAGGAACTGGAGAAGGCCGTCGGCATCTATCCGAAGTACGCCAATGCGTGGCTCGATCTGGGGCGCGCGAGGATGCAACGTCGGGCGGAAGGTCCGGCGCGCGAAGCCTTTTTGAATGCGATCGGCGCCGACGGCAAGCTGGTTGACCCATACGTGGAACTGGGAGAGCTCGCAGCTCGTGGCAGGCAATGGCCCGATGCCGCTTTCTATCTGGATCGGGCGTTGCAACTGGATCCCGTCGATTACCCGCGCCTCTGGTTCGAGGATGCCGTGGCGGACTACCATGTACGTCAGTTCGATCGCGCGGAGAGGAACGCCAGAGAGGCGCTGAAACTGCCTCCGGCGATCCGCGATCCGCGCGCCGATGCAATACTGGGACTCATTCTGAAGAACAAGCCGTGACACACCGAGCCGGTATTTGACATAGTAGAGGTAGCATAGTAATTTGAGATGCACAACATGAGACGCAAACCGCAGGTCAAGCCCGAGCCGGTCATCTCACCCGAGATTATCGAGAGTGCGAAGCGCTCGGTCTCGACGGACCGGGCCAAAGCTCCGGTCAAGTGCAGCGTGTGCGGCAGCGAGACGCCCGCTGGTGCGGCGGAGCCGCTCTGCTGGGTGTGCCGCAGGCTGAAGATCAGCGCCTGGCGGGACGTCGAGCAGCAGATGCCCGCGCAGGAATAAAACCTGCATTTAATCGACCCCGGCTAAAGACTTTCCCCACTCCTGCCGATACTCCATCAGGGCACCTTAGCCCCTCTGGGAATGAATTCTGCAGTTCCGACATTGAAAACCGATGATGAGACCGTTCAGCTGCTGAAAGACGAGCTGAGCCGGTGTCGGAATGACGCGGAAGAAACGCGCCAGCGCCTGCTGGATTTCATCTCTACGGCCTCCGATGTTATATGGGAGATGGATGCGGATCTGCGCACGGTGAGCAGGCACGACCCGAATAATCGGGAGACCCCATACGACTCGGCGGACAACAACGATCGCCGCGGCAAGACAATCCTGGAGATTATCGGCCGGGAGCCCGATCCGGCTATAGCGGCCCACTGGGAGGATCTTCTGTCCCGCAGACCGTTTCGGGGAGTTGTCTACTATATTGAGCGGAAGGACGGAAGCGTTGCCTGGTTCGAGGCAAACGGCAATCCGTTCTTCGACAAGGACGGCGTTTTCCAGGGATATCGCGGTACGACGAGAGACATTACCCTGCGCAAAGCGAATGAAGCGCGGATCGATTTTCTGGCGCGGCATGATTCGCTGACAAATCTCCCGAACCGGGTACTATTCCGCGAGCGGCTGGAACGGTCGCTGGCTGAGGCGCGGCCAGGCAAGTCTCTGGCTGTTTTGGTTCTCGATCTGGACGGTTTCAAGGCGGTTAACGATACGCTGGGGCACCCCGTCGGCGACAGCCTGCTGTGCACCGTCGCCGAGAGATTGTCCTCGTGCATCCGGAGCCGCGACACGGTGGCCAGGCTTGGCGGCGACGAATTCGCCGTCGTGCAGGTAGACGTGGAAGATCCGGGTCAGGTGGCCGCATTCGCGCAGCGAATCTCCAATTTAATCTGCGAGCCGTATGACCTCGATGGCCATCACGTCAGGACATCGATAACGATCGGAATTGCGCTCACTCCGGGCAGCGGCCCCGATCCCGACTGGTTGCTGAAGAACGCGGACATCGCTCTATATAGGGCCAAGCTGGACAGCCCCGGGACATGGTGTTTTTTTGAGCCCGAAATGGGCCGGCTGGTGGAGGCTCGCCGGACGCTGGAAACCGAATTGCGGAGTGCCCTCGCCGGTGGCGAATTCGAGTTGTACTATCAGCCTTTCCACAACGTCCAATCCGGCGAGATCTGCGCCTTCGAGGCGCTGCTTCGCTGGCGCCATCCGCTGCGCGGGCTGATCCAGCCGGATCGATTCATTCCGGTGCTCGAAGAAACCGGGCTTATTGTGCCCGTCGGGGAGTGGATATTGCGCGAAGCGTGCGCACAGGCCACGGCTTGGCCGGAGCACATCAGCGTCTCGGTCAATCTCTCCCCGGTCCAGTTCAGGAAAACGACGCTGGTGAAAACCGTGGTGGATGCGCTTGCCCAATCCGGGCTGGCAGCGTCCAGACTGGAACTGGAAATCACGGAAACAGTTCTGATGCAAAACAGCGAAGGTACCCTGGCCGCCCTCCATCGACTGCGCGAATTGGGAGCTCGAATCTCTATGGACGACTTCGGCACGGGATATTCCTCGCTCAGTTATCTGCGCAGCTTCCCGTTCGACAAGATCAAGATCGACCGGTCGTTTATCCACGATCTCACGCAAAAGCAGGGTGGAATAGCGATCGTCCGTGCCATTGCGGCACTGGGGCTGAGCCTCGAGTTAGCGACTACGGCGGAAGGCGTCGAGACGATGGAGCAGTTTGCGATCGTGCGCGCCGAGGGATGTACCGAGGCCCAGGGGTTTTTCTTCAGCCGGCCGATACCCGCCAGGGATATCCGGCATTTACTGGGAACAATCCCGGCCGACGTGGTTTATGGTCCTCGAAGCGAGTCAGTGATTCCGGCCAAGGCCCCGGCGGAGCGCCTCCTCGTAAATGTGTCCGGCTACGGCCACGTCTTCAACGGCCAGGCCGTTTGATTTGAAAACTGTGATCTGATCGGTGCTGGTCCGGCCGGGCCGCTTTCCGGCGACGATCTCCGATAACTCGACGCCCGGGAACGAGCCATAGTCGCCGAGCGGAATGAGCAGGTCTCCCGATTCGAGTTTCGCCACCTCGATCGAATCGACGGCGACGATGGCGGCTCGCTCGTACACCAGTTCGGCGGGAAGCTCACGCCGTTGTGCCCAATTGGAGCCGGTTCCGTTGACGTGGGTTCCGGGCGAAATCCAGGCGCTCTCGAATACGGGCACTTTCGAGCTCGTCGCGGTCACCACGATATCGGCGCCTTCGACGCACTCGCGCGCCGTCTCGACCGCCTTCACGTTCAATCCGAGTTTCCCGGCTGAACTGCGCGCGAACTCCTCGCGTCGCTCCGGTTTGCGGCTCCAGACACGCACTTCGCGAAGCTTGCGCGCGTTCGCCACCGCTTCGAGTTGGGTAGCGGCCTGGAACCCACTGCCGATGATCGCGGCCACCGCGGCATCTTCCCGCGCCAGATACTTCGTGGCGACGCCGCTTGCCGCACCGGTACGAATCTGCCCGAGGCGATTGGCTTCGAGGGTGGCGAGAGGGAGTCCGTCCGCCGACCGGTAGAGCAGTACCTCAAAATGCGCGCCCGTTTTGTCGTTGACGGAATAGGCCTTCAGCCCGAAGTACTCCGGAGTCCCGCCGGCCATGTAGTGCAGCACCGATCCGGTCGGCAGAATCACGCGGCGGCGCGGTTGGTTCACGGCGGTTCCATCCGCAAGCTGATGGAACGCACGTTCCACCAATTCGATCGCCTTCGACATGGGAAGGCAGGCGAGCACGTCTTCTTCGGAAAGATAAAGCTTCATTTATTGGCCTCCAGAGTGGTGGAGACTTCCTCCCACTCGGCGAGCAGGTTCTTCATATCTTCGCGGCGCGATTCCAGCAGGCTTGCGATCTCGATGCTCATCTCCGCGCTTTGATAGCTGGAGAGCGCCTGTTCGAAGTCGGCGATCTCCACTTCGAGCCGCGTGATCTCGTCTTCGATCGAGCGCTGCCGCTGCTTCATCTGCCGGAATTTGATCGGATTCAAACGTCGCTGCTTGTCGTCCTTTTCGGCGGCTTTTTGGACAACGGCGGGCTTTGCGGCCACGGCCGTTTTCGGTTTGGGCTCGTGCACAACCACCGCGGGCGCGGCGTTGCCGCTCTTCCGCCACAGGTAATCCTCGTAGTTGCCCGGGAAAACATGCACCGCGCCGTCGGCAACTTCGATCACGCGCGTGGCCAGCTTGTCGATGAAGTACCGGTCGTGCGAAACAAACACAACGGTGCCGTTGTATTCCTGCAACGCGGTGAGCAGCACGTCTTTGGCGCGCATATCGAGATGGTTGGTGGGCTCGTCGAGCAGAAGAAAATTACCCGGGTTCATCAGCATGCGCGCGAGCGCGTAGCGATTCCGCTCGCCACCCGAGAGCACGCCGATGCGCTTGAAGACGTCGTCTTCCGAAAACAGGAAGCACCCGAGGATGCTCCGAAGCTCCGTGTTGTTGGATCGCGGCGCCACCTGCGCCAGGTCGTCCAGGATCGTGGCCTCAGTGTCGAGAGCCTTGTACTGATCCTGCGCGAAATAATCCGCCGTCACGTTATGGCCGATCACGTATTCGCCAGCCGTTACGGGTTCTTCGCCGGATAGGATTTTGATGAGAGTCGACTTCCCGGCCCCGTTTATTCCCACCAGCGATATCCGGTCGCCGCGCTCGATGTTGAATGACGCGCCGGAGAATACGTGCTTCGCACCATAGCTCTTCGCCACATTCCGGAATTCCGCCACAATGCGGCCGCTCGGCTTGGGCTGGGGGAAGCGGAAATGGATGGTCTTCTCGTCCGGCGGAATTTCGATGCGCTCGATCTTTTCGAGCTCCTTGATGCGGCTCTGCACCTGCTTGGCTTTGGTCGCCTGGTAGCGGAAGCGGTTGATGAAGGCTTCGAGCTGCTCGATGCGGTCGCGCTGATTGGCATAAGCCGCTTCCAGCTGGGTCCGGCGTTCGGTCTTCTGCTGTTCGAATTTCGAATAGCCGCCGGTGTAGAACCAGACCCGCTTGTTCCAGATCTCGGCGATGCGAGTCACCGTCACGTCGAGGAAGAAGCGATCGTGCGATATCAGAACGAACGCGTGCGGATACGATTCCAGATAAGACTCCAGCCAGTTGCGCGCTTCGAGATCGAGGTGGTTGGTCGGCTCGTCGAGCAGGAGCAGATTCGGCTCTTCGAGAAGAAGCTTGGCGAGCGCTATCCGCATTTGCCAGCCGCCGGAGAACTCCTCCACGCGGCGGGGCCAGTCTTCGCGCGCGAATCCCAAGCCGGCAAGCACGGCGCCGACGCGGGATTCGATGTTGTACCCGTTCCGCGCCGAGAATTCGGCCTGCACATGATGGTAACGTTCGGCGATTTGCTGGTAATCGGCAGTGGAGTGGTCGAGTTCCGACATCCGGTGCGCGAGATCCTGCTGTTCCGCCTCGAGCGCGTGGATTTCGGCGAATACCGCCAGGCATTCATCGAACACCGTGCGCCCGCTGAGCGTGATGCCGTCCTGCGGCAGATAGCCGGCGCGGATGCCCTTCGTCACATTGATGGAACCGTAGTCCAGCCCTTCCATCCCGGCGAGCACTTTCAGCAGCGTCGATTTGCCGGTCCCGTTGGCGCCGACAATACCGACGCGCTCCTTCGGCGTGATCAGCCAATTGAGATCTTCAAAAAGAATTTTAGGGCCGAAGCGTTTGCCGGCGGCGCTTAATTGAATCATGCGAGCAGAATGTCAGAGCCAGTACTGCCATTGTCCCGCACCGATCACGTACGCCGCCAGAATTCCGTTGGTGACGGCGTGGGCGAGAATGCAGTCCCATAGATTGCGAGTGCGGATCATCCACCAGTTGTAGACGATTCCGGCCGCAAGGCCCACATCCCAAAAGGAACCGTGTTCGGACGCAAAGAGGAGAGCGGTCAGCCCGAATGCCGCTGGCGCGAACGTCCCCAGCGGCACTCTCTCGAAGTCGCGCGAGTCGATGAGCCAGCGCATCAGCCAGCCGCGCCAGAACAGTTCTTCCAGAATCGGCACGGCAATCACGCTGATGGCGATTCGAAAAAAGAGGAATACCAGGTCGTTCTTCGACGCAGGGGGCGTGTTCCCCGCCGGGTGACCCATGAGGGGATTATCGAAGAGGATGAAGTGGTGCCAGTTGGGCGCGATCCGGTCGGGCGCCACCCAAATGACGAATACGGCGATTCCAATCAGAATGCTGAGAAACGGCTTCGATGGCCCACCGCGCAGGGGAACCAGGGAAACGGCAAGAATCGCGGTCATCGAGACGGCGAATCGCAGCCATGGTGGAATGGAGATAGCCTGTTGGATCACCAGCAAGGCCATGAAGATCGCAAAGGGCAGAACCCAGGGGACTGCTGCGTGTCGGCGCAAGCGGGAATTGTATCAGGCACACGCGATTTTAGGCGCGCAACGCGGCTGAAGCCGCGTGTACCTCAAGCTTGGTTTAACGCCGCCTTTTCGCCGCGCCGTTTAACGTCGATGTTCAGACGCTTGATCTTCTGATTCAGCGTGGACAAAGGCACATGGAGGGCTTCGGCGGTTTCGGTCTGGCTCCAGTTGAAGCGCTCCAGATGTTCGATGATCGCGCGGCGCTCGAAGTCCGCCACAATCTCGAACAGCGAGGCGTCCGGCGGCAATGCGCCGTTTTCACTGCGCCGCAGCCGGATGCCGCCCGCGTGTAGAAGATAGTCCGGCAGGACATCGAGCGGGATCACCTGCGTCGATGCCAGCACGACAGCGCGTTCGACGACGTTTTCAAGCTCGCGCACATTGCCGGGCCAGGTGTGATCCAGCAGCAACTGCATGGCTTCGGGCTCGAACCGCAGTTGCGAGCGGTTGGTGGCGTCGAGAAATTTTTCGTTTTCTTTGCTGAACTTTTCGAGGAAGTGCTGAATGAGCAGCGGGATGTCTTCGCGCCGGTCGCGCAAGGGCGGCAGATTGATGTTTATTACGTTGAGCCGGTAGTAGAGGTCTTCGCGGAATTTTTTCTCTTCCACCATCTTGCGGAGGTCGGCGTTGGTGGCGGCGAGAATGCGCACGTCCACCTTGATGACCTCGTTCGAGCCGAGCGGGGTGAACTCCTTCTCCTGAATCACGCGCAGGAGCTTGGACTGCGTCTCCGGCCCGATGGTGCCGACTTCGTCGAAAAAGATCGTGCCCTTGTTTGCCACCTCGAAGGCGCCTTTCTTGTTGTGGATGGCGCTGGTAAATGCCCCTTTGACATGCCCAAACAGAGCGGATTCGAGCAGATCCGTAGGCAGCGAACCGCTGTTGACGGCAACGAACGCATAATCCACGCGCGGCGAATTGGCGTGGATGGCCTTCGCGATCAGTTCCTTGCCCGTGCCGGTTTCGCCGGTGATCAGGATGGTCGAACGGCTGGCGGCCACCTGCATGACGAGGTCGAGCACACGCAGCATGCGGTCGCTCTTGCCGACGATGTTGGGGAAACTGTAGCGCTGCTTAAGGGCGATTTTGAGTTGGGTGTTTTCGTCGATCAGGCGTTGTCCGGCGATGACCCGATCGATTTCGAGCAGCAGCTTTTCGTTATCCCAGGGCTTGGCGAGGTAATCGTTGGCCCCCAGTTTCACAGCCTGCACAGCGGCTTCCAGAGTGCCGTAGGCGGTGATCATGAAGATCGGTGTGTGGCGATCGCGT
>Ga0209167_10001644_pt1 | contig 12810 bp, 10 predicted proteins | sample Coa_R1_9_FD_187154 | JGI IMG/M metagenome (GOLD analysis project Ga0209167, IMG submission 187154) | Surface soil microbial communities from Centralia Pennsylvania, which are recovering from an underground coalmine fire - Coalmine... | ecosystem: Environmental > Terrestrial > Soil >... | reverse complement strand
TCTGTCGCGTGGCGGGGGAGTCACAAGCGGAGTCTGAGACCGGAAATCGAGCGCTAAGGAGACAATGCCAGAACATATTCTTGGCGTGACAAAGATACTGAACTGGCTACTGGGAAAGCCAGCCGCGGCTCTGCTGGCGCTGCTCCACATTCAGCCGTCAAACGCTGAATACCCCATCCCAAACCACGTCGCGATGGAGCTGCTGGTCGTTATTATTGCAGCAATCTTATTCCGCTGGTTGAAAACACGCCTTTCGGTTGAGCGTCCCGGTGGATTGCAACAATGCATGGAAATTATAATCACCAATCCCATGGGCCTGGGTATCCGCGACTTACTGGAAAGCAATGTTGGGCATGGTGGTGAAAAGTACCTGGCAATGCTTGGGAGTATCGGCATTTTTGTGTTGATGTGCAACTTGATAAGCCTTGTGCCTGGGCTCGAGTCCCCCACGGCGGTGGTTTCAGTGCCCTTCGGATGCGCAATTGTTGTATTTGTTTATTACAATTGGGCTGGAATCCGCAGTCACGGTCCGCTGGGCCACGGCAAACACTTTCTAGGTCCGAACATTTACATGTCGCCCCTCATGTTGCCGATTGAGCTGATCAGCAACGCGGCACGGCTGCTTTCTCTTACGGTGCGTCTCTGGGTGAACATGTTCGTCAGTGAACTTTTGTATGGAATATTTTTGGGGTTATTGCTGGAGCTGTTTCTGTTTTTAGGCAAGATAAATGTGACGGGTTATGCTTCGGTTGTTTTTCCATTACTCATACCGGTAATATTCATAGCGCTCCATATGTTCGTAGCGGTGTTGCAAGCCTTTGTGTTTACCATCCTTCCCGTCATATACGTTGCAGGCGCAGTGAGGGAAGAGCATTAATATTGGCATCATGATGTTTGTGTGATCCCGGCTGCACGAGGATGTCCGGGAGCCACCGCCAAGCGTCCATTTCATAAAAGGAGATCAAGAATGAAAAAGTTTGCAGGTATGGCAGTCGCGCTTGCTGGGGTTTTGCTGGTGGCGCCGACTGTTTTTGCTCAGGGGACCGGCGCAGCTGCTTCCGGTGGCACCAATTGGGTGGCCATAACCGCTGGTTTTAGCATGGCCATCGCCTCGGCGGGATGTGGTTACGCGCAGGGGAAGGCCAGTGCCGCCGCCTCTGAAAGCATGGCGCGGAATCCGGGCGCCAGCGGAGTCATACAAAACATGCTAATCCTTGCTTTGGTACTGATCGAGTCCATGGCGCTCTACACGTTTGCAACGATGTTCATCCGGGTAAAATAAGAAAAGGAAATTGCGTGAATTGAGAGATGGCTCCAGTGAATCCCACTGGAGCCGTTTCATTTTCAGGATGGTTGTTGATGGGGCCAACTAACGGAGAAGTGCAGCGGCTTGAATGGCGAAGTTGATCACGTAGTTGGGGAGCACTCCAAGATAAAGCGTCCCCGCAGCGGCCAGTGTCAGCACTGCGGCAACACCAAAGGGAATGCGCTCGGCAGGGAATTCGCGCGTGGGTTCACGCATATACATCACCACAACCACACGCAAATAATAGAACGCGCCGATGATGCTGTTGACGGCCAGAATGATTGAGAGCCAGACCAGGTGCGAGTGCAGTGCGGCGTTCAGGATATAGAACTTCCCGAGAAAGCCTGCGGTTACCGGCATCCCCAGCAAGGAAAGCAGGAAAAAAGAAAAGCAGGCTGCAGAGATGGGCCGCTTGCGCGCCAGGCCCGCGTAATCGTTCAGCTCCAGATGGTGTTCACCCGCGCCGCCAAGCCAGGAGAGCGCCGTGAACGCGCCCACCTTCATCAGGGCATAGCTGGCAAGGTAGAACAGGACTGCCGCGGTACCAATGGTGCTGCGCGCGGCGAAGGCGACCAGGATGTAACCGGCGTGTGCAACGGAGCTGTAGGCCAGCATGCGCTTCACGTTGGTCTGAACAAGAGCAGTGAGGTTCCCCACGGTCATGGTGAGTGCGGCGGCAACCCAGATGGCCCAGAACCACAAGTCATTCGCATGGTCCACGGTCACGAAAATTCGCAGCAGCAAAGCGAAACCTGCCGCTTTCGGCCCTGAGGAAAGCAACGCGGTAACCGGAGTTGGGGCGCCTTCATATACGTCGGGGGTCCAAAGCTGGAAGGGAACGGCAGCGACCTTGAATGCCAATCCGACAAAAACCAGCGCGAGACCGAGAGCGAGCAACATGGTCTGCGTGGTTCCGGCGTCAATCCGAGGGAGGATCGTGGTTCCCGTAGCGCCATAGATCAGCGCGATCCCATAGAGGAAGAAGGCCGTGGCAAATGAACCCAGAAGGAAGTACTTCATTGCCGCTTCGTTGGAGCGCGCCACATCGCGGCGGTAGCTCGCCAGGATATAGCTGGAGATGGAGCTGATTTCCAGCCCGATGAAGGCGGTGATCAACTCCTGCGCGCTGGCCATCACCCCCATGCCTGCCGTTGCGAAAAGGACCAGCGCAAAAAATTCCCCGTGGGGCAGGCCTTCACGATCGAGATAACTGGGTGAGGCCAGAATAACGAAAAGTGCTACGGCGCCTGTCAGCACGTGAAAAAAAACGCTGAACTCATCCACTTTCAGCAATGAAGAAAATGCCACCCCAATGTGGTGTGCGGGGAGCCAGACTGCCGCGAGCGCTCCAGCCGCCCCCAGTGCGGCCAAAACATCGAGCACCCTCCTTCCACCCTTGCCGGCAAAAGGTTCGACGACCATAACGATCATGCCCATGGCGCAGAGAACAATTTCGGGCGCGATGCGCATCAGGTCTTGAGTGGAGGGGAACAATTAGTGTGCTCCCTTTGCTGGAACTGAAATCGGGCTGTTTGGCGCCTGAACATAAAGCGCCGACGCATCTCCCTCTTCAGTTTTTGCCTGTTTATGGAGTTGCGCATCGACGGGCTGAGTCTTGTCGGGCCGTTGCATCTGGTCCAAAACCTGGCGCACGGTGATTTCTGTCCGGCCGGTGAAGAGTGGTGACGCGACTCCCATGAAAAGAATGAATGCCGCCAACACCCACAACAGGCCGCGCTCACGCGCGCTCGCGTCAGGCAGCGCGCGGTTCTTTTCGTTGGTTACATCGCCGAAGAAGGTGCGCTGGTAGGCCCAGAGCAAATAGAGAGCGGAGAAAATCACGCCAATCGCAGCGAAGGAAGACCACATTGCGTGATGCTCGTAAGTGCCAATTAGAATGAGGAATTCGCCGACGAAGCCGTTCAGGATCGGCAATCCCATGGAGGAGAGGCTCACAAACAGGAAAAACGCCGCCATCACCGGCATGGGCGTGGCCAGTCCGCCAAATTCACTGATCTCATGCGTGTGGCGGCGATCGTACAACATCCCTACCAGCAGGAAGAGCGCGCCGGTGGAAATGCCGTGGTTCAACATTTGATACAGCGCACCCTGAACGGAAGTCGCGCTCATGGCGAAGATACCGAGCACGACAAATCCCAGGTGGCTCACGGATGAGTAGGCGACCAGGCGCTTCAAATCAGTCTGCACCATGGCAACCAGCGCGCCATACAGAATTCCGATGATGGCCAACACCGCCACTTCAGGAGCGAGCGTGTGCGCCGCTTTCGGGAACAGCGGCAGACAGAATCGCAGCATGCCGTAGGTGCCCATCTTGAGCAAGACACCCGCCAACATGATGGAGCCGGCGGTGGGCGCCTCGGTGTGCGCGTCGGGAAGCCAGGTATGGAATGGGAACAGCGGCACTTTGATCGCGAAAGCCAGGAAGAATGCGCCGAACAGCAAGAGCTCCGTGTTCGTGGATAATGTCACGCGCCCAGCCTGCAACAACGCCTGAATGCGGGGCAGGTCAAATGAGCCGGTGGAATTAAAAAGCCACAGGATTCCCACCAGCATCAGGATGGAGCCGAACATGGTGTACAGCACAAACTTGACGGCAGCATAGATCCGGCGCTCATGTCCCCAAATGCCGATGAGGAAGTACATCGGGACGAGCATGACCTCCCAAAACAAGAAAAACAGGAAGAGGTCGAGCGAGAGAAAAACGCCAATGACGCCCGTTTCCAGAACCAGGAGGGAAACAAAGAATCCCTTCACACTCTGATTGATAGAGTTCCAAGAGGCCAGGATGGAAATCGGAGTGAGCAGCGTGGTAAGCAGCACCAGGAACAAACTGATGCCGTCAATCCCAAGGTGATAGTGGATTGGGGGAGATGAAATCCAGGGGAACAATTCCTCCAGTTGGTAGCCAGTGCTCCCTGAATCAAACCAATAGAGCAGAAGCAGCGAGAGTCCTAATTCGCCAATCGCCACGGCTAGGGCCAGCCGGCGAATCCAAACGTGATCATCGCCGCGGAGCAGAAGCAGCGCCGCCGCTCCCGCCGCGGGCAAAAAGATCAGGACCGAAAGTAGGTGCGCCGGGGTCACTTCATCTCACCGCCAGCCACAACAGCAGGGAAGTAAATACAATCGCGCCAACCACAATCCATGCGGCGTAACTGCGCGTGTTGCCGGATTCCGTCTGACGTACGGTGTTTCCGGTGTGGCGCGAGACGTCCGCGACGCCGTTCACGGCGCCATCAATCATTTGTTCATCCACCACATGCCAGAGCACGTTGCGTGAAATCCAGACCAGCGGGCGCACGATTGCGGCCGCGTACAATTCATCCACGAAATATTTTCCTGACAACAATTGATAGGGAGCTTTGAGCGATTCAGCCAGTTTCTCCGGCATACCCGTTCGTTGGATATACATCCTCCACGCAACATAAAGTCCAATCGCCGCAGCCCCAATCGCAACCAGCATGAGCATGAATTCAAGCGATGCGGCCTCCGGCACTTTCGGTGACGGCATTTGCTCGCCTACCACGGCCGCGGTGGAGAATACGGGTTCGAGGAAATGTTCAAAGTGATTTACTCCGCCCCAAAGCGCCGGAGCAGCCTGCCAACCACCAATCACGCTGAGCACCGCAAGGATCACTAGCGGCACGAGCATATTCCTGGGCGACTCGTGGACATGCACTTCGTGCTCGTCATAACGGGCGCTGCCGAAGAATGTCAGAAAGATAAGCCGAAACATGTAGAACGAGGTCAGCAGCGCGGTGGTAACGCCAACAACCCAGAGGAGCGTGCTGCCATAGGGGCTGCTTGTGAATGCCGCGGCGAGAATTTCGTCCTTGCTGAAAAATCCCGAAAATCCGGGGATGCCGGCAATCGCCAGCGTGCCGATGAGCATCGTCCAGTAAGTCCATGGAATCTTCTTGCGCAGACCTCCCATCTTGCGCATGTCCTGCTCCCCACCCGTGGCATGAATCACGCTTCCCGCCGCGAGAAACAGCAATCCCTTGAAGAAGGCGTGTGTCATCAAGTGAAAAATGCCGGCGGAGAATGCGCCCACACCGCACGCCAGGAACATGTAGCCCAACTGGCTGACCGTGGAATAGGCCAAAACCTTCTTGATATCGGTCTGCACCAGTCCGATCGTCGCAGCGAAAAGCGCCGTTAGGGCGCCGATCCCGGCAACGGCGGTCATGGCCACGGGGGAATGCAGGAAGATCACGTGCGAGCGCGCAACCATATAAACGCCCGCAGTGACCATGGTTGCCGCATGGATCAGTGCGCTGACGGGAGTGGGCCCTTCCATCGCATCAGGCAGCCAGACATAAAGGGGAATCTGCGCGGATTTGCCGCACGCTCCGGTGAGCAAGAGCAGCGCGATCCATGTCATCGTCCCGAACTGGCCGGGGGCGTCGGCAGGCGCCCCAGCGGCAGCGGGAAGCACATGAGCGAAATCAAGCGCGCCAAATGTCCGAAAGAGCAGGAACATTCCCAGCAGGAACCCGAAGTCCCCGATGCGATTAACCCAAAATGCTTTGTTCCCGGCGTTGGTGGCAGACTGGCGCAGAAAATAAAATCCGATGAGCAGATAGCTGCAAAGCCCCACGCCTTCCCATCCGACGAAGAGGACGACGTAATTCGCTCCAAGCACCAGCACCAGCATGAAAAACATGAACAAGTTGAGGTAAGAGAAAAAGCGCGCGTACCCGCCCTCGTGCGCCATATAACCTGTGGAGTAGACGTGAATCACGAATCCCACCCCAGTCACCACCAGCAGCATGACCATGGTGAGTTGGTCCACCTGCAATGAGAAATCTGAGCGGAAGCCCCCCGCGGCGATCCAGGGAAGGTAAGTCTGTACCCAGGGAATATTTGCCGGCGCAAGGTGTGTAAATTCGCGGAACAGCTCCAGCACCGCCACAAAAGACAACCCGGTCGCGCCCAGCGCAATCGAATTGGTCACCGCGTGCGGCCAGCGCCGTCCGAAAATACCATTGACCGCCGCGCCCAGCAGGGGCAACAGCGGAATAATCCAGAGATGATTGAGGACGAACATTCGCAATATTTATCTAGAGCTTGAGAAGGTTCACGCGCTCGACATTGAGAGTTTTCCGGTTGCGCGCAATCAAGATCACGATGGCCAGCCCCACGGCAGCTTCCGCTGCCGCCACTACAATCACAAAAAACACGTAAACCTGTCCCGCCAGATTTCCCAGCACGCTGCTGAAGGCGATGAATGCCAGGTTCACGGCGTTCAGCATCAGCTCAATGGACATGAACATCGTGATGATGTTCCGCTTGAACAGGAACCCAATGATGCCCAGTCCGAAGAGGACGGCGCTCAATACCACGTAATATGAAACAGGAACCAAATCATTGCTCCTTGAGTTTATTGCCGCTCGTCTTCCCGCCGCGCCAGTACAACCGCACCCACTATCGCGATGAGGATCAGGATGCTGGTGAGCTCGAACGGAAAAACATAATCCTGGAAAAGCATCATGGCCAGCGGCCGCGTCACCGAACCCATCGATGCCGCGCTCGCAGTTCCCATCGTCCACCTTGTAATCCAGTAAACCAGCCCGGCTCCCAGCACGAAAGCCAGCGGCAAGCCAATATACCTGGCCATTCGGCTGAATTGGGTGCGCTCTTCCACGCCCGCATTGAGCAGCATGATCACGAAAATGAACAGGACCATGATCGCGCCGGCATAAACGATAATCTGCACCGCGGAAATAAATTCAGCGCCCAAAAGCAAGTAAAGCCCCGCCAGCGCAGCCATAACTACAATCAAGGAGAGCGCACTGTGGATCGGCTCGCGCTGAAGAATCAGGCTCACCGCGGCGGCAACGGCGACCGCGGCCAGCAGGAAAAATAGCACCGCGGTCATTTGTTCTTCACCACAAGAGCCAGGCTGGTGAACACGACATTCGCCAGCGAAACCGGCAGTAAGAGTTTCCAACCAATGGCCATCAACTGGTCGTAGCGGAAACGCGGAAGCGTGCCGCGCACCCAAACGTAAACAAACAGGAAAGCCAACACCTTGGTGAGAAACCAGAACGGCCCTTGCGCAAAGTGGATGGCAAATGGCGCTGCCGTCAGTCCGCCGACCCCGACCAGCACAGCACCAAGTACAGTCAGTTCAAACTTTCCGATGGGAGTTGTGTAATGGAGGCCGTCCCAAATAAGCCCAAGGCCACCCAATACAAAAACCGCGGCGGGCAAGTAAAGCGTCCAAATCCAGTGGCCCGTCACCGGACACGGAGAAAGCCATCCGCCGAAAAATAAGATCGTAGCCAGGCACGACACTGTAACCATGTTCGCGTACTCCGCCATAAAGAACATCGCGAACTTCATGCTGGAATATTCCGTGTGGAAGCCGCCCACCAATTCCTGCTCCGCTTCGGCCAAATCAAATGGCGCCCGATTGGTTTCCGCGATAGCCGCCGTGAAGTAGCAGAAAAATCCCAAGACCTGCGGGAGCGGCCCCGCAAAAAGATTCCACCGCGGAAGGAAATGCCAGGACCAGCCCGACTGCGATTGAATGATGTCTCGCAAGCTCAGCGAGCCCGCCATCAAGACCACGCCCACCACGGAAAGTGTTAGCGCCAACTCATAACTCACCATTTGCGCCGAGCTGCGCAGCCCACCCAGCAGCGGATACTTGCTGTTGGAGGCCCAGCCAGCCAACGCCACTCCATATACCCCCAGCGACGATATCGCGAACAGGAAAAGCAGGCCAAGGTTCAGGTCCACGATGGCCAGCGAGGTCTTTCGACCGAACAACTCGATCTCCTGCGGTCCAAACGGGATAATGCCGAGCGCGGTCAGCGCCACGGTCATGGCGAGCAGCGGCGCCAGAACAAATACAAATTTGTCCACGCCCGCGGGCATCGGGTCTTCCTTCATGATGAACTTCAGGCCATCGGCCAGAGGTTGCAGCAATCCGTGCGGCCCCACACGATACGGTCCCCAGCGGGACTGAATATGCGCGACCACCTTGCGCTCAAACCAAGTCAGATAGGCAAGCGCGGTCAAAACCATGAATAACAGCACGGCGATTTTCACCACCGAGGAGGCGATCAGCGAATGTCGGATAAGAAAATCGCTCACAGCTTGGCCTCTGCTTCCTTAAGCGAGGGAATGACCGTGAAATAGCGGCCCAGAGTGCCGCTGGTGAAAAGATTGTCGCCCGACGAAAAAATTGTCCCGGCCACAGCAGTGGAAGCACCGTCTACCGCCGCGTGAGGCGCCGCAAGCGCTGCGCCTCCGGAAATCAGCGTGTGCATAGCAACATCGTAACCCGCAACATTGGCGCTGATTTCGTGGAAAAGGGCTTCCGGCGAGCGCACATTCGCAGCGGTGCCCAGGCCAAGCTTTGCCAATTGATGCGACAGGATGCGCAGCAAATCGAAGTCCGTTCGCGCCCCAACGGGATCGAGCGCCCGTTGCAATTGCTGCACTTCCCCCGCCGTATTCGTGACCGTTCCACTTTTTTCGTATGCCGAGGCGGCGGGCAATACAACGTCGGCTAGCTCTGCGGTTTCTGTCCGGAACAGCTCGTGCACAACCATGAACTCGAGTCCCGAGGGGCGCTTCCCGTCCTTGAAGCCAAATGTTTTCACCGGGTTCGCGCCGATTACATAGAGTGCCTTCAGTTTTCCTGTCTGAGCTGCGGCGATTATCTCTATCGCGGACATGCCCTTTCCCGAGGGAATAGCCGCACCCCACAATTTTCCGTAACGATTGCGGCCGGATTTGTCGGAAACGGGTGCGTAGCCCGGCAACCGATCCGGCAGAAGGCCCATGTCGGACGCGCCTCGGGAATTGCTGTAATCGCCCAGCGCCATGTACCGTGTTTGGCCACCCAGTGTCGAGCCAAATGTGACCAGGTCTTTAATCGCAGTACCGGTAACACTCGCGCCAAAGAGAATCACGACATCGGACTCCCTCGCGAGCGCTTCCTTCAGGGCCGCGAGCTCGGCCGGAGCGTCTCCAGAACCGGTGGCCAGCCAACGAACAGCGGCGGCCTCTCCGCCTGGACTGAGGGAGACGCTCATCAACGCTTGGCGGCCAAGCTTCAGTTGCTTTGAGTCCAGGACGTAAAGCCGCGCAGCGTTGTGCCGAATTGCGGCGCGAATTTGCCAGGCAACCAGCGGGTTCTGATCGGTCGCGTCATTGCCTATGAGCAGAATGGCGCGGGCCTGGCCAATCTGCTCCATGGTTGCCGAAGCGGCGGCGACGCGGTCTCCCAGCGCGGAAATCAATCCCGCATAATCCGCGGTTCGATGATGATCAATGTTGTTGGTGCCGAAAGCCGAGCGGGCAATTCGTTGGAAAAGATAATTTTCCTCATTCGATGTGCGATTCGACCCGATAAATCCCATCGCCGCGGAGCCGTGTTTCTTGTGGACTTCCGCTAGTTTCGTGGAAATTTCACTAAGCGCCTCCTCCCAGGTGGCCGGTTGAAGGTTGCCGTTCCGGCGGACTAATGGCAGGCGCAAGCGCTCGGGATGCTTGTTGAAATCAAATCCGAACCGCCCTTTGACGCAAAGGAATTCGCCATTAATGCCGCTAAGGTCACGGTTATTTCCCCGCAGGATTTCGTTGTTGCGCACGCTGAGCGTAACCTTACAGCCGTTCGAGCAGTGCGCGCACACCGTCGGTGCGTAGGTCATTTCCCACGGGCGCGTCTTGTAGCGGTATGTTCCGCTGGTCAGCGCGCCCACCGGACAAATATCGATGCACATCCCACATTCTTCGCATTCGAGATGATCTTGTCCATTGGGAATGATCACTGAGTTCACGCCGCGCTGGCCGACTCCCAGCGCCTTCACACCCATGCCTTCGTCGCACACGCGCACGCAGCGGAAGCAAAGGATGCACCGTGGCGCGTCATAATAAACTGCCTCCGACCATTTCTCCTCGGGCTGGTGCAATTTTTCTTCGATGAACCGGCTCTTGTCCGCGCCGTAGCGAAACGTCATGTCCTGCAGTTCGCATTCGCCGCCCTTGTCGCACACCGGGCAATCGAGTGGGTGATTGGCCAGCAGGAACTCCAGCATGCCCTTTCGGGCGGCGTGCACCTGTGGCGTGTCCGTGCGCACAATCATTCCTTCCATCGCCACCAGAGTGCATGCGGTCTGAAGTTTGGGCGCCTTTTCCACTTCCACCAGGCACATCCTGCACGCGGCTTGAAGAGACAGCCCCGGGTAGTAGCAGAACGACGGCACTTCAATCCCCATCCGCCGCGTCGCCTCAATCACAAGCGTGCCCGGCGCGACTTGAACCTCGCGCTCGTTAATCTTTAAGGTGATGAGTTTTTGTTCCGCCATTCGGTTTCCGCTCGCTCAGCGCGCCGCCAGCACCTCAGCAGGTTTGAAGGGACATTTCCCATTCAAATGCTCTTCAAATTCCTTGCGCCACTTTTTGACTATGGAGATGGTTGGCAATGCCGCGGCATCCCCCAGGGGACAAAATGTCTTGCCGAGCATGTTTTTCGACAATTCGTCGATTAGGTCAATGTCCTCGGGCCGTCCCCCGCCCGCATGGAACCGGTCGAGCATTTTGCGCAGCCACGAAGTTCCTTCGCGGCAAGGGATGCACCAACCGCAGGACTCGTGCGCATAGAAATGCATGATGCGTCGTGCCAGGTCCACCATGCATGTGTCCTCATCAATCGCTACCGTGCCGCCGGAACCCAACATTGAGCCCGCCTTTGCCACCGAATCGAAATCCATGGCGATATCAATTTCATCCGCTTTGAGGACCGGGCATGAACTGCCCCCTGGAATCACAGCCTTGAGTCTTTTTCCGCCCGGCACGCCGCCCGCGACTTCCTCGATCATTCTCTTAAGGTTGAAACCCATTGGCAGTTCGTAAATGCCCGGACGGTTCACGTGGCCGGAAATCGCGAACAATCTTGTCCCGCCGTTTCGCGGTGTGCCCAGCCCTGCGTACCATTCGCCGCCGCGCAGAATCACGCTCGGCACCGAGCTGAGAGTTTCAGCGTTATTGATAACCGTGGGACACCCGTAGAGGCCCACCACGGCAGGGAAGGGCGGGCGAATGCGCGGATAGCCGCGCTTGCCTTCAAGAGATTCCATCAACGCCGACTCTTCACCGCATTCATAGGCGCCCGCGCCCGTATGTGCCACCAGGTCGAAATCGAATCCCGTACCCAGAATATTTTTACCTAGATAACCGCGCTCGTAGGCCTCCGCGATCGCACCTTCGATAATGTCAAGCACATCTCGATATTCGCCGCGCACATAAATAAATCCCTGATGCGAACCCACCGCTTTGCCCGCAATGATCATGCCCTCAATCAACTGGTGCGGATCCATTTCCAGCAGCGGCCGATCCTTGCAGGTGCCCGGCTCGCTTTCATCCGCGTTGGCGATCACGTATTTCGGCTTGGGGATATCTTTGGGAACAAAGCTCCATTTCATCCCCGCGGGAAAGCCCGCGCCGCCTCGTCCTCGAAGATTCGATTTCTTGACCTCATCAATGATCTGCTCCGCGGACATCTCTTTCAGCGCCTTTTCGAGCGCCTGATACCCTTCATTCTTCAAATACACTTCAATCTTATGCGAGTCCGGAATGCCGAACCGCCGGCTGATCACCGGCACTTCCGCCGCATGGCGCGGGTGGATCGAGCCCGAAGTTCGCGCCACAGGCGCGGGTCGGCGGCCATGATCGAGCCCATCAATAATCTGGTCGAGCGTCTCCTCGCTCAGGTTTTCGTAGAAGTCGTAATTGACCTGCATGGCGGGCGCCCCGGTACACGCGCCAATGCACTCCACTTCTTCCAGAGAGAAGACGCCGTCCTTGGTTACTTGCTTGTGGCCAATTTCCAGTTTTCGCTCCACGTGCTCGAGAATCTTGTTCCCGCCCCGCAGCATGCACGAAACGTTGGTGCAAATCTGCACGTGGTATTTCCCAGCGGGCTTGCGCCGCAGCATCGAGTAATAGGCTAGCGTTTCTGTAACTTGAAGCGTGTTCAGATTCAGCCGGACCGCGATCTCTTCGATCATTTCGTCACTGATGAATCCGAAGGAATCCTGAGCGAACAGCAGCATCGGAATGAGCGCTGAGCGTTTGACCGGATAGCGCCCGATCAGCGTCTGAAATTTCGCTTCCAGTTGCTCAGGAAGTTTCATTAGCGATCCACTTCTCCCAGGACAATGTCGATCGTGCCGATGCACGCGATTAGGTCCGCGATCAACCGCCCTTCCGCAAGCTTCGATAGGGCTTGAAGGTTTGAAAACGATGGCGCGCGGACTTTCACCCGGTAGGGTTTGGGAGACCCATCACTGGCCACAAAGAATCCCAGCTCCCCGCGCGGCGATTCAATTCGCTGGTAAACCTCTCCCGGCGGTGGCGAAAACCCTTCCGTGAAAATCTTGAAGTGATAGATCAGCGATTCCATCTCCGTCTTCATCAACTCGCGCGCGGGCGGTACAATTCCCGGCGCATCGGTCCGGATGGGG
>Ga0209167_10001637_pt1 | contig 12832 bp, 13 predicted proteins | sample Coa_R1_9_FD_187154 | JGI IMG/M metagenome (GOLD analysis project Ga0209167, IMG submission 187154) | Surface soil microbial communities from Centralia Pennsylvania, which are recovering from an underground coalmine fire - Coalmine... | ecosystem: Environmental > Terrestrial > Soil >... | reverse complement strand
CATCGCCTTCCTGCGAAACCGGCACTTTGAACTGAAATTTCTCGTAGCTCGAGTAGGGCATATCACGACGCAGATCAATATCCACACCGCTGCCGCGCAACGTCGGACCGGTTGCGCCCAGCGCGATCGCATCCTCCGCCGTCATCCGGGCCACGCCCTTGGTGCGCATTCCCCAGATCGGGTTGCCGGTCAGAAGATTTTCGTACTCGTCAACCTTCTCCGGGAAGTAGCCCGCAAAGTCGCGCACGCGGTCGAAGAAGCCGAGCGGTGGTTCGAGCGCAATTCCGCCCACCCGGAAGTAGGAAGTCATCATCCGCTGTCCGCTCACCATTTCGAACATGCGCAAAACTTCTTCGCGCTCGCGGAAGCAATATAGAAAGACCGTAAGCGCGCCGATATCCATGGCGTGCGTGCCCAGCCACACCAGGTGCGAGTTAATACGGGTCAGTTCGTTCAGCAAAACCCGCAGCCACTGCGCCTTGGGCGGTATTTCCAGCCCCAACAACTTCTCCACGGCCAGCACGTAGCAGAGGTTATTGGTCATCGGACAAAGATAGTCAATGCGGTCGGTGAGCGGCACGACCTGCTGGTAGAACTTGGCCTCGCAGGTCTTCTCGATTCCGGTGTGCAGGAAGCCGATGTCGGGCATGAGGCGCACGACCGTTTCGCCGTCAATCTCCAGCAGAACTCGCAGCACACCATGGGTGGAGGGATGCTGCGGACCCATGTTCAGGATCATGGTGCGATCCTGTCCGGGTTCGAGCACGGGAGTGGATGTCAGGTGTGCCATCTTCTATGACTTACTCGAAATCAGCGGTAGCCTTCCACGGGATAATCCTTGCGCAGCGGGTGGCCTTCCCAGTCTTCGGGCATCAGAATGCGCCGTAAGTAGGGGTGTCCGGTGAAGCGGATGCCAAACAGATCGAACACTTCACGCTCAAAAAAATTGGCGCCCGGCCAGATGGAAGTAAGCGATTCCACTGCCGGACTCGCGCTTCCGAGACGAACCTTCAGCCGCACCCGCTCCTTTTTCGGGATCGAAAGCAGATGGTAAACCACCTCAAACCGGGGCTCGGACGGATACCAGTCCACGCAGGTGACATCGGAAAGAAAGTTAAACTGGCAGGCTGGGTCGTCCTTGAGCAGCGCGCAGGCCTCCCGCAGACTGCCGCGTTCGACCCAGATCGTCATTTCGTCGCGGTTAAACTTGACGCCCTCTATGACGGCGTTGTTCCAGTCAAGCAAGCGCGCGACTGCGGGGTGATTCTTGAGTTGGTCCAGATCGGTGATCGCTGCCGAGAGCGGCACTAGAAATTCCCCCGTTTCCCGGTTTCACCCCAATCAAGGACGCCTTTTTTCCACACGTAGAAGAAGCCAACCAGAAAGATGCCGATGTACACCAGCATCTCCCACAGGCCGAAGTGCTTTAGATCGCGCAAAATCACAGCCCAGGGGTAGATAAAGACCGCTTCCACATCGAATAAGATGAACAGCATCGCGACCAGATAGAACTTGACCGAAAAGCGCTCGCGGGAGTCGCCAATCGGAGTCATACCGCACTCATACGGGGACATCTTAGCCCTGGTAGGCTTGCGCTGCCCGATGATCCAGGACAGAGTGACAATTGCAGCCGCAATTCCGCCCGCCATGAGGAGGTGAATCAAGAAGGGCAGGTAGCGAGCGAAATAATTGTCGGGCATAGGAGGAGGTATATATAATTCGCGCCAGAACCTTGGTGAAACATTCAAGATTATTGGCTTGCGAGCAGGGGTGTCAAGCGAACGAACGGCTATTTTCTGAACTTTCACAACGGGAAGTTTCACGATTTGAAAAAGGCCTGGTTAGCATCGAATTGCTTGCGTTTATCCTGACGGAAAGCGGCTGTATTACGGAATTTTCATGATTTTCGGCTTCAATACCGACGTGAAGCACGGCGACACCATCTACCACGTGCAGAGCGAAGCGCGGGAGAGCGATCTGCTCTTGCAGACGCAGGTTTTTGTGCGCGGCCGCTGCATCGGGAAAAAGGCGACGTCCTACGCCAGGTCCGGTGAAGTGCAGATTTCCGACATGCAGAAAGAGCAGCAACTGCGGGAACAGCACCGGCTGGTGCTGGATTCGATCCGCGAGGGCAAGCTCGAGCAGGCCCTGGACCGTCCTGAGCCGGAAGCTCTCGCGGCGGTGAAAGAACTCGACGTGCAATGGCTCAATTCGGAATCCGTCCATTCAGACCACAGCCTCATCATGCAGCTCCGCGTGACTGAAGGCGGGGCGGGCGCGGCTGGGGCCCGACTCACGTTCCGGTTTGCCCGCCCAGGAGCCGCTCCTTTTTATACGCAGGCCGTCGCCGATTCCGGTGGAGCGGCTGAGATCAAGATCGAGGTCGAGCCGGCGGCGATGCCCGACGCGTCTCTCCTGGTGCAGGCCAACTATGAAGGCCGCACCGCGACCCGCAAGTTTCTTCTCCGTCGCGCTGTCTGACCGCCCGACTGAGAGCTCCGCGCTACAATCTTTTTTGCGATCAGATTTGCTCGCCCTGCATGAAACTCCACATAGACATTAATGGAGAAGCGCGTAGCTTCGAAACCTCAGGCAGTTTCACCCTGACGGATCTCCTGGATCGGCTCGCCATCAAGACAGACCGCGTCGCCGTCGAACTGAATCGCGACATCGTTCCCCGTGACCGCTGGGCCCAGACCGCCCTGCAGGAAGGCGATCGCCTGGAAGTGGTTCACTTCGTGGGGGGCGGCCTCGACGAGAGCTGAACTCCTGCGGTGAGCTGAGCAGTAGTGGTTTTTGCGGTTTTCCGCCTCCGCCGCTGCACTGCCCGAGGAACACCTTTAGTCACTCTTTTTCCTCCGTTTCTTCTATTGACCATTCCCGACTCCAGCCTAAAATGTTTGAAACATTCGGCTTAAGAATTGTTTAGAACGGACGATCAGGAACCTGGTGTTCATGCAAGAACGGTTCACATCCTCGGAAGTGGTGGCTCTGACCGGCATCACGCCTCGCCAATTGCAGTGGTGGGACGAGCGCGGAGTGGTGAAGCCTGACCGGGAAGGGCACCGGCGGATCTATTCCATGGATCGCCTGATCGAGGTTACGGTCATCTGCGAGTTGCGGCGCAAGGGATTTTCGCTGCAGGGGGTTCGCAAGGTTCTCCGTTTTCTGGATCGCGAGTTCGGCAAAGGACTGGCGCAGATTCTGGCCACTGACTCGAAGTACCACCTTTTAACCGACGGCAAACGCATTTATCTGGAGACTTCGGCGCGGCAGATCGTGGACATCCTGAAGAATTCGAATCAGCCGATTCTCGGGGTGTGCCTGACCGACGCCGTGCAGCAACTGCGGGCCGAGGTCATCTCCCGGAAGGCGAATACTTCGGTAACTTCGCCGGGTCGCCGCCGGCGTGCTAGAAAAGCCTCTTAGAGCGTGGAATTTGCGTCAGGGTTCGAACCGCAGCACAAGGAGGGGACATGGTCGGTGAACTGGACGTCCTGAACGAGTGGATCCCGGAACAGATGCAGCCCGGAACCGTCTTTGTGCTGGAAAACGCGGGCGAGATCGGTGAAAAGGAAGATCCCTACTGGGCCGTTCTTTCATGTCCCAACTGCGGCATGCTCGGTCTGATCACGCGCAAACAGATCAACGGGTTGTTGCCGGTTATCTGTGGCTCGGAGCATTGCTCGGCCCAATTCTTCATTCGTGATGCCGAAGTGGTGGTAAGAAAGCCGTTCTAGGGCTCTCCTTAATCTAAAAACCCGCAACCGATAATCTTGTCCTCCGCCGCGCTCAGGATGACAAGCATTACGAGTGAGTTTTCGCTTCCGTCAACTCCACCGGAACCTGTTCGACAATCTCGATCCCGAATCCTTCTAGCGCCGCGACTTTCTTGGGGCGATTCGTGAGCAGACGAATCCGGCGCAAGTCAAGATCCGACAGAATCTGCGCCCCGATGCCGATCTCGCGCCGCACCTGCTTTTCGTTGTCGTACAAAGAAGGCAGCGTCCGCCCGCGATGGAAGCTGAGCGCGTTCCGCTCACCGACTTTCTCGATGGAGAATCCCTGCGACGTCTGGTGCAGGTAGATCAGCGCGCCGTCCTCCTGTGCAATGCGGCGCAGCGAGCCTTCCAGAGTCGCGTGGCACTCGCAGCCGGTTGCGCCGAAAACATCGCCCAGCAGGCAATGCGCGTGCATGCGGACCAGCACGGGTGCCGCGCTGTGCTCGATATCGCCGCGGATGAGGGCGACGTGTGACTCGCCGCCGTCCACTTCGCTCTCGTAGGCGATCAAGCGGAACTCGCCGAACCGCGTATCCACCAGGGCCTCGCCCACGCGATGCACGTAGCGCTCATGCGCCATGCGATAGCGAATGAGTTCGGCGACGGTCAGGATCTTCATGTTGTGGTCGCGGCAGAACTCGATCAGGTCGGGCACCCGCGCCATGCTGCCGTCATCTTTCATGATCTCGCAGATAATTCCGGCGGGAACCATGCCGGCGAGCCGCGCCAGATCCACGGAGGCTTCCGTCTGCCCAGCGCGCACCAGCACGCCGCCTTTGCGCGCGCGCAGCGGGAATACATGCCCCGGCCGTGCCAGATCGGTCGGCTTGGTCGCCGGATCGATGGCGACTTGAATCGTGCGGGCGCGATCGTAGGCGGAAATGCCGGTGGTGACGCCCTGGCGGGCGTCAATCGCCTCGCAAAAGGCCGTGCCGTACTGGGAAGTGTTTTCCTGCGTCATTGGCCCGATGCGCAAGTGCTCGAGCCGCTCTTCGGTCATGGCCAGGCACACCAGCCCGCGGCCGTACTTCGCCATGAAGTTGATGGCTTCCGGCGTAACCTTTTCGGCTGCGAGGGTCAGATCGCCCTCGTTCTCGCGGTCTTCGTCGTCCACAACGATGATCATGCGGCCGGCGCGGATTTCTTCCAGAGCGTCAGGAACATCGGTAAATGGCGGCTGCGGAGACATATACGCCGATTCTAGCAAAGCCGGCAACTCTGCTGCAGGCGGGCTGATTTCGCTGGAGGGACGAGCTTGATGCCCACCTGAACGGTCTAAGTCGGCCGCCGGGTCCGGCTCCCCGCTCTTGTTATAAGCCTCTTCCTGCTGACAACTCGCGTGGTCGCGGCTTGACTATCCCATTGATCTGCGAGAAGCTAACGCCACTTTCAGTGCGCCGGCACGCTGTGCCGTGGGGGCGGACATGGGGTCGGCAATCTCGTTGCTTATTGTCGCGGCCGAACAAGGGGATAGGCCCGCCGCGGACGCGTTGTTTGCTGCCCTTTATTCCGAGTTGCACCGGCTCGCCAAACGCGAACTTGCACGACGCGGCTTACAGGTGGGCCTCAGCGCCACTACCCTCCTGCACGAAGCGTATCTGGACATGGCAGGGCGCGACGGCCCATCATTTCCCGACCGAGCGCGATTCATGGGATATGCGGCTCGTGTGATGCGAGGTCTCATTATTGACCACGCCCGAGAACGGCACGCCCAAAAGCACGGTGGCCTATTCGAGATTACTTCGCTCGACGCGGAAGCAACCGAAGCAACGAAGAACGCCGTAGATCATCGTGAGCTTGTCCGAATCAGCGAAACCTTAGACGAGCTTGGCAAGGTGGAGCCTGGCCTCGCCGAGGTCGTCGATTTGAAGTTCTTTTGCGGCTTCTCCTTCGCCGAAATCGCCGTCATGCGGGACGTATCCGAACGCACAGTGCAGCGGAACTGGGAGAAAGCGCGCATCTATCTCCATCGGACGATTCGAACAGATTTGTTGCTCTGAGGAATCGCGATGTCCACACTTAGCCCCGAACAGTGGCAGGTTTTAAGTCCGTATTTGGATCAGGCGCTCGCTATGCCAGACGACGCGCGGGCCGCGTGGCTTGCCTCGCTCGGCGAGAAGGATCCAGCACTGGTGGTCCAGTTGCGGGCGCTTCTCGACGAACATCGAGTGCTGGCCCAGGAAGGTTTTCTGGAGAATGGGCGATGGACACTGCCGGACTCGGTGGGACTCGCCGGTCAGACGCTGGGTCCTTACACGCTGGTCTCCCGGATCGGTCAGGGGGGAATGGGAAGCGTCTGGCTTGCGCGTCGCAGCGACGGCCGGTTCGAACGGAAAGCTGCGGTCAAGTTCGTAAATATCGCCCTCGCCGGGAGTGCGACCGAAGAACGGTTCAAACGTGAAGGCAGAATCCTTGGCCGGCTCACCCATCCGCACATCGCCGAACTTCTCGATGCCGGCATTTCCTCAGCTGGCCAGCCGTATCTCATCCTCGAATACGTTGACGGCCCGACGATCGATCAGTATTGCGACCAGCACCGGCTCGACCTGGAGGCGCGTGTTCGCCTGTTTCTGGATGTGCTGGCTGCGGTAGCCCATGCCCATGCGAATCTGATCGTCCATCGTGATCTCAAGCCTCCCAACGTGCTGGTCACCACGGGTGGTGAAGTCAAGCTGCTGGACTTCGGGATTGCCAAGCTCCTGGAAGGCGAAGGCCAGACTGGTGCCGCGACCTTGCTCACGTTCGAAGGCGGTTCGGCCCTCACCCCCGAGTACGCCGCGCCCGAGCAACTGACCGGCCAGCCAGTCACCACGGCCACCGATGTTTATGCGCTGGGCGTGCTGTTCTACTTACTATTATCGGGCCGGCATCCTGCGGGTGCGGGTCCGCATTCCCCGGCGGAACTGTTAAAGTCGGTGCTCGAAATTGAGCCACCGCGTGTCTCGGATGCGGCCATTGCGGGCGCCGGCAAGCGCATCGCCGAAAACCGTGACTCCACTCCCGATAGACTCCGCCGCCAGCTTCGAGGGGACCTCGACACAATTGTTGGCAAAGCCCTGAAAAAGAATCCCCAGGAGCGCTACCCTTCGGTAACGGCCCTCGCAGAGGATCTACGCCGCTATCTTAAACATGAAGCAATCAGCGCTAGGCCGGACACGTTCGCCTACCGCGCCACCAAATTTCTGCGCCGCAATCGCACGGTGGTGGCGCTTACCAGCATCGCCATCGCGCTTGTGATTGGCAGCTTGTCAACCGGATTGCTGATTGCGAATCGCGAACGGCGCGCCGCCGAACGACGCTTTGCCCAGGTTCGCCAACTGGCGAATAAATTCATCGCGCTGGATCAAGATATTCGAGGCGTGCCGGGTTCGACGAAGGTCAGAATGCAGATGGTCACTGATTCGCTGGAATATCTGACTTCGCTGGGCAGCGACGTTCACGGCGATGACGATCTCGCGCTCGAAATAGCCTACGCCTACGTGCGGGTGGCGCACGTACAAGGGGATCCGACTTCTCCGAATCTAGGACAATTTACCGAAGCGGAAGCCAGTCTGAAAAACGCATCCAGATTCGTAGATCCGGTCCTTTCCAAAGATCCTGGAAATCCTAGAGCGTTGTTCATTGCTACCACGATCGCTCACGACCGCATGATCCTGGCCAGCAACCGCGGGGACCAACCGGAGGAATTGAAAGATGCCGCTGTCACAGCTGCGCTGATCGAACGGTTCCTGGGTACTCGCCCTGTCGAGTTCAGGGACCTCTACAGCATGAGATATTTCTATGTCAATGTCGCCGGCGTCTACCTCGATGGCCGCAACTTCGATGACGGAATTCGCTATTGCCAGCGGGCATTGGAAATCGCTGTACCGGGACCCAGGGCGAACGACCTTCGCGGAGTTGCCCTGGAAGTCTTGGGCACTGCACGCTGGCAATCCGGAGACTTGGATGGCGCCTTGAAGACTGCCCTCGAGTCGATTGAGCTCAAGAAAGCCGAGGCCGAAGCGGCCGCCGGGCACGCGTCACTGCGCATCAATTTGGCGAACTCTTACGACCTCGAAGGCATGATCCTGGGCCGGGAGGATGCGGAACCAAGTCTCGGCCGCAGTGCAGAGGCGCTCGCCGCGTTTCACCAGGCGTTGGATATCGCCGAGGATCTTGCGCAGAAAGACGCGAGCGATTTTCTTAGCCGCCATCACGTTGTCCTCGCCAGTCTCGAAATTGGCAATATCCTCCGTCATCGTGATCCGATCGAAGCGTTGGCGGTCTACGATCGCGCAATTGCACGTATACACGAGGTAAAAAGCAGTGTCAGCACTCAACGGGATGACGCTGAACTTCTGGCCGCTTCGTCCTACCCTCTTCGTTGGATGGGGCGGGACACAGACGCCGAGCAACGCATCGGCCGCGCCTTGGAATTGCTGAACCAGGCAGGCCGATATCCCGCGGACAAAGTCGAGCCTATGAGCGATGTTTACGACGCTCTGAGGGCGCAGGCCGACCATTACTCCGAGACTGGACGGGCCAGCAAAGCAATTGAATCCTATCAACAACTCTTGGACAAACTGACGGCCTGGAAGCCAGATGTTCAGAACGATCTCCGCGACGCCACCTGTATTTCGCGCACTTGGACGGCGCTTGCCAACCTCGACCGCCGAACTGGGCGGACTGACGAAGCCGCCCGGCTTGAGGCACAGAGAACAGAACTCTGGAACCACTGGAAGAGCAAGCTTCCCAACGCTCAATTCCTGCTTCGCCAATCACTCAGCCAGATTAGTCCGCGCGCGGGGCCTTCCACCGTTTCCCATCATTGAAAAAGCCCCAGCCCATTCGAGTGCATTGGGTGGGGCTTCGGGCCCTTACAAGATCAGTTACAGGAATTGCCGCTTAGCAGCTCGGAAACCACGTTGAACGCCTGGTCCGGACCGATCGTGTTGCTGCTCGCATCGGTCCCGACCTGTACCCCGGCGCAGGCTCCATTGATGGTGTTGGCAGACACGAGATTGTTTTGATCGGAGCAGCCTTGAATCAGATTCACGCCGGCTCCTCCGCTGGCATTGATGATGTTGCCCTGAATGGTGTTCCCGGAGCCGCAAACTTGAATTCCGTCGCCCTGGGAATCGAAAATCCGGTTGGCCGTAATGATGTTGCTATTACAGTCGACGACGATACCAATTTGGTTGTTGGAGACTACATTGTTGTTGATCACCGTGCCGCCCGGACAGTTGTCCTGCAGCAGGATGCCCCAAAAACCAACCGGTTGGCCATTGGTGGCCGCGTTGGTCTCGGCATTGCTGCTGATCGCTGCCGAGCCCGCACCCCATTCCACAAGAATTCCGTTGCCGTAGGTTGTCCCGGGTCCTACCGCGGTATTGCCCTTGATCGTGACGTTCGCATCGGTGCCGTCGGCATGGACCGCCATCCAACCGTCATTGTAGAAGGAACTGTTCTCCACCGTGACCACGGCCGGCAGAGAACCGTCGCTTTGCACGAACACGCCGTCCCCCTGCGGGTAGGGCAGCAGCCCCGCAAAGCCATAGAAAGAGCAGGGGGCACTCTGGTTTCTTATGGATAAGTGGTTCAGTGTGCCGGAGGAATCCGCGAAATAAATTCCCACCGGGATGAGCCCGCAATTTGGAAGATTGTTGTTGTTCGCGTCCAGCGCGATGTCGCTGATGGTTGCGGTTACGCCGGGGCTCACAATGATCTGCGCCGCCAGCGGCACGTTATTCAGAAACCCGCTGGTCACGCTATAGCTGGTGATGTTTTGCACCAGGCCTCCTGCCGGCGGAACGATTACAGGCAAGCCACTATTTCCGCTGCTTATGCCGATGATGGTGAGGTTCTGAGCAATCGTGAACTGTTCCGCGTAGGTGCCGGGACAGACCTGAATCGTGCCACCGGCGGGCGCGCCCACCACCGCGGCAGTGAGGGTGGCGAAATGAGGCAGAGTGGGTTTACAGGTGCCCACCGCAACCGTTGTACCAGCCCATAGGCTGAGCCCCTGCAGAGCCAAAAATGTGGCCGCCATGACCAACAAGCGCAGGTTTTGTTTCCGATTCATTGTGTTTTCTCCTGAAATGTGAGCTAGTTGAGGCCCCTGAGATCAGCCAACCGCCTGGTGAAACCAGACCGGGGCACGAACCTTTCCGCTTCTCCTAAGGAAATCGGAAATGGCGGGGAGAAGACGACACAGGTCGGGCACAAAATTTTCCTTGTGGCGGTCGGAGGGGGACTGGCAAATCAGGAAGCGGCGGTGAATCGCTATGAATTCCCAGGTGGGAAGGCAGGGGGCAGCTCCGCTCAGAGAAAGGAACTCCTGCGACGCCCCCGGTCAGCGATTACGCGCGATGGTCCGTTCGGAGGATATGAAATTGCGGCCAGAAACGGATGATATTATCTCGGCGGGAGTCAACCGGTGAAGACGACAGAACCCACAATTCCGACCGAAGCCATAGAGCTCTACAACGACTTCATCCACGGCGAGATTAGTCGCCGCGCCTTTATGGAGGGCGTGCAGCGACTGGCTGGCGGTGTGGCGGCAGCCACGATTATCAATGCATTAATGCCGAATTATGCGCTGGGCCAGCAGGTCTCCCGCACCGACGACCGGATCAAGGCGACTTACCAGACCGTGCCCTCTCCAAAGGGCAACGGAAGCATCAAGGGATATCTGGTGCGGCCCATCAGCGCTGACACCCGCTCCGAGACGGTGACGAAGTTGCCCGGCATCATTGTGGTCCATGAGAACCGGGGTCTGAACCCGCATATCGAAGACATCGCGCGGCGGTTTGCTCTGGCCAACTTCATGGCATTTGCGCCGGACGGACTCACTTCTCTGGGCGGCTATCCGGGCGATGACTATAAGGGCGGCCAGATGTTCAACCAGATTGACAAGAGCAAGATGTCAGAAGATATGGTCGCCGCAGCCCTGTGGTTGAAGTCGCGCCCGGACTGCACCGGGAAGATCGGCGCTACCGGCTTCTGCTACGGCGGCTCGACCGCCAATATGCTGGCGGTGCGCCTCGGAGCCGACCTGGCGGCGGCTGCGCCGTTCTATGGCGGTCCTCCCGCCACAGAGGATGTCCCGAAAATCAAGGCAGCGATCCTGGTGCATCACGGAGAGCTCGATACGCGACTGGCGTCTACCTGGCCGGCTTACGACCAGGCTCTGACCGCCGCGCACGTTCCGCACGAAGGCTATATTTACGCGGGCGCCGGACATGGCTTCAATTGCGACGCGACGCCGGAACGGTACAACAAAGCCGCGGCCGATCTGGCCTGGCAACGGACCATCGACTGGTTCAACAAATACGTGCGTGCCTGATCCTTCGCTGCTGGTTTCCAGGCAGATGGTTCCAAGTCAGAGCGCTGACCTCGTCCCCTGCGCGCGTTTAACGTCTTGATCTGTGTGTTCATTTTGCATTGGGCTCCCATCCTTCGGGCAGCAGGTCCAGGGCCAGCGTGTCTCGGTAGGCGAACTGATTGCCATCGAGCACCGACACCGGGGTCAGCATATGCCAGACGCGATCGTCGTCGAAGATGTAACACTCGCCGGCTTCGCGCATAGTGAAGCGATCAAGCTCCCTCCGATCATTGTCCGTGATCACGACTTCGCCTCCGTGAGCTCCGCATCGGCCGAGCAGGTGGGTGACGATGTATTTCTCGCCATCCTTATGCAGGCCGGGCGGACTGGTGTCGCACGGCCGGTCCGGAGTCGCAGCGAACCGGATCACGTGCAGGTTGACCAGATACTTCATACCGATCTCCGAGAGAGGCAGATACTTGAGGTGATAAGCAACGATCTTGCGAGCGCCGATGCTGCTGGCAATGTCCCACGGCAGAGGAGCATACTCGCGCGGCTGACCGCCCATCGTCGGGTTGTACTTTTCCAGCTGAACGTATGGCGTGCACTCCTCGACAGGCCAAACCTTCACGCCGCCCTCGACAATTTCGGCCTGCAGGCGGTTTAGAGAACGAAACCGGGAACCGCCGTCGTAATACTTGTCTCTCGGGACGGACCAGGCGGCATGGGACAGCGCATCCAGCGAGCGCGCGATGTCTCCGTCAACTCTGAGTGGCTGACGGCTGAACCCGCGATCCAGGATGTCATTCCGCGACCGGAGGTTCGCTTCCACCGGAATGAATGCATCTTGATTCATCATCTTGCCGCCAACCGCCTGGCGTGATTTAACCCGCCAATTCCTGCTCCGCGCCGGCAAACAGCGCCCGCAATGCCTTGACCACGAACCGGATCATCACAAATACGATCAGCACGAAGATCAGGGCTATCGTTCCCGCCAAGTAAGGATGCCTCGTGGCCAGCCAGGTCAGGCCAATGGCGAGCGCGTCTTCGCCCAGGCTGAGCGTGATGTTCGATATCGGTTCCGGCGAGGGCGTGACCGCAACCCGGGCCGCGGTCTTGCCGCCATGGGCCGCCAACGCGACCAGCGCTCCGACCAGCGTGGCTAGCAACTGCATCTCCGGGGAAAGCTGCCTCGTCGCCTGGAAGGCCAGAAGCCCGGCCACCGGGACCCGTATGAAGGTGTGCAGGGCATTCCAAATCAAGTCGAAGGCGGGAATCTTGTCGGCGAAAAACTCGATTCCAAACAACACCGCGCTTGCTCCGATCACCGGCCAGGTGGCGAGAAGCTCCAGTCCCGGGGGCAGAGGCATGTGCCCGAAGCGGGCCAGAAGCCCCAGGGCGGCCACGGTCGCATAGAGGTTAAGGCCCGCCGCGAAGCCGATCGCGGCGAGAATAGCGAACACCTCAGCCCGCGGGATTTGCAGCATGTCCAGCATGGATCATCGAAAGTTACTTCGTGCAAAAAGCAAAGGGCCGCTCCGCTTGGGAGCGACCCATAAAGCTTCTCACATCACACCTTTATAAGGTGGACTCGATTTCGAACCCCCACGCCTCAAGCAAAGGCTCGGGGATGTACTTCGAGTTCTTATTCCGGCGCGCCCACTCCCGCAGGCGGGTAGACCGCAGGTATTGGTCGGGGGAGAGCTTGTACTCGCGCACGACCTGCTCAAACTCGGTAATGGTCGGG
>Ga0209167_10001633_pt1 | contig 12843 bp, 26 predicted proteins | sample Coa_R1_9_FD_187154 | JGI IMG/M metagenome (GOLD analysis project Ga0209167, IMG submission 187154) | Surface soil microbial communities from Centralia Pennsylvania, which are recovering from an underground coalmine fire - Coalmine... | ecosystem: Environmental > Terrestrial > Soil >... | reverse complement strand
CATCGTCAACGCTAAAACATGGTGGAAGAACCCAAGAGAATCAGCTTCCTCAGCGGCCAGGGCGACGGCGACTTCGAATTCTGCCAGGCGATCGTGAACTTCGGCCAGCCCGGCTCACACGCCTGCCTGAAACCACAAGCCGGCGTAGCGATCGTTCACAAAGAACGCTTTGCCGTTTGCGACGAATGCTTTAGGATGCTTGAGGCGACCGTCAGCGAGATCAAACGTAGAATTGAGGAGTAACCGATGCCTCTCGACAAATCCGGCTCACGCGAATCCGTCGGAGAGAACATAAAGCGAGAGATGCAGGCAGGCCGCCCGCAGAAACAAGCCGTTGCCATTGCCCTTAGCGTCCAACGCAAGGCCCTCGGAGAGTCGCCGGCCAAGAAGCTCAAGAAGATCATGGGTGGCAAATGAGCATTGATCCCAGGGCTTCCAGCGCTGCGTTTCAGACCGTCGAGAACACGAATCCGCCTCGTGTCATCGACATTCGCTCGACGAGCGCTGTAACCAACTTGATTCCCAGGGGACCGGCGATCCAGATCACGGGATGTACCGATCCAAAGCGGGAGGCGGAGACAGTGATGCTCTTCCCGCCGAAACTGCTGTAATAGGGGCGTCCGTCCGTTCCTTCCAACCCGTGGGCGGTTGCATACCAACGGGCTTGGCGTCCGTCCGTTCCTTCGATGCTGGCCAGCTTCTGGCAAAATCACAACTCGACGGCGTGTCCCTACCACACGTCGACCGCTCTGGCCAGTCGTGATGTGCACACGCTGGCCAATTTTTTTCTTGCATCGTTTTAGCCGACACGCTATAACGACCAACGCCAGCCGCCACCGCATCCCCCTATGCCCAAAGGGGAGGTAAGCCTTCGGCTGCCGGTCATGCCGACCGCTTCCCTTGAACAAAGGCCGGTAGAGAGCCTACGAGCGCCCCGAGGGGCCAACAATCTCGAAACGACCGGGCTTGCAGCTAGCCTCGCAAAGCACCCGTGCCGCCGACAAGGCACAGACCTGTTCGCCAAAAGCGACGTCGGCACGGTTCGCTCTGGACAGAGCGCGTCGGCCCTGCCAGCGTTCAGAGTTTGCCGACACAACCGGCAACGTGAGTCCAGGAACCCTTGAGCAGGGCGGGACTTTCAAGAAGAAAGCCATCGAGCCTCACGTAAATCAAAGCGCGGGGAAGGAAGAGCCGCACTGCGCACGTAGGGCAAGGTAGAACCAGTTGGCGATCGACCAGGAGTTACACCGTGTCACGAACTGAACCAGAAGGATTTGCGGTTGTGCGGTCTGCTGCCAAAAGGCGTAAAGGAAAACATGGTGAGTCGGAGAGCCAGAATTTCAGCACGCAGCAAAACCCATGAGGTAGCAGGCCAGCAGACGGCCAGCGGCCAGCAGTTAACATACAGCGGCAGACGACGAACGTACAGCAGCGAGCGTACAGCGTCCGACAGCCGCAATTCCGCAACGTAGACCAGCAGGACGAAAACATGGACCACACGATCAAGGCCAGACTCAATGCCGTCCGCAAGCAGAACTACCCGCTCACGCTCACAGACGACGATGCCGAGGCCCTGGTAGAGTGCATCCGACACATCATGGCCGTCGTCAGGGAAAACGACCAAGTCCTCGTCATGGAAGACTACGACCTCGCCACAAGCACACTCGTGCATCCCACCAGACGACCAGCAACGGCCAGCGGACGACGGAAAAACCGATCCCGCCAGTAGGCCAGCAGCGTAGAACAGCGGCTTGCCCAGCTTAACGTAATCTGGAAATCCGAAAAATTCCCGCACCGTATATAGGCTATATGCGGCGTGGAGTGGGGGCCTGCCGCCGGGGTGGCCCGCCGTGCGCAAGCCGTGGCGAGGAAATGCGTTGCGGCTGCACAACGGAACCGCACCGCTAGAGTATGCACCATGTCATACTCCATGGGTATGGAGCATATCTAGTCCATGCCTATACCCCAACAGTAGTGGGGGTGAGCTGCCGTGGTGCTGTGTCGGCTGTCTACGGGCTGATCTGGCGCCCTCGGTTCGCCCTCAGTCTTACGTCGGTTTTCTTTCGGTCTGCGGAACTGCTGATCGGCCTGGTGGATTTTCCCACGATACCAAGTGTCCAAGTATCGGTGCCGAGGGCGACGTACCGAGCGAGAAAGAAAATTCCGATGCTGGGCTTGACTCATATAGCCGACACCTATTATGATGTTGGTGGCGGGCAACAATCCCTAGCAGGAGTCGAACGATGCATACGGTTCTTTCCGTCAAGCGTGACTTGCCTGATGTTCCAGTTCAGATCGGCAAGCGTATCGTGCAGGCCAAACTCTCTGGCCGTCTAAACGACCACGCCTCAGTTACCGTCTTCAACGATGGCACGCTTCGGCGTGGCGCTCCGATCTGGATGGCATGGCACTACGCTTGGCAAACCATCGTTAACTGCCTTAACGACGGCAGGCCTCTCAAGGCTAATCCCGAAGATGGTATCTGGATTTCCTGAAGCGTAGGCCCGATCGGCCGGCGTCGTAGCGCCTGCCGTTCGGTTTTACCTTTCTTCCCTAGCAGGAGAATCGCGATGAATTTGCATGAGAAGTATCGACCACGTACCTGGGCAGAAGTAATCGGCCAGCCGAAGATCGTACAGGCCGTTCAGCGGCTTGCGGCGTCTGAGAGCGGAATCGGAGGGCGGGCTTTCTGGATTGCCGGGAGCAGTGGAACTGGCAAGACAACGATTGCCCGACTGCTTGCAGCGGAACTGGCCGAGCCGTTTAACACAACCGAATACGTCGGCCGTGAGCTCAGTGGAGCTGATGTCCGTGAGATTCGACGCATGATGGGCTATAGGGCCCTCGGAATCGGTGGAGTCGTCGCAATCGTCAATGAGGCTCACGGCCTGGCCAAGCCTGCGATTGAGGCTTTGCTGAACTGCTTGGAGCCTATTCCGAATCATGCAGCGTGGATTTTCACGACGACAACCGAAGGGCAGGAAACGCTCTTTGACGGGCAGATCGACGCCTCGCCGCTCTTTAGCCGATGCGTTCCCCTGATGCTGAGTCGGCAAGGCTTGTCGTCGGCATTCGCTGCGAGGGCAATGGAGATTGCTAGAGCTGAAGGGCTCGACGGCCAGCCGTTGAAGGCTTACGAGCGTTTGGCGAAGGATACCCGCAACAATCTGCGGATGATGCTCAGCAAGATCGAGGCTGGCGTCATGCTGGCCGGCGAGGCCGAGTAACTCCGAGAACGCCATTCTGGCCCTAAGGAGCCGCCTGCAAGACGAGTTCAACGAAGCAGCTCCAGACCTGGGTGCCTCATGCTGGTCTGATCTGCTGAATGCTGCGTTGTCTGAAGTCAACTGGTACGAGATTGCCGAGCACATGATCGACGACGGAAACTTTGACGATGATCACGACGAGGATGAAGAGAGCGAGGACGACGAGGAAAGTGATGAGTAACAAATCAACCTCGTCTCCTTGCTAGGGAGCTCCCCGGCGGTCGGCGCATCGGGCGTCGGCCGTCCGGGGATGTTGTGAACCACGGGGCAACCCGCCGACCGGGGAGAGTCGGAGCCGGCCGAGAGGCCAAGGAGATGCGATGAAACTTGCAGAATACGAATCGTTGGTGTCCGGTGTCGAGAACGGGAAAATCGAAGGCACTGCCGAAGCAATCGAAGTGCGAATGATCGGTATAGCCCGCGAGTGTCGGACTGCCCTCTGGCGAAGCGCTGATCTGCGGGCAGAAGCTGGCCGAATTGCGGACAGAGCCGAAGCGATTGCACAAAAGCTCGCTCCCGTCGCTGCCACGAGGAATCATACACCGGCCGAGAGATTGACAGGCACTTATGCTCATCACTGCGGGCACGCAGGGCAATGGCTATACGAGGTTTATCGCTGAACCCGATCCCTTGCCCGTGCCGGCGTGTTGCGCCCGAGGCGACCGCCGGCACGGGCGGCTTTCAAGTCAGAGCAGTGGAGCAACGAAGCAATGGGCGACCGAGCCTACCTTTACATCCGGGTGAGCGACCAGAAGCAGGTCGATTCCGGTCTGTCTCTTGAGGCGCAGGAACAGCAGGTTCGTGATTACTACCGAGACAAGCTGCAACCGAGGGGTATCGAGTTCGGGCACCTGTTCCGCGAAGAGGCGGAATCTGCTACCAGCAAGCCTCTGGCACGCCGACGGCAGGGCCAGCTCCTCGTGGCAGTCGTCCATCCGGGCGACCATATCGTAATCCCGAAGCTGGACAGAGCCTTTCGCTCGCTGCGTGACTTCTGCGTGCAATACGAGGATTGGCAGAAGCGAGGTATCATCCTGCACGTGCTGAACTTGGGCATCGACTTCTCGAATCCAGCAGGCCGAGCAGTGGCCAAGCTGGTCGTATCGATCCTGGCGAGTTTTGCCGAGTTTGAATCCAAGATGATCGGCGAGCGCACCAAGGCCGGAATGGACGTTCTCCGCAAGCAAGGCAAGCGAATTGCCGGGACCAGGAACCTGGGCTACCACATCGCCAAAGACGGCAAACTCAGCCCGAACGAGGACGACCGCGAGATCATGCGGGAGATCGCCAGGTGCATCGGCGAAGGCCACGACTTCAACTGGATCGCCAAGCGATTCAATGCCAACTGCCTGCGCCGCCCGGCACACCGCAAAGGCGGAAAAGTCGAGCTGATGCGGTGGACGGCCAGCAACGTGCAGCGGTGGCACACGGCATGGCTGAAAATCCAGAAAGAGTCAAACGGCGGACTCTCTTAAACGCTCCAGGATGGCGTCTAAACGCCTTCTGACTTCACCGGCCGATATGCCGAGTTGCTCGCCCAACGCATTCCACGAGGCCGGACGGCCGTTTAGGCCGAATCTACCGGCAACAATGGCTTTCTCTTCGGCATCGAGCTGACCAAGAATGGCTGCCACGGCCTCGGCGTTCGCCTCGTGGTTTCCGCCGCCTCTGGCCTCAAGCACGTCATTGCGGGGCAATGGAGCGTGGTTTTCGGGTGGTTTTACCCGAGAAATGAACCTGTGAATCGACTTCCCTATGGCGAGCCTGGCAAACGACACGAAGCCGCCGGGTCCGTACCGCTCTGGCCGGGCCATGTTGGCCGCCCTGCAAAGGCCCTCCATTGCGGCCGACAGGAGCTGATCGTCGCCGTGCAGGCGCCGGGCCATGTCGAAACGCTTCGAGCGAGCGGTTTGCTCTGCCAGCCACACGTGGTCGACCACCAGGCTTTCAGCCTCGGGGCTATTTGCGCTCAGCCCGCTCCCGTTTGCCGGCCTCGGCCTTTTCCTCCATGCCCTTGGCCCCATACTTCTTGCGGCCAATGCTGGCGGCAAGCGCCGCTGGATTCGTGACCCCAGGCCGCTTTGAAAGAACACCCTTGAGTTTTCGGAAAGCCTCACCACTCATGTTACCCTCCTGTTACGGTTTCGGGCTCCATCCGTTCGTTCGACTCAGTGACGATCGCTAAAATGTCGCCCTCGCTCAACAACATCAACTTCTCTCCGTGCCAAACTACCCGCAGAACGTTCGCATAGCGGGAATCGTTGGCCATCGGGTTGTACAGAACGACCTGGCCGGGATGAAAGCGGTTCTCGAATACATGGCCCATCTCGGTTCTTTGGCCGCAACCTACGGCCACCACCTTGGCGAACATCGAGGCCGGTCGTGACCGCTCGGGAATCGCCACGCCGCCGGCCGTGAATTGGCTCGGCTCGATCGGCTTGATGAGAACGCCACCGAAAACAGGGGTCAGGTTTTTTCCTTCCAGGTCCAGGTCGAAAACAGGTTCCACAATCGTCCTTTCTGGCCAAAGGTTACACGTTGGTCGCCAGCCGAATCAGCCGCTCGCCCAATGCGATGGCTGCAGCCGGCGTCAAGAGTTCGGTTCGCTCGGCGATATTAGCCTGAGCGAGTTGCAGGCGGATGGCACCACGCACTCGTTCCGTCTCGATGTCGGTACCGTTCGTGCTGCGGATATGCTGGTCGTCAGAAAATGGCGAAGAGGCGCTCATGTTTTTTCTCCATTCACACGGTCTACAACCAGCTTGAGGGATTCGAAGTCCTTGCGTAGCTGGTCGCATCGAGTTTCACATTCGGCGTTGGCAGCCGTCAGCCGGCGAATCTCTCCTTCGCTTGCATCGAGCCGCTCCCGGTATCCGTCGAGCCTGGCTCTACCGAACCTCGCCGACAGCGACGACTGCCGCAGCTTGATCTCTCCTACTTCGTCCGACAGGTGTTGGTGGGTCAGTGCATGCTTGTCGAGTTCGTGGCGGGTCGCAATCACGGCGTCCATCGTTGCCTTGATCGCCAGGTCACGCTCCCTCTCGGTCGACGATTTCTTCTTGTAACTGTGAAGTGCCCGTCCGCCGATAGCCGCAGACACGGCACTCACCACGGCGAGGCCAACGTCCTTAACGATGTCGAACCAGTCAGGCACGCTATACCCCGTTCGCTACATTCAAAGTCCAGCCTTTCCCCCAATCCATTTTGCCAGTGCTGGCAATATCTCGGTCGCTGATTCGATGTTGGCTGCCGCACGATTCAGGTGCCACAATAGCTTGGCGACTTCCGGTATCAGCGGCTCGATCAGGCGAACGAGCCGTGTGATTTCTTCGGCTGCGTTGCCCAGGTCGCCGAGGCGTGCGAGCGGTTCAGGTTGCATCGGCACTCCTAAAACCTCCGGCGAGGTTCCATCACCACCGGAGGCCAGTCACGGGCCACTCAACTACTGAATCAACACGCTCGTTGTCGTGCCGCCCGGCGCCACGACTTTGACCTTGTGCCGGCGCCTCAAGCGATGCAGGAAGCCGCCCCTTGCGAATAAGGCGTCCTCGGTCAGCAAGTAGGCGTCAGCCGGTCCCGGTGCCGGTGCAGCCTCGGCGGCTGTTGGCGGACCAGCGGGAACCGGCGTCACATCGGCAGGTGCAGGAGGCAGCTCGGGTGCCGGCGGCTTTTCAGTGCCAGGCGTCGGAGTGAACGGCGGTTGCGGCCAAAAGACGTTGCTGCCAACGCCGACGAACGTGCCGGGAGCGCTCACAAAGACGCCGCGGCCGAACAAGCCGGCTCGCACACGAACGCTCGTAGCGGCAGGCTGGACGACCTGATAGCTCGTCATCGGTTCAAGAACCGTGCGGGCCCGGTAGGTCGTGACGGCCTGAACTTGCGGATCGGGAGCCGCCACGACGACTTGAGCAGTCGGCGGTGCGACGTACCACGATCTTCGCACGGCGACCTTTGTGCCGTGGCATGATGCCGAAGCGTCGGCGACAAGCAGCCCAACGGCTGCGAAGAATAGAAGCAGAAATCTCATGATTCACCTCGTTTCAAATTATCGACTTGTTTTTTGAATGGGGCGGTGCGTGATTAAAACCGCCAGGGGCAATGCTATATCGCCCCCGGCGGCGGATGGTGCGGCCCTAGCGTTCGGCCGCTTCGAGTGATCTCAGCGTATCTCAGCCTGGGCAACCTCGATCGAGTTGTTCGCCAGAGCCGCCTCGGCGGCGCCCCGGAAGTCGTGACTCGATAGCCTGACTCGGCTGCTTGAGCGGACCCGAATCGTGTTGCCGCGAGCGTTCAGCCGATCGGCACGTCGAGCTGCAGCGGTCGCCCTGGCGTTGGCGAATGGAGCAATCGCTTGCCGACTGCGAACCGTTGCCGATGCCGACGAACGGCTGACGGATGGAGCCACGACCGTTACGGGTTCCACCGGGGCGGCCACGACGGCCAACGCCGCATTGGCATTGCCGGCCGCACAGGCCGAGCCGGGCGCACAACCGCTCAGCGAGGCATTGCAGTTGCCCGACGAGCAGCCGCCGCTACGCCGCCGACGAATCAGTTGAGCGTTGGCGTCGTCCGTCAAAGCCAAGAACGCAAAGGTGGCCGCAAGGCCGAGAATCAAAGTCTTCATGTCAATCCTTTCGTAAGTGATGCCCCGATAAAAGTCATTTTGGTTGAATCGTCATTGGCGGAACCTTGCCGAGCAAGTCCTGAAATTCACGTAGCACGCCGCAATGTGATGCAAGTTCCGTAACCATCGCAAAGATGTCCGCCGCATTTTCTGGTTTGCAGTTTTCTCGTTTCAGGTCTCGAAGCAAAAGCAGAGCCAAGCCGAGTTGTTCTTTCCCCTCCTGCGTCAATTCACGGACCATCACGGCTGACATCATCGCCTCCTCAAGCCCCGCCGCCGTGTCGTCACCTGCCGCTGTGGCTGAACCGGCGCCCGGCCCGTCTCACGTGCCAAGCCCTGCTTGGAGGAGTTCAGGTTCGTCCACGCCTTCCAGCGGCTTGTGCCGGCCTGCGTGCGAGCCCGATGCTCGGCAACGGTGCCGGCTTCAATCTGCGTGTTGACTTCCGCAGTCGCACACGCGGCAACGGCAATCAACGCAATCGCAAGCTTCCGCATTGGTTTTCTCCTTCACGTACACGATTTGTGCTCCCGGCCACGTCGGCGGCTCGCAGCCTTTCACGGCCGACCAATAGGCTCGGTTCTCGGCGGGGAATGTTCGGTGGCCGGAAGAGTCGTAGCCGGCTTCCTTTTTGAGCGACTCGATTTTATACAGCGACGAAACAAAGGCAGCATAAACAACCATAAATGTAATCGCGAAGCACCAGCGTTCGATGTTTTTCATTCGCCGCCCTCCGCAACTTCCGCCAATGCCCCTGATGCGTCACTGTCGAGAAATCGTTCGATTGGATTAAGTACGTATTCAACTGCGGCGTTACGCTGAATTTCGATCATGTACTCAGAATCCCGCCAATTGACCGGCAATTCGTGCTGCTTGTATGAAGACGATCGCAATCTGAGCGGAGTGCCGTCAAGAGACACCCTTTCGGCCTCGAACGTAAACCCGATAAATTTCGTCGGAACTATTTTCACGTAGAGATTGGCGTCTTGTTTACGAGCGCCTCGGATAAAGAAAAAGTCGCCAGGCTTTAGGTCTTTGAACAACACAAGTGAATGATCCGCCACTATCGGTTGTCGCAAGCCATGCCGCCAACCACCGAAATACGCTGCAACCAGCGTGACAAACAAGAACAGCGTGCGGAGCGAAAACTTGAGGTGGCGTTTCATTCGGTGCCATCGTCCTGCCGATAAATGGGCAAAATTTCGAAGACAACTGCCGAGTTCTCCTCCACGTATTTTTCGACTTCGCTGCGTTGCTTTGACGCCGCCCCAATGTCTTCGAGCATCAGTCGCAAGCCACCATCCTGAACAGCCACGGCAATCCAACCGAATGGCTGCGGTACTGGCTCTTTCTCTCCTCCCGACATCGACTTGCTGCTCTGGCGTTGGCAAGGAGATGCGGGAATGGTAGCCAAGGTCCGTTGTGCCACATTTGAATTGGGTTGTTTTGGCATTTCAAAGGCGGCCGTCTCTCCGGCCTGTCGCGGATAGGATTCGCTGGTCTGCCTGCCGTGCAGGCCCCTGGCTACTTAGGATGCAACTCCCTAATCCTGTTCGGCTTGTACCGTCCCAAGCTCCGTACGTCAGACTGGTGTGGCCGGCGTGAAATCGACGTAGTATTCCTTGTTGACTTCAAACTGCTCGATCGCAGCCGGATTGTTGATCCCCATGCGAATGTCACCCCACGGCGTTGCCGTGGTGAACCTGGCGTTCTCGTCGTTCTTTGACGAATCCGGCTCGTACACCGTGGTGAAATGAACCTCGCTGCCGGTCTTTGCGTTGCAGCGTACCTTTGCTCGAACTGCCATCGGAAAACCTCCTTCGTCTCTTGATACCTGCTCGTCAATCGAGAACATGAGAACTTGCGTCATGGGTAGCCCCACCGCTATCCGGCAAAATTCCTCAAATCCAGGATACCCAGGACGACCGCTGATTTGAGAAATCGGCGTTCCGAGTTTGTGAGGGCCACCGGGATTACAGCCGGGACAATCTGACCTGATGAACGCAAGACTCTCTGATTCGAAAAAGTACTGGTCGCCGGGAGGAAGTTCAGGACCGATTCCGCAGGCGAATCGCCTCTTGCTGTTCATCCGTTCGTTGTCGATGCGAATGTGAATCATCATCGCCTCCGCTCAAAGAATTCGTCGCCGAGCCTCAGCCGCCAATCGTTCTCGCCGTTCGACCGCTCTGATTATGTCCGGGATAGCTTCTTTCATTGCCCGTTCGTACTCAGAAAGATCGGCGGCATTGACTGGCTTCAATCCAGGAATACTGAGCGATTCGAGCCGAAATTCTCCGTTACCGGCGACGCGCCTTCGGCATTCATTAGTCCGTAGGTTCACCGTCTCAATATCGCCATGTGCAATCATCATCGCCTCCGCAAGCCCCGTCGCCGTGTCGTCACCTGCGCTGTTGCTGAACCGGCGCCCGGAATGGCGAGCAACAAAACAAACGGCATTGGAGACTTCATTCGCTTTGCTCCGCGACTTCCGCCAACGCCCCTGCCACATCGCCCAACGCCGCAGCGTAATCCTCCGCTGATTCAAGACAGCCAGCAGCCTCAAGGTCGTCGAACGCCGACGACAAGCGATCCGCAAACGTCGCCCAGGCTCCAAAGCCGTCTTTGCCCAAGGCCACAGCGAAGACGGTCCCAACATCCTTGGTTACTTGGTCGAGGTAATCGACGTTGTTCAAGGTCGCCTCGGCCGACACAAGGCCCAGCTCGCAAGCTGTCGCAAGTTGCGAGAGTCCAGCAGACAAGGCACGACACTCGGCGGCGAGGTTCGCACTCTTGACCTTCGATGCCCAAGCGACCGGCTCGCTGCACAGGTCCGGCGGCTCGGCAGGCTTCGGTGCGAGTGCTTGGAACGGCAGGATCGCAGCCGGCGCCTTCGCTACCGTCGGCTGCTGTTCGCTCGCTGCGATGAATTCAAGCTCGTCCTGCAACGTCGATTGATGCCCGTCTTTGAACGCCAGCACGACCGTCAAGGTAAACTTGGCAGGGACACGGTTCCCGACCAAGCGGGATAGCGTGCCATTCACCTTGCAGGTCTTGGGGGCCTTCGGTTGCCAAAGCCAAACGGAGCTCGTCACGTCCGCTCCGGCGTTGGCAATCGTCAGCTCCGCCACGTCCCCGACGACAATCGACTTGTCGCCTTCGATGGTCGGCGTTTGGGAAAGGAGCAATGTCAGAAGGATGGCGTTCATTTTTCGTTCTCCGTCACCGTTGCCACAGCATCGCTTTCGTACATTCCGTGCCAGTAATAGGCAGCGATTATCGCCGCATCAACGGGATGGATTGGATACCCAGGGCGCTGCCAGCCTTCGCCCTTGTCGTTCGACGTTTGGACTTCACCGTCGGCACTGTTCCAAAACCAATCCTGTCGCCCACGATGCTTGTGTGCATTCAGCGTTTCGACTGCTTTCTTGATTGGCATCAAGCAAAGGCTCATGGCAACTCCGGCTCCTCAAGAATAGGAAATTCCCCGTCCAGTGCCCCCGCAAGGAACGCCGCCAACGTCGCCTCTTCATCAGGCGACATGCCCAGCGGTGCCGCAACACGTGCGTCGGCTCGACCGTCGAACGCTTGCATCCCAACGTTGTAGCGGCGGACCATTTCAGCGAGCGTCGGCACCGAGCCATCATGCCCGTAGGGTGCGGTGCGGTTGACCAACAAGAGCCCCGGCACCTTGAACTTCTTCACATCCCGCTGGTTGTCGTTAATGGTGGCACGACCCTGGTCCACGCCGTTGGCTCCGACGCCGCTGCGGACGAACTGACCGTTCCGCAGGTCGGGTCCGTTGTGACATTGGGCACAGCCGGCCTTGTTCGTGAAGTTCCTCAACACGTACTGCTGAACCTCATCGGGAGTTTTCTCTCGCAGCACCTTCGCCTGAGCTGCACCGCGAGAGCCGACAAACAGCAACGCACCACGCACGCCGGTTTCGGTCAGAGCGTCCAGGTCGTCGTCCAAGTAACGCAAGAACGGCACGGTATCGAGCTTGACTTGAATCGTCCGCTCGAACGATGCGATTGCGGCGGCGATGCGGTCCATCGTCACGGGTCCACCGAACACCGCCTCGAACTGCTGCACGTAACCCGGCACGCCGCTGATTCGCTCGACAGCCTGGGCAGCGGTCAATCCCATCTCGCCGGCATCCTGGATCGGTTCGGCGGCTTGACCGGCTAGCGATTCTGCTCGGCCATCGCCAAAGAACAACCTTTGAAAACAGGCATTCAGAATAGTCGGCGTATCACGGTGGCCGACGAATCGCAATCGAGAGTCACGACTTTCTGGACTCTGAACGGCAAGTTGGTGGAGTTGCTCGACCGAGAGTTGCTGCCTGACACTCGGTAGAAGGATGCCAACGCCCCGTGGTCTGCCGTCAGTCCAGACAAACTTCGGGATGTGGCACGTCGCACACGATACGGTAGCATCGGCGGATAACCTCTTGTCGAAGAACAACTGTTGACCCAAGAGCGCCCCGCCGACGGACCAAGGGTTGTCGGACTCGGTTTCAGGGATGCGAGGCAACGTCAGCTTCGGCTCGTACTCGGCGTTGGCGATGGCGACTCCGATGGCGAGAATCGCCCCGACGATGAAGGCGGCAATCAAGTATCGGAGTTGCTTTGAGGTCATCTACATTGCCTCGACCGTGGCGTTGATCCATTCGTCGTAGCCTTCGATCTTTTCGAGTCGAAATTCACGACCACGCCGCTCGCACATCTTTTGGAAACGCTCAGAGTTTGCAGCGTGAATCGTGCGTTGGACAGCACGCCCCGTATCGAGTTCTTCGCGGAGCATCCCCCACTCAACGCCGAATGTGAAGCACTCTTGACGCGAAAACGAATCAAGTTCGCCGTTGTCAATGTCGAACGGTTCTTGGCATTCGTATTCGACTTTGCTCATCGCAGATTCCACCACGCCAGGAACGCTGCCACGAGCAGCACGCCAAG
>Ga0209167_10001632_pt1 | contig 12847 bp, 9 predicted proteins | sample Coa_R1_9_FD_187154 | JGI IMG/M metagenome (GOLD analysis project Ga0209167, IMG submission 187154) | Surface soil microbial communities from Centralia Pennsylvania, which are recovering from an underground coalmine fire - Coalmine... | ecosystem: Environmental > Terrestrial > Soil > Unclassified... | reverse complement strand
GCGCCCCCGTCGTACTCTGCGGCTCGATGCCAAGGTGGAGGACCGCAAGTTGACAGGATGGAAGGTCGAAGGCGTGGAAGAATCAGCATCTTCGTCAAAGAGTGAGGAGCGCGCCAAGGTGGCGTTACAACTTAAACATTTAGTGACGCCGGCGGGCATGGGTGAGAGTTTCCATGTGCTGGTGGCGAGCAAGGGAGTGGACGAGGAGAAAGTTCGGGCGATGTCGGGACTGAGTTTCGGCCGAATTTGATCCGACCCGGCTTAGATCAGCCGGGCTTAAAGCACGTTCACTGCTTCGCAGCCGGATACTCGTACACACCGCGGCCCGATTTCCGGCCCAGCCGCCCCGCCTTTACATACTGCACCAGCAGCGGCGACGGACGATATTTCTCTCCCAGCGTTTTGTGCAGATATTCAAGAATGTGCAGGCGCGTATCGAGACCGACGAGATCCACCAGTTCGAACGGACCCATGGGATGATTGAGTCCCAGCTTTAGAGCTTTATCAATATCCGCGGCCGAGGCAATTCCTTCCTGCAGCATATAAAACGCTTCATTGCCAATCATGGCATTGATGCGGCTGGTGATAAAGCCGGGGGATTCTTTGATCACGACGACTTCTTTTCCCATCCGCCTGCCGACTTCAACCGCCGTGGCCAGCGTATCGTCGTCGGTTTCAAGCGCCCGTACGATCTCGAGCAGCTTCATCTTGTGCACGGGATTGAAAAAGTGCATCCCGAGGCACTTTTTGGCGCGATAAGTCACGCTGGCGATTTCGGTAACGCTCAGGGACGAAGTGTTCGACGCCAGGATGGTGGTCGGCCGGCAGATCTTGTCGAGCAGAGTGAAGATCTCAATCTTCGACTCCATTTCTTCCGGGACGGCCTCGATGACCAGGTCCGCTTCTCGCGCCGCTTCCTCGACCGAACCAGCGTATTCGAGACGACTGAAAGCCGAATCGGCGTCGGGAGCAGAGACCTTCCCGAGTTCGACCGCTTTGTCGAGATTGGCGCGAATCTCCGTCTCGGCCTTGCGCAACGCGGCCGGAACCAGGTCTTCTAGGATAGTGCGGTATCCGCCGAGCGCCGCCGCATGGGCGATGCCGCGGCCCATGATACCGGCGCCGATTACGGCAACCGTCTGCACTGCCGACACTTATTTGCCCGCCTTTTCCAGTTCGGAAATGGCCTCGGCGATTGAAGTACTGGCTGCGCGGAGATACTCCGCCAGGCGTTTCCGCTCTTCCGTCGTCATGCTGGGAATGGAGATGGAAATACGGCGCAGCGTTGCCGTTATGTCATCCACGTAGTTCATCGAACGAATAAGTTCGCCGGTTGCGACCATGAAGGCTCCTGTCTGAATCCGGCGGAAGAATTGACTGCGCGTTCCCGTGTTACCGCCGAACTTTCTATTGTGGACGCGGACGGAGATTTAGTAAAGAAGCCGGAGTCCCCGAAGCGGCACATTTGGTGACCCCCACGGAAAGGCTCCCCCCTTTACAACCCGGTAAATTCGCTGTCATATAATCCGCATCAATTCTTTTAATGGGTCGCGCCGAGGGCGCCGGAGATCGAATACATATGGCAGACAAACCATTGCGGCGCTACATCTTCGCCAGCGATTTCGATCAGACGCTGACCTTCAACGATTCGGGCTATGTATTGGCCGAACTCGTGGGCATTCCGACCGAGGAATTCGAGCGCAAGGCGAAGGGCATGGCGCGCATCAACCTGGTCCAGCAAGGCGCGGAACTGGCGTATCTCCTGCTGCACGATCCTGAATTCAAAGCCAAGGTCAGAAAAGAACACTTGCACGAAGTCGGCAAGCGCATTCGACTGAAGGGCGAGATCCAGTTGCTCTACCAGATTCTGAAAGGCGGGATTGACGGCCATGAATTTGACTTCTACGTTCTTTCCGCCGCGCCCGTGGAAGTAATTCTCTCCGCGCTCGAGGGAATTGTCCCTCCCGATCACATTTTCGGCACGGAGTTCCGCTACAAACCGAGCGGCGAGATTGATACCATCGTGCGCGCGACGGCCGGATATGGGAAAGTGGCGGTTCTCGACCGCCTGCTCGAACAGCAGGTGGCCGGTCCCGACCACGTGATCTACACCGGAGATGGAAGTTCGGACATTCACGTCATGCTGCACATAAACGCCCGCGACGGACTGACCATCGCGGTTTCCGAATCCCAGAATGTGTCGCAGATTGCCAAGCGAACGGTACTCAGCAAGAGCGCCCTGGCAGTGCTGGCGCCCATTCTCGAGGAAATAGCCGGCTGGGAGCGCTCCCGCATTCGCAGCTTCTTCGAAGCCAACGGAATGCTGATTCAGGAGTGGGAGCGCGTCCGCACCGATTGGCTTACTCTGCGTCCGGCGGAAGAAGCGGATGTTATCGCGGCCCGGGAAGATTAGTCGTGCATCACTTGGCGGCGACACCGTGCAGTTCGCGGAATTTCGCTGCAGCGATGCGTCCCATGTAGCGATCCAGCACCGGCGGCTCGGTTTTCCTCAGGTCCACCACGATCAGTCCATCGAGGGTATTCGAGAAACTGCGGTCTACGCTAAACCCGAGCAACCGACCGCCGATCTTGGCGTATTGCCGCAGCAGAATCGGCAGGCCTTTCCCGTCCGGCTCCACGTCGGTAATCGGCTGTGAAAGATCATCAAGATCGCGCAGGGCGCTGCACATGGCGCGGCAGTCCCATGGCCGCAGCACAGCAGGGCGAAACGGATGACGCGGCGCGATCAATCCGGCGAGTTCATCTTCTCGAATCCGGGATTCGAAAAACCGGTAAATCATTTCGCGCGAAGCCTTCGTGTAATCGTTGCTCACGCTGACGGCGCCGAATAACAGCGGAATCTCTGGCCGGAGCGCGATCAGCCCGGCAATGCCCTTCCACAAGAGCAGCAAGGGAGCGTATTGCCGCTGGTACTCCGGCCGCACGAACGACCGACCGAGTTCAAATGCGGGGCCGAGCTTCTCGAAGATGCGCTCGTCATAGCGGAAGATCGTATTCGTGTACAGGCCGTTCACACCGTGGCTCGCCAGGATCTGTGCCGTGTCGCCCGCGCGGTATCCGCCCGCCAACTCACGTTTCGAGCGATTCCATAGCAAGAGGTGCCAGTAGTAATCGTCGAAGCGGTCGAGGTCCAGGCTCTTGCCCGTGCCCTCCCCGACTTGGCGGAACGTAGCTTCCCGTTGCCGTCCGATCTCGCGCAACATCTGCGGCATCTCGTCTGCGCGGCCCAGATAGACGGCGAGGTCACCATTTTCGGCGAGACAGCGATCCGGTGAGAGCTGCGCAATTTCCAGTTCCAGCTGCGCGGAATCAGCTCCTGCGGCTATCGCAGCCGATTTTTTCTTCGCGGCCAACTTTGAGCGCACGGCGCGCAGAGGAGAAATCCCGGCCTTGCTGCGCCGGGCCAGCAGGTACGTCCGCCAGCGGAGATATTCAATCGCCTTGCGGTTATCCGGCAGTGCAGTGATCGCTTCGGCAGGGATGGGACTGCCAACCCGCACTTCAATCGTCCTGCCTTCGTTCTGCAAGAACTCCTGCAGCAGGAACGCCGTACGCAAATCAGGACGAACCATGCCCAGGAGCTGGAAGCCGACGCGGTTGTGTCCGCAAAAGAAAGCGGGAAGCGCAACCGCCCCGCTGTGACGAATCAAGCGCGCAGCCGTGTCATGCCACTCGGGATCGGCAATCTGCGCATCCGGCATTTGCCACTGCGAAGCTTCCCCCGACGGAAAGGCCGCAAGCATACCGCCCTGGCGCAACCAGGCAAGCGACTCGCGAAAAGCCCGGCGATTCGATTCGGCCGACCTTTTGCTCTGGAAGGGATCCACAAAAATGCAATGCTGAGCGAGCTCGGGCACATCCGAAAGCTGAGCATTGGTGAGAACTTTCACGTCCGGCCGCACCCGCGTCAGGAGCACAGTCAGCAATGCGCCGTCGAGCATTCCATAAGGATGGTTGGAAACCACGACCACCGGACCGGAGGCGGGAATACGCGCTTGATCCGCCGGACGCACGCGCAGGCTAACCCGCATCTCATCGAGCAGATTCTCCAGGCGAAAACCGTCGGGCGATTGCCGCAGACGCCGGTAGAGAACGCGCAGCTTGTCGACGGGCGCAAGCCGGGCGGTTAAACCGGGAAGCTGAGTGACCCGCGACAGAACTTCGTGTCCACGCCCCTCGCGTGCATTCTCTTGGAGCATGTAACAAATTTATTTCGGCGGGTTTTCGGCATGATGAAGATCAAGTTAAAAGCTGGTGAAATCTGCGCCGCCAGAAGCAGGAAAGTAACCGGGGGTAACCTGTTTGCACTAACGGAATGCATCGGCGGAAAGCTAGCTTTCCAGGCGGAAACGCGTTTCCGCGAGTGTATACAGCCGGCGCCACACCAGTCGGTTGATGGTCACGACGGTTGCAGCCATCATGATGGTCGCCGCCAACAGGAGATCAAAGTTGCCTGCGTCGCTCGCCTGCGCGATCGTTGCCCCCAGTCCGGTCGTGGTGTAAATCTGGCCCTTGAAGTGGAAGTACTCTGCCACGATGCTGGCGTTCCACGCTCCGCCAGAGGCGGTCACCATGCCCGTTACCAGGTAGGGGAAAATTCCCGGGAGAATCAGCTTCTTCCAACGCTCAATCCCCTGCAGACGAAACACGAAGCAACATTCCTTCAGGTCCGAAGGAATTGCGATCGCGCCCGCAATCACATTGAACAGGATGTACCACTGCGTGCCTAGCAGCAGCAGCACGATGGATCCGAGTCCCAGTCCCCCCCCGACGCGGATCAGCAGCAGGAGCACCACCGGAAACAGCGCCGTCGCCGGAACAGACGCCGCGATCTGGGCCAGCGGTTGCGCCACGCGCGCCAGCTTCGGGCTGAAACCAATCGCCACGCCGGCCGGAATGGTCCACAGGGCGCCGAGAAGCAACGTCAGGTTCACGCGGAGAAACGTCGCGCCCAGACCGAGTCCGGCTTCCCGCAATTCGCTCCGCTGAAGCCCGGTAAGGATCATCACCACGCGCACGACTCCGTAACTCATGGCTCCCAGCAACACAATTCCCAACACCCGTGCGACCCAGGTCTTCCAGGTACTGCGTTCACTCGTTTCAGGGGCGTGCGGCTTGGAGAAATACAGCATGATTCGCTCACCGATCGGCTGCACCGTTTTCTGGCTCAGACGCTCGATCCCGCGCGAATGACGAAGCAGATTCAGCACCCAGGAGCGAGGCGCATCGCCGCTCTCGACCTGCTCCAGCTTGAATTTTTCAGCCCAGGCGATCACCGGACGCCACACGAATTGATCGAGCAGCACGATCACGGCAACCATGGTGGCCACGCCCCACAGAATGGACGGCGTATCTCCGGCGCTGGCCGCTGTCTGCAAATACGATCCCAGACCGGGAAGCCGAAAATCCCTGGATCCCAGCACGAACATCTCGCAGGCCATCAGGAAGAACCATCCTCCGGCCACCGACATCATCGAGTTCCACACCAGGCCGATCGCGGCAAACGGCAACTCCATCTGAATGAACCGCTGCCACCAGCTGAAGCCGTAGATCCGGGCCGCCTCGCGCATCTCGTTGGGGATGCTCTTCAGCGACGCGTAGAAACTGAACGCCATGTTCCACACTTGCCCGGTAAAGATCAGGAGCACGGCTCCGGCTTCCACCCCGAGTTGCCGTCCCGGGAATAAGGCGACCATCGCCAGCATCACGCCGGGAAGAAAGCTGAGCACAGGGATGGACTGCAGCACATCCAGCAACGGGATCATGAAGCGCTCGGCGCGTGGATTGTAAGCCGCGATGTAGCCGTAGACGAGAGTGAATCCCAGGCTCAGGGCGTATGCGATCGTGATCCGCAGCAGGGAGTAGCCGGCGTATGCCGGCAGCGCCAGAGGACTGCGCGAGATTTCGACTTCGGGAGTAAACGGGCCAAGCCAGGTTCGGCCCACGACCAGAACGCCGTAGAACAGTGCAATCCCCGCCCCAATCATGAGCAGGTCGGGCAAATAGGAAATTTCGAGCGTGGGCAGTTGACTCCAGATGCGGTAGGCCGAAAATCCCCGCAAGCTCACCGGTTTTTTGAGAGGAGTCATCATTACAGGCAGGTCTTTCTCGAACACGCGCCCATTCAATGCTTGGGTGTTGATGCGGAGTTCGGGCTCGCCGCCGCAGCATCGGACGTCTCCGTCTGAAGTAACCGGCCGCTGGCGCGATCATAATCAAAGATCTCCGCATAACGGCCCCAGTTCATGGCCGTATCAAACTGCCGCTCCACTTCATCCTCGGAGAAGTGCTCGTCAAGAATGTCGTGAAAGAATTCGTCGGCGATCGAGTGATCGGACTTTCGCTTCAGAATCGAATCAATCTGCTTGAGCACGGTCACATGGGCGAGCGCGGCTTCGCGGAACAGTTCCTTTCGGCGTTGAATGTCGGCGTCTACAAAAAACACACCCTGGGATGTGATTTGCGCGTCGCCTTCCTTGAGCGTGGCAAATCCCAGGAGCACGCAAGCCTCGACGATCGGCAGCAGATCTTCGACGTCCATCACCAGTTCCTCGGCCAGTCGGTAGAGATCGGCATGGCCGCCCCGATCGTGCAGAAACTCGAGCAGGCCGGCCATTCCGCCCACGCGGGCGTGCGGCAACATTTGGTATTTGTTGCTGCGCACCGGCCCTTCCTGCTTTTTGACGGGTGCGTTCTTGACTGCCTCGATCCCTCCTGGCGGCAAAAGGATTTCGGCGGTGGTTTCGGCGTCAGGCAACTCGTGTTGTACGTCCGGTTCGGTCATCACTTTGTAGATGAAATCCACCAGTTCTACAAAGCGCGCCGACTTCCTGTCGCGGGGATGCCTCAGCCGCACGTTGAAATCCGAGCGCACCCGCGCCGGATTCCTTCCCAACACCAAAATGCGGTCGGCCAGCATCACTGCCTCTTCAATGTTGTGAGTCACGATGAAGATGGCGCTGGTGGGCATCTTCTTGTTCAGCCAGAGCTCCATCAGTTCGCCGCGAAGATTCTCCGCAGTAAGAACATCCAGTGCCGAAAACGGTTCATCCATGAACAGAACTTCGGGTTCCACGACCAGCGCGCGCGCGAAGCCAACCCGCTGCTTCATTCCTCCGGAGAGTTCCTTGGGATAGGCGGTCTCGAAGCCGTCCAGTCCAACCGTGTCGAGCGTACGCAGCGCGCGCTTCCGCCGCTCCACCGCAGGCACTCCCCGGGCTTCGAGCGGCGCTTCGACGTTCTCGAGCACAGTGAGCCAGGGGAACAGGGCAAAGCTCTGGAAGACAATAGCCACGTTCGGCGTCTGACTGTCGAGCGGCTGGCCATGCCAGCGCAATGTTCCCGCCGTAGGCTGCGAGAGCCCGGTCAGCATGCGCAGCAGCGTGGATTTGCCGCAGCCCGACGGCCCCAGAAGCGCAATGATCTTGCCGGGTTCGATGGCGAGATCGGTCGCCCCCACCACCTGGATGCGCGTGCCGTCGGCCTGCGGGTAGGACTTTTCCAGTCCGATCGCTTCAATAATTGCGTCGCTCACGCAGAAAAACTCCCGTCTTTCCTATACACGATCCTATACACGATTTGGCGCAAAGCACAAAGCATCGCATCCCCGTTAACACCCTATTCACATTTCGCTTGACGCTAGGCGGCAAAATCTTCATCCGGCGGGACGGGAAGGGGCTGGGCGACGCGGTCGCTGACTTCGGCTAATAGCCCGAGCTTTGCCGCCAGATCGGCGGTCGACTCTGACCCAGTCAGGCGCCAGCGCCAGTTCCCACCATGAACGCTGGGAGTATTCATGCGGGCTTCGCTCCCCAGGCCAAGCACATCCTGCATGGGAACAATACTCAGATCGGCAGGGGAGTCGTAGACAGCGCGGATAAAGCTCCAGTGGATTCCATCCTCCGAACGTCCCAGATACGCCTCGGCGTTACGCCTTTCGTGTTCGCTGGCTCCGGATTTCCACCATCCTTCGACGGTATCGTTGTCATGCGTGCCGGTGTACATGACTTTGCCCGCGGCTCGATGCGGCAGGTATATGTGAGCGCCTTGATCTCCAAAACCAAATTGCAAAACCGCCATCCCCGGAAGCTGCAGGCGATCGCGCAAAGCGTGCACCTCAGGGGTGATGAAGCCGAGATCTTCCGCAAAGAACGGCAACCCGCCGAGAGCTTCGCGCAGTTTCACGAACAAATCATCCCGCGGACCATCCACCCAACGGCCGTTCACCGCGGTCGGATCGCCCGCTGGAATCTCCCAGAATTGGTCAAAGCCGCGAAAATGGTCAAGCCGCACATAGTCAAAGTTCTGCGTCGCCCAGCGCAGCCGCCGGACCCACCAGTCGTAGCCCGTGGCCTTCATCACATCCCAGCGGTAGAGCGGATTGCCCCAGCGCTGGCCGGTCTTGCTGAAGAAATCCGGCGGGACTCCGGCGACGACCTCCGGTTGCAGATCTTCGTTCAGACGGAACAGATCGGGGTGGGTCCAGACATCCGAGCTGTCGTGATTCACAAAGATAGCTACATCGCCAACCATGCGGACGGAATGCGCGGCGCAGTAGAGCCGCAACGCGCGCCATTGTTCGTAGAACGCAAACTGCAAGGCGCTCCGAATCTCAATCTCTTCGGAAAGCTCTTTCCGAGCCGCGTCCAGAGCCGCCGCTTCGCGGCGCGCCAGGCTCTCGGTCCACTGATTCCAGCTGGCGAGCTTGTTACGGGCGCGTAGGGAGTCAAAGAGCGCAAAGTCCGCCAGCCACCAGCTTTGCTCGGAACGAAAGTTCTGAAAGCGCCGCAAGGCAGGCTCAGAGGCGGTCTTGAGAAAATTCCTTGCCGCCTCGAACAGCAGCGGCATCTTCCGGGCGAAGACGCCCTCGTATTCGACTCCGTTCGATACGGAGCTCAGAGCAGTTATTTTTTCGGGCGCAATCCAACCCCGCTGCGCCAGCCGCTCCAGGCTGATGAGCAGTGGATTGCCCGCGAACGCGGATGTCGAAGAATAGGGAGAATTGCCGTAGCCGAGCGGACCCAGCGGCAGGACCTGCCAGATTCCCTGGCGCGCGGAGGCCAGAAAATCTACGAATTGATAAGCGGCGGGACCAAAATCACCCACGCCGCCGGGCGAAGCCAACGACGAGGGATGCAGCAGGATGCCGGCGGCTCGGGGGAAAGACATGTCAACGCCGTTACATCCCCTGCTCGCTGCCGGAGCGAGTCAGCAACTTCCACTCATCCTGGTTGATCTTGATCTTTCCCGACTTTTCCATCTGGTCGCGCAGGTTGCTCACGAAAAGACTGAAGAGTTCCTGCTGCTTGGCTTGCAGCAGAGCGTCGCGGATCTGGTCGCGTTTGGCGGCAAAATCCGCTTCGTCGGGCTGCTGATTTTCGAGTACGGCGAGCACCACGCCGTTTTCGCCGCTCCGGATCGGTCCGCTGATTTCCCCTGGCTTCATGTTAAAAGCGACAGACGCCTGGCCGGTCATCGAACCGACGTCCGGAACCTGCCCGTCGGGCAGAACCAGGTCGCTGGTTTTCAACGTGGCTCCCAGTTCTTTCGCAGCCCGCTTCAGGTCATGTTCGGCCTTGGCGCGGTCGGAAAGTTCCTGGAGTTTCTGGCCCAGCAACACGCCCGAGCGTTCGTTCTTGAACTCATCTTCGATCTTGCTGCGAATCTCTTCAAAAGTCGGTGTGGACATAGGCTTGATGGCAAGCAACTGAAATACCGCAATGCCCTGCGACGCTGTCGCCACGTCCGGCGGAGACTTGTCTTCGGCCGCAAATACAGCGTCCATAAATTGGGGCGCCGGGCCCAGGCCGGGAAGCATATCCTTCCGGGAGAAAAAGTCGGAGGTGATGACTGGAATCCCCTGTGCGGCGGCTGCGGCATCCAGCCCATCTTTGCGCGCCTGCGCGAGCAGATCTTCGGCCTTCCTCTGGGCAAGTTGCTGCGCTTTCTGATGCTTGAGAATAGGCTCGATCAGGCTCTTGACCTCGTCGAGCGTTTTCAGGTGCGCGTCCTGCCGGTCATCCACGCGAATAATATGGAAACCGTAGCTGCTGCGAACTAGGTCGCTGATCTGACCTTTGGGCAGCGAGAACGCTACTTTTTCAAATTCCGGAACCGTCTGGCCTTTCGTGATCCAGCCTAACGATCCACCCTGCTTGGCGCTGCCGGGATCTTCCGAGTACTTGGTCGCGAGTTCCTCGAATCTTGCTCCCGCCTTGATCTGCTTCAACAGGTCCGCGGCTCGATTCTGAGCTTCGGTAACGCCCTTTTCGTCAATCTTGCCGTCGGGTCCGGGCAATGGAGTTTTGATCAGAATGTGGCTGACCTTGGCTTGCTCAGAAGTCCGGTATTGATCCCGATGCTGGTCGTAGTAATTCCGCAGGTCGTCATCGCTGACCTGCACTCCGCCCTCGACTTTGGCCGTCTCCACCACGGCGTATTTCACCTTCCGCTTTTCCGGGATGGAATTCGTGTAGCTGTTCTTGTGGCTGTCGTAGAAGGCTTTCAGTTCCGCATCGGTCGGGTGGAGGCCCTTCCGGATGTCGTCCTGCTTGAGCACCGCGTAGTCGAACTTAACTTTGGAATTCTGCTTGATAAACTGATCGCGAATCTCCGACTCGCCCACACTGGCGCCGCCCGCAACCAGCGCCTGCAGTTTGGTCAGCAGGATGTCATCGGCAACGTCCTTCTCAAATTTCTCAGGTGTCAGGTTTGCCTGCTGCAGCATGGCGTTATATTCCTGTTGCCCGATGAAATTGCCGTTGGGAAAGAAAGTCGCGCCGTAACGGCCGTGCTGCAACTCGTCGCGAACCTCGTCCGGAGAAACCCGCAAACCCATCCGATCCGCCTGCGCGAGCAGGGCCTGGCGGGTAATCAACTGTTCCGCGGCGCGCTGGGCGAAAAACGGCAGCAGCATGTTCATGTTGGCGCCGCCCTGCGGCATCTGCTGTTGCAGCATCTGCCGGGCTGCCAGCCGCACATCATCGGCCGTGATATCTCCGCCATCCACCTTGGCAATCACACCCTTGCCCGGTTGGCCGAGCACATCGTTGCCCAAGCCTCCGGGAATCAGCGTGATGACCATCGAAATGCAGATCAGCACGAGCAGTCCCCCGAGAACGTACTTGGTGGTTTGGCCAGACTTTTGCAGAAATCGAATCATTTCCAATCACTCCAGTGTTTACAGGCGAATTTTTAATTATAAACCAGGCAGCGGGTTGCGCCTTGAGTCAGCCAGGGGGTAGTGGTGAGGGGGGCGTTCGCTCCGCCTGAAGAACGTGCTTCGAGAGGCAACCGAATCGACCCGCAAGCAACGGCTTCAGTTATCGCTGAAATCAATCATGACTGGCGCCGAGCGGAACCAGTTCGTCTTATATCCCACGTAAAGAAGACCGATCGCAAACCAGATGCCGCCCACTGTCTTGGCAATGATGTTCAGGTTGACCCAGATCAGCAGGCAAAAGAGAAACCCGATCAGCGGCAGGATCGCGTCGGGCAGAAGGCGCCGCCGATATCCCGGTTGCATGGTGATTGAGAACTGCCAGAAGCAAGCCAGATTGACACCCATGAATGCTAGAAACGCCCCGAAATTGAGCAATTCGCCCGCATGCTCATAGGCGCTGCCGATATAGTTCAGGGCGATCGCGCCGATAAACGACAGCGCTCCGATCAGCAGAATATTGTTGGTCGGCGTGCTCGTACCCGGCTTCAGTCGTCCAAAGAACTTCTTCGGGAGCACGTTGTCGCGGCCCATCCCAAACAGAAGCCGCGCCGCACCGAGTGTTCCGGTCAGTCCGCTGCCAAATGCCGCTACGATCAGAATGAAACCCATCGCGTTGAAGAGAATTTTCCCGCCCACGCGGCTGCAGATATCCATGAACGCGGTCTCAAGGTTCGGAAACGAACGCCAATCCGGCCAAACCCGCGCGCCCAGATAGGCCTCTACCCCGCTGCAAACTCCGGCGAAAATACAGGTGAGCACAACCGCCAACAGCACGTTGCGCTTGGGATTCTCCACATCCTCGGCCAGCGTGGTCACGCCGTCGAAGCCAATGTAGGTCAAAGCCGCGAAAGAGGTCGCAGTCAGAATCTTGTGCGGGGTGAAAGTCTTCGGGTCATACAGCGGTTGCAGCGAGAATAGGCCCGCCCATCCCTGACCGCCATACAGGTACTTCAAGGCCAGCACGACAAAAGCAACCACCACAACGGACATGATCGCCAATAACACTTTGTTTGCATTGGCCGATGCCTTGACCCCGATCAGGTTCAGCACCGTCATGATCCCGGCGATGATCAGCGCCCACACCACAAACGGAACCTGGTGCACATAGCGCTCATGCAGCGCGGTCGAAATCCAGACGGTGTTAATCAGCGGCTGCAGCAGATAGTCGAGGATCATCGCCCAGCCGGCCAGAAAACCGAGATGCGGATTCAACCCCTTGCCCACATACGTGTAGGCCGATCCCGCCGTCGGATAGAGCGTGCCCATGCGCCCGTAGCTGACCGCCGTGATCAGCATGGCGAACAGCGCGATCAGGATGATGGTGACGAAATGGCCGTCGGAAAGCTTTTGCGCCACGCCATAAAGCGGCACGGGAGCGATCGGCTGAATCAGAACGATGCCGTAGAAAATGAGATCCCACAGCGTCAGGGTGCGGCGGAGCCGCGGCACGCCGGCACTGGCGGTGGAAGACGTCGGGGTCGGGGTTTCCATGGGTCCGGCTATTGAATTATGGGCGGCGCAGAATTGTCAATCTTAAAACGATTCTGTAGGCCTCATTTCGCGCCATATTTCGCGCTGTAGTCGAACCAGTAACCCGCTGCTCGT
>Ga0209167_10001629_pt1 | contig 12871 bp, 9 predicted proteins | sample Coa_R1_9_FD_187154 | JGI IMG/M metagenome (GOLD analysis project Ga0209167, IMG submission 187154) | Surface soil microbial communities from Centralia Pennsylvania, which are recovering from an underground coalmine fire - Coalmine... | ecosystem: Environmental > Terrestrial > Soil > Unclassified... | reverse complement strand
GGCCCGCAGCTCTGTCCTGGTGGAGGACTCCTCGTCGCCCCCCTCGCCCTCCACGTGGTCGGCGAAGACGGCCAGGTCGTAGAGCACCTGGCCCAGACGGCGCACGACTTGCCGGTCGGGTTCGTCGAAGAGCTTTAGGGTGGTCTCTCGGAACGAGTCCGATTCGTTCCAGGGGGGCGAGGTAGACTCGGGGCGGTCGGGCATGGGTAACCTCCGTGCTCGGCAAGTCCTCGGCGGGAGGGGCCTAACCTTCCGCCGGGGGCGTCTGTCTGGTTTGGGGAGGAGCGGTCCTCCCCTAAAGGGAGGACGCTACAGGAGATCCGGACCGGCCGACCCAGCAACACACTGATAGAGCACTACCGCCGGCTCACTTCACATAGACGGTCTTGACGTTGACGAACTCGCGGATGCCGAAGGGGCCGAGCTCGCGCCCGTATCCCGATTGCTTGATGCCGCCGAAGGGCAACCGCGGATCGGAGCGCACCAGGTCGTTGACGAAGCAGCTGCCGGCCTCGAGACGGCGGGCGACCGCCTCGCCGCGACGCGCGTCGCGGGTGAAGACGGCGGCGCCGAGGCCGAAGACCGAGTCGTTGGCCACCCGGATCGCGTCTTCCTCGTCGTCGACCGCAAGGAGCGCCGCCACCGGCCCGAACAGCTCCTCGTCGTAGGCCGGCATGCCGGGGGCGACGCCGGCGAGCACGGTCGGCGGATAGAAGGCTCCCGGCCCCTCGGGAACCTCGCCGCCGAGCAGGCAGCGGGCGCCGGCGCGGCGGCTCGCCTCGACCTGGGCGTGCAGCTGGTCGCGCAGGTCGCGGCGCGCCAGCGGCCCGACGTGGGTGCCCTCGCGCATGGGATCGCCGACCACCTTGGCGGCCATCGCCGCCACGAAGCGCCGCTCGACGTCGGCCGCGAGCCGGCGCGGGATGATGAAACGCTTGGCGGCGATGCAGCTCTGGCCGCTGTTGATCAGCCGGCTCTCGACGCAGGTTGCGACCGCCTGGTCGAGGTCGGCGTCGTCGAGGATCAGATAGGGGTCGCTGCCGCCCAGCTCGAGCACGGTCTTTTTCAGCAGCGAGCCGGCCTTGGCGGCCACCGCGCGGCCGGCCGGCGTGCTGCCGGTCAGAGTGACCGCCACCACCCGCGGGTGCTCGATCACCCGCTCGACGCCCTTGGACGGCACCAGCAGGGTGCGGAACAGGCCGTCGGGCAAGCCGGCGTCGCGGCACACCTCTTCGATGGCGAGGGCGCAGCCCGGCACGTTGGAGGCATGCTTGAGGATGCCGGCGTTGCCGGCCATCAGCGCCGGGGCGGCGAAGCGGAAGACCTGCCAGAACGGGAAGTTCCACGGCATCACCGCGAGCACCACGCCCAGCGGCTCGAAGGCGACGAAGCTGCGGCTGGCCTCGGTCGCCACCACCTCGGGGGCGAGGAAGGTTGCCGCCCGGGCGGCGTAGAAGTCGCAGACCGCGGCGCACTTGTCGATCTCCGCGAGGCCGCCGGCGAGCACCTTGCCCATCTCGCGGGTCATCAGCTCGGCGTAGTCGCGGCGCCTTTCGCGCAGCAGGCGGCCCGCCGCCCGCAGCAGCGGCGCCCGCTCCTCGAAGCTGGTGCCGCGCCAGCGGCGGAAGGCGGCGTGGGCCGCTTCGACGGCGCGGTCGACCGCGGCAGGTTGCATCTCGTCGTAGGTGCGCGTGGTCTCGCCGGTCTCCGGGTTGACGCTCGCGATGGTCATGGTCCAGACCCTCCTTGGGCTCGCGCTCGCGCCGTGGCAGGCGCCTGACGTCCCCTCATCATCGCGGCTATGCAAGCCGCGGGCAAGGTGCCCGGCAAAGGCGCGCGGCGTGAAACTGCCGCCGGCCGCCGTCTTGCACGCCCGCTATCTTGCACGGCCGTTATCTTGCAATAGAATCCTGGCACCTTGAGCCCCGCCGCGACACGCCTCCTGGTGGTCTCCAACCGGCTGCCCATCGTTCTCGAGAAGAAGGATTCAGGATGGATCCTGAAGCCCGGTTCGGGCGGCCTGGTGAGCGCCCTGGCGCCGGTCCTCTCCCACCGCGGCGGCGTCTGGATCGGCTGGCCGGGCCTCGCCCTCGAGCGCGGCGGCGCCTGGGAGGCGCTGATGGCCGAGGGCTTCCGCGAGCGCGGCTACGAGCTGCGGCCGGTGTTGCTCAACGAGGACGAGGTCAAGGGGTTCTACGAGGGGTTCGCGAACGCCATCCTCTGGCCGCTGTTCCACGACCTCACCGGCCGCTGCGAATTCCAGCCCGCGTACTGGTACACCTACCTCGAGGTCAACCGCAAGTTCGCCGACGCCGTCATCGAGCACAGCCGCGACGACGACTTCGTCTGGGTGCAGGACTACCAGCTGATCCACGTCGCCGAGTTCGTGCGCGAGCGCACCGCGGCGCGCCGCATCGGCTTTTTCCTCCACATCCCGTTCCCGCCGCTCGACGTCTTCATGAAGCTGCCGTGGCGAGGCCAGATCCTCAACGCCTTCCTGGCCTACGATCTGCTCGGCTTCCAGACCCAGCGCGACCGCCGCAACTTCCTCTCCTGCGTCGAGCACCTGCTCGACAAGCTCGAGATCCGCAAGTCCCGGGAGCTCAACCTGGTCGAGGTGCGGGCTCACAACCGGGCAGTGCGCGTCGGCACCTTTCCGATCGGCATCGACTACGAGGCCTTCTCGGAGACCGCGCGCTCCGAAGAGGTCGAGCTGCGGGTCGGCGAGCTGCGGCGGCGCATCGGCGCTTTCGAGCTGGTGGTGGGCGTCGATCGGCTCGACTACACCAAGGGGCTGCCCGAGCGGTTGCAGGCGTTCCGCAATGCCCTGCAGCGCTTCCCCGAGCTGCGCGAGCGGGCGCTGCTGATGCAGATCGTGGTACCCAGCCGCGAAGCGGTGGCCGACTACCAGGCGCTCAAAGGCGAGATCGAGCAGCTGGTCGGCGAGATCAACGGCGAGTTCTCGACGCCTGGCTGGGTGCCGGTGCACTATCACTACCGCAGCCTGATGCGGCGCGACCTGGTGGCGCTGTACCGCATGGCGCGGGTTGGCTTCGTGACCTCGCTCAAGGACGGCATGAACCTGGTCGCCAAGGAGTTCTGCGCCTGCCAGGTGGACGGCCTCGGCGCGCTGGTGCTCTCCGAGTTCGCCGGCGCCGCCGCTCAGCTCAAGAACGGCGCGCTGCTGGTCAACCCGCATGACATCGAAGGCATGGCCGACGCCCTCAAGGCCGCTTTCGAGATGGCTCCCGCCGAACGTCTGCGCCGCATGCATCTGATGCAGGAAGTGCTGCGCAAGAACGACATCTTCTGGTGGGTGGACTGTTACCTCAAGGCCGCGGGCATCGTGGCGGAAGGCTTCCGCACTCCCAAGGAGGTCGCGCCGCCCGCCGGCGAGGAGCAGAGCTGGGTGGAAGTCTGACCTCCGGGCCGCCCGAGGCGTTGGCGCACTGGTCCGAGATCGCCCGCCGGCTTGCCGGCCGGCGCGTGGTCCTGTTCCTCGACTACGACGGCACGCTGTCGCCGATCGTTCAGCGGCCGGAGCTGGCGCTGCTGCCGGACGAGACGCGCGCGGTGGTGGGGCGCCTGGCCGAGCTCATGCCGGTGGCGATCCTCTCCGGGCGCCGGCGCGAGGAGGTCGCGGCGCTGGTGGATCTGCCGGGTCTGGTCTACGCGGGCAGCCACGGCTTCGACATCGCCGGACCGGCGCCGGTAGCCGGTGGCGCGCCGGCCCTGGCAAGCGCGCCCGCGGCGGGACCGGCGGCGGCGCCGCCGACGCTGCGCCACCTGGCCGCTCCGGGCGTGGAGACCCGCCTGCGGCGCGTGGCCGAACGCCTGCGGCGCGAGCTGGCGGGCATCGAAGGCGTGCTGGTCGAGGACAAGCGCTTCGCGGTCGCCGTGCACTACCGGCTGGTGGCAGACCGCGACCTGCCGCGGATCGAAGCGGCGGTAGACCGCGCCGCCGGCGCGGCGGGCGGCGGCGCGGGCGATGGCGGCGATGGCGGTGATGGCGGCGATGTCGGCGATATCGGCGATGCCGGAGGGAGCGCCGCGGCCGCGGGGGGAGGCCGGCTGCGCAAGACCGGCGGCAAGAAGGTCTGGGAGCTGCGTCCCGACGTGGATTGGGACAAGGGTCGAGCGCTGCTGTGGCTCTTCGAGCGCTATGGGGGCGGCCATCCGGACGCCCTGCCGCTCGTGCTGGGCGACGACGTCACCGACGAGAGCGCCTTCGCGGCCGCGGCGAGCCGCGGCGGCATTGGCATCCTGGTCGCCGAGGAACCTCGGCCGACCGCCGCCGCCTTCCGGTTGCGCGATCCGGCGGCGACGCTCGCGCTGCTGACCCGACTTGCCGAGCTGGCGACGGCGCCGCCACGCCATGAACCCGGCGCCGCGCCGGTCGGCTCCCGGCCGGCGGCGCTCGCCGTCGACGCGCCGCTGACCGGCGAATGGCGGCCGGGGCAGATCCAGATCCTGGGGCCGCTGGCGGTTCCCGGCCATTCGCCGCGCCTGGTGCGGGTCTACCTGCCCTCCACCTTCACGCCGGAGGTGCCGCGCTTCGCCCTCTACATGTTCGACGGCCAGAACGTCTTCGACGACCCGCCGTCGTTTGCCGGCGGCTGGCATCTGCACGCGGCGGTCGAGAAGCTGGCGCGGAGCAAGCGGCCGGCGCCGATCGTCGTCGGCATCGATCACGGCGGCCAGACGCGCATCGACGAGCTGTCGCCGTTTGGCGCCGAGGTCCGCGCCGGCAGCCTCGATGTATTGCTCGACTGGCTGGCGGGCAGCCTGATCCCGCGCCTGGCCGCCGCGCTGCCGCTGCTCGGCGGTCCGGTCGGCGCCGTCGTCGGCGGTTCCTCGATGGGCGGGCTGGCGGCCCTCTACGCCCACTTCCGCAGGCCGCGCGACTTCGGCGGCGCGCTGGCGATGTCGCCCTCGTTCTGGCTCGGGGAAGGCGAGATCCTGCGCTGGGTGGCGGCGCAGCCGGTGCCGGAGATGTCGCGCATCTACCTCGATTGCGGCGTGAAGGAGGGCCGCGGCATGGTGCTGCCCCAGGTGGCGGCGATGGCCGCGCAGCTGGCCAACCGCGGCTACGACCCGGACCGCCTGATGTTTCGCGCCGATCCGCGCGGCGCCCACTCCGAGGCCAGCTGGCGCCGCCGGCTGGCCCGCGCCCTGCGTTTCTTTTATCGCCACCCCGCCAGCCAGGGGTAGGGTGAACGCTGGTGTCCTGCCCTAGCCCAGGCTCTCCGCCGCCTCGCGCCACAGGCCCGGCAGATCGAGGGCGATCTCGGGCAGCGCCAGCGAGCGATATTCGGCGCCGCTCGGCACCGAAACGACGTACCGGCCGGCGTCGTTGACCAGGAACTCGATCTGCCGCTCCTCGGGATCCACCACCCAGTACTCGCGCACGTCGCTCTCGCCGTAGAGCCGCAGCTTTTCACCGCGGTCGCGCCGGGCGGTGCCGGCGGACAGCACCTCGACCACCAGATCGGGAGCGCCTTCGATGCTCCCGCGGACGATGCCGCGGCGGCCCGCCGAAATGTAAATCACGTCCGGCTGCACCACCGAATGAGCGGCCAGCGTGACGTCGAGCGGCGCCACCAGGGCCAGCCCCCCCGTCTTCCGAGCGATCGCGTGGAGCCGCTGCCAGATCAACGTGACCAGCAACTGGTGCAGCGGCGACGGGCTCGGGCTCACGTAGAACCTCCCCAGGATGAGCTCGCAGCGCGGCTCGTCCTCCCCCAACGCTTCGTAGTCCCGGCGACGGTAAGGCCCCACATCTGCCGGCGGCGCCAGCGGCGGCTCGGTCAGGAAGGCGACGGCCATAAGGGGCAGTATAGCCGCGGGCGGCTGGCGCCGCGTCAGGGCTCGGCCCGCGCGGCGGGCGGGTGCAGAGCCAGGCTCGACCCCACCCAGGTGCGGTCCTTGTTGAAGTCGACGCCCACCATCTTGCCCTTGGTCATGCGCACCAGGTTGTTGATCAGCAGCGGCTGCTCGCGCCAGACGTACATCATCCGGACCTCGAGCTTGGCCGGCACGTCGGGCGTGACGACGGCGGGCGCGTACTCGATCCGGCGCTGCAGGATGTAGTCCTCCGGCCGGGCGATGGCCGCCAGCCGCTCGGCGGTGACGCCGACCTCGACGCCGAGGCCGGCGAACGAGAACAAGGGCTTGAGCACGTAGTTGTCGAGATCGGCCGGCAGCTCGCGCAGCTCGGAAAGAAAGTGGCAAGGCGGCGCGTACTGGCTGTGGAGGAACGGCAGCGAGAACTTGCTGAGCTTCCAGAACCAGTTGGGATGGCCCACCCACTCGAGGTCCAGGTCGGCGCGGAAGAGCTCCGGCAGCGCCAGGCCGCGGCGGGCCAGCTCGTCGAAGATCACCCGGTTGTACACCCGCCGGATGGGCACCTCGCCGCCGCCGTCCTCGGCCCGGCGGCGATAGAACGCCTGCCGGCCGCGCACCGTCACCTCGGCGAGGCCCACCGTCGGCACGCCCAGGAGCTTCTCGGTCATCACGAAATCGACCCGCGTCTTCTGCTGCTCGGGCTCGATCTCGAGCAGCACCACGGTGCGCGGGTCGGCGTCGCCGACGATCGTCCGGCGCAGGCAGTCGACGTACGAGGCGTCGTCGAGGCCGGCGAAATAGGGCGTCATCTCGCCGGGCAGGTCGAAGTGGCGCCGGTAGGCGCGGGTGAGCAGCCACTGGAAGGCATAGAGCGACGGGAAGCCCTGCAGCTCGATCAGCCGCGGCACCAAGCGGCCGTCGACCTCGGCGATCGCCAGGTCGATCTGCACGAAAACCGGGTGCGCCTCCTCGCCGGGCACCTGGTACTGCGGCGGCACCGCCCGCGCCGCCGCCCGCAGGTAGTCCGGCGAGCTCACCGCGGCGAGCAGCTCCCCGGCGGCCCGTTCGAGCTCCGCGGCGAGCGCCGCCGGCAGGAACACCGGCGTCTCGCAGATGCGGAACGGCACGTGCAGTCCGGCCTCCGCTTCGAGCCCCGCCACCATGGCGTGATAGCGGTCTTCGGTGAAGGCGGCGTTGTACGCCTGCCGCAGCTCCGGGATCATGAGGTCAGGCGGCCTCCTGGCGGGCGCCGGCCGGCGGCATGTCGTGGAGAGGTCGCAAGGCTAGAGCCCGGCATGCGTCTCGGCGACGATGTAGTCGACCACCGCCTGGTAGTCGTGGCCGGACTGCTCCCAGACCATCAGCTGCCGGTCGGCGCCGGTGCCGTGACGCAGGATGTGATGGATGTGATCGATCTCCTGCCGGCTGCCCAGCTCGTCGACCACGTCGTCGACGAACGCCAGCAGCTCGTGGATGAGATCGGCGCACGGCACCTCGGCCGATTTGCCGAAATCGATCAGCTTGCCGGCGATGCCGTAGCGCGCCGCCCGCCACTTGTTCTCGTTGAGCAGCAGCCGCCGGTAGAGGCGGAAACCCAGGTTGCTGCGGATCAGCTTGTGGAGCTTGACCGTCACCGCCTGGATCAACGCCGCCAGGGCGATCGTCTCGTCGACGCGCATCGGCACGTCGCACATGCGGAACTCGAGGGTGTCGAAGAACGGGTGCATGCGCAGGTCCCACCAGATCTTCTTGGCGTTGTCGATGCAGCGCGTCTTGATCAGCAGCTTGATGTAGTCGTCGTACTCCGACAGGCTCGCGAAGTAATCCGGGATGCCGGTGCGCGGGAAGCGGTCGAAGATCTTGCTGCGAAAGGACTTGAAGCCGGTGTTGCGGGCCTGCCAGAAAGGCGAGTTGGTGGACAGCGCGAAGATGTGCGGCAGGAAATAGCGGGCGGCGTTCATGATGTGGATCGCCACTTCGCGGTCGGCGATGCCGACGTGGACGTGCAGGCCGAAGATCAGGTTGGCCCGGGCGATCTGCTGCATGTCCTCGACGATCTCCTCGTAGCGCGGGTGTTGGGTGATCTCCTGGTCCTTCCAGTGGGCGAACGGGTGGGTGCCGGAGGCGGCGATGGTCAGGCCGTTGCGGCGGGCGAGCGTCGCCAGGTCGCGGCGCAGCGCCACCACCTCGCGGCGGGCCTCGCCGATGTCGGCACAGATCTTGGTGCCGACCTCGATCACCGACTGGTGCAGCTCGGGCTTGAGCTGATCGCGCAAGGCCGGACCGGTCTCGCGGTCGGCGAGCAGGTGCTGGATGTGGGAGCGCAGATCCCGCGTCGCGGGGTCGATGAGCTGGAACTCCTCCTCGATGCCGAGGGTGAACTGCAGAGCCTTGTCGGACATTGCTGCCACCTCCCGGGGCCGGCGGGCCGGCCCGGCCGCGCCCGCGGCCTTCTATGGAATCCGGTCCTTGTCGTCGACCCAGCGTTCCGCGAGCGGCGTGGTCGGCGCCGCCGGCGTCGGGGTTCCGGCGAGCTCCCCGCCGCCCGCCGGCGCCGGGGCTGCCGCCGGCGCGGCCGCGGCGGGCGGCGCCGCGGCAGCGGCAGCACCGCCGGCGGCGCCGATCACGAACTCTCCCCAGGTCAGGTTGTCGCGGCCGGGCTGGTGCGCCAGCGCCTTGCGCACCGCCATGCTGGCGGCCGCTTCCACCACCCATTCGAAATTGTCCTCGCCGATCGAGAACTTGTCGGCGTCCGGCGCCGGGTTGCAGAAGTCGATGGCATAGGGGACGCCGTCGCGCAGCGCGAACTCGACGGTGTTGAAGTCGTAGCCCAGGGCGCGGTTGAGGCGCAGCACGCCGTCGCGCACCTTGTCCAGCACCTCGGTGGCGACCGGCGGGCCGTTGCGCACGTAACGCTCGTGAAACGGCGCCTTCGGGTCGTACTGCATGATGCGCACGTCGCGGACGTCGATGCAGTAGCAGCGGAAGTACTCTTTGAAAACGATCTCCTCCTGCAGCATCATCACCAGCTGGCCGGTGTCGTCATAGGCGCGGAAGAACTCGTCGGCGTCGTGCAGCTTGTAGACGTTCTTCCAGCCGCCGCCGGCGAACGGCTTGAAGAAGGCCGGGAAGCCGACGTAGGCGAAGATCGCTTCCCAGTCCAGCGGGTAGGCGAGATTGCGCATCGAGCGCTCGTTGGTGTCGGCAGGGTGCTGCTTGGACGGCAGCAGCACCGTCTTGGGCACCGCCACCCCGACCTTGGTCGCCAGGCAATTGTTGAAGAATTTCTCGTCGGCGCTCCACCAGAAGGGATTGTTGACCACCGCGGTGCCGTTGAGCGCGGCGTTCTTGAGGAAGCCGCGATAGAACGGGATGTCCTGCGAGATGCGGTCGACGATCACCGCGTAGCCGGTGTCGGCGCCCTGGATGACCTTGTCGATGCGCACCGGCTCGGCGACGATCCTCGCCGCCCCGCCGGCGGCGCCCTTGGCGTTGACGCGGTCGATGAAGGCCCAGGGGAAGCTGTCCTCCTGGCCGAAGAGGATGCCTATTTTCTTGTCAGACGTCATGAGAGGTCAGTCTCCTCTGTAGTTAGGCATGAAACCAGCCGCGTTCGCCTCAGAGCTTGTCGAGGTAGCGGGGAAACATGTCCCGCCACAGCGGCCAGTCGTGCTTGGCCCAACGCCAGACGTCCAGCCAGTGGGGGACGCCCTTGGCGTCGAGCAGGCGCGAGAACCCGGCGCTCGCCTCCAGGCAGACGTCCCACTCGCCGGCGCCGAGCACGATCCCCATCTGGCGCAGGTGGTGGAGGTGCCAGGGATCCTCGAGCCGCGGTAGGTAATCCACGGGGTTGTTGAAGTACACGTTGTCGTCGTAATAGCCGTGCAGGAACTGCCGGATGTCGAAGGCGCCGCTCATGCTGATCAGGTGCGACACCTGATCCGGATGGCGTAGCGCCACGTTCATCGCGTGGTAGCCGCCAAAGCTACAGCCGCCGACCGCCACCCGCGCCCGGCCGGTATCCGCCCGCGCATGCTCGAAGACCTGGCGCACGATGACGTTCTCATAGGCCAGGTGCGTCTTCACCCGATCGGCAGGGTGGATGCCTTCGTTGTACCAGCTCTCGGAATCGATGCCGTCAGGGCAGTAGAGCTTCACGCGGCCGGCGTCGACCAGCGGCGCGGCCGCATCGATCAGCCGGAAGTCCTTGTACTCGTAGTACCGAGCCCGCGAGGTCGGGAACAGCACCACGGGAGTGCCGGCATGTCCGAAGGCGAGCATCTCGAACATGCGCCCTCCCAGGTAGGGAGTGTTCCAGCGTATGTACTCTTCCTTCACTCCGCTTTCCTGGACCGCAGCGCTTGGTGCCACCCCGGAAGGGTCGGGCAAAGGGTAGCACAGCCCGCCGCGCAACTCCGGCGGCAGACGGGGGGGTACCGGGTCGACCGGCTGCGGCCCGACCCGGAGCCGGGCAGCGCCAACCAGGACGCCCTCGGCGCCGGTCGTTCATGGTATGAGTACGCAGCCCCCGCGGAGCCCCGTGCCCACCAGTCCCCCAGCCCCCCAGCCGGCGCAGGTCGCCGGCCTTCCCGGAGCGCCGCCAAGGCCGCCGGAGCGCGATCCTGCCGGAACGCCGCGCGAGCGCGATCCTGCTGGAACGCCGCGCGAGCGCGGCTTAGCCCTCGCCCTGCTGCTGACCGCGGTGGTGCTGCGGGTGCTCGGCGTCTGGGAGATCCGCTTCAACTCGGACGAGCCGCAGCACGCCCACGTGGTCTGGGGCTGGACCCGCGGCCTGCTGCAATACCGCGACTTCTTCGACAATCACGCACCGCTGTTCCACATGGCCTGGGCGCCGCTGCTGGCCGCCTTCGGCGAGAGCGTGCGGACGCTGTTCTGGCTGCGGCTCACCATGCTGCCGCTCTACCTGGCGGCCCTCGCCGTCACCTATGCGATCGGCAAGCGCCTGCTGTCGCCGCGAGCCGCGCTGTGGGGAACCGTCCTCACCGCGCTGCTGCCGCCGTTTTTCGTCAAGACCCTCGAGTTCCGCACCGACGTGCCATGGACGCTGCTGTGGCTCGCCGCGTTCCAGGTGGCGACGGGCGGCGCGCCCGGCCCCGCCCGCCTGCTCGCGACCGGCCTGCTGGTGGGAGCGGCGGCGGCGGTCTCGCTCAAGAGCAGCCTGCTGCTCGTCTGCCTGCTGGGCTCGGCGCTGGTGACGGCCGCATGGCGGATCTCCGGCCATGGCGGCCGCCGCGGCGCAAGCGACGCCCCGGATGGAGCTGACCCAGACGAATCTGGCGACCACGGCGGCCGCTCCAGCGCCGGAAGCTCCGGCGATCGGCGAGAGCATGGCCGAGGGGGCGATCTCTCCGCCATCGCCCGGGGCCAGCTCTCCGGCGCCAGCCGGGTGCTGGGGGCGGCGGCAGCCGGTCTCGCCGGCCTGGCGGCGATTCCAGCGGCGGTGGCGTTCTACTTCTGGCGGCGCGGCGCGCTCGACGCCCTGCTCGCCGGTGCGGTGCGGCACAACCTGCAGGTCAGCCAGCACGGGCCGGCGCCGCTGAAGCGGCTCCTGATCCTGGTCGTCGGCCTGCCGCTGCTCGCCGTCATCGCGCGTTGGTCGCTGCGCGCCGGACCGCCGGCCTTGGCTCGCCAGCGGCTGCTGCTGGCGCTCACCACCGGCTCCTACCTGATCGCGCTGGAGGTGTTCTGGCCGCTGATCACCTCGCAGACCTACCTGCCGGTCGAGCCGCTGCTCTGCCTCCTGGTGGGGGCCGCCGCGATCCCGGCGCCCCGGGCGGCCGGCGACCCGCGGCGGGCGCTGGCGCCGACCGCGCCGCCGGGGCAGGACCGATCGCTGGCGCGTTGGCCCTGGCGGCTCTCGCCGGGCCGGGCGTTCCTGGCCCTGGCGGTGGCGGTCGAGCTGGTCATCGACGTCCTCCATGGCCCGGTGCGCGGCGACCACACGGCGCCGGCGACCGCGATCGTGGCGGCGGCTTTGCGCCTCACCGGCCCCGACGAGGCGGTGTTCGATGACAAGGGCGACGCGGTCTTCCGGCGGCGCGCCTTCTTACCGGTGCTCGAGGACATCACTCGCGAAGCGATGACCGAGGGCCGCATCGCCGACACCATCCCGGAGTCGATCCTCGCCGCGCACGCCTGCCTCGCCACCCTGGACAGCCGGCGCCTGCCACCGCGCGGCAAGCGGTTCCTCGACGCCAACTTCCTGCCGGTCGGCGCGGTGCGGGTCTGCGGCAAGTGGCTGCCGCGACCGGCCAGCCCGGCCCCGCCGTACCCGGCACTGCGCTTCGCGGTCGAGATCCCTGCCCGCTACGCGATCGTCGCTCGCGACGGTCCGGCCCGTGGCCGCCTCGACGGCATCGAGCTCGCGATGGCGGCGCCGGCCACTGTACCGTCGCCAGGTCGCGATCTCGGCGTCGGCACCCACGTCTTCGAGCCGGCCTCGCCGCCACCCTACGCGCTGGTCTGGGCGCCGGCCGTGGAACGCGGCTTCTCGCCTTTCCAGCCGTTCCCGCCGGTGCCTCCACTCCCGCAGGACTCCCCCGGCCGGCGCCGGCCCTGACGCGCGCGGGAGCCCGCCCGCTCACCTCCGCGCGGCGCGGCCGCGGCCGCCGGCTGCCAAAGGTGGGCCGAGCGACGGGCCGGAGATGCGGCTGCGGTTGCGCTCGCCGGGCGCGCCCGGACCGCGGCCCGCTATATCTCCAACACTTCGCCGTCAAGGTCGACGCGGCGGCGCAGGTTCTGGCGCCGCATGAATTCTCGGACGTAGTCAAGTGCGCGCCCGCGATAGGCATCGTAAAGAGGGTTCCTCATGGGCTCGTGGTGGACGGAGACGGCTTCCGTATAACCCACGCGAATCTTGCCCAGATGAGCGTAGAAGTAGGCAAAGTGCTCGCCGATCTTCAGCGCCTCGTCCCAGCGGTAGCGACGGAGCACGCGAGCAGGCGCCAGCAATTGGCTTGGCACGAAGTCGACCAACCGCACCGGTCCCACCTCTCCGCGCGACGCC